>SPKZ01001488.1_pt1 | contig 68876 bp, 54 predicted proteins | sample 2456571 | NCBI WGS metagenome assembly SPKZ01 (sample SAMN11192286, study PRJNA482655) | marine metagenome | biome: ENVO:00000447; feature: ENVO:00000244|ENVO:00000211|ENVO:00000569|ENVO:00002023; material: ENVO:00002151; isolation source: ocean water from marine abyssalpelagic zone ...
ACCAGCCCTTAAAATTGGTAATGAAGTAATGATTGGCTGGAATCTAAAAGATTTTAGGAAACTCTATGCCGCAGGTTAAGAAGCAGAATTATCTAATTATATAATTGAGCAACTACTCGAAATAGAGTTATTGATTACTCTATTTCGAGTGGATAGCAAAATATAGAGGAGCAGAGCATCATATAATCCGCCCCTTAGCATTATAACGCCATAATTTTTTATCAATCTGCACCAGTATTGTTGCTCAGCTTTCACTAGGTAGTTCATATGTTCACTGCGTCAACTTGTCGTGTGAGAGCTGCTGCTTTGATTAAAAATCTCTATGACAGCTATGGTGGCTTAGTTCTCACTCAGACTTAGCGGGGGATTGGCAAAAATCACCGTCAAGGTACAGATGTTATTATCTGTATCGAACGCCTGCTATCGGGAAACTGCTAACAAACTGTGTTCTTGAAAATTTATTCTCATTAAAATTTGGCCCATTAATTAATTTAATTGGTATCAAGGGTTAACTTTCGTTTAAGGGAGTAGCTCATTTAAAATAGTGGCTACTAGATTAAATCGCGCTTGCTCTCCTTCGTTGGCCCGTACAAATTTGAATTTATTTGGTGGCACCATTTTATAAACCGTTGGTTGTTTTTGTACTAGTTTCATTAATTGCATCGGATCTACCTTGGTATGGTCGCTAAATTCAATTGAGCCACCAGCATTACTGGCTTCTATGCGGTTAATCCCTATTGCTTGCGCTTTTAAACGCAGTTTAGCAATATGAACCAAGTTCTTAGTTGCTTGCGGCAGTAGGCCAAAGCGATCTATTAATTCTACTTGTACATCGTCTAGCTGGTTTTTATTTTTACAACTGGCAATACGTTTATATAAACTTAACCGTATACTCACGTCAAAAATATAATCTTCAGGGATCAGTGCTGGTAAGCGCAATTCTATTTCGGTTTGTTTTGCGGTTACTTGGCTCAGTGAAAGCTGTTTACCTTCTTTTAATGCTTCCACCGCGTGATCGAGCATTTCCATGTATAAACTAAAACCAACTTGGCTCATAGAGCCAGATTGATCATCACCCAGTAATTCACCTGCGCCACGAATTTCTAAATCATGGGTTGCTAAAGTAAAACCTGCGCCTAAATCTTCCAATGCGGCAATAGCCTCAAGGCGCTTTTTGGCGTCTTTGGTGATACGTTTTTCATGAGGTGTTAATAAATAGGCGTAAGCTTGATGATGCGAGCGACCAACGCGTCCGCGCAATTGGTGTAACTGGGCTAAGCCTAAGTGATCAGCTCGATCCATTATAATGGTATTGGCGCTAGGCACATCAATACCCGTTTCAATAATGGTAGTACACACAAGAACATTGAAGCGTTGATGATAAAAGTCACGCATAATACGCTCAAGATCGCGTTCACGCATTTGTCCATGGGCGGTTACCACACGAGCCTCAGGGACTAATGCTTGAATATCAGCGGCCGTTTTTTCGATAGTATCTACATGATTATGTAAGAAATATACCTGACCACCACGTAAGGTTTCACGTAAAATAGCTTCGCGAATTAAGGCTTCATCTCGTTGACGAACAAAGGTTTTTACCGCTAATCGTTTTGCTGGCGGGGTGGCAATAATAGATAAATCACGCATGCCGCCCATCGCCATATTTAATGTTCTCGGAATAGGGGTGGCGGTAAGGGTTAAAATATCGACATTACTACGTAATTTTTTAATCTTCTCTTTTTGCTTTACCCCAAATCGATGTTCTTCATCGACCACTAGTAAGCCGAGATCTTTATATTTAATGCTGTTTTGTAGTAATTTATGGGTGCCAATTAAAATATCTATTTGCCCTGATTCTACTTTTTTTACTACCTCATTTTGTTGTTTGGCGGTTTTAAAACGTGACAATACTTCAATCGCTACTGGCCAGTTGGCAAAACGGTCGCGGAAAGTTTCATAATGCTGTTGGGCTAATAGGGTGGTTGGCACTAATATCGCTACTTGTTTACCATCATTTACCGCGACAAATGCGGCGCGCATTGCCACTTCGGTTTTACCAAAGCCGACATCGCCACATACTAATCTGTCCATGGCTTTTGAGGATAGCATATCGCTTAGTACCGCATTAATGGCTTGTTGTTGATCGAAGGTTTCTTCAAAACCAAAACTGTCACTAAAAGCTAAATAATCTTCTTTATCGCGCTTAAAAGTATAACCAGTATTACTCGCGCGTTTGGCATATATATCTAATAATTCAGCCGCCACATCGCGAACTTTTTCGGCCGCTTTTTGTTTAGCCTTACTCCAAGTATCACTGCCGAGTTTATGCAGTGGTGCATGTTCGCTGTCAGCTCCAGAATAGCGGCTAATCAGATGCAAAGAGGCTACCGGCACATATAATTTGGCATCGTTAGCGTAACTGAGCATTAAAAATTCAGTAACAATACCGCTAGTTTCAAGGGTTTGTAAGCCTAAATACCGTCCAATGCCATGCTCTATATGCACAACTGCTTGTCCAATGCTAAGCTCTGCTAAATTTTTAAAGATAGCGTCGGTGCTAATATCTTGCGACTTGTTGCGTCGTCTTGATTGACGAACGTGTGAGCCAAGTAATTCAGCTTCAGTTATTAGCGCTATGGCATTTTTTTTAGCGGTGCCTTTCGATTGAAAGGTAAAGCCTTGGCTAAGGGCATTAACGCTAATACCTAATTTTTCGTTCGACTCGATAAAGTCATCAAGGCAATGAAACAATTTTGGCTTGATATTATCTCTGGCCAGTAACTCTAAGACACTTTCGCGGCGACCTTGGCTTTCAGCAATAAATAAAATTTTATCTGGCGTTTCTTTGTCGCTAATAAAATGATTAATTAGCTCAAAAGACTGCTTTAATTTATGATCGATAGTTAAGTCTGGTAGTGCCTTAACATCAAAAACGATGGCGCTAGATTTTTGTTTATCTGGCGCTAACTCTTCGACGTCAACTTTAGTATCAACAATGGTGATACGAGCAAAAGGTTTTAAAGCACTATAGAGCGCTTCAGCGCTTAAAAATAATTGCTCTGGTGGTAAAAGTGGTCTAGTTGGATCGTAACGTCTATTTTCATATCGATAATCAATGTCTTGCCAATATTGACTTAACGATTTATTTAAATCACCAGAGATGGCTATCATGGTATTTGGCGCTAAATAATCACATAAGGTGCTAGTGCTTAGTTGATTGAATAAATCTGAAGGCTTGTCGATATTGTCACTTTTATCGAAAAATAGTGGTAAATAATACTCAATGCCAGGGGGAAGAATACCATTGCTTACTTGATGATATATGGACTCTTTATCGATAGCGCTTTTAAATAACTCTCGATACTGGCTGCGAAATAGATTAATTGCTGCTTTATCGGTAGGGAATTCATGAGCAGGTAATAAATTGATTTTTTCTATTTTTTCATTTGAACGTTGGTTGTCAGGATCAAATAAACGTATTTCATCAATTTCATCATCAAAAAAATCTAAACGAAACGGGGTTTTACTGCCCATTGGAAATAAATCTACAATGGCGCCACGGGCAGAAAACTCACCGTGCTCCATTACTTGATCTACACAACGATAACCACTAGCTTCTAGCTCTTGCCTTAATTGATGCAAGTCCTTTTTATCACCTTTGTTAATGATTAAACTATTTGCTTCTAAATATTTTTTAGGCGCTAAACGCTGTACCAAGGTAGTGACCGGTACAATCACTATGCCTTTTTCCAGTCGAGAAAGTTGGTAAAGTGTGGCTAAGCGTTGTGAAATAATATCTTGGTGAGGTGAAAAGGTGTCATAAGGTAAGGTTTCCCAGTCGGGAAATAGGCAAATAGTTAATTCATCCTTTTTTTGCGACAAACTCAGTAACTCTTGCTCTAATCTTAAGGCCGACGGAGTATCATGAGTGACCAGTAATATAGGTGCATTACTAGTAATAGCACCTTGATATAAGGCAATGCTGGCACTTGAACCTTGCAAATTTAACCAGGTTTTTTTGTCAACTTTGGTGGAGGTATTAGTTGTTTTGTTTTTTGCTAAAATAGGGGTTAGTAAACAGCTTGATTTGCTCATGAAATAAAATGACTTGCTAGAGTTAAACTTATAATCGCTTATTCTAATTAAGGTGTGCCACCAATTCAATGGATTGTTGCGATAATGTGCTATTTGACAATGCCTTAATTTCCCACTAAACCTAATAGGGTTGTTAAATAAGTTATTTAATCGCTTTATTCTCTACCATTTCGTTTAAGGACTCGAACGGAAATTGCACGAATGTTTATCCGGATTGGTATACATTAATGGACGTATTTACAAGGAATTAATATGCAAAACGTATCACCTAAAACACTATCATTGAAAACACTTATCTGTGCGCTACTAACCACCACGTTATTTTTTACTATTAATATGGCTTTTGCTACGCCAAAAGTGACTACTAACATTGTCGTTACACAAAAATATATTCATTTAAATAAATCTACTATCGAGGATTTAGTGACCTTAAAAGGGATTGGTCATAAAAAAGCGCAAGCGATATTAACGTATAGGCAACAAGTAGGTGGCTTTAAAGCGGTGAGCGAGTTAATAAAAGTAAAGGGTATAGGTGAAAAAATATTATCAGATAACAAGGATCGCCTTAAAATATAACACCGATAAAATAAATGTTTTATTTTTTGAAAGTCAGCATCTTGCTGACTTTTTACTAATGTAACGTAAAAATCTAACCAAAACCTTTGTTATTACTTTTGGGTATAACAAAGGCGTTTGTTATATGGAAAAAAATCATTGGATGTGGCATTCTTACTCTATCAATTTTTATTAACGTTTGTATTGGCAATGAATTTAACCCATTTAAAAAAATTAGAAGCTGAATCTATTCATATTTTTCGCGAAGTAGCCGCTGAATTTGATAACCCAGTAATGCTTTATTCTGTCGGTAAAGATTCTGCCGTCTTATTACATCTTGCCCGCAAAGCTTTTGCGCCGGGTAAAATTCCTTTTCCGTTATTGCATGTTGATACCAATTGGAAGTTTAAAGAAATGATTGCCTTTCGTGACAAAATGGCGAAAGAGTATGACTTTGAACTACTGGTTCATCAAAACCCTGAAGGTATGGAAATGGGCATGGGGCCATTTACCCATGGTAGTGCTACCCACACCGATGTGATGAAAACTCAAGGTTTAAAACAAGCGTTAAATAAATATGGTTTTGATGCTGCTTTTGGTGGTGCTCGTCGCGATGAAGAAAAATCTCGTGCCAAAGAGCGTGTGTATTCTTTTAGAGATAAAAATCATCGTTGGGATCCTAAAAGCCAACGTCCAGAATTATGGAATATCTACAACGGTAAAGTGCATAAAGGCGAAAGTATCCGTGTTTTCCCGTTATCTAACTGGACTGAGCTTGATATTTGGCAGTACATCTATTTAGAAAGTATTCCTATTGTGCCACTTTATTTAGCCAAAAAACGCCCAGTCGTTGAGCGTGATGGTACCTTGATCATGGTTGATGATGATCGTATGCCTATTGGTGATGATGAAGAAATTCAAATGAAGAGTGTTCGCTTTAGAACCTTAGGTTGTTACCCATTAACAGGGGCGGTTGAGTCAACAGCAGATACCTTACCTGAAATTATTCAAGAAATGTTATTAACCAAAACTTCTGAGCGTCAAGGTCGTGTTATTGATCACGATAGCTCAGGTTCAATGGAAAAGAAAAAAATGGAAGGTTACTTTTAAATAAGTGAGCTAAACGCCATTTTACCACATAACATTTTTATTTGATTAAAATTTCCGAAGGAAAAACTTATGAGTCACCAATCAGACTTAATCGAAGAAGACATTCAAGCTTATTTAAAGCAACATGAAAACAAAGAGTTAGTAAGGTTTTTAACCTGTGGTAGCGTCGATGATGGTAAAAGTACCTTAATAGGGCGTTTATTACATGATTCAAAAATGATCTTTGAAGATCAGCTTGTTGCTATTGAAAAAGATTCTAAAAAATCAGGCACTACCGGCGATACCATTGATTTAGCCTTATTGGTTGATGGTTTACAATCTGAGCGTGAGCAGGGCATTACCATCGATGTTGCTTATCGCTATTTCTCCACCGATAAACGTAAATTTATTATTGCCGATACTCCCGGTCATGAGCAATATACTCGCAACATGGCAACCGGTGCGTCAACCTGTGATATCGCTATTATCCTGATTGATGCCCGTTACGGCGTGCAAGTTCAAACCCGCCGCCATTCATTTATTTGTTCATTATTGGGTATTAAACATATTATTGTTGCGGTCAATAAAATGGACTTGGTTGACTACTCGCAAGAGCGCTATCAAGCCATTAAGAAAGATTACCGTGAATTTGCAGAGTCGCTTGAATTTTCTGATGTGCGTTTTATTCCAATGTCCGCATTAAATGGCGACAACGTGGTTGAAGAAAGTGAAAACATGTCTTGGTATCCTGGTGCTACGTTAATGAAGCTGCTAAATACCATGGACGTAAAAGTAACCGAAGAGTTTACTGAGCTGCGCTTCCAAGTACAGTATGTTAACCGTCCTAACTTAGATTTTCGTGGTTTTGCTGGTACGCTTGCTTCCGGTCATGTATTGGTTGGCGATACCATTGTGGCTTTACCTTCAGGTAAAGAAAGTGTGGTTAAAGAAATTGTTACCTTTGATGGTAACCTTGAACGCGCTGATAAAGGTATGGCGGTAACGTTAACCTTAGAAGATGAAATTGATATCAGTCGCGGTGAAATGATTGTTAAAAAAGGCAGTTTACCAACCTCAGCAAAAGAGCTCAATGCGACCGTAGTATGGATGCATGAGAATGAGCTTGAGCCAGGTCGTGAATACTTCATTAAACATGGCAGTAAAATGACTACCGGCCATGCGAGTAAAATTGTTAGCAAGTATGATGTTAATACCATGGAAAAACTCGCTACCTCACAATTAGCGATGAATGAAATAGGCATTGTTGATTTTGTTATTAGTGAAGCGTTACATTTTGATGACTATCAAGAAAATCGTGGTACGGGCGCCTTTATCATTATTGACCGTTTGAGTAATGTAACTGTTGGTGCTGGTATGATAAATCACGCTATTGATGGTCTAGTTCATGAGTATTCAACCTTTGAATTAGAGTTAAATGCCTTAGTTCGTAAGCAGTTCCCACATTGGGGTGCAAGGGATATTACTAAATAGCTATTAACAATTCCCCTTGTCGCTGTAGCGCCTAATTAATGCGTAAAAAGTACTCATTGACTATCGTTAATGAGTACTTTTTTCTTTCGTTTGAATACTACAGCCTAAAGTTGAATATTTAGTTATTACGAGATGTTTAGTTTAAGTTTTAACAAGTAATACCATTCGAATTAATTAAGTGGCTAAAGTTCAATGAGAATAAATTTTCAAGTTCAAGGCGCGTGATTGGTATCATATAGGATGATAATGACAATAGAACAGTGGTTGATGATAGCGGTTTTTATCGCCACTTTTGTTGGCTTACTTAACTATCAAAAAGTACCGGAACGGGTGTTTTCAGTAACAGTACTTGCTTGTTTAACATTATCTTTTGTTAGTGTTGACGATATTCTTGCTAATGCAGTAAACCCCGGTTTAGTTACCCTGATTTTACTGGTACTTTGTTCATTTTCTTTTGAGCGTACCAGTATTTTACGTCGAATGAGTCATCGTGTGTTTAATGGCTCTAAACTCAGCTCGATGCTACGGCTTTTGATTGGTACCGCATTTGCCTCTGCAATCATGAGTAATACGGCAGTAGTGGCAACACTAATTAATAGTGTTAAAAATAATAAGTTGATCAACCCCGGGAAATTATTATTACCCCTGTCTTATGCTGCTATTTTAGGCGGCACTCTCACACTGGTTGGCACTTCTACCAACCTTATTGTTAATAGTCTGCTAATTAAACAAGGGGCGGTTGGTTTTAGTTTCTTTGATTTTACCGCAATTGGTATTGTCGCCTTATTACTTTGCTTACTATTAGTTATATTACGCGCTAGAACGTTACCGGATATAGAACAAAGTCAATTGTTAGCACAAGAATATTTACTTGAAGCTGAAGTGGCTGCTGACTCTAAATTGGTCAATAAAACCATTGAAGAAAATGGCTTGAGGAATTTAGACGCATTATTTTTGGTGGAAATTGTTCGTCAAGAACGCTTGATAACACCCGTTACACCAGACGAAAGAGTACAAGCTGGAGATAAGTTGATCTTCAGTGGCGATATTTCAAAAGTATTAACCCTGCAACAGTTTGATGGTTTAACGCTATTTGCTGAGCAAGATGACTTATTACGTGATAATTTAACCGAAGTATTAATTAAACCCGATTCAGCTATTGCTGGAAAAACATTAAAAAAAGCAGGCTTTCGTGCTCGCTTTGATGCCGCTGTTGTTGCCGTTCGTCGAGAAGGTTGTGCATTATCAGGTAAACTAGGTGACATTGTTTTACAGTCAGGTGATTTTTTGGTGCTAGCGGTTGGACAAGATTTTTCTAGTCGCACTAACTTGTCGAAGAACTTCTTTATATTATCCGGCCATCAAGCGATAAATATGCTTAGTGGTTGGCGTGATCAAGCGACTGTTTGGGGATTTTTATTAGCGATCACTGTTTCTGTCTTAACACCAATTTCTCTGTTAAGTTGTTTATTTATTTATGTTGCTATGCTTATTTTTAGTGGTGCATTAACGGTAAATGAAATTAAACGTCGATTTCCTTTAGAAATTTGGATGATAGTGCTTGGCGCGTTAACCTTAGCAACTGCTATTGAAAATACTGGTTTGGCGGCTATGATAGCTGAGTCGATAAAGCAACTTCTTGATGGTAGTAGTGTTTATTTAGCTTTTATTGCTATTTTTGTTTTAACATTATTAATGACCGAATTGATAACCAATAGTGCAGCAGCAGCATTAACATTCCCTATTGCTTATAATATTGCTTTGGGCTTAGGGGTCGACCCAATACCTTTTGTGATGGCGGTAGCTTTTGCCGCTAGCGGTTCATTTATCAGCCCTTATGGTTATCAAACTAATGTAATGGTTTATAACGCAGGTAATTATAAATTAGCCGATTTTGTAAAGTTTGGCTTACCTATTTCGATTGTCTACAGTGTTACCGTTTTGTTGATGATCCCCATTGTGTTTCCTTTTTAGATTAAGAAAGAGTAAAGAATGAAAACAGAAAATACTGTCTGGCATGAACAACATGTTTCTAAAGCACAACGTGCGAGTTTAAAGCAACAACAACCCTGCCTACTATGGTATACCGGTTTAAGCGGCTCTGGTAAGTCAACTGTTGCTAATGCGGTAGATGCCTTATTATTTGAATTAGGTTGTCATAGTTATTTACTTGATGGTGATAATGTTCGTCATGGTTTAAATGGCGACTTAGGCTTTAGTGATGAAGAGAGAGTTGAAAATATTCGCCGAATTGGTGAAGTGTCAAAACTGTTTCTTGATGCGGGTTTAATTGTATCTACTGCCTTTATTTCGCCTTTTAGTGAAGATAGAGCCAGTGCTAGAGCAAAATTAGCACAGGGCGAATTTATTGAAGTTTATATTGATACGCCAATAAGCGTTTGTGAACAACGAGATCCTAAAGGCTTGTATAAAAAAGCGCGTAAAGGTGAAATTAAAGATTTTACTGGTATAGACTCGGGCTATGATGTACCTCAAAATCCAGAAATCCATATAAAAACAGCTGAACAATCAATACAAAGTTGCGCGCAGCAAATTGTTAGTTATTTAGCTGAGCAAGGCTTTATTGATTTAGCCAAGCAGAGGTAACAGCATGCATTATGATGTTTTTAACGGCGATGCTGATGGCATTATTGCCTTATTACAACTGCGTTTATCTAAAAAGGAAGCACAGCCAAGCGAAGTAACACTTATTACCGGTGTTAAACGTGATATTAGCTTACTTAAGCAAGTTGATGCTAATCTAGCGACTTCTGCCACAGTATTAGATATATCGTTAGAAAAAAACAATGATGCTTTGGTTCAACTGCTCGAAAAAGAAGTAAACATTTTTTATGTTGATCACCATAGAACGGGTGATATCCCTCAGTCAAAGCGGCTAGTCAGTTTACTCGATACTGATGCTAATACTTGTACCAGTCTTTTAGTTAATAACCACCTTAGTGGAGAATTTGTTACTTGGGCTATCGCTGCTGCTTTTGGCGATAACATGCAAACTTCTGCAGAAGCTCTTGCTAAGCAGTACCATTTTACATCAGCGCAACAATCGCTATTAAAAGAATTGGGCGTTTATATAAACTATAATGGCTATGGTCGCAGTGTTGATGATTTGCATTTCCATCCTGCTGATTTATTTAAAAAATTATTAAATTATTCAGATCCTTTTGAGCTGATTAATGAGCAAGACTCTGTTTTCTTGCAGCTCAAAGATGCCTATTTGGCTGATATGAATAAAGCTAAAACAGCAAAAGTACTTACTGAAAATGCTAGTTTTAAGGCGGTTCAATTAGCTGATGAGCCGTGGGCAAGACGAGTTAGCGGTGTCTTTGGTAATGATCTAGCTAATGCATCACCGAATAAAGCGCATGCTGTTCTTACGCTAAATGAAAGTACCTTAAATGCCGGTAATAGTTATACTGTTAGTCTAAGAGCCCCGTTAAGTAACAAACAGGGGGCTGGCGAACTATGTGCTAGCTTTCCAACGGGTGGTGGTAGAGCTGCTGCTGCAGGCATTAATGACTTACCTCAAGAAATGCTTAGCGATTTTTTTGATAGCGTGTCAAAATATTACGCATAAAGTATAACTTACCAGCTAAAAAGGAAGATAAGAGATGAGTTTATTAATTACTGGTGGTACTGGCTATATAGGTAGCCATACGGTCGTTGAGTTGCAAGCCTTAGCCAATGAGCAAGATATTATTATTGTCGATGATTTATCAAATTCCTCTACTAAAGTACTTGCTCGAATTAAGAAAATAACGGGTAAAACCGTTACCTTCATTAAAGCGGATATTTGTGATTATGAGGCGATGAATGAGGTATTTACTCAGCATAGTATTGATGCTGTAATTCATTTTGCTGGTCATAAAGCGGTTGGTGAGTCGAGTGAAAAACCGCTGAGTTATTATTATAATAATGTGTCGGGCACGGTTATATTACTTAAGGTCATGGCTGAAAAAAATGTTAAAAAGCTTGTTTTTAGCTCTTCTGCAACCGTTTATGGCGATAATGTTTCACCACTTAATGAAACCATGTCAACTTCAGCAACCAATCCTTACGGCCAAACAAAACTAATGATCGAGCATATTCTGTTTGATTTAGCAAAAAGTGACAGTGATTGGTCTATTGCTTGTTTACGTTACTTTAACCCTATTGGCGCGCATGAATCAGGTTTGATTGGTGAAAACCCTAATGGTATTCCTAATAATTTATTGCCTTATGTTGCTCAAGTCGCGGTAGGTCGATTGGCTCAACTACAAGTATTCGGTGATGATTATGACACGGTAGATGGCACTGGAGTCCGTGATTATATTCATGTGGTTGATTTGGCACAAGGCCATGTTAAAGCGTTGCAAAACCTAGATAAAATATCAGGTTGCCAAGCTATTAATTTAGGCACAGGTAATGGCACTTCTGTATTAGAGATTGTTAATACCTTTAAAGAAATCAGTGGCCAAAATATTCCGTATCAAATAGTCCCTAGACGTGCAGGCGATTTAGCAACCGTTTATGCTGATGCTAATTTAGCGCATGAATTACTTGATTGGCAAGCAACGAGAAATTTACATACTATGATTTCAGATACTTGGCGTTGGCAGTCAGAAAACCCGCAAGGCTTCTAACGGCTAAATTAATTGAAATTCCGAGTTGATGCTCGGAATATTTTTGTCAATGAAGTTTAGCTAAAGCTTTTTCGTTAAAGCTTCTTAGTTAAACTAAATGCCCCTCTTATTTGTCCTAATGAATAACCTGTTGCTTGATCTTTTGGGTAGTACTCATTTAATGCCGCTTTTGTTTCTACGCTTAATTCATTACCATGACATGTTAAGCAAAGTGGCGCTGTACCTTGTGCTTTCATAAAGCGAAACTCATTTTTAATAACTTCAGCTTTACTTATTGTTTTAGCCTTTTCACCTTGTAGCTGTCTTCGATTAAACTCTTCAAGTACTGATCTCTCCCATGCATTAGGTGTTGCACTGTGATTATTACGCGCTTTTAAACTCACCCGTTTTACTTGCCAATTAGTTGATATACTCAGGTCTTTAGCAATTTCAGGTGCTTGCACCGAACATACTTCAATAGCTTGTTTTACACCACCTTCCGTGAGTGCTTTTTTTAACTGTGGTTTTAATGTGCCACCAAATTGTTTAACAATGGTTATTGCTTCAGCTTTTAGCGCTGAAATATCGATAGGTTGTGCATAAGATGAAAATGAGTAGAGGAATAAAACTGAGCTGATTATAGATAATACTAAAGTGTTTTTTCTGTGATAGTACATATTTGTTCCTGATGTTTAATGATAAGAGATTATCCCGCTAATTGACTTTGCTCATCAGCCCACGCCAAGGCTTCATTATAATGTTTAACGGCTTGCTCTTTATCTAATTTGAGCTTTTCCATAACAAAGTTTGTTTTTTCCCATTGAGCATGTTCAATAAATTCAACTAATTTTATTATTGCGGCCATTACGCCTTTTCGTGTCAGTAGCGTCTCTTTAATTTCGCTTGCTAAGGGTAGTTTGTCGAGCACAACGGCTAACTCTTCATCTAAAATTGCATCTATCATAGATAATAACCCGGTTAGAAAAGCTATAGAGTCATCAAGTTGAGACTTCAAATCTTTAGCGACAAGTTCACAAAATTTAGCACGTGTCATGGCTAGTTTGATTAATTCTGTTGGTTTATCTGGGTTTGCGGTAACAGCAAACATCAAACCAAGAAAGCGTTTTAGCTCGCTTGAGCCAAGAATGACTAACGCTTGTTTAATTGTTGATATTTCATTGTGGCGCCTAAAAATAGCCGAGTTTGCATAGCGAAGTAGTTTATATGATAAAGATACATCACGTTCAAAAACACGGGTTATGTTTGTTAAATCTAATTCGGGTTTAGAGGTTTCATATAATAGTTCAGCCATAGCAAGTTGAGAGGGTGATAAATTTTTAGTTTTTACCATTTCCGGCTTAGCAAAAAAGAACCCTTGGAAATACTTAAAGCCCAGTTGTAGTGCTTGATCGTATTCTTGATAGGTTTCTACTTTCTCGGCTAACAAGTCAATATGTGGGTATTCTTTAACCGCTTCAATAATTTGTTTAATTTCTTCAAAACTGGTTTGCTGAATATCGACTTTAATAATTTTGATAAAAGGATAGAAATGCGACCAAACACTTTGGTGCTCATAATCATCTAAAGCGATGGTATAACCTTTACCGTGTAAGTCTTTACAAATACTTAATAATTTTTTACCAGGCTTAACCGTTTCGAGTATTTCTACAACAACTTCTTCATTAGTTAGCATTTCAGGATAACCTTGGCTTAAGGTTTCTAAAGTGAAATTGATAAAAGCGGGTTTATTACTAGTAAAATCACTAATGCCCATGTTGAATTTGCTCGCTTCAATCATTTTGCTAGTTGCTTCGTCACCGTCTATTTCAGGGAAAACATTATCTATGCTATCGCGAAAAAGCAATTCATAAGCATAGAGATTTTTGTTTGCATCTAAAATAGGCTGTCTTGCGGCATAAAAGTACATAGTTTGAGCGATATCTTTATAATAAAAACAATTACTAATAAATATACCTGTTCTTGTTAAAGATGCAAGATTCAGCGGAGAATTATCACTATATATTTACTATAATATATTTAGGTATAATCAACGCTAAGATATATTTATGGCTAAGTTTTTGATAGCGTCATAGGGCGTTTTTTAGCCACAACTTATAAAAAATAAAGGGGAATCATTTGGCTCTGGGTACGTTAATTTCTTTAGCACTCTATTTCATTGTTATGTTAGGAATAGGTTTTTATGCCTATAAAAAATCTACCAGTAATGTTTCTGGTTATATGCTCGGCGGTAGAAGCTTAAGTCCAAGTGTCGCGGCACTCTCTGCTGGGGCCTCAGATATGAGCGGTTGGATGTTAATGGGCTTGCCAGGGGCTATGTATATCTCAGGAATGAGTAGTTTATGGATAGCTATAGGTTTAGTGATTGGTGCATTTTTAAATTATCTAATTGTTGCTCCTCGCCTTAGAACCTATACTGAAGTGGCGAATGATTCTATCACTTTACCTGATTTCTTTGAAAACCGCTTTAATGATAAATCACGGATGTTACGAATAGTTTCATCGGTAGTTATTATCGTGTTTTTTACGCTTTATACCTCAAGTGGACTTGTTGCGGGCGGTAAGCTATTTGAAAGTTCTTTTGGACTAAACTATGAAGTGGGCTTGTATGTTACCGCCGGTGTTGTAGTGGCTTATACATTGTTTGGCGGGTTTTTAGCGGTTAGCTTAACTGATTTTGTACAGGGCTGTATTATGTTTATTGCTTTAGTATTAGTACCTTTGGTGACTATTAATGAAGTGGGGGGGCTAGGAGAAATGCAAACTAGTATTAGTCACATTGATCCTGCTCTGTTAGACATTTTTAGTGGTGTTAGTATGATAGGAATAATTTCCTCAATGGCTTGGGGCTTAGGATATTTTGGTCAGCCACATATTATTGTGCGATTTATGGCAATTCGTCATGTAAAAGACATGCCAACAGCACGTCGGATAGGGATGAGTTGGATGATAGTGACAATTATAGGTGCTATGGCGACAGGGTTTGCAGGTATTGCTTATGTGGCTAAAACGGGATTAACACTTGATGATCCAGAAACTATTTTTATCGTCTTATCACAAATTCTTTTTAGTCCATTAGTTGCTGGTTTTCTACTGGCGGCAATATTAGCGGCAATTATGAGTACAATTTCTTCACAGCTATTAGTAACCTCAAGCTCGTTAACCGAAGATCTTTATAAAACCTTTTTACATAAAGATGCCAGTGATAAACAGCAAGTTTTAGTTGGCCGTATCTCGGTGGCTGTTGTGGCACTAGTTGCTATTTATTTAGCCTATGACCGTGATAGTTCAATTTTATCTTTAGTGAGTAATGCTTGGGCTGGCTTCGGCGCCGCATTTGGCCCGGTAATTATTGGCAGTTTATATTGGAAAAAAATGACCAGAAATGGCGCATTATCAGGTATGATCACTGGCGCTGCAACGGTACTGCTGTGGATTTATGCCCCTATAAGCATCGACGGCGAATCATTAAGCTCAGTAATGTATGAAATAGTCCCTGGCTTCATTTTATGCTCACTGGTTATTTATCTCGTTAGTACAATGTCTCCACAAAGTGATGCCGCCATTTTAACGAAACACGATGAAATGTTAACTCATCATCATTAAATCATACGTGGTGAATAATAAATTTCGAAATAGGTAAAAAAATGAAATTTTTGAATACATATATTAACTTAGGTGAGCAATTTTTTCAGCGAACGTTACCGCAAAAAGTTGCTTCACCGACACTCTTATTATGGAATAAAGCGTTAGCTGATAATCTACTCATATCTGAAAATTTACAGAAAAATCATAGTTTGTTAGCTCAATATTTTTCGGGTAACCAACTATTAAATGGCGCTGAATCAATCGCGCTAGCTTATTCAGGCCATCAATTTGGCCACTTTAACCCGCAATTAGGTGATGGTCGAGCTCATTTACTTGGTGAAGTATTAGATAATGATAATATACGCCGAGATATTCAATTAAAAGGCTCAGGACAAACGGGATTTTCAAGGCGAGGTGATGGTAAATGCGCTTTGGCGCCAGCATTGAGAGAATACATCATGAGTGAAGCCTTATTCGCACTTGGGGTACCTACTTCTCGTTGTTTATCAGTAGTTGCCACTGGAGAAATAGTTAATAGAGGCTTAGTCAAAGCAGGCGCTGTTGTTACCCGAGTTGCCGCTAGTCATATTCGAGTTGGAACTTTTCAATATTTTGCTGCGAGAGGTGATACAGCTTCATTACGACTATTGGTTGATTACAGCATAAAGCGTCACTTCCCTGAAATAGATACGGATGAAAAAGGACAGAATATTTCGTTATCGTTTGAGCAACGTATAATAGCATTTTTAGCGAGTGCCATTACTAAACAAATCACCTTAGTGGTTGAATGGTTACGCATTGGTTTTATTCATGGGGTTATGAACACTGACAACACCGCTATTTGCGGTGAAACGCTCGATTTTGGCCCTTGTGCTATGTTAGGGGAATACAATCAAAGTAAGGTGTTTAGCTCTATTGATGAATATGGTCGCTATGCGTTTGGTAATCAAGGAAAAATAGCGCAGTGGAATATGGCTCGTTTAGCTGATTGTTTAATACCGTTATTGATAGAAGATGGTGACAAAGAACTGACAGAAGAGGAGCAAGAGCAGCAAGCATTAACGAAAGTCGAAACACTTATTCATCAATACACGGATAAGTTTGAGACAGCGTATTTTACTATGTACGGCAACAAGCTTGGTATGAAGGATACTGCCTTGAACAATAAACCCTTGATCACTGATTTGTTAACTAAAATGCAAACGCAAAAACTAGACTATACCCAAACTTTTTTACAGCTGACACAATCCTTAACGGATGGTGCAAAAGCGCAAAAACTTGCAAGTAAACTGGGTGATTGGTATCAAACTTGGTTAGTAGCACTGGACCAAGAAAAGCCTAAGCAAGAAAACTCTCAGCAAGATAGCTCTCAGCAAAAAATATCCGAGAAAAATAGCTACCAACAAGCGCAAAGCTTAATGAGAAAAAATAACCCTGTCGTTATCCCTAGAAATCATCATATTGAGGTAATACTTGAGTCTTGTGAAAATGCTATTGCTAATGATTTAAATGGTGGTATCACTCACTCAAAAAAAGAAGTGATTAATGATACTGTTAGTGAGCTACTTGAGGTGTTGCTTTCACCTTATCAAGAAACAGAAATGACCAAAAAGTATCAAGATATACCAGAGGATGGAGATAGATATTATCAGACTTTTTGTGGTACTTAGTGTTAATTTTTTGTTTAACTTATGTTAAATATATGTTTTTTGTCACACTTGTAAAAATTATTAACTTTATTGTTGACTTAGTACATAGGTACGGAGTTTATTATAGACAGGTAATTTGTCTTTATTTCAAAAGTATTAGCTACATTATATGCTAAGTAGTGTGAGGGAGAGGTATGGGCAAAACAATGACAATTGGCAAATTAGCCAGTGCAGTTGGGATCAGTGTTGAAACTATCAGATTTTATCAACGTCAAGGACTAGTTACTCAACCAAAAAAACCATTAAATGGCTTTAGGCAGTATCACTTTGACACGATAGAACGACTTAAATTTATTATTAATGCCAAAAGCTTAGGTTTTACATTAAATGAAATTAGTACGCTTGATAACTTATCTTCCGGATGTAAGTTATTTCATGATTTAGCTAACACTAAGTTAGAAAGTATTAAAAATGAAATATCACACTTACACAATATAGAACAAAATATTAAGGTTTTAATTGATAGCTGCAGTTCCGATTGTAAAGCTGATGATTGCTCAATTGCGGAAAAAATGTATAGCTAAGCGCTTATCCACGTAATTAAATTTTCTATAGCACGCGTATAAATCCAACGGGATGCATTGCCGTTATACTAAAGAAGAATTTATATGATAACAATAGAAAAAGATAAACTAGAGGCCGGTTTAGAGTTATCTCAGCTGGTCTTAAATCATATGGGTGCTTATGTTTCAGTTAAAGATAGAGATAAAAAGTATCTTTACGCCAATCAAAAATTAACCGCTCTTTTCAAAGGGAATTTTGATTCAATACTTGGTTTAACTGATAGTGAACTTTTTGACTTTTCCATATATTCTGATGTGATAGATAGTGATGAACGGGTATTAAATTTTGGTGATAATATTGAAAAAAAAGAAATCAATATAATCAAGTTTACCGATGAAAAGAAAATTTACTTGTCATCAAAACAGCCTATTTATAACAATCAACAGGAAATTGTCGGTGTTCTTTGTGTTTCAACCGATATTACTGAAAGTCACTATTTACAAGAAAAGCTAGAAATTGAAGCGACCACAGATCCATTGACGGGGTTATTTAACCGTCGCCTTTTTTTTAAATTAGCCGATCAGTTTCTATCTGAATCTATCCGTCATAATAAATATTTGTCTTTAATTATGTTAGATATTGATTTATTTAAAGACATAAATGATAAGTATGGACACCTTATTGGTGACCAAATTATTCAATTTGTTGCTGCTAAAGCTAAAAGCTTACTTCGAAAAGAGGATATAATAGCGAGAGTTGGCGGTGAAGAATATGTCGTGTTACTTCCTAATACTCATAGTAAAGTGGCACAGTTAATTGCTGAAAAAATAAGAATATCGATAGATTCTTCCTATATTACTGGAGATTGGCTTGGGGGAATTCAGCCAAAAATAAGTTTAGGGGTTTCTACCTACACTGAAGGTGATAGTGAGTTCTATGAAATTTATTCTCGCTCTGATAAGGCGCTCTACCAAGCTAAGTCTACTGGGCGAAATAAAATTTGTATGCATGAAAAAATGAATGATGCTGCAAGTCACTCAGTATAATTTTTATTTTGTTCCTCTTTATATTTCTATATTTGATTGAATATAGAAATATAAAGAGGAGGAATATAATATAGCTTACTTATATCCATTGAATTAATAGATAAAGTTTAGGCCATTTAAAAAGATCACTTAGTTAGTTTGATTAGCATTATATCGACCAAGTAATATTGTCGTTAATTGCACGTTGCCACACCGCTAATGATTCATTTTTATCAGCAACAACTAAAATGTTAGCATCTTTGAAACCAAGCGATTCACCTTGTAGCTTATTATCACTGAATTTATGAGTGAAGGTTAAATGCTCTTTCTTTGGCACAACAAATACTGTCACCGTATCGGTTATTCCTTGGAAAACTAGATGTAAGCTTTTCATGCCATCAAAGCGACAATAATCTGCCGATAACAATTCTCCTAGTGAGCCAGTAAAGCTGCCATTAAAGGTAGCCATTTTTTTATTTAACGACGTTAAACTTACTCGGTTGCTATCATCATTATAAAAACCGTTTTGCTCATGATATACATGGGCTAATGCATAATCACCTAAATTGGTATAACTACTTGAAAATTGAATGTAATTAACCACTAACCCGGCAACGATAGCGACAGAAGCTGCTAATGCTAAATGTAGCCTAGATTTACGTTTTTCTTGTTGATGGCTAGCTAATGTTTGACGTAATAATAGTTTGTTACATAGATCATCAGGAACCGGAATACTCATGGCTTGCTTTAATTTTTGATCAAATAAGCAAAGTTCATGGGCAAACTGTTTTTTAGCGGGATCTGCATTTTGTGCCGCGATAATATCATCACTTTGGCTCGTTGGCTCAGCGTATATGCTACGTCTATATTGTAAGTCATCCATTTTGTTTGTAGGGTTATCCGTTTTAGGCATATCGCTATCACTCGTGTGATTATCATTCATGGAGAAGCCTCATTTTTTTTGGCTCTTTTTCTAAAGCATCTTTTAACTGGTTACGGGCTCTAAATAAACGTGTCATTACCGTGTTTTTATTTAAATTTAACATGCTAGCGATATCTTCACCGCTGTAGCCACCCAGTACTTGTAATACCAATGGTTCAGAATATTCAGGCGGTAATTGCGCTATTTTGTCTCTTAACCATTGATTTTCTATTACTTGCTCGGTAGTAGTAGATTGGGTATCCATAATACTGGCTTCTTCGTATTCACTCATATCAAAACGCTTACGTTCAAAACGCCTGGCATTTTCCCGTCTTAAAATGGTAATTAACCATGACTTCGCTGCTTTTTCATCTTTTAATGAATCAAGTGCGCGCCATGCCCTTAAAAATGTTTCCTGCACTAAGTCTTCAGCTACCTGCTTGTCATGCGTTAACCAATAGGCATATCGGTATAAATCGCCGTGCAGAGCCTTTACTAGTGCTTCGTATCTAACTTGTTTTGTCGCCATACTGTTACTGTTTTTAGAGGGTTCAGTATTTAAGACCTGAGTAGGTATTTTTTTATTTCCAAATATTTTCATTTTTTGGACTTAGTTTGGGTTTAGGGTAAATTTGTTACTGGTATTTTCCTCAATACCAGCTGCATTGATCTGTTGAATGGCTGTTAATAAGTCTTCTCCAACCCATGATCCTTCAAGAGCTTCTTTACCATATAAGTGTTGTTGAACATTATTAATAGCACAAGTAAGTGCTTCATTATTTAATTTCACTAGTGCTGTAGTCAAAGTGGTTATTTCATCATTATCTTGATGGCTACTTAAGTTATTTAACCAAGGCAAAATTAAACTTAAGACTTGTTCGGCATTATTTTTTTTACAAGCAGCCATTAAAGCTAGGTAATTATTATTTACTTTTGCGGGCTTGGTGTTACTCGTATTAAGCGAGTTATTTCGTTTTAAGTAAATTACATGACCAGCCCATGCGATTGCGGTTAATAGCCATAAAGCTAAAAATAGCCATTGTAGGTCGCTAGCTTTCTCAATGATAATTGGCGGTGTTACTATAGAAGTGGTCGTGTTGTTTAATAAACTATCCTGCGATAAAGTGTTTGCTGTCGTTGAATTTTTTACGTTAGCAGGTTGGGGGAGATCAGCATTAGGATGCACTGTAATCGTTTGCATAGGCAATACCGCTTGCTGATATTTGTTGGTTACTGTATTCCACCAAGCAATGGTGATTTTCGGTAAAATATACTCTCCGGCATGACTAGCAACAAGGGCAAAACTTTGTCTTTTTTGACTAATTAATCGCTCTTTGGTTAGGCTTGAATGTAACTCTGCTTGATCTGGATATATTTTTAAACCAACAGGTGCATTCATTATTATTTTAGGTAACTGTGCTTTACCAAGCCCTGCGGCGGTTAATGTGATAGTACGGGTAATTGGCTCGCCGACTTTAAACTCATGCTTACCTTGTGAAGAGACAGGTTGCCATTCTTGGTGTAAAGCTAATAGCTCACTAGGCAACCAACTGTTATTGGCATCAATGGGGTAATTATCTGGAATTGGTCGTACCGTTAGGGGAAGTTTGTCTCCTGAAATATTTACTGGCTTAGTTTCGCCAAAGCTTAAAAAACCAGAGCGGCGTCTAGATTGCACCATAATATCACCGGCAAACATTGGCGTATCAAGGGTGAACTTGCCACTTTGCTCTGGTGTAATAGCGTAAGTTCGTTCAATGATGCGATAACGTTTGCCATTAACAATTCCGTCGTTTTCTATATCTTTACCTATTTGTTCAATAGTTGCATTGGTTAAGCTAGGCTCGGTTAAACTACCACGTTGTAGTTGTACACCAATATGTAGTTTTACCGTTAAAGTAAGTAATTGTTGTACATAAACATCATTCGCTGATAATTCTGCCGTGATAAAAATATCTTGCTGTGGTGTCGAGTTGGCACTACCTTGTTCGATGACTTGTACCTTGATAGCCTGCGAATGATGACCATCAATAGTTAACGCGGGAATAATTAACTTACCAGTATGTCTTGGCATCAACACTATTTGCCAGCGCGTTGTTCTAGTGGTGTTAAAGTTAACCATATCTGTTTGTGAACTAACTTCGGTGCGCGCCAGGATAAAATCTTTTAATAAAGGCGTAGTGTCTAAACTATCACGTTCAACACTGTCATCAGCAATAACAGTTAAGACAATCGATTCATTACTCATCACCGGGTTAGCATCAATGCTGGCAGTCACTTTTGTCAGAGCTAAGCTTGTTTGGCTAACGGCTAAAAGAGCCAGTAGCATTAGTAATTTAAAGTTCATATTTACCACTTTTTCTGTACTCCTTGACTAGTACCTTCTTGTCGACGCTTTTGATATTCTAACTGCATTTTATTACGTAATAATAGGTAAGGATCATCGGTTACTTTATTTAATAATTGTTGATGTTTTTGTTTCATTTCTTTTGCTTGTTGTTCGGCTGCTATTTGAGCAGCAGTTTTTTCTTTATTTTGTTCCGTTGACTCTTCGCCTTGCTTAGCTTGTTGTTCTTGCTCTGCTTCATTTTCGCGGTCTTTTTTGTCATTTTCACTTTTAGATTGTTGCTCTTTTTGTTGAGACTCGTTAGCTGACTCTTCTGAGGATTGCTGTTGTTGGTTTTTATCGCTTTCATCTTTCGATTGTTGCTGTGAATCATTGTCTTGTTTTTTTTGTTTATCACTATTTTTTTCAGATTTATCGCTTTCAGACTGTTCATTTTTAGATTTTTCGCCTGTAGACTGCTCATTATTTTCTTGTTGTTTTTTCTGCTGCTGTTTAAGCTTTTCCATATTGTCTTTGGCATCTTGCAAGTCAGGGTTTTTCTTTAAAGCTTGCTGATAAGCATCAATTGCTTGTTGATATTTTTGCATTTGTGCTAATGAATTTCCTTGGTTATAAAGGCTATTAGCGCTATCCGCTTGTTCGCCTTGAGTAAAGGCAGCAAGCGCTTGTTGATAATTTTCGGCTTTATAATGAGCGCTACCTTGCCATTGTGAATTTTCAAACTGTTGAGCGGCACTTTGGTAGTTTTCTTGATTGTATTGCTGTTGTGCTTGCTGATCTTGTGTTTGCCAAAGACCTTGCCATGTTTTTTGTAAAAGGGAAGGGGCAGCTGCGCTGTCGGAATTTTCATTGGCGTAAGAAACCGGACTAACCAGAGACATTGACAGTAAAAATATTAAAGGCAGGCAGGTTATGGGTAATAGTAAAATAGCACCACCACGACGAAAGTAACTTAACGCCAACGGAAGAACTAATAATAATAGCCAAGCACCTTGCTCTTGCCATTGATCGCCTGTTTGCTGACTTTGCTGTTGTTTACTTTTATTGTTGTCTAATACGTTAAATTTTAAGGTAAGGTTATCTATATCACTATCACCATTACTAATGGTTTGATAATTCCCCTGGCCGCGCGAGGCAAGTGCTTGTAGTTTTTGGATCGGGAGTCTGGGCACCACAATCGCGCCGTTATTATCTTTTAATAATTCACCCGATGGTAATTTTATCGGCGCACCATTTTGGCTGCCAATACCTAATATATTTAGGCGATGACCAAACTTACCCGACCAATCATAAATATCACTAAGCTCTTCATTGTCAACATCATCGGTAAACCAGTAGATATCACCGGTTAAGTGACCGGCATTGGTTAGCATTTGATGGGCAAGTGTTAAAGCTGCGTAAGGGTTTGCCCCTAATTCAGGCATAATTTCAGGTGTTAAAGCAGGCAATAACAACTCTATATTTTTAATATCTTGTGTTAATGGACTAATGATGAAAGCATCACCGGCATAGGCAATAAGACCGACGTCACCATCATTAATTTTATTGAGCAAGTCAATGGCTTTAAAGCGAGCCCTAGTTAAACGGTTGGGCTTAATATCAGTAGCGTACATGGAATAAGACATATCCATAATTAGTACCGAGCCACGTTCGATTTGATATACCGGTTGCGGTAGTTTTTGCCAAGCAGGGCCAGCAAGGGCAATAATACTAAGTAAGCCAATAAATAAAGGTCTACTTAAAAATAGGCGTTGATGTAATGGTTGTTTACTCGGAGCCAAGCTATTGGTAGCGCCTTCGACTAGTACGCTACTTAAATGAGGAGGTAAGAATTTTTGCCAAGGTGATTGATGAAAACGATGTTTTTTTAACAGCCAAAGCACGGTGAATAATACCACAATTGCCAGTAACCAAAAAGGTCTGACAAAGTGAAAGTGGGTAAAAAATAAATTATATGATGTCATTATTATTTAAATTCTAAGGCCTAAATTGCTCTACGGGCGTAGGGTGATAAGTTAATAGCGAGTAAATAACCTGCGCTCAAGATGAAAGCTAGCGACAATGGCCAGTAAAACAATGCTGTTAAGGGGCGCATTTGCTGTTGATCTTGTTCAACAGGCTCTAGTTGGTCGAGCAAACTATAAATTAACTCCATGCCTTGGCTGTCTTTGGCGCGAAAATATTTGCCACCGGTTTGCTGTGCTAGCTTAGTTAAGGTTTCTTCGTCTAATTCACTGGACGGGTTCACCCGACGGGTGCCAAATAGAGATTGTTGCAACATAACATCTGCGCCAATACCAATAGAATATATGGTGATATCTTTAGCAATAGCGAGTTCAAGCGCTTGTTCAGGTGTTATTTTACCTGCTGTATTTTGACCATCAGTGAGTAACAATAAAATTTTGTTAGACTCTTGTTTAGCGTCAAAGCGTTTAACCGCCAGCGCTATGGCATCACCTATGGCGGTTTTTCTACCCACTAAACCGAGCACACTTTCATCAAGCATTTGCTTAACGGTTTTTCTGTCAAAGGTCATGGGGGTTTGCATGTAAGCATCGTCGGCAAATAAAATTAAACCAAGTCGGTCGCCGACGCGGCGCTCAATAAAATTACCCAGTACTACTTTTAGCATATCTAACCGGTTTACTGTATTTCCATGTAAACTCATGTCTTCTATTTGCATACTGCCGGATAAATCAACGGCAATCATCATCTCTCTACCTTCGGTTGGAATATCAATAGCATCACCTAACCATTGTGGTTGGCTTAAGGCGACTACCGTTAATAACCAGCATAAAGATAAAATAATCAGTGGTGATTTTTTACTTGTTTGACTGCTGATATTTACCGATGTATTTGGTAATAATTGCGGCATGATTAACGCTGCACTGGTGCGATTATTATGTTTTTTTGGCAGCCAATAGACAAATAATGGTAGCGGTAATAACAATAACAACCAAGGCCAAGCAAAAGTGATCATGCGCTAACTCCTTTATTTTTCTGGTATAGCTTGCGTCCAGTATTTTTTTGCTGAGCTTGTTTTGCCGCTTTAGGAGGAAGTGCTTTAGTTAACCAGAGCAGGGTAGCTTGCTGGAAATCCTTATCGACTTGGTTGTGAAAATTTTCCTGATATTGAGTTTTAAACGCTTGCTCGCTTAATTGGGTAAAGTTTACTCGATGATTTTCTGGTAACTGTTTTACTAAAAATTTTTGTAGTGAATCACCATAAAGTTTGGCAAGTTCAACACGAGAAAAATAATGTATAGCGGCCCATTTCAGTAACGACATGAGCTCGTTGTTATTGATATCTACGTTATTCTTTAGCTGTGATAATGCTTGTTTTTTTAGTTGATTTCGGCTCGCTGTTTTTTTGATTTTTATGATTGCTATAACAATAACGAGTAATATTAATACGGCTAATATCCACCAGCCATAAGCGATGGGGTAGTGGGTTATTTGCTCAGGCAGATGGATATCTTTCAATGCTAGGGGATCAGCCGGTAAAGCATTTGTTGGCGTAGGGTTTATTTTTTGCAAAACAGCATTCCATCTTTTAATTGTTGCTCTAGGGTTTGTCCTGCGCTAAAACTAATAACCCTAGCGCCAGCCTTAGTGAGTAGTTTTGAGCATTGTTCAAAAACAGTTTCAGCTTGTTGCTTATAAGTACTTGCCGTGTTTTTGTCTCCTAAGGTTAACTGTTGTCGGTTGTTGCCATCGGTTAACGTTACATTCAGTTTTACCGAACTTGCCGGTAACTCTTGCTCAAGCGGGTCGGTAATTAAACAAATTACCAACTCACAATGTTGACTTATTTGCGTTAAGTGACGTAGGGCACTGATCTCTTGGCTTAAATCTGTTTGCTGTTGCGGATTGTTAATCAACATATCCTTGATTGGTTGAGCATCAGTAATTAAATAAACCAGTGAGCCGGGCTTAGCTAATTGCCTAATGCGAGCGCAGTTTTCATTAAAGTAACCTAAATTGTTAGCGCTGAGATTGCTAGTGTTTACGTTGCTAGAGCTTGGGTTGTTAGCACTTTGCTCTGTAACCGCTTTATTTTGTATGGAATACTGATATTGATGCAAAGACGTTAACGCATGCAAATAATGTAATACCCCTTCTTTGCGACTACGCGGTTTTAATTCTAAATGCTCGTGCTGATTAAAAACGATGCCACCTAAACGGTCACCACGATTTTTTGCATGCCAAGCCACTAACGAGGCTACATGAGCAGCTTGTACTGATTTAAACAGTAATTGACTACCAAAATGCATATTGGCGCTTAAATCGGTAGCGATAAGTACAGGCCGTTCTAACTCTTCTCTAAATAGTTTAGTGTGAGTTTTTCCTGTTCTGGCGGTTACTCGCCAATCAATCGCGCGAATGTCATCACCTGTTTGGTAATGGCGAACCTCATCAACCTCCATACCGCGGCCTTTGTTGCGCGATAGGTAATTACCTGACATTTGCCCGTGTATATTTTTTCTCGCTGATAAATCAATTAGGGCAGTTTTATTTTGATAGCGTATTAACTCAGTAATGGCAAGTTCAACGCCATTACTGTTAATGCTAGCGAGCTGTGCTTGACAGTTCACTGCCGAAGCGTCTTGCTTACTACTCGCATTTTTTTGTCTAAACCACATAAGTTACTTCTTTTTAAAATCGTTAAGCAACAGCTACTAAGCTTAATAAGTGGTCTATTAATTGGTTCGGCGTAATACCTTCTGCTTCGGCTTGATAGCTAAGAATAATTCGGTGTCTTAACACATTATGTAAAACGGCTTGAATATCTTCTGGGCTAACATAATCTCGGTTATGTAACCAGGCGCGAGCGCGAGCGCATCGGTCTAAAGCAATGGTAGCGCGAGGGCTAGCACCATAAGCTAACCATGACTTTAATTTGTCGTCATATTTTCCTGGCTGGCGAGTGGCAATAATTAAATCAACCATATAGGCTTCAAGCGTTGGCGCCATATGAATATTCAGTACTTGTTTTCGCGCATCAAATATTTCTGCTTGGCTCAATACTCTTAATGCTGGTTTTTCGTGATGAGCACCAATTAGCGCTTCACCGCGGTTTAGTTTTAATATTGCTAATTCGCTGGCGGCATCAGGGTAATCAATTTCTAAATGCATTAAAAACCTGTCTAATTGCGCCTCAGGTAAAGGGTAAGTACCTTCTTGCTCAATAGGATTCTGGGTTGCCATTACTAAAAATAGCTCTGGTAGTTGATAGGTTTTTCTACCAACAGTAACTTGTCCTTCTCCCATGGCCTCTAATAGGGCTGATTGTACTTTTGCTGGTGCACGGTTAATTTCATCGGCGAGCACTAAATTTTGAAATAACGGACCCGGTTGAAACACAAAGGTACCATCTTCAGGGCGATAAATATCTGTACCGGTTAAATCAGCTGGTAATAAATCCGGGGTAAATTGAATACGATGAAAGTCTGCTTCTAGGCCGTCAGCTAAGGCATTAACAGCACGAGTTTTTGCTAAACCGGGTGGCCCTTCAACAATTAAATGACCATTTGCTAACAGGGCAATAAGTAAATTTTCTACAAAAGCCGGTTGACCAATAATTTGCTCTGATAAATGTTGTTTTAATGTGGAAAAATGTTCAATTGCCATGGTTGCCTTTTCTTTTTGTTTTTTGTTTATATAGGAGCAGTATTAGCCGAAACGCACTCTAGCATTTTATATAGGGTTGAAGTTAAAGAAAACAAGTATTCTTTAACTTAGTTGTAACAAATTTTTTCTTATTAGTATGGGGTTATACCAATTGAAATAATGAATAGCTCAACTTAGAACTACAGTAGCGAGCTTAGAACAAACAAAATGAGTTAAACATAGTTATTCTATCTTTCATTCATTTTGTGATGTTATCAGTTTGCTACTGAGTTCCCAGAGGGCAAGTTTAAAAGGCTTACATGCTACGTTATTGATTTTGACAAGGGAATAACCATTCTCTTTAATCAATGCCTTGCCTTTAAGCCTTTTAACTCTTGCTAAGTGATCAATTCATTACTTCACTTGGTATTAGTGAACTATGCTTTGCTCAGTGATAAAAAACAAGCATTGATATTTTTTGATAGTTAGTTAGAATCAAGGGTAACAATTAAGAGGTCAGACCTCTTGGTCTGCTTTTATTTCATGTTTGACTGATTGCTTAAGCACGATAAAAATTGAACCCTTTCAACCGGAGAGAAATAAATATGTCTATTAAAATGACCACATCAACAGGCGAACGTATTGCCGTAGTTGCGGGTCTTAGAACCCCTTTTGCCAAACAAGCAACCGCTTTTCACGGTGTGCCTGCTGTTGATTTGGGTAAGTTAGTTGTTAATGAACTATTACAAAAGCATGATGTTGATCCCGCTATTATTGATCAATGTGTTTTTGGTCAAGTAGTACAAATGCCGGAAGCACCGAATATTGCCCGTGAAATAGTATTAGGTACCGGTATGAATGTTCATACTGATGCTTATAGTGTTTCCCGTGCATGTGCGACTAGTTTTCAATCAACAGTCAATATTGCTGAATCTATTATGGCGGGCTTTGTTGATGTTGGTATTGCCGGTGGTGCTGATTCTTCTTCTGTTGCGCCTATTGGGGTTTCGAAAAAGTTTGCTCGTACCTTATTAGATTTAAGTAAAACTAAAACCTTTGGGCAAAAAATCGCCTTGATTAGAAAGCTTGGTTTTAAAGATATTCTTCCGGTTGCTCCTGCTGTAGCGGAATATTCTACCGGTATTTCTATGGGGCAAACTGCTGAACAAATGGCCAAAACTTATAATATATCTCGTGAAGACCAAGATGCGTTAGCGCATCGCTCGCATACGTTAGCAGCAAAAAGTTGGGCAGAAGGCAAACTTGCTGGTGAAGTGATGAGTGCTCATAGCGAGCCATATAAAAACTTTATTGATAAAGATAACTGTATTCGTGAAAATTCCACCTTAGCTGGCTACGCCAAACTGCGTCCTTGTTTTGATCGCAGACACGGCACCGTTACTGCGGCTACCAGTACGCCATTAACGGATGGCGGCGCAGCAATATTATTAATGCGTGAAGGTCGAGCAAAAGAGCTAGGTTATAAACCGTTAGGCTATATTCGTAGTTATGGTTTTGCCGCTATTGACGTTTGGCAAGATATGCTCATGGGACCGAGCCATGCCACCCCAATCGCCTTAAAACGTGCTGGTATGGAATTAGCTGATTTAGACTTAATTGAGATGCATGAAGCTTTTGCGGCGCAAGCATTAGCGAATATGAAAATGTTTGCTAGTAACAAATTTGCCAGGGAGCATTTGGGGCGTGATAAAGCGATAGGTGAAATAGATATGGATAAGTTTAATGTAATGGGAGGGTCACTTGCTTATGGTCACCCTTTTGCGGCAACAGGTGCTCGCTTGATTACCCAAACCTTGAATGAATTAAATCGTCGTGGTGGTGGTGTTGGCCTGACCACAGCATGCGCCGCTGGTGGTTTAGGTGCGGCAATGATAGTGGAGACAGATTAATGAGTGATAATAAAACAGATATCAGTAGTGACGAGTTGCGAGTTACGAATATCGAAGAGAAAAGTAATGATGTGAGCCAAGACGAGTCGCAAGTTACGAGTATCGAAGAGAAAAATGGCTCAAGCAGTGCTTTTACCTTGCTTCGTCAGGAAAATGGCATTGCCCATTTGGTGATGGATGTTGTTAATGACACCATGAATACTCTTAAAGCTGAGTTTGCGGAACAAGTTGCTGAAATATTGGCTGAAATTAAAAATGATCCAGCCATTACTGGTATTGTGTTATGTAGTGGTAAGGCTGATTCTTTTGTTGCCGGCGCTGATATTAATATGATCAACGACTGTAAAACAAAAGAGGAAGTCGTTGCGCTTTCTCGTCAAGGTCAAATGATTTTTTCGCAACTTGAACAATTCCATATTCCTGTTGTGGCAGCAATTCACGGTGCATGTTTAGGGGGCGGACTAGAGTTGGCGATGGCATGTCATGCCCGCGTTTGTAGTGACAGTGTTAAAACGGCATTAGGTTTACCTGAAGTACAATTAGGTTTATTACCTGGTAGTGGCGGTACTCAGAGACTACCTAAGTTAGTTGGTGTACAAAAAGCATTAGATATGATGCTAACGGGTAAGCAGCTAAGAGCAAAGCAAGCATTAAAAGCAGGTTTAGTGAATGATGTTGTTCCTAATAGTATTTTAATTGCTACCGCTGAAAAAATGGCACTTGCCGGAAACTTCAAACCAGTGATCAAGTTTAAATCATCATTAGTTAATAAGTTTCTTGAAGGTAGCTCTGTTGGTCGTAGTATTGTTTATAAGCAAGCTAAAAAATCAGTTTTATCAAAAACCAAGGGTAACTATCCGGCACCCGTTAACATCATTAACTGTGTGAAAATAGGCATGGAACAAAGCTCTGCGAAGGGCTATCAAATTGAAGCTGAGCTTTTTGCCGAGCTGGCAATGAGTGACGTTTCAGTGCAACTACGTAATCTGTTTTTTGCGACCACAGCGATGAAAAAAGAGCTGGGTGTGGCTGATGTTAAGCCTAAAAAAATCGCTAAAGCTGGTGTGCTTGGTGGTGGCTTAATGGGCGGAGGGATCGCTCTTGTTACAGCTACTAAAGCCAACATTCCTACGCGTATTAAAGATATTGCGCAACAGGGTATTAGCCATGCAATAAAATACAGTTATGATTTATTAAATAAAAAAGTTAAACGTCGTTTTATTCATAAAAGTGAAATGCAAAAGCAATTATTGATGATCACCGGCACCGTTGATTATTCTGGCTTTAAAGACATTGATATTGTGGTAGAAGCTGTATTTGAAAATTTAGCACTAAAACAAAATATGGTGGTTGAGGTTGAACAACAGGCGAAACAGGCAACTATATTTGCCAGTAACACTTCAAGTTTACCTATTAGCAAAATTGCTGCTAAAGCGGCTCGCCCTGAAAATGTTATCGGTTTACATTATTTTTCGCCAGTAGATAAAATGCCTTTAGTTGAAATAATTCCCCATGAGGGAACATCAGATCAAACCATTTCAACTACGGTTGCTTTTGCTAAAAAACAAGGTAAAACACCGATAGTTGTCAAAGATAAAGCAGGCTTTTACGTTAACCGTATTCTAGCTCCTTATATGAACGAAGCCGCTATTTTACTACTTGCAGGTGAGCCAATTGATAAGCTTGATAAAGCCTTAGTTGATTTTGGTTTCCCTGTTGGGCCAATGCAATTGCTTGATGAAGTAGGGATTGATGTAGGCGCGAAAATAGGCCCAATATTGCAAGCGGAATTAGGTGAGCGTTTTGCAGCGCCTAGTGCTTTTGATAAATTACTTGATGATGGCCGTTTAGGAAAAAAAGCGAATAAAGGTTTTTACTTATACGGTAAGCATGTTAAGAAAGGGCTTAAGCATGTATTTAAGCAAAAGGGCAAGCAGGTTGATGATAGTATTTATACTTTATTAAACATAAAACCTGCGGGAATACTTTCAGCAGATGAAATTGCTAAACGTTGTACTTATATGATGCTAAATGAAGCAGCACGTTGTGTTGATGAAGGTATTGTCCGTAATGCTCGTGATGGCGATATTGGTGCTATTTTTGGTATTGGCTTCCCACCATTTTTAGGTGGACCGTTACGTTATATTGACAACATTGGCGCACAATCATTAGTGGCGCAATTAACCCAATGGGCACAGCAATATGGTGAACGTTATACGCCTTGTGAAGCTTTAGTTGCTATGGCTGAAAATGGTACTCGTTATTATTAAGCTTTTGTAGGTAGTTATTTTCTCCAATAAAATAAAAGTAAATTAGAAACGCTAACTTTGAGGAGTTGGCGTTTTTTTGTTTTTGGATCCGGTATATATTTTATCAATGCAAAAAACATCCTAATGGCGGCAAAATAGATCCATAAAGGTAGACAGTTTTTTGCCATTCTATTTTATTGTTGAATAGCTGTAATAATAAATTTTAGTTGAATAAATAAGCTAGTTTAATTATATTAGCGCCGATTTGTCGTTATACCAATATCACTTAATTAATGAAGCTGGTATAAGTCCCTTAGTTTGAAAAATATATTTTTGTCGTGGAAGTATGATGTTGTTGCTTTTAGTGGTGTTAGTCGTTTTTGTAAGTACACTCTGTGGTGTTTTTTTTTATTGTCAGGCGTTAGTCACAGGCTTTGGCTGTAAGCGTTGGACGTTGGCTGGTATAGTGTTTGGTCCATTGATATGGCCAATGTTTGCGATGAAAAAGCGTATGTTGTTAAACCGCTTATTTGGCTTTGAACAATTGATTTTTAGAGCGTAAGTAAGCTAGATAGGGTATGTGGTGGATTGAATTAAGGTGGAATAATAGTAGATATTAAAGTTACTAACATCCCTGTTAATAATCTTCTTATATCGTTTATCAAACATAGCTCAATATCAACCTTAGATTTGAACGATATAGTTTAAGACCACCAATAGTTAGCTGAGGTCTCTTTAATTTCAATGCGTGCGGCAATAGGGTTTGCTTTTATTTTCTTTACCGTGTTTGTACTAAATAATGCTTTAAATAAATTAATCATTTTATCCTCTAATTATAATGTAGCTATTAATTTTTGGCGTTGGTGCTATATACGAAGAGTGCCACGAGATCTACCCGTTTTTTCAACGGTTAATGCGTTTTCATTATCGATACGAAGAGTGCCACGAGATCTACCAATTTCTTGGATATCTAGATTATGAGTGTCAGCAATAGGAGTTGGAGTAACTGATATAGCCATAGATAGAATTATTGAACTTAACATGTACTTTTCCTTTTAATTGTTTATTAGTAATTACAGGAAAGGTATGCTAAAAGTATGCCAAATAAGCATATTAAGGTGTTAGCCTTTTAAAAATAAAGTGCTTAGCTGGTTTGTTGAATAAATTGTTTATATTTTTAGTGACGCATCATCACGATGACTGTGATGATGTTTTTTTGACGGTGGCTGTATGGTGTGGTTTTATAAAGTCAATTTACCGAATTAATGAGGTCGATTTACGGGTGATTTGATGGGCTAACAAATATTTTTGAAAATGTTCTGTTGCTAGCGGTTTACTATATAAATAACCTTGTAATTGCTCACAGTGTAGGTCTGCTAAAACATTCAGTTGTTGCTCGGTTTCAACACCCTCAGCGACTACATCCATCCCTAAGTTATGCGCGATCGTAATAATAGTTGCCACCATATTTCTGCCTTGTTCAGATTGATCTATATCATCAACGAAAGCTTTGTCTATTTTCAAGGTGTTCAGAGGGAATTTTTTCAAATAAGCTAAAGAAGAATAACCAGTCCCAAAATCATCAAGGGATAAATGAATACCCATGGCTCTTATTTGTAACATTATGTCTATCGCCGCCTGTGGGGAGCCCATTACTGTACCTTCGGTAATTTCAAGCTCAAGATGTTTAGCGGGTAGTTGACTTTCGTTTAAAATATCAGCTATTTGTGCTACTAAATTAGCTTGGGTAAATTGTACTGCCGATAAGTTGACAGCGACTCGGCCATCAAATAAGCCGGCATCTACCCACTTCTTAGTGGCAAAGCAGGCTTTTCTTAGTACTATTTCACCTATATCAACAATTTGTCCGGTTTCTTCAGAAACAGGAATAAACACTACTGGGCTGATCACGCCTTTATTAGGTGTTTCAAAGCGAACTAATGCTTCCATGCCTGCTATTTTCCCGGTAGCGATTTCAATTTTAGGCTGATAAAAAACCGAAAAAGAGTCTTCTTTTAAACCATGGCGAATTAAATTTTCAATTTGTAGGCGTTTCACTGCCTGTTTATTCATGGAATCACTGAAAAATTGATATTTATTACCGCCACTGCCTTTTGCATGATACATAGCGGTATCGGCATTTTTGAGTAATTCATGACCGGTTAAGCCATCTTCAGGGAAAAGCACAATACCGATACTGCTATAGAGTACTATTTCTTGATTTTTCAGTTTGTAAGGCTGGGCAATAGTGCGTAAAATGTCTTTGGCGAGGGAGGTGATAGTATGGATATCATTAGTGTTTTCAATAATAATACTAAACTCATCACCACCTAAACGGTATACGGTATCTTGCTTACGAGTTAGCGTTAACATACGTTTAGCGACTTGACATAATACGTTATCACCGACTTGGTGCCCCATAGAGTCATTGATTTTTTTGAAGTTATCTAAATCAAATACTAATAATGCATGGTTGATATTTCTTTTGACTAATCGAGCTTGATTAGCTTGAAATAATGAGCGATTGGGTAAACCGGTTAAGGTGTCAGAGCTCGCTAATTTTATTAATTCAACTTCTGTTTCTTTACGCTTAGTTATGTCAGAAAAAACACCAACAAAATGAGAGATATTACCACTTTCATCATGAATAATATCAATATTTAGGTCGGTTAAATATGTACTTCCATCAGTACGTAAACTTTCTACCTCACCATGCCAACTGCCTTTTGTTAGCAGGTGCTTTTTTATATTTTGACAAAAACTTTTCGGGTATTGATTGAAACTTAATGAGCGACCTACCATTTTATTTTTACTTTTGCCGGTAATGCGTTGAAAAGCTTTATTGACGTCAACAGTGATAAATTGACGGTCATAAATAATCACAGCATCAGATATGTTTTGAATACAGCGTGCAAATAACTTTAAGCGCTCCTCAGTTTTTTTAAGCTTACTTATATTTTTTAAGGTGCCTGTCATGCGGGTAGCATTATTACTCTCATCTCGCTCAACTATTTTTCCGCGGTCTAAAATCCATATCCAGCAATTATTTTTATCTTTAACACGATATGTTGCCTCAAAGTGTTCTGTTTTATTGGTAAAGTGATCATCTAATGCTTTCTTTACTCGGTTTATATCATGTTGATGAACATTGGTGTCTTCTTTGCCTACACTATTTTTCACAGAGCTAGTATTTCGGGTACCATCTTGAGGGAATTCTAAGATCCCCCATATGTTAGAGCGATATATTTTCCCTGTCGTTATATTCCAATCCCACATTTCATCACCACTACCCCAAAGGGATAGTTTCAACCTTTCTTCGCTTTCTTTTATTTGTGAATTATAACATTTTTTATTTCGATATTGCTGGGTTACATAGATCAATATGAGTAATGATAATAATGTGTATACAAATAACATACCTGCTGATAGCCACCAAGGTGGCAATATTAGTACCTTTAATTGGCTTGTTTTCGCGTTATTTGGTTGATTAATATCGTACGCTTGTACTTCAAAAATGTAATCACCAGGACTTAAGTTGGTGTAGGTAGCGCGATTATTAATGCCGGTATCTGTTGCTGCATCGATCCAGTTTTTTTCTAAACCGATTAAGCGGTATTTATAACCTAATTGTGCTGGTAATTTTGGATTAGGAGAAATAAATTCAAAGCTTATCGGGGATTGCTTATAAGCGAGTTCTACTTTACTTAGGGAGTTTAACTGCTTATTTATAGTGTATTTGTTAGTCTTTGTATTTTTATTAACATTTATCTTCTTGTTAGAGACATATAAATTGGTAAATATTGGTAAAAAAAAGTGTTGTTTTATTTTGGTAACTTCATTTGGATAAAATTGAATGAACCCGTTTGAACCCCCAAAATACATACCACCAATGGAGGTTTTGAGTGATGAGTATTCAATAAACTCAGGGTTGTTAATTGTAAAGTCTTTATCAAAGTTAGTTACATTATTAGTAAAGGGATTGATTTTAGTTATTCCCATATTACTAGCTAACCAAGCATTTTCTTTATCATCAATTAATACCGAAGCAATATAGCTATTCATTAACCCATTACTTTCATTAAATATCTTTATATGATTAGTTTTGCGGTTAATTAATGCAATTCCTTGGTTACCTGAACCTAGCCAGATCCAGTTTTTACTCACTTGTAATTTTTTTCCGAAAGTACCATTACTTGTTTTTGGTAAATTTAATTTTTGATTTTTAAACGTTTTTTTAATGAGGTTAAAGGTTAATAATTTATTGTTTTGAGTTAGTAGCCATAATGTTTTGCTATCAACTAGCTGTAGGCTGCTGATGGAAATATTATTTTCTGTTGGGTACGATGTTATTTTTTGTTCATTTGTTTGATAATTTGTAAGAGTTCCTGATTTATTAAGATACCAAAAGTCATCTTTGATTAAGGTTAAAAGGCTATTTGTAGAAAAATTATAGCTGTTTGACCATTTTGAATGTTCAGTTAATGAATTTGTGCTTGATTCTAATTTATAAATTTTATTATCAGTTAAACGTAACCAAAGATGATCCGTATTATTGGCTAATAATTGTCGAATCTTTTTCCTAATTGGAAGTTCTATTTTTTTAATTAAATTATTTGAAGCTAAAGAGTATATTCCTTGATCTTCTGTTGATAACCAAACCATACTATTAGGAGTATCTGCAAAAGATTCTACTCGATAATTTATACTTCCTGTTGCTGTTAAGCCATGATGAAATAAGTTTGTTAGCGGAGAATATTTATTCAAGCCGCCGCCATAACTGGCTAACCACATATTGTTGTTATTATCTTTAAAAATATCCATTAACCAATTTTCACTAAGCGAACTTGATTGAGCGTTATTTTGATAACTGTCAATTTGATCGTTTAGTAGATTGATGGTATTCAGACCTTCATGAGTGGCAAGCCATATGTGATTGTCATCAAATTGCGTTATCGCCCTGACACTGTTTGATAGTAAAGAGTGCTTGGTACTGTTTGGTGTTTTATCGGCAGTTAAATGAGATATTAACTGGTAGCGATCGTCAACAATAAATAAACCATTATCGGTTGCTAGCCAATACTGATTGTCAATAACTTTTATATCGAAAAGCGCTTGTGCATCAATGGTTAAATCATACTTATTTTGGTCTGTGAGTGAACCAAGATAAGTTAAATTTTTACTAATTAAATGAATACCTTTATCAAAACTACCTAACCAATAATTTTGTTGCTTGTCTTGAAAAATAGTTTTTATTTCTCGAGTTCTATCATTATAGTTTTTAATTTTTATGCGTTCAAACGTTATGTTCTTTATGCCCGTATCTAAAATAAGTGTATGTAAACCTTCGGTTGTTGATATCCAAAGTAATGGTTCAGCTTGATTTCTGTCAATTTTTTTACTTTTATTTTGATAAATATCCCAAATAACATTATCTCGAAGAGAGTTTTCATTATTAGCAATGTTAAAAAAATTATCAAAGTTATTAAGTTCTCGGTTATAGCGACTTAAGCCATTTTGTGTACCAACCCACAGGGTTTGCTCGCGGTCGATAAAAATTTTACGAATTAAGTTGTCAGCAATTGAATGCTCTTTATTGGCATTGTGACGGTAGGTGACAAATTTTTTGCCATCAAAGCGATTGAGGCCATCTTCGGTGGCGAACCAGATAAAGCCTTGATGATCTTGTGTGATACCAAAAACATTAGAATTCGATAAACCATCTAAAGTAGATAACTGACTAAATTTTAATAAATTATGATTAGATTCTATAAAAGTAGAATTGACAGAGGTTGCGTTCAATTTTTCATAAGCTAATTTTTCATAAGAAAATGCTATTGTGCTTGTGGCAAGACAGAGCCAAAAAATCAAACGCGTCAGCAGGCTTTGAATGTTTATTAAGTTGAATTTTTTTAAAATAAAACACAAAAAATACAAACGGGGAAACCTAAAAAAATATAAATGCACGGCTCACCTAAATTAAGAAAAAAGAAAAATTATTATTAGTTTTTGTATATCAATACTGTTATAAAAAGAACAAGCTTCGCAACGCACCATTAAAAGTCATGCTCGGCCTTAAGTCAACTTCTGTTCGACGTTGTTTTAATAATAACGATTGACTCTTTATCGGCAGCATTAATATTTTCTTTTGCTTTTTTCTATAAAATCATCACGTTTGCTTATTATGTCACCGCTTAAGTCGTCTTTTAGCTGTTGATTGACAGCTGAATTAACAATCTTCATGGAAGATAAAATAATTCTATCGGTATTTGCTGCTGTCATTAATTTATTTTTGATGAAGTTTTTTACTCGTTCTAAACTCAACGCTAAAATAGCAGTAACGAGTTGCTCTTTATGAGTGAAGGTTAAATCTTTATTACAAATAGCAGCCCAAAAGCGCTGACTTTTTATTCTCAAGTTATTATCTTTTTCTTGTAGTTGTCCGGCTAAACCGTGAATTAGGTGTAACCAATTTTCATCACTAATCTCTGTTAGCAATGCTAAACTGTCAGTGATAAATTCATCTATCGCTTTTGTTAGGGCTATTGCGTCTGTATGTTGTGACTGAATATAAAAGGCAATGCCTGGATAGCGATTAATTGGCACATAGCCAACCCCCACTAAATAACCATATTGCTTTTCAGTACGCATTTCTTGAAAAAATAGTGGTGATAATAGGTGGCTGGTTACCATTGTTAAGGCAACTAAATTTTTATCTCTTGTTGGTAATGGAGTATAGACAACACTGGCATGGTCATGATCAGGAATTTCCATAGGTAAAATAAGCGTGTGTTTATTGGTGATATCGACCACTGGACATTGCACGGCATATTTGTTGTTATAGTTATTGCTAAAAGCATTTTTGATATTGGTTACTATATTGGTAGCATGCTCAATTAACCAATTACCATGAATTAGTACTTCAAGGGTGATTTGTTTAAAAAATTTTTGACAAAAAAATTGGTATTGTGCAAAAGTAATACTATTTAGTGCACTTGATAGCTCATCAGCACAAGGGTTGTTTGGTTGCATTAATGAGCTAAGGCTGGAAAATAGCTGAGATATCGATTTGCTTTTGTCACTGTTTTGCCAATGTTTAATTATTTGTTGCTTAAACAATATAAAATCTTCTTCGCTAGTATCATGATGAGTTAACCGATAGAGAAGTTTCTCTAATAACCTCGGCTGATTATCACTAATCCCCGATAGTTGTAGGGTAATTCCTCCTTGATGGGCATAGAGGTGATAATGAATCCCAGCAAGCTCTGCATCGTAATTCTCTTCAACGACAGTATTGGTATAGAGATCAACAAATAAACGTGTCATTGCAATAGTATCAACACTTTCTATTGAATAGGGCGAGTCAATTCCTAGATAAATATAACCTTTAGGTACTTTAAAAGTAGTGTCTTGTTTATACCATACGGCTAAACCACTGCTATTTTCTATTTTTGTTGGTAGTGTGCTGTTATCAACGTTGTCATAAATGGTTGGATTACTGGTGATATAGGGATTAGCACCAGGTAAAAATAGCGCTTTACTTGCCTTGAAATTAGCATTACTAGGGGTAGATAACTCGCGCCAATGTTTTAGTTTTTTAACCGATATTTTACTAACATTATAAGGGACTTGGTACCAGAAACTTGTCTGTGAAAAGTTATTTTCTTGGCTAATATGAATAATTCTAATATTGTCAGCCGTTAAGTAATCTAGTAATAGATGAACGTTTTTATCGTCCATCCCTGACATAATGTAATCGCCAAAAATATAATCTTCACACGGGTAGTGTTGCATATTAATAACGAGTTGACTGACATTGTCTAAGGGACGTGTTTTCTCATGATAAGTAAATGAAAGCTCGGCGATGGCTTGCTTTTCTTGATAGTAAAAAAGCGGTAATTTTGCTGACTTTAATAAACCAATATAAGAAAACACTATCGCGATAATTTCATCAATACAGCTTTCGCCTAGTTCGGTTAAACTAATGCTAACATTAAAGTCTTTAAAATTAGAGCCGTTAATACCTGAGCCTGCAGTTAACCCCATAGCCCATTGGTTTTGTTTTAATTTAGCTAAAATACTGCCTGCGCCTTCATGACCAATAAGGTAGGATAATACCGATTCAGGTTTATCTTGGTAGAATTTATCAATACTTTCCATGGCAAAGCTGATGATTAATTGATGATCATTTTTAACGGGCTTTACATTAACGTAAATACTTTGATGTTCGGGTAAATATAATGGCTCGGTTATAGTCGCTAATGGCGTATCATTGTTTTTTATCCCGCTAAACATTTCTTCGGTTAACTGGGCTAATTCTTCTAATGTTTGTGGGCCTTCTATAGCGAGTGTCATATAACCGGCTTGGTAGTAAAAATTAAAAAAATCGCTAACTTCTTTACCAATACTTTTACCATTTCTATCGGCAAGCGTATCTATATTACCCACTGAAAATTGAGAAAAAGGGTGTCGTTGATTAATGCTATCTTTATGAACATCGTATAAGCGACGAATATCATCTTTAAGTTTTAATTGAAATTCAGCTTCAATATTTTTTCGTTCTTTGATGATAAATTTATCGGATAAAAGTGGTGAGATAAAAAATTGGCTAAAACGATCTAATGCTGCAGTAAAGTGTTGATGATGTATATCAAAATAAAAGCAGGTATGTTCGGTCGCTGTCCAAGCATTATTACTGCCACCGTGTTGGCTGATAAATTTTTGATATTCACTACCATCGGGGTATTTGTTAGTACCTAAAAACAACATGTGTTCTAAAAAGTGTGCTAACCCTTGCCTGTCATGAGGATCATTAAAATGGCCAATGTTTATAGCGAGTGCTGCAGCACACTTGTCTGTTTCTTCATTATGAACCAATAAAACCCGTAAACCATTATCCAAGGTAAGTGATTGATATTTTTTTAAATCATTTGGACTTTGCTTCAACGCTCGGCTCCTAAGTTTGACAATAAGAATTAATGAAAAACTGCTATTAAAATAATGAGTTAGCTGTCTAAATTACCTTAAGGAATAACTAGAGTACATTTTATTCTTAATAGATAATGTAAAAAGCAGATAGATTCTATTACTATAGCTTCAAAATAGACAACCGCGTAAGTTTATCTACTTGATGTGCGGGAGAATAAATGCAAATTTTTATAATGCGCCATGGTGACGCTGCCAATATTGCCGGTGAAGACTCTTTGCGACCATTGACTGAGCAAGGGGTATTCGAAGCTAAAATAATGGGTCAATGGTTATTACAAAACAGCCCCAAATTAGTAGATGTTTTTGTTAGCCCGTACGTAAGGGCGCAACAAACTTGTGCTAATGTAGCGAGTTATTTGATAAAAGCTAATTTACTCATTAATCAACCGAAAACACTCGATTTAATTACCCCTTCAGGTAATGCTCGGCAAGTGCATGATTTTTTAGATGGTTTACTGAGCCAGTTTAATGAAACGGATTGTAGTGATAAAAACTCTGCTATTTTAATCGTTTCTCATATGCCTTTTGTTAGTTATTTAGTGGCACAATTAACGGAAAATCACCAGATGCCGATATTCGCCACTGGTGCTGTTGCGATAATTGATTATGATACTGCTCGGATGAAAGGGCAGTTGGTGGATGTTATTTCACCAGTTCAGGTTGAAAATTAATTTTTATTAAACTTATCTTTTAGTTCTACTAAGGCTAATAAAGCACCATTGCCTCCCCACTCTAATGGTGCTTGGTGAAATGCCATTACATCAGGGTGTTGTACTAACCAATGAGGGACTTTATTTTTTAATATTCTTGAGCCAAGGCCATGGATAATACAAATGCATTGGGCATGTTCTTTTTGACAAGCATAAAGTAGCGCAGCGATCTCTAGCTTAGCTTGTTGTTGATCTAAACCATGTAAGTCTAAAATTAAATCTGGACGGTATAAGCCTCGGCGTAAATTTTTGGCTTCATAGCTATTAACATCAGCGCGAACATACTGCATTGGCCCTTGTTTGTTTAGATTGGGCTCAAATTCATCAGAAAAGTGGAACTGGGCCAAGGCTTTTTTGCTATTTTTTGGCTGAGCATGTCTTTTGGACTTGCTGACTTTTTTAGCAAAGTGTATGGTGTCCACTTTTAAAGGCTTGATCTTGCCTATTGCGGCTTTAAAAAGTGATTCATCGTCACTACTGATTAGTTTTTGCTCGGTGCTTTTCATTTTCATAGCGGCAGTTTAAAAATATCTGCTAACCTTTACAAGTAATGAATTTAATGAAGCGAAAATTTATAGGAATAAAAAGTGAATAAGTTAACCTCAGTAACGAACCAATTGCATACCATTGCTGATTATTGTCGATATGGCGCAACTTTATTTAACCAAGCAGAATTGTTTTATGGACACGGTAGTGAAAGCGCCTTTAATGATGCCTACGTATTGGTAATGTATGCATTATCTCTGCCGAATGACGTAAACGATAGTCTTATGAGCTGTCGTTTAATTGAAGCAGAAAAGCAAAATATTTTGGCGTTGTTCACTCGTCGTATTGAAGAACAAATTCCGGTGGCTTATATCACTAATGTTGCTTATTTTGCGCAGTTGCCTTTTTATGTGGATGAAAGGGTCTTAATTCCACGTTCTCCATTGGGTGAGTTAATTGAAAAACAATTTTTTCCCTATATAGCGGCTAATAATATGCCAAGGCGTATATTAGATTTATGTACTGGTAGTGGTTGTATTGCCATAGCCTGTGCAAGTTATTTTAGTGATGCCGAGATAGATGCGATTGATTTATCGGTTGATGCATTAAATGTTGCGCAAATAAATATAGAAAACCATGGTGTTAGTGAACAAGTTATTCCAATTCAGTCTGATGTTTTTTCTGGGGTTGAAGGGCAAAGTTATGATTTAATTGTTACTAATCCGCCTTATGTCGATCAACAAGATATTGATAGTTTACCGCAAGAGTATCTTCATGAGCCCAAAATGGGCTTGGGTTGTGGTGATGATGGCTTAGATATAGTGCGTGTTATACTGGCGCAAAGTGCACAACACTTAAATGATGGCGGTATACTCTTTTGTGAAGTCGGTAACTCAGAGGTACATGTTAAAGCGTTATATAGCGAAGTCCCCTTTACTTGGATTAATTTTGAGCATGGTGGACATGGTGTCTTTATGCTAACTAAGGCACAATTAGTTGAGTTTTCGGCAGTTTTTACTGCGGCTTTAAATGCTCATAAATAAAAGAATTAATTACAGACGTTGGAGTTAAAATGTCAGGCAATACTTTTGGAAAATTATTTACCGTTACTTCATTTGGCGAAAGCCATGGTTTAGGGTTAGGTGCTATTATTGATGGTTGTCCTCCTGGAATTGAATTATGTGAAGCTGATTTACAAATCGATCTTGATAGACGCCGTCCAGGTAAGTCACGTTTTACTACCGCGCGTAATGAGGCAGACAAAGTTAAAATTATGTCAGGTGTATTTGAAGGTAAAACAACAGGAACACCGATAGGCCTGATTATTGAGAATACCGATCAACGCTCTAAAGACTATGGCAATATTGCGCAAAGCTTTCGCCCTGGTCATGCTGATTACACTTATTGGCAAAAATATGGATTACGTGATTATCGCGGTGGTGGGCGCTCTTCTGCTCGAGAAACTGCCATGCGTGTTGCCGCTGGCGCAATTGCTAAAAAATATTTAGCACTAAAATTTGGCATGAAAATACAAGCTTGTGTGACTCAAATTGGCGAGATAACTGCCGAATCTTCAACTGGCGAAGCACTTGATTTTCAAAATATTGATTGGCATGAAGTAGAAAAAAACCAGTTCTTTTTCCCCGACAACAGTAAGCTTGAGCAGCTTGACCAACATTTGCGTGATATCATGCGCGCTAAGGACTCTATCGGAGCAAAAGTCAGTGTCGTTGCAACCAATGTTCCTGTTGGATTAGGTGAGCCCATTTTTGATCGGCTTGACGCTGAAATTGCTCATGGCTTAATGAGTATTAATGCGGTTAAAGGTGTTGAAATTGGCGATGGTTTTGCTGTCGTTAATCAAAAAGGCTCAGAGCATAGAGATGAGTTATCACCACAAGGTTTTGCGAGTAATCATGCGGGTGGTGTTTTAGGTGGTATATCTTCAGGACAAAATATCATTGCCCATTTAGCATTAAAGCCAACTTCAAGTATTGGTGTTAGTGGTAAAACGATTGATGTTAGCGGCGAAGCAACAGATATAATTACCAAAGGTAGGCATGATCCTTGTGTTGGTATTCGTGCGGTGCCTATTGCAGAAGCAATGTTAGCGTTAACCTTAGTCGATCACTATTTAAGACATCGCGCACAAAATGCCGATGTAGTTTGTAGTACGCCGGTGATCACTGAAAATTAAATTAACACTTTTGGGTAATACCAATTGAAGTAATGAATTGACTCATTCATTACTTCAATTGGTATAAATAGGATTTAAATTTGTCATTATTTACCCGCCTTTCTTCGAGTTATTTTTTCTATTTTGCCATTCTTGGCTTAATTTCACCTTATCTTTCTGTTTTTCTTGATGGTAAAGGTTTTACTTCTCTTGAACTTGGCGAAATTTTTGCCATTCTTACCGCGACCAAAATTATTGCGCCAAGCTTATGGGCCATTTTAGCGGATAAAACAGGACAGCAACTACTGATAATTCGTCTTGGCGCTTTATTTGCTCTTTTGAGTTTTATGTTGTTATTTTGGTTAAATAGTTACTGGCTAATTAGTTTTTGCTTAGCATTATTTAGCCTTTTTTGGACGGCAATATTACCTCAGCTTGAAGTGTTAACCTTAAATTCTATCAGGCGCAGCAGTAAAATTTATGCCCGTATTCGCTTATGGGGAAGCTTAGGATTTATTGTTTTAGCTATCTTTGCTGGCCAAATAATGGCCTTTTATCAAGAGCAAGGTTTAGCAAGTGTAAGCAATTCTTCATTTACCAAGGCTTTTGTGGTGATGGGCTGTGTTGTTTTATTTTTATTATTGTTATCAACATTTACCATTAAACCTCGGCACGTGCCAAGTGCAGTAAAAAAACAAACAGCATCAATAAAAAATAAATTACTTGAACTCAGGTTTATGATCTTTTTTATTGCCGGAATATTATTACAAATTAGTTTTGGTCCCTTTTATGGTTTTTTTGCCTTATTTTTACGAGACCTAGACTACCCAGGCTTCGCCGTTGGCTTATTCATTTCATTAGGTGTTTTGGCTGAAATATTAGTTTTTATTTTTGTTAGCAGTTTTTTAAAATATTTTTCCTTGAAAAGCTTATTGATTTTTAGTTTAGCTGTTACTGCGCTACGGTGGCTTTTAGTCGCTTTGTATGCTGAGTCTGCTTGGTTGTTAGCATTTACTCAATTAATTCATGCGGCAAGTTTTGCTTTGTTTCATAGCGCTTCAATGATTTTTATTAGTAGTCATTTTAGCGCTTGTCAACAATCAAGAGGTCAAGCTATTTATCTTGGTGGTGTCTATGGCGTAGGTGGTGCTATTGGCGCATATCTAGCGGGCGCGTTATGGCTTGATGGTTTGGGCGCTACCACGGCATTTCTAACGGCCAGTGTTGCCGCATTGTTAGCGGCATTGTTGATGATCTTTTTACCGAAAGAAAATATATAATTGTACCTCAAGAAAATATATAATTGTACCCCATGCAAGGATGCAGACAGATAGTTTACCGGTAACTTCACCAATGAATATGTTGGCGATTCTAGTGACTGTCGATGTAGCGAATTTACGCAATGTTTAGGCGCTGCTCTTGCAATAACAGCATAAGTTATTAACCTTGATTACTCACCACGATCTACCTATTACATTTTAACCTTGTTTAGCTAAAATTGATGGTTTAATACTGGCATTAATTGGCTATTAGCACTTAATCTCAACAGTTTTTATTCGATAATGACATTTTTTTTGCTAGTTGACTTGTGTCTTAGACACAGGTTTAAGCTAAGATTAATAAATAAACGTTTTAGCTTTTTTAATAAGGAATTTTTCGATGAGAGTCAGTGAATTAGCAAATATTTTAAATACCACAGCAGACACCGTTCGTTATTACACTCGTATAGGTCTTATTACCCCTATTAAGAATGCCGAAAATGGCTACAAAACCTATGGCAAAAAAGTGCAGCAAAGGTTGAAATTTATTTTGAGTGCCAGGCAATTAGATTTCTCGGTTTTAGAGATAAAAGACATTTTAGCTGAATCGGATAAAGGTCATACCGCCTGTCCATTGGTTAGAGAAATCGTTGAACATCGTTTAGCTGAAACTGAAAAGCAGTTTCAAGCAGCGTTGCTATTGCGAGAGAAATTAAGAAAGGCCATTGAAGATTGGCAGGGTAAACCAAATAAAGCCCCCACCGGGCATATGATCTGTCACCTTATTGAAGGGGATGAGTCAGCAGAAGATGATAATGAGTAAGTGTTTATGCGGGTTAGTATAAACTTAATGCAACGGCTATAAATAAAAAAGCCCAGTTAAAAACTGGGCAAAAAATATAAAAATATAAATAACAGGGAAATATGAAAAGTAGTATTAATTCTCGGTAAGTAAACTTTTACCATTGATGGCTATTTTACGCGGTTTTAATGCTTCTGGAACTTCTCTTTTTAAGTCAACGTGTAGTAAGCCATTTTCCATAAAAGCACCAATAACTTTTACATGCTCACCAAGTTGAAATTTTCGTTCAAAATTACGTTCTGCAATACCTTGATGTAAAAACTTACGGGAAGTTTTATTGTCGCTAGTCTCAGTACTATCCTTGGCGACTTTAGTGCCAATAATAATTAAATTGTTGTCTTTTGATTCTATGTCTATATCTTGCTCGCTAAAACCTGCAACAGCCATAGTGATCCGATATTGATCTTCAGCTAATAGCTCAACGTTATAAGGGGGGTATGAAGATTGTTTGTCATTGCGAGATGCTTTATCAATTAAAGCGGCTAAGTGATCAACACCGATAAATGAACGATAAAGAGGGCTGAAATCTGTTGATGTACGCATAGTAAATATATCCTAATAATTAGCAATAATAATATTTTGCCTTTCTCAGTCATAGAACTTATGTTTTGAAGTTCTTGGCTATTAATGAACAGGCAATTTTTTGGTTTTTGTAGTCCCTTACGGCGACTACATTAATAAAGATGGGGATAGGGTTTTATTTTTCAACAAAAAATAAAAATTAAATTTAATAGAATTGGTATTGGCATGAATATTAAAAGGAAAGTCAATCAACAAATAAATTAATGTAATCTGTTGTTTTATAATGTTATTTAATGGTGGTTAAGGCGATATAAAAAGTTGCCATAGTAAAAAAATATCGTGGTTATTTTAATATTAAATTAACTGATATGAGCCAGCTGCACTGGCAACAAATAATGTTTGATGCAAACGGCTAGCATATTCATCAGTCATGCCAGCAACATAGTCAGAAATTACTCGATGAGCATTATCATTATTATCGACAGCATATTGCCAACGCTTGGCGCTATTATTTGGTAGTAATCTTAAGGGATCAGAAGACAAAGCCTCAAATAATTCCATCACTATTTGTTGGCCTCTATATTCAAGTCGCTGAATACTGGTTTGTTTAATAACGAAGTTATAGACGAAGTCTTTAAAAATTTGTAATGCTTGCATGGTGACTTTTGGCAAGGTTGCGTTATACCTGAGTAAATTTTCTTCAAAATACACCCCATCATTAAGTTCATTTAAATCCGTTAACTCAATAGCGGTAATCAAGTAGTTAACCAAACCACCAATAGCATCTTTTTGTAAGTGGTGTTGCTCACTAAAAAGTTTAGTGGTTAACGTTTGAGAATATTGCTCAAGCCACGGATCATCTAATAATTTCAACTTATCGATAACGTGTGCTTCAAAGTCATATTGATTGACTATACCGGTTACAATTGCATCTTCAAGATCGTGAATGCCATAAGCAATATCATCAGCGAGTTCCATTATTGAACAGTCAAGTGACTTGAACCGTGTTTTATGATGATTATTTTCTCGAACCTCTATTTGTTGAAAAAGTTCACGATCAGTTACTGATAAAGGTGATAATAACCAATCTATTATCTCGCTGTCGTCACTATATAAGCCTTTTGGTGGGTGCCATTCACTGGCTTTGAGTTGTCTAAAGTTGTCAATGTCAGTATTTCGTCTGGGTTGGTTTAGTTGCTCTAATATTTGTGGATATTTCATTAAACCAAGTAAGGTTCTTCGGCTTAAATTCATACCGTGGTGCTCACTAAAAGGCTCAAGACGAGCAACAATTCTAAAGGTTTGGCCATTACCTTCAAAGCCGCCGTGTTTTCGCATCATATAATGTAAGGCAACTTCACCGCCGTGGCCAAAGGGTGGATGTCCAATATCATGTGCTAAACAAATGGCTTCAATTAAACTATCGGTATCAGGAAATAAAGCATGGCAAAGTGTTGGGTATTTCCAACGAAGCTGGGATGAAATGCCTGAGCCAATTTGCGCGGCTTCAAGTGAATGGGTTAAACGAGTACGATAAAAGTCGCTTTGGCCTCTGCCCATTACTTGCGTTTTTGATTGTAACCGTCTAAAGGCGGCGGAATGTAAAATACGAGCACGGTCGCGCTGAAAGGGATCTCGGTGATCTTGTTGTCTCTTTGATACTTTTTTTAACCGTCGTTCTAACCAAATTTTTTCCATTAGATTACTAACCTATAAATTTATTTAAAGCTATTTTTAAAAGAATTCAAATATCAGTGAGTTTTTAATTTACCTTAACATGCTATTATCAAAATAAGTATATAGTTGAAATATTTATCAAAAAAGAGGAGTTATCTTGAATAATAAAGGAATAATTATTCATATATTTTTATTTTATTGTTTTTCTTTTAGTGCCTTAGGCAACCATACTGAGATCATAGAATTAACGGCTGGTTTGTCAAAGCCACCTTTTGTTATCGAAAATAATGAGCACTACAGCGGTATTCAATTAGATTTAATTAGCGAAATTTTTGCCATAGAAAATAAACAAGTCGATTTTATTCATATGCCGGCAGCACGCAGTTTTTCAAGTGTGAATACGTGGCGTACAGATGGCACCATCACTTTGCCTAGTACACATCAGCAAAAAGGGGTATTTATTTCTGAGCCCTATATTAGTTATCAAAATGTTGCTATTACTTTAAGGCAAGATAATTTAATAATAGACGAGCTTGATGATTTATCAGAAAAGTATATTATTGCTTTTCAAACCGCGCGAAAGTTTTTAGGCGCTAGTTATATTAAAGCCATAGAAAGTGCCGCGGGCTATCAAGAAATGGCTGATCAAATGAAGCAAATTGAATTGCTCTTTATTAAAAGAACGCAGGTACTAGTGTTAGATATAAATATTCTAAAACATTTTTTACATAATAACCGCGAACCAAAATATAATAAAGCTTATAAAATTCATCGGCTATTTTTACCGAGAGTTTATGCTGCGGGCTTTAAAAGCAAAGCCGTCCGCGATCAATTTAATCGCGGTCTAGCGGTGATTAAAGCGAATGGTAAATATCAACAAATTTTAGATAAATACTTGTTGTAAGCTTTTATGCGCACTAGTTATCATTACCTTTATGGGCGAAGAAACTTGTTGAAAACATTCTTCAATATTTCTTTTTAAAGTTAACATAAGCGGTGGGTGATAAACCAATAATAGACTTAAACTCTCTTATAAAATGAGCTTGGTCATAAAAACCGGCCACTTCCCCTATTTCGGTAAATGATTGTAGATTTTTGTTTTTTAATAAAGTCCTCGCATTTTCCATGCGAATTATTCGAGCGTATTTTTTTGGCGTCATACCAATAGAGTCTTTGAACAATCGTTCAATTTGTCGATAACTTTTACCCACATCGTTGATTGTTTCAGCAATCGTGTTTTTGCCATTATGAAGCTTTATTTTAATAGCGATATGCTGCACAAGTGCATCAGTTTTTAATGGCTCTGTTAGTTTTTTTAGTAAAAATGTATCGACAAATTTTAACATGTCACCAGTTGGGTTTTTTTCTTTCTCATCTAGACATGACTCTATCAACTGACCCATAGCCAAGTCATGTAGATTTATATTCGAGTTGTTTATCTCAGATAATGGCGTAGCAAAAAAGTGAGATGCACCACCAGGGTTGAAACGGATACCGATAGCATCAATATGTCCAGCCAAAGACATTTGTCTCGTTTTGGTGTGAATGCCATCCATGTAACCGTTGGAAGATATTTTCTCTCCTTCATAAAGCAGTGGGCTACCAAAATTTATAATTATTCCTAAACCGCCATTGGGATGAAGCAGTTCAGTAGACGGGGACATAAACGCCAACTCAGTTTGTATTTGCCAATAACACTGAATATAGGGTTGTAAACTAATGGAGGGAGAAGCTTGTCGAAATCCAGTATAGGTAAGGTTATCTGCAAAAGAGTGTTTTTTATTATGCATAGTTTTATACTTTTTTGTCGAAAATATACAATTACTTATCAAGTCGCTCAAGTAATATTTTGCTTTGATTATAACCCATGAAGAGAATAAAAAATGAGAAAAATTAAAGGTATAGTAGTTGTATTAATAAGTTTACTGTTTGTTAATGCAGCCTTTGCTGGCGGCTCAGCAAAGCAGTCTATTATTGAAGGCAATGCTAAATTAATGAAAGCATTTGGTCATGATGCTTTATTTATTGCATCCTTGTATACCAAAAATGGACAACTCATGCCAGTAGGCTCTGAAGCGATAGAAGGTCATGCAAATATTGCTAAATTTTGGCAAAGTGTATTTGATGCCGGAGTGACAGGGTTAACGCTTGAAACGTTAGAAGTATCAACAATGGGCGATACCGCGGCTGAAGTAGGTAAAGTTCAATTAAAGAACAAAGCGGGAAAGGTTATTGATACCGGTAAATACGTTGTGGTATGGAAGCGTGTCGATGGTATCTGGAAGCTACACCGTGATATTTGGACTTCAAATATGGCGCAGTAAAAATGATATTGTTATTTAATCTGATGTGATTAAATCATTTTTCTTAACTCTTGATTTTTGAATTAAGAGTTAAGAGCAATCATTTCAATAAATAGCCTAGCTGTTGTTAGTTTAAATTAATTCCTCGCCGCTAGCTGCAAGGCTATACCAATTAATTAGTGTAATTGGTATTAATCATTATGGCTTAGTAGCAATAAAAATGGCTCGTTTGGGGGCAGGATAACCTTCAATGGTTTTGCTGTTATCAAGGGGATCAAGAAAATCAGATAGTGACTCTGAATCAATCCAGTCAGTTTTTCTTTGCTCATCAAGGGCAGTAATGTCAGTGTTAACCACGCGAATATCGGTAAAACCACAGCGCGCTAACCATGCACACATGGCTTTGGTGCTAGGTAAAAACCAGACATTACGCATTTTAGCGTATCGTTCACCCGGCACTAATACGGTATTTTCATCACCATCAACAATTAATGTTTCAAGTATTAACTCGCCGCCTTTAACCAACTGGGCTTTTAATTGATAAATAAAATCAATGGGTGAGCGGCGATGATATAAAACCCCCATTGCAAATACGCTGTCAAAGGCATTAAGCTCAGGTAACTGTTCAACGCCTAACGGCAATAAATTGACCTTGTTATCATCAATAAAGTGTTGCATGGCGTTAAATTGCATCAAAAACAGTTGGGTTGGATCAATACCGACGACAAATTTTGCTCCTGCACCGCGCATACGCCATAAGTGATAACCACTACCACAACCAATATCAAGTACGTACTTACCCGATAAATCGCCGATGTGTTGCGCTAACCTGTCCCATTTAAAGTCACTACGCCATTCGGTATCTATATGTAAGCCGTGAATATGATAAGGACCTTTACGCCAAGGTTTAAATTTCTTTAACAAATTTTCTAAGCGTTTATGCTCACCCGCATTTAAATCTTCTTTGCAGCCAACAGTGACACTATTGACTAAATCAAGCACTGATGTTTGTGTTTTTGGTAGCGCCTCTAAGGTTTTTTGCCAATGTTTATATTCGCCATGAAGATTGTTTTTATGCCAATAATCAAGTTGTGATGGCAAGGTGTTTAACCAATGGTTTAAACGATTGGTGGAAATTTGTTGGTAAAATTTATTAAAATTGGTCATGAGTAATTCATTTTTTGGTTAAATATTTATACTTTGCTGTTCGCTTATTTTGAACTTATCGTCTATCGACAGCTTCGCGCTCAGAACGAACAATATTTTTTCATATTATTATTTTTAGTTTGTCGAAGGATCTCATTTGATGGCGATAAAAGAGATAAAGTTAAAGCATTGAAACCAAGGTGAAACATGGCTAAAGCCTGCTTTTTTTAGGCGATTTATATGTTGCTCTATTGAGTCGGTGTGCATTACGTTCTCTAATGCGGTGCGCTTTTGCGCAACTTCTAGCTCGCTATAGCCATTAGCGCGTTTAAAGTCATGATGTAAATTGATTAAATGTTCATCAATGATAGCATCACCATGAGATATCTTTTCTGAAATCACTAACAAACCGCCCTTATTAATGCCCTGTGCAATATTATTGATTAACTCTTGCCGTGCTGTTTTTTCAATAAATTGTAAGGTGAAATTAAGTACCACCATAGAGGCATTTTCAATTGTTATATCTTGAATATTCGCCTCAATCACATCAACTGGTGTGGTGCCTTTAAATGCATTGATATGCATTTTACAACGTTCGACCATGGCTGATGAATTATCAACCGAAATAATTTTACACTGTTTAGCTTGAATACCTTTGCGTATTGCTAAGGTGGCAGCACCTAATGAACAACCTAAATCATAAATAACGGTGTTTTTTTGGACGAATTGTTGGCTAAGACGACCAATGGTATTAATAATAGTATTATAACCGGGCACTGAGCGACTGATCATATCGGGAAAAACTTCTACTACTTGAGCATCAAAAGCAAAATCGTTCACTTGGGCTTGCGGATTTGAGTAAATTAAATCGGTATCAGGAGTACGCATGATAATTAATTGTTTATACACTATAGGTTAGAGAGGTTACCTTATTTTAACTGATATTGATTCGATATAAAAACAAATTACCATATTGAGAAATGCATTGTTCAAATTTATGGGTAAATCATTCTTTCCTAACTGTCCCTTTATTGCCGTTACTATTTGAGTTATCAGGCACTAATGATCCCGATATATTAAAAGAAGCTGATACCTTAATCTATAAAGTAAAGTCATCAGGAAAAAACCATTAGTTAACATTAGCCCAACTTAATAAAAATTAACTCGCTAAGCTAGGGTGACTTTACTAATCTTTGCTTTATAATATGCGGCATTTATCGCTAGCAAAATCAAATTGAGTTAGCGTTTATTTCTAATTATTAAGTAGCAAGGCAAAAAATACATGCGTAGTCTTTATTGTGGTGAGGTTAATGAGTCTCATATTGGTCAAGAAGTCACTCTTTGTGGTTGGGTTAATCGTCGTCGTGATCTAGGCGCTGTTATCTTTCTTGATTTACGTGACCGAGAAGGTTTAGTTCAAGTTGTTTATGATCCCGATCTGCCAGAGGTGCTCGCTATTGCTAACACCTTACGTAATGAGTTTTGTGTACAGCTTAAAGGTAAAGTACGTGCTCGCCCAGAAGGTCAAGTAAACAAAGGTATGAAAACTGGTGCTATTGAAATACTCGGTCTTGAACTGACTATTTTAAATAAATCAGCGCCTCTACCGCTTGACTCAAATCAAAATAACTCTGAAGAGCAACGTCTTAAATATCGTTACCTTGACTTGCGCCGTCCAGAGATGACAGATCGACTTCGCTTTCGCGCCAAAGTGACTTCAAAAGTACGCAGTTCATTAGAAGCATTAGGATTTTTAGATATTGAAACGCCTATTCTTACTGCCGCAACACCAGAGGGTGCTCGTGATTATTTAGTGCCGAGTCGTACTCATAAGGGTAAGTTTTTTGCGTTGCCTCAATCACCACAATTATTTAAGCAATTGCTAATGATGTCGGGCATGGAACGTTACTATCAAATTGTTAAATGTTTTCGTGATGAAGACTTACGTGCTGATAGACAACCTGAATTTACGCAAATAGATATTGAAACCTCATTTATGAGTAGTGACCAAGTCATGGAAGTTAGTGAAACCATGATCAGAGAGCTATTTAAAGAAATGCTTGATGTTGAGCTGGGTGAATTCCCACGTATGCCATTTAGCGAAGCAATGCGACGTTTTGGCTCAGATAAACCCGATTTACGTAACCCGTTAGAATTAGTTGATGTCGCTGATTTACTGAAAGACGTAGAATTTAAAGTATTCTCTGGCCCGGCAAATGACGAAAATGGCCGTGTTGCTGTTATCTGTGCGCCGGGCGGAGCCAAAGCATACTCACGCAAAGGGCTTGATGAATTAACTAAGTTTGTTGGTATCTATGGTGCTAAAGGCATGCCATGGTTAAAAGTGAATGATATCGATAACGGGTTGGCCGGCTTACAATCACCTATCTTAAAATTTTTGTCGGAAGATGTTGTGAGTGAGTTACTTACACGCGTTAATGCTAAGTCAGGTGATATTATCTTTTTTGGCGCTGATTCAAATTCAGTCGTTACCGAAGCATTAGGCGCTCTTCGCCTTAAATTAGGTGAAGATCTAGATTTACTTGCAGGTGACTGGAAACCATTATGGGTTGTTGATTTTCCTATGTTTGAAGAAATCGATGGCCATATGCATGCATTGCACCATCCATTTACCGCACCGATGAACTTAACCCCAGAGCAGCTTGAGGCTAATCCCTTAGGTGCGTTATCTGATGCTTATGATATGGTGCTAAATGGCTGTGAACTAGGTGGTGGCTCTGTGCGTATTCATAAGCAAGACATGCAATCTACCGCGTTTAGAATATTAGGTATTGAAGAAGACGAAGCGCAAGAAAAATTTGGTTTCTTACTTGAAGCCCTACAATATGGTGCGCCACCACATGCAGGTTTAGCTTTTGGTCTTGATCGCTTAGTGATGTTAATGACCGGTGCTAGCTCTATTCGTGAAGTAATGGCGTTCCCGAAAACGAATACCGCCGCCTGTCCATTAACGAATGCACCGGGTAATGCTAATGCTGCGCAGTTAGCTGAGTTGGGTGTACAAGTAATCCCTCAGCAAAAAGACGCTGAGTAATTAGTATCGAGTTGAATAGTTACGAAGATACGGGCAATTCTTTTCTTCGTAACTCAAAACTAATAACTCGTAACGATAACTGATGTCTATTATATTAGGTATTGACCCCGGTTCACGCTTCACTGGCTACGGGGTTATTAAACAACAAGGTCGCAGCTTTACCTACCTCGGTAGCGGCTGTATTAAAGCATTGAGTCAAGGTGAAGATCTTGCCTCACGCTTACAAACTATTTTTGCTGGTGTTTCTGAAATAATTCTACAATTTAAGCCTGATATGTTTGCTATTGAACAAGTTTTTATGGCAAAAAATCCAGATTCAGCTTTAAAATTAGGCCAAGCTAGAGGTGCTGCTATTGTTGCTGCAACAAATAATGGCTTAACTATAGCTGAATACTCAGCCAGACAAATTAAACAAGCGGTTGTCGGGACTGGTGCCGCAGATAAAAGCCAAGTTCAACATATGGTGAAAAGCATTCTTAAATTACCGGGTACACCACAGGCTGATGCCGCGGATGCACTTGCTGTGGCGTTATGCCATGGCCATAGTCATGAATACTTGTTAAAACTTAGCGGGCAAGCGAGTAAAATTGTCAGAGGCAGATTAAGATAAGCTTTTATACCAAGTTGATTAAGTTTGTTGGTAACTTTTTTAGCTCGTCACTCGAAACTATTATTTACTGTATAAATATATAGTGGTATGCTTTTGTTCTCTTAATCATTATCTGTAGGTTATTAACTGTGATCGGTCGTTTATCGGGCACTATTGCTGAAAAATCCCCTCCTGAAATCCTTATCGAATGTGCTGGCGTTGGTTATGAAGTTACTATGCCAATGACTAGCATCTATGTATTACCCGAATTAAATGAGCCAGCGATAATTTATACGCATTTTGTGGTTCGGGAAGATGCCCAGTTATTGTATGGATTTGCCAATAAAACCGAGCGTAAATTATTTCGTTTATTAATTAAAGTTAATGGTGTTGGTCCCAAGTTAGCGTTAGCGGTATTATCGGCAATGTCAGCAGATCAGTTTGTCAGTTGTGTTAGACATGATGATGTTTCGGGGATCGTAAAAATACCGGGTGTCGGTAAAAAAACGGCAGAGCGCTTATTAATTGAAATGCGAGATAGGTTAAAAGATTGGCAAATGTCATCAACGCCAGCAACAGATGCTATGCCTGTGCAGTTAAGTAACCAACAAACTTTTGTAAGTGCTGTTAATGATAGCGCCTATAACAATAAAGGTGATGCCACTAATGCCTTAATATCATTAGGTTATAAACAGGTACAAGCAGATAAAGCGGTTAAACTTGTTTATACTGATGGCATGTCAAGTGAAGATATTATTCGTCATGCTTTAAAGTCAATGCTATAAATACTGGCTTTGTCGCTGTGTCGACTAATTTATTTTGCAGAAGTTCTTACCAGTCAATGCCGTGCCTCTTTCTTTACATTGAACGAGCGGTGTTAATCGCGAATTTGTTTATAACAATCAGGAATAAAAATGATAGAAGCGGATCGCTTAATAGAGCCAGTTGCCAGCATTGAAGATGAAGGGGTTGATCGTGCTATTCGCCCTAAAATGCTTAGTGACTATACTGGTCAAGCTCATGTTAAAGCGCAAATGGAAATTTTCATTCCGGCAGCAAAAAAACGTGGCGAGCCACTTGATCACTTACTTATTTTTGGTCCTCCAGGCTTAGGGAAAACGACTTTAGCGAATATCGTTGCTAACGAAATGGGCGTAAGTATTCGGACAACTTCTGGCCCAGTACTGGAGAAAGCCGGCGACTTAGCGGCATTGTTAACCAATTTAGAAGAAAATGATATTTTATTTATTGATGAAATTCATCGCTTAAGCCCTGTCGTTGAGGAAGTGTTATATCCGGCAATGGAAGATTATCAGTTAGATATTATGATTGGTGAAGGGCCCGCTGCTCGCTCAATAAAGTTAGATCTACCTCCTTTTACCTTAATTGGCGCAACAACGCGTGCGGGGGCATTAACCTCACCATTACGTGACCGATTTGGCATAGTACAACGGCTAGAGTTTTATAACGTAGCAGACTTAACGACTATCGTAAAACGTTCGGCGCATTTTTTGAATTTAACTATTGACGAAGAGGGGGCCTTTGAAGTTGCTAAACGCGCGCGTGGAACTCCTCGTATAGCAAATAGATTATTGCGACGGGTTCGTGATTATGCGGATATAAAAACCCATGGTGTGGTTAACAATAAAACTGCGGCTGCCGCACTTGATATGTTAAACGTTGACCATGAAGGATTTGACATTATGGATAGGAAATTACTTCATGCCATTATTGATAAATTTATGGGTGGCCCTGTTGGGCTCGATAATATTGCTGCTGCTATAGGTGAAGAGCGAGAAACTATTGAAGATGTACTTGAACCATTTCTAATTCAGCAAGGTTTTTTACAACGTACGCCACGCGGACGTATTGCTACCGATAGAGCCTACCAACATTTTTCAATTATTAGACCGAGCGAGTAAAATAACCTACCAGTCTAGATATAGTTACTAATCACTTATCTTGATAATTTTTTACTGACTCTTTTTTTCCATGCTTTTATCACACGGTAACGCCATAAACCTTGGATGCTAAGGTAGCCAAGTATGGCAAAAGTTACCGCTAAAACCCCACAACCTAATAAAAACGCAGGGCCAATGGTTGATAAACTATCAATGACCCATTGCCAACTTGCTTCAAAGTTAAACTCTTGAGTAGTTGTGCCTATTAACCAGGCTCCAACCATGTAACAAGCGTAAAATATTGCCGGCATAGTTAATGGATTTGTTAGCCAGACTATAGCAATTGAAATAGGCAGATTAGAATGTACTAAAATTGCGGTACCTGCAGCTAAAACCATTTGAAAAGGCACAGGTATAAAAGCAAAAAACAAACCAACGGCAAAAGCTTTGGCAACTGAATGACGATTCATATGCCATAAGTGAGGATTATGTAGCAGGTTACCAAAAATTTTTAAATATTTATTATCTTTAATACTTTGGCTGTCTGGCATTAAGCGTTTAATTAGTTTTTTTGGCATATATTTACTACTATTTATAAACTCTGTATTCAAACTAACGCTGTAACAGTATAGGAATATTTCGTTCACTATGGATTGGTGGCTAGCTAGTTTTTTTCTTGGATCTATATTGTCACTATTTTTGCCAATAGTGCCAGATATTTTTGTGCTATTTTTACTTATTTTACTTTCAATCCTCCTTTTTTCTTACAAACCACTTCGTTTAAGCTCTGGTTTATTCTTTGGCGCTAGCTGGATGTTATGTAATGCTTTTAATTATCAAAACCTCTGGCAAGAAAATAATTTACAGCCACTAGCAATAGCGGCAACACCCCAATGGATACAAGGAAAGGTGAGCAGCTTACAATCTTCAGCAGCTTTTAATGAAATTAATCATGATAAACAAACGCTACGTTTTAATTTTAATGTTACCCATATTAATACAAAAAAGCTGCAGACCAGCATAAAAATACGATTAAGTTGGAAAAAACCTCCGTTTTCTGTACAGCAAGGGCAAATTGTTAAGTTAAAAGTAAAATTTAAGCCTGCACATGGCTTGGCCAATATTGGCGGCTTTAGTTATCAAACTTGGCTGAGGAGTAAGCGTATTATTGCCACAGGCTATGTCATTAACCATCAAGAAAATAAAGTGTTAATGACAATAATCTCAATACGGCAACAACTTTTTAATACCTATAAAGGTTTATTGCCTGAAGATAAGTTATCACCTTTATTACTGGCGCTAGGTTTTGGCTCTCGTAGTGAATTAACTAAACAGTTATGGCAAGTATTACAAACAACAGGAACCGGTCATCTTATTGCTATTTCAGGTTTACATATTGGCTTAGTAGCTACCGGTAGCTACTTTTTTATTATGCTATTCATTCGATTATTACCCTTAAATCTTTGCAATAATTTACGTTTGTTTCAAACGATTAATATTCGCTACGGTGCTATCGCAATAAGTTTGTCCGTGGCAATACTCTATGGTTATTTAGCGGGCTTTTCTTTGCCAACAATACGTGCTTTGTTGATGTTAAGCCTTTATTGGTTGACACGGGTGTTAAGTTTTCATATTTCAATAAAGCGCTGGATGTTACTAACGTTATTTTTGTTAACATTAACGACACCTTTTAGTTTATTTACTGCTAGTTTTTGGTTATCTGTTTATGCCGTTACTATTATCTTTCTGACGTTGTGGCGTTTTAAAGATCTGCTCAAGCGAGGCAATACTGTTTGGCGTTTTATTAAAGGTTTATTTGTTATTCAATTCAGTTTAACGGTGATGTTATTACCGATTAGCGCGGTGTTTTTTCAGCAAGTTTCCTTAGTCGCGTTGTTGGCTAATATAGTAGCAGTACCTTGGATGAGCTTTTTTAGTTATGATGTATATAAAAAACGTAAAGAAAGTTCTGTGCCTTACCCTTTGTAATTTATGTACTATCTGTAGAAAGACCTTGACAAAACACCGGATTCTCATCAATATATAAAATATTGTTATTTGGTTGGATGTTTTGTAATGGATATAAAAGTTCGTCTTTGCAGATATTGGGATGGGAGAATGATTGCTGATGTTCTGGACATGGACACCATGTTGCCCTTCGATTTTTTTCTCTCAACTTTTCTTCGGAGTCAGTATGACACGTATAATTCGATGTCAGCGGCTGCTTACGCGCTGCTATTTAGTATTCAACACTTCGAAAGATCTGGTATAGATATTACTGAGCGCATAGCTGGTGGAGAGTTCTTTACACAAGACGAGTACGAAGAATTTATATCTAACTGCAAATTTACCAAGGAAAAAGTCTTAGAGCTCAGCGTTAAAAGTGTGCGCAGTTTTGAGTCACTTTCAACTAAGCAGAACGATAATCTGATTTACGCAACAAGTCAGAGTCAAAAACTGGTCGGAGAGGGTACGAAAAAAGGAAGACTGTCATATTTTAAAGACTATATATCGTATTTATATAAACTACACCATGGCGCTGTTCAAGTACCTCTTGACGTGAAAGAGCGTTTTGAAGATTTTGAGAAAATAATGTCAGATGACATTAAAAAGATAAAAATAACAAACAAAACTACCATCGACCCGTTCGAGCAGGCCATTCCAACTGATAAATATTTCGAAATACTTGAGGTTGTGCAGCCCTCTAGCGAGTTAAATCCATTTATGCCTTCCTCTCGACTTCGCAACCAATTGATTATACAGATTTTAAATGAGACGCCAATTCGCATAGGCGCTTTGTGTAAATTGAAAATAAGCGATCTACGAGAAGATAATGGACCGCCTCGATTTCATGTTACGAGAACGCAAAACGATATTAACGATTCTCGACCTCGCGTTGCTTGTCAAAAAACGAACGAACACATATCCTCCTTGTCCGACGTAACGTTTAAAAAGTTGATGTTGTATATAAAAACAGACCGTGAGCAATATGATGATGCAAAAAAGCACGACTTTATTTTTGTGAGCAGCAAAGGAACTTGTGGGAAGCCGCTTGCAATGGCCTCCGTTCAAAGCATGCTAAAGGTACTTTCTGGTGCGATAGGTTTTCATTTGCATTGCCATTTATTTAGATATAAATGGCAAGAAATATTTGAAGTGCAGGCTGTTGAGATGGGGTACACATTTGAACAAATCAATGACATGCGTACACAGGCGAGTGGTTGGGTCGAAGGCTCTATAATGAACAAGAAATATAATGAATTTAGAAACGCAGTGCTGGTGGGTGAACTCAATAAAATACGTCAATCTGAGTTTGTGCCTAATATGGACAAACACAAAAAAAACACCACAAAAGGAAGTAAGTAATGGGTGAAATCATAAAAATAGACACCCCTCTGTCGCTTTTGCAATCCATCTCAATAGAAGATATAGAGAACACTTATGTAGGGCGGAGGAGGTTCAAGGCAAAAAATGATGCGTATGAATTTGATTTGTTCAGCAATAACTGGCTACTTGAACTTAATAGCACAATTGACCTTAGTTCGTTGTCAGAGAGTGGTTTATCTGCAAAGGCAGAGTTAATGCTACGACGCATACTGGCGATTCGTGCAAGTACGTTGGCATTTGGCACAGTTAAGAACGGTTACCTTGCTCTGGTGTATTTTTCTCCTGCTTTTAATGGCAATTTTCAATTTCAAAAAACATACAATCAAGCGAGCGAATCCTTTAAACAAAGAGTTCAGGATGTGTTTAGCTCTGTCGCAAAGTTAAAAGGCAGAAGTGAAAATGAAATCAAGGATTATTTTAGTGATATAGTTGAATTTTTAGACAATCAAGAATTTCAGAACCGTAACAACAAGCAAAATATCATGCACCCGACGAAAGGGAGCTATACAGACGAGGAATACAAAACGTTAAGTGAATATATTCGAACCCATACTATCAGCGTTGTTGAACAATGCATGTTGCCCAATGTGCGTAGAAGTTTAGATAATGGAAAAAGTCTTGTTATTGCTCGGTTTAGCACTGTCATAATGCTTCACCTGCTAATCTCACTGGTCAGGCGTCCAGTCCAGCTCTGGCAGATGAAATGGTCAGACATACTCCCCGTAGGTGTGAGTTTTAGTAGTATCGACGCTATAAAGGCGGGGGGAGAGGTTGAAAATGAGCAGATGTTTAGCGATGTAGAACAATTTCATATTCGCACATTCAAAGGCAAAGAAGGGTTGTTTCGAAAGAACGTTGAGTCCCGTAGCCATCGCATTGAGCCTGATTTGTCGACTCTTCTTGATATTTACAGAGCAAAATATCAAGAAGCATTTAAAGAAAATTTGGCAGAGCAAGGTATAGAGCTGAGTAAGGTCGAGTGGGTAGAAATAATGTTTCGCAGCCCAGTTTGCGTGGGGGATGGTTTTTTTAAGAGTAAATTTAATGACAAAGAGGAGTTATTTAGTACGCTTGGTCATCATTCAGCTTCATTGCATCCTAAACATAATAACTTACGAGTCCGAATTTCAGCTTTATTTATAACGGCAGGTTTGTCGAGCGAAAGAGTTAGTCTTTTAAGCTTGACGAATAACCGTCATCGACACACTATTTTAACCCACGGTGTACTTGATGGGTTATCGAAGGAACAGCTGTCATGCATCACAGGCGTAACTATAGCTGCTGTAACGCCCTATCTTGACTTAACACTTCAAGCTCGATTACTTATCGATGATGCATTTGCAAAACAAAAAATGTTTAAGCAATTTGCCACGGGTGGGGTTTCAGTGCTTCAGCAACAAGATAGTTTTAAAGTGCTGAATGAATTTGATGAAGAAATGGGATTTATCAAAAAACAGCAAGATTGTTCGAGTTGTAAAGCGAACATCGGGAAGCCGCTAGGGTGCTATGGTTGTGATAATTTCCGCCCCTTTTTTGAGGCTGACCACTCGGCAAACCTCAATAAACTTGAACGAAAATTAGAGCTAAACAAAGATTCGACGCCAAATACCTTAAAACCTATCCAACGCGCAATTATTTTTGCTAGAGCAACCATCTCTGTTTGCAACGACATTAAACTATCAAAAAAAGGACTTGCAAATGGGGATTAATGACTATCAAACAAATTTAGAGAATTTAATAAGATCAACACAAGAAAAAAACGATATTTCGCATATAAAGGGTATAAATGGAGAGGCGACATGGGGCGATAATGCTTGGCAGGTCACAGATGCCAAAGGCAAGAGCATAAATCTGTATTTTATTGGCACTTCTTATTGTCTCCGCAATCTACAAATGGCGGAGAAGGTTATCTCTTTTTCAGAGCGACTTCGCCATGTTGCAATGGTTTATGTGCTTGATACTATTTTACCTAAAAAGATAAGTTTAGCGGTAAAACAAGAACACCTGTTAAGTGCACGACATGTACTGCAAGGCATAGAAATACTTGATGATATCAATGCTGAATACATAAAAAAGCTTGATAGTAGGTGTTCAAAATCCACCAGCAGGCATCATAAAGTAGTAACTTTTATTGAATGGTTGCAGAAAAAAAAGCTTATCAACCCATTTCTAAAAATGAAAAAGCTGAAAAATGGAACTTCATCTGGTGATGAAATCCTTAGAAAAAGAGCGAAGAACATCCCTAGTGAGAAGGTGCTCTCGGCCTTAGGCGCGATTTTTTATGACACTATAGTGGAAGATGAAAAAAAATGGGATTTACACCCGCTTACCGTCCAGCGTGACGCAGTTGCTTGCTCCATGGTCGTATTATGTTTAGCTGCACCTAACCGCATGATGGCTGAGGTTCCTATCCTTGACTCTCAATTATTACAAGTCCACACAGGTAAAATCGACGGTAAATCAAAAACCGTTAACTACGTAAACTGGAAAGGCTCGAAAGGGTTTAAAGACAACAATAACCATATTTTAGCTGTACTTGCCCCTGCTGTTGAGCGTTCATTAAAGTATATGAAGAAGGCCACAGAGCCTGGTCGCGTACTCGCACGATTTTATACAAAGCCTAGTGCGCCATTAAAGGATATATTGTTGACGTTTAAGCCTACAAAGAAAAATATGAACTATATCAAACCAAATCTTGACCAGCCCATTAATTTGTTGGCTTTGGGCACACTGTTGGGATTTTATGATGGACTCAAGGATAAGAAAATTAAGGTCGCTGCCGGAACAGTCGGCGCTTCAAAAGAAGAGGTTTATATACAAGGCAAACTTTGCAAAGGTGCGTACTTTGTTAAAGAAATTGCCGCGATTACAGAGGACGATGTTATTCTTGTTGGGCAAATCACATCAAATCTCTTATTTGGTTATGGAATTAAGATAGATACAGTTTTTAGCAACATCACATTAGCGTTAAAAGACATGCAACGTCAGTGGATAGACTTTGCAACCAAAGAGCATCCTCACTTTCCCATAATGCACTCAAAGACCAAAGGAGGGAAAGTGGACGCAAGGCATGCGCTTTTTGCCCTAAATGGTTACCAAATGAAATATAATGGACAGACTTTTAAAGGGTTCCGTAGTTTTTATAGTATCATTCCGCCAGATGTAATAGGGACTGCTGTTGCAAAAGATTTGAGCGGTGATATATTTCAAAAAAACAATTTTAGTGATGAATTTCGTCTCACCCCCCATCAATTACGGCATCTGCTCAACGACACGGGCGAGAAGCTCGGTATACCACATGAAATACTCAATTTGTGGAGTGGTCGAGTGTCTCCTGAGCAGTTGTTAAATTACATCTATAAAACCGACGCAGAAAAGGCGGATTTGATTTCAGATATCATGTTCAAAACGGGCAAGGTTACCGAAGAAGAGGCGGTTCAATCAATCCGTGTTGTTAGTTGTGAAAGATACAAAAAGACGATTCATGACATTGCCTCTGTAACATCAACCGGAGTTTGTGTTCAAAATTTAACACTAACACCTTGTTCCTACTTTAATGATTTTGAGTCTCAATGCTCCCTGTGCTCATCCTCGTGCCACGTAGCGCATGACGAGGAAGCCATCTGTTTTCTTCAAAAAGATATTGAATTCCAACGCAGTCGGCTAGATGATGTTGTAAAAAAGGACAATTTCCACTTTAGCAAAGGAGCGCAAAAGTGGTTTAAGGCGCACTATAAAAATACAGAGGCGCTAGAGCAGTTAGTCGCACTAATGAAAGACCCAAACATAAAAAAAGGCTCTATTATCCGCCTTGTTCACAAAAGTAATGAGTTCCGTATTACCGACCTTGATGTGCTTAAAGTTGAGTGCAAGCCGTTGCTTCGAATAAATGAAGAAGAAGAGTTAACTAAAGCACTAGCATTAAAAACCGATTGTGAAAAAGAAGACTCGCTAGACGAATTGAGCAAATTACTAGGGATGACTTAATATGGCATTACCAAGCCTAGACACGCAACAAGTACGTAAAATTGAAACGTTAATAGCTAGATGGCAGATGAGACTCACATGGGGGTTACTCGTAGATCGTATCAAAAGCGACCTTGATATTGATACAACTCGACAAACACTTAACTCTTACAAGTCTATCTATAATGAATACTGTGAGAAAAAGCAGGCGCTGCGTGGTAAGCCTAGCGATGAATTCATTAAGTTTGTTAAAGAAGATGAGAATACCTACAAGCGAATAAAAAAGCTCGAAGATAACGTGGCCTCACAAGAAAAGAAAATAGAAATACTTACGGCCTACATCGGAAGGATTGGCGATGCAGCAAAGCTAAACCCCTCATTGTTGGCTTTGTTAAATAAAATGCGGCGTGAAATGAGTATTAAGGGAGGATAAATGGCTGAAACAGGTTGTCAAAAAAACATTAGGTTATTCAAGGAATGGCGCGAAAAGCTGACCGATAAGGAATTAGTAGGTTTTATTCGAGGAGGCAATCTGCACCGCACCACAGTGGCAAAAGCGTGTGGTTTCTCTAAATCGTCTTGGGGTTCAAACAAAGACCTTCTTGATGAGCTAGAAGCGTTAGAAATAGAGCTAAGAGGAAGAGGAGTCTTGGGTAAACCTAAAGGCAAAGGTGAAAAAGGAGGCGCTGCTGATACTCTTAATTCAAAAAGTAAAGACATAACGACAGGGGCTATAGGCGTTGCAGAGGCAGCGAAACTGCATCAACGCATCCTTGAGCTTGAATCAGAAAATGAAGCTCTTAAAGGTAATTACGGGCGTTTTAGCGAAGTGGCTGAGGTCTATCGCCGCTTAGGGCAAATAAAATCATGAACGCAATGCCAAGTATAGCCATTCGAGTAACCAAAGTTCTAGCTACCTACAAAAGCGGAAAAATACGCTTTCGAGGGGTTCCTGTCTGCCCTACAACGCATGTAAAAACTAGTAAGCGTGATTTTTACAATATCACTACAACACCTTCACAAGCCGTATTTGAACCCGAAAAAGGACAGGTCTGGAAAATCAATGGTGATGCGTATGTAGAAGAAAAACCAAGCCATAAAAAGTATGGAGTAGACCGTCATCACGAGATAAGAAAAGCAAAACAATGTGTTTGTATTTTACCGCAAACAGAGGATGCTTTTGTTGCATTTATCACGGAAATAGATACATTCAAAGGCGTTGGAGAAGGGAAGGCTAAAGCCCTATGGCGCGAGTTTAAACTTGAAACACTTAAACACATGGAGCACAGTCGCACTGGCACGCTTGAAGCCGTTGTATCCCCTAAGATTGCAAAAACACTAGTAAATGGCTACTCAAAGTACAGAAATCTCAAGTACGCGTACTGGCTGACATCCAAAGAAATTCCCTACGACATTCAAAAGATGATTTTTGAATTTCAGCCGATTTCAAATGAAATCAGAAGACACCAAGACGGCTATAAATACTCAATTGACCCACGCGACATCATTGAAGAAAACCCCTACCTTTTAGCTAGTTCTTTTTCTATGAAGTTTTTTGAGGTTGATAAATTGGTTCGTCGTGTTTTTGAGCCAAACATACGCTCAGACGACCCAAGACGAATGATTGCAGCCGTTAGTGAGGCGATACGATTATGTATGAATGGAGGTCACACAACAGCTCCCTATAAAGAGTTGCTAAAAAAACTAACAGAAATCCTGCAACATACCGAACTACTTGCTAATACTCAGAATAAGCCAGACGTCAAACCTTCATTTACGATGCAAGAGTTAGCCGTTGCTGGACTCAAAGCACATGATAAAGATGCTTATATTATCTACCCTGATGGAGAGTACCAACTGACACCAATGTACCTGATGGAGAATGTTATTGCCTTGCGTATGTTATCCATTAGATCGCAAAATTCGATCTTTGGTGAAGAAGAAAGTGAGGCATGTAAAAAAGCGTTCGAGCTTTCACCTTACCCACTGTTACCTCAACAAAAGGAAGCGGTGCTAACTGCTGTTGAAAGCCACATTAGCGCAATAATTGGAGGTGCAGGCACAGGTAAAACCACCGTTCTACATGCCGTTTTAACTGCATTTGAGGCGCTTGGGTATGTTTCAAATACCAAGTTATGTCCTGATAAAACCACGGTAAACCACAACATAAAAACAATGGCTTTAAGCTGTCGCGCCGCTAAGCGTATGCGTGACAGCATCAATAAATCTGCTGAGGGAGTTAACCGAGAACGACAAATTAGCGCCACAAGCATCGCTCGTTTTTTACATGAAACTATCATTGAAGACGCAGAGGGTAAGTACCTTATTGTCATTGATGAAGCAAGCATGTTGGACGTTGCAACGATGTATCATATCATCACCAATATCCACCCAAACGTTCGAATTCTATTGGTTGGGGACCATTATCAGCTACCTCCAATTGGTGGTGGAAACGTTTTGGCAGATGTGGTTAATTCAGGCGTTATCCCTGTATCAGAACTTGATGTTGTTAAGCGTCAAAGTGGCAGCACCGGCATTCCAGAATACTCCAAGTCAGTGCGTGAAGGAGTTGTACCTCCTAACCTTTCAAATGGTGCAGTCCACTTTCATGAGGTTGGGAGCGAATTTATAGCGGAAAAATGTGCAGAATTGTACGTACAATCACCCACAAACAGCATGGTTGTTGCCTCTACAAACACACTTGTAGAAGAAGTGAACAAGCTTTGCCAAGATGCGGTAAATCCTAATGGAGAGCGCTATATAGTCAAAGAAAACACCAACAGTCCAGATTTTATAAAGAATGTACTTAGCGATTTACGACAAGGTGATCCCATTTTATTTAATGAGAATATTTCAGTCGATGTGACGAACGGCTCATTGGGTAAGTTAGTATCAGTCGAATGCGACAAAGACACCTTTGGCCTTGTAAAAATGGATGATGATATTGAAGTTCGCTTAGAACAAAAAATAATTCCAGCTCTTAAGCTCGGATATACCATGACGGTTCATAAAGCTCAAGGGAGTCAATTCCCAATTGTTATCGTCGCATTAGTGGGTGATTATATAGACAGGTCATGGCTATACACTGCAATAACTCGTGCCGAATGTGAGCTGCATATTGTTAGCACTAAAGAGAAATTGGTGGCAGCAATTAATAAACGACCAAGCGCTCTGCGTCGAAGAACAAGGCTGAAAATGTTGCTACAATAAGGGGCAGATCAAATTTAAGATTTGATGTGTAAAGCTACCATTTTGATAACAAGATCGAATTTAAGATTTGATAGGTCAAAATACATATTTGAAGAGAGATAAAAATGGAAGTGAAAGAATTAAAAAACGTGTTCGATAGCGGCGGCCTCAAGAGCGCTGTCGTGACCCCAGCGTATGGAACAGAAGGATATGAAGTTATTTTAACTACCAGAAAGAATTTTTATTCGTTTTATTTATACATACCTAAATAACAATATACATAACTTACCCACTGAAAATGTGGATAAGTTTAATCGCTTAAGCCATTTTAAATAGGAGTAAATGCATGTTTATTTCATTTAGTGCTGATTTCGAGGGAATTGCGTTATCAGATATGATAACCATGAACTAGGTGTTGTCATATTTGATAACTGATGATTCAGCACATTAAGTAAATTCTGATCGTAAGATTGAAAAAGGAACATCAAATAAATATTCAAGTCTATTGTTAGCCCCAACTTTACGAATAAAACCTTTTTCTTCTAAACTCTTTAGTGTCCGGGAAAGGTTCGCATTAGATAGGTTACTTTTAGTTATTGAGCGGAAAAAAGAATATGACTCAATATAAATGATACTTGTTTCTTTATCCCAAAATTCAAGTAATTCAATCACTACGCCAAAGTCAGTTTTACTCGCTTTAGTACTTAAAAAGAGCTTTGTAAGTGCTTTCATGGTTAATTCTTGAAGGTTTATGCTGATCAATGATGTGGGATCACAAATATCTTTATACATACTTTTAGAGAGTTCTTTGTGTTCTGCTAGCTCAATATTATGTAAGCGTATAGCTAACGACACCTGCCTCTAACGCTTGATCCCATATACATTATCTCTTCACTTAATCTAGGAGATAAGCATGAGAATTTCTCGCAGCC
>SPKZ01000694.1_pt1 | contig 68351 bp, 69 predicted proteins | sample 2456571 | NCBI WGS metagenome assembly SPKZ01 (sample SAMN11192286, study PRJNA482655) | marine metagenome | biome: ENVO:00000447; feature: ENVO:00000244|ENVO:00000211|ENVO:00000569|ENVO:00002023; material: ENVO:00002151; isolation source: ocean water from marine abyssalpelagic zone ...
ACTTAAAGAATAACTTTGCAAAGAAGAAATAGTAGAAACAATATCTTGTTTTAAAACAGCAACATCTGCCATTGATTTAGCATTAAAAAACTTAGGCAAAGCAATACTAGCCAATGCTGAAATAATTACAATCACGAAAATAAGTTCCAAAAGAGTAAAAGCTTTTATTGATTTGTTATGCATTTGAGGCCCCAGTATAATAATATTTAAAATTATATCATAGGGAAGATTAGAAAGTAATCTATTTTAATAAAAAAGTTTAGGCTAATTTCTAACTAAGCATTTGCTTTATCTTTTAATATTACTCTAAACTCTTTTCCCATTCAAATGCACTTCTACAGATTAAGTCTAAATCATCATATTTAGGATTCCACTTCATTTTTTCTTTAATTTTTGTATTATTAGAAACTAGAACACTTGGATCTCCTTCTCTTTTTTCACCTTTTAGTACTGTAAAGTTTGTATCACTAACATTCTTTACTGCTTTAATAATTTCTTTTACTGAATACCCATATCCATAACCTACATTAAAAGTATCACTTTCATTATCATCTAAATAATCAATTGCCAAAATATGTGCAGAAGCTAAATCATCAACGTGTATATAATCTCTAATACATGTTCCATCTTTTGTATCATAGTCCTCTCCAAAGATAGTAATTTTATCTCTTTTATGTAAAGAGGTTTTTACAACTAATGGTATTAAATGTGTCTCTGGATCATGTCTCTCTCCAATACGTGGTAAAAGTTTTTTATTCTCTTCATAAAAAACATCTGCACCTGCGACATTAAAATATCCAAATATTACATATTACTATTTACAGAAACAACATCTTTAATTATATTTTCGCTCATTAATTTTGAGCTACCATATGGATTTATAGGTTTCGTATCAAAATTCTCATCAATTATTCTTGAACCCTTTATTTGACTAAAATCAGGTTCTCCATAACATGCGGCTGTTGAAGAAAATATAAATTTTTCTACATTAAACAAAGCAGCTAGATTAATTAAATTTGCTGTATTTACAGTATTATTCATATAATACTTACTAGGATTAGACATAGACTCGCCTACTATACTATATGCTGCAAAATGTATTATTGTTTCTATCTTATTATTTTTAAAAATTTCTTCAATTTTTTCAAAGTTTTTCAAATCTACATTTATGAATTTAAAGCTGTAAATTTCTTTTAAGCTATTAATAGCCTCAATCTTTCCAGTACTAAGATTATCTATTACAATTATATCTTCTTTTTTTTCTAATAATTGTTTAACAACATGGGAGCCAATATAACCAGCTCCTCCCGTTACAAGAATTGACATATATTTTCTTATTAAAAATTTGTTTATATTCTAAATTAAAGCTTATGAATTTAGCTTATGCTCAAATTCAGGCACAATTTCTTTTAGTTTCACTAAAGGAGTAGAAGAATTAATTAACTCTTCAATTTTTGTATTTAATTCATTAATATCAAAAAAACTAGGACTAGCAACAGTAATAGATTCATAGGCTGTTTTTTTATCAGAATCATTTATCAAAAGTTCTTCATAAAGTTTCTCACCAGCTCTTAACCCGCAAAATTCAATTTCTATGTCATCTCTACCAGACAATACAATCATTTTTTTGGCTAAATCCACTATTTTAATAGGTTCACCCATATCAAGAATAAAAAGCTCACCACCTTTTCCAATACTCGCAGCTTGTAATACCAATTCACAAGCTTCTGGTATTAACATAAAATATCTCGTAATATCAGGATGGGTTACTGTAATATTTAAACCAAGTTCAATTTGCTTTTTAAACTTAGGAATAACAGATCCAGAAGAACCCAAAACATTCCCAAAACGAACAGCAACAATCTCTGTATCTTGTGAGTCTACATTTTGAGCATAGAGTTCACATATTCTTTTAGTAGTGCCCATTACATTTGTAGGACGTACCGCTTTATCCGTTGAAATTAAAACAAACTTTTTCACTCCAAACTCAATAGCTAAATCAATACAGTTCTTCGTACCCGATATATTATTTGTAATTCCACTTAAAATATTATCTTCTACCAATGGCACGTGTTTATAAGCTGCTGCATGAATCACCATATCAGGATGATACTTTTCAAAAGTCTCTTTTAATATCTCTTTATCAACAACAGACTTCATAACCGATACATGATTAAAGTCTTTTAATTCTTCACTAATACTATAGAGATTAATCTCACTGTGATCAACTAAGATTAACTGTTTAGCATTAAAATGTACACATTGTCTAGATATCTCAGAACCAATACTCCCACCAGCTCCTGTAATTAGAATAGTTTTATCTTCAATAAAATGCTCAATTTGTTTTTGATCCAAGTCAGCAGGATGCCTAGCTAAAAGATCTTCAACCGTAATATCTTTTAATTGTTTTGAAAAACTTTCTTTCTTTAAAATATTTTCTAAAGATGGAAGTATTTTAATACTTTGAAACTTACCTTCCATCTCATTATAAATAGCATTGATTTCTTCTTTTGAAGCAGAGGGCATTGCAATAATCATAATATCAAAATGATCTGTTTTATATTTTCTTAAATACTTCTCACGTGATAAAATAGCTAACCCATCAATAGATCTATTTTGCAGAACCTTCTCATCATCAATAAAACAAACCACTTTATACTCAGAAGTTGAAAATTCATTTTCAAGCTGTAATCCCGCTTTTCCAGCCCCATAAATAACAATATTCTTAGACTTAAATGTTCTTGATCTATTAATTAAAAAATTATAAGCATACATTAAAAAAGAAATAGAAAATATATATAAAAACAACTCAGATAAAATAAAAGATATTCTATATTCTCCATAAAGAAAAGGCATATAGACAAAAAAAGCAGCTATATAAACAATACTTTTAATCAAAAAAGATCGAGAAGACGTTTTAGACCAAGACAAAGAATAATCTTTTAAAATCAAAAAAGAGCAAACAAAGCGAACAATAACTACAAGTATAATTAGAGAATAATCAAAAGGTAATTTAAATATAAAAAAAGACCAAGAAAATGTAATACAAGTTAATACAATAATTACCAATAAATTTAATACCCGTTTATCTATACTAAACATTATTTATTTAAACTCTTTCTAATAACATCAGATATTATCGTAACATCATCTTTAGTCATAATGGTCGAACTGGGTAAACATAAACCACGTTTAAATAATTCTTCACTAGTTCCATCCAAATATGTCTTTGAGCCTTTAAATAAAGGTTGTAAATGCATAGGTTTCCACAAAGGTCTTGATTCTACATTAATTTTATCTAATGCTTCCATTATTTTATTGGGAGAAGTTTTTCCAAATACCAATGTACTTAACCATCTGTTTCCTCGAGAGTTTTCAAGTTCTGGCATAAAAGTAATTTCTTCTATATCATTTAAAGACTCTTTATACCAAGAAAAGATTTCTCTTTTTTGGTTCACACGCTCATCTATCACTTCCATTTGAGCTACCCCTATAGCAGATAAAACATTTGACATCCTATAGTTATATCCATACTCATTATGTTCATAAAATATTTCATTTTCTCTTGCTTGAGTTGAGTAAAACATAGCTTTTGTAATATATTCTTTATTCTTGGAAACCAACATACCTCCACCAGAAGTTGTTAATATTTTATTACCATTAAATGAATATATTCCAAAGTCACCGAATGTCCCAGTATGTTTGCCATTAAAGGTAGCTCCTAAAGACTCAGCCGCATCTTCTATTAAATAAATGTTATGTTCTTTACAAATAAGAACGATTTTCTCAATATCTGCACATTGACCATATAAATGAGTAAGAATCAACGCTTTAGGTTTTTTAGCACAGTTTTTTAAATACTCTTCTAGAAGTTTAGGTGAAATATTCCAAGATTCTATATCACTATCAATAAATACTGGATTGGCACCTTGGTACAAAATTGCTGAAACAGAGCCAATAAACGTAAATGTTGATGCCAATACATCATCATCTTCTTTAATCCCTAAAATTCGAAGTGCTAAGTGTATGCCAGCCGTTCCAGAAGATAGCGCGATTGCATTTTCACTTTTCGTATATGTTTTTATACTGTCTTCAAACTTATTCACAAACTCGCCTAAAGGTGCAATATAATTGCTTTCAAATACTTTTTTTATATATTTAAGTTCATTTCCACTCATATGTGGAGCAGATAAAAAAATTCTTTCTTTCAATTTAATTCCTTTATTATTTTGCAAGGATTGCCATAAGCTAATTTATTATTGGATATATTTTTAACAACTACTGATCCGGCACCTATAATGCAATTTTCATTAATACTAATGCCTTGAATGACACTTGCACCAATACCAATATGTGAAGATTCACCAATATATACATTTCCTGCAAGTGCAACCTTCGGAGAGATATGTGCAAAATCACGAATAGTATTCTCATGCTCAATTAAACAAGAAGAATTTAGTATGACGGCTTTACCAATCTTGCTACCTGCATTAATAACAACATTTGGCATAACTACAGTAGCTAAACCAATAGATACAGAAGGTGAGATAATAGAACTTGGATGAATTAAAGTAACAAGATTAAAATTAAAATCAAGAACTTTTTCAAACAAAAGTTTTCTTGTATCATTTGCTCCAATTGCCAACGCTATTGGTATATTATTTTTAAGTTTTATGTCCTCAAAAGGCAAAAAATCATTTTCACCATCATCTACAAATATAATATCATTATATCCACAAGCGCTAGCAATATCAGCTACAACCAAACCATGACCACTAGAACCATAAATATAAATACTTTTTTTCATAATTATTTACTGCCTTGAAATTTTTCCATCGTTATTACTGTTGTTGATGAGATATCACTTCTTTTTACAACTTTTAAAAAAGTAAGCCAAAGAATTTTCATATCTAAAATAAAAGATTTATTTTCAACATACCACGTATCATATTCAAACTTTTTTTCCCAAGATATTGCATTTCTTCCATTAACTTGAGCCCACCCTGTAATACCTGGTTTTACATCATGTCGTTTTTTTTGTTTATCATTGTATAAAACTAGATATTCTATTAACAAAGGTCTAGGTCCTATAAAACTCATTTCACCTTTTAGGACATTCAATATTTGAGGAAGTTCATCCAAGGAGGCACTTCTAATGAATTGTCCTAAACCTTCTAGCCTTTTTTCATCAGGTAAAAGATTTCCCTTTGCATCTTTTTCATTTGTCATTGTTCTAAACTTATAAATAGAAAAAATACTTTCTTTATATCCGGGACGTTTTTGTCTAAAGAAAATAGGTCTTCCCATTTTAATTAAAATTAAAAAAGACAGAATAATTAATATTGGAGAAACGACAATTATAAGAAAAGAAGACAGAATAATATCAAAGATTCTTTTAATTCTATAGTGCATCATATACATCCAAGTATTTTTTTACTACAACATCCACATCAAATTCTTCTAATACTTTCATTCTAGCCTTTTTCCCCATGGTTTTTCTTAAGTTTTCATCTAAAAATAACTTCTCTATTTTATTACCCAATTGTTTTGTATTTCGAACCGGAACCAAGTAACCATTAACACCATCATCAACTACTTCTTTACAGCCAATAGCTTTTGTCGTTACTATAGCTTTACTCATTGAAGCAGCTTCTAATAATGTACGAGGCACACCTTCTCTATAACTAGGCAAAACACATATATCACTTATGGCAGTAAGATTCAAAATATCATCTCTATGTCCAAGCCAAGATACAAATGGTTTTTTTAAATATTCTTCATTTGCGCAAGATACATTGTTTTCATCTGTATCTCCCACAAAAATAAATTTTATATTCTCATACTTAGATGATAATATTTTTGCTGCATCATAATACTCTTTAATGCCTTTATGCCAAATTGCTCGAGAAACCATCAAAACAACAATTTTTTGTGACAAATTCAATTCTTTTTTTAACTTAATAATTGTTAAATCTTCAACATTATTCATATCGTAGATACTGCTATTAATTCCAGAACTCTTTATCAAAACTGCTTGATCTTTTCTCACAAGTTTTTTGCGGATAAAATATCTCATATCGTCGCTGTTTTGAAAGATTACATGATTAACTTTTTTGTTGGCTTCTTTATACAGTTTTTCCATAATTAATCTAATTCTCTGCGCTTTTTTTGTTTTTTGAATATAAAAACTTCCTAAGCCAGTAACTGAATTAATGATATTTGGAACTTTTGCTAAATGCCCAGCAATTGAGCCATAAATATTTGGTTTTGCCGTAAAATTATGTAAAATATCCAAATCCAAACGTTTAATAACTTTGTATATATTTCGAATAGTTTTTAGTTCTTTAAAAGGGTTAAGACTTTTTCTGCTTATAGCATAAGGTAAAGCTTCAATACCATATTTTTCAAACTCGTCAAACTTATCTCCCCTAGGGCAAATAGCATATACCTTATGTCCTTCTTTAATTAAAGCAATCATAATAGGAAGCCTAAAAAGATATAAATTTAAATCTAGGTGGGACAAAAATGCGATTTTATGTATTTTTTTATTCATTATTGACTCTTTTCCCATACTTCTAAACAATATAAATTCCAAAGCATTTTCGCTCTTTTTTCTTCTGAAACATTTATTTTTTTATACAATAATTGATTTATAAACTTTTTACTGATAAATTCTTGTGAATAGGATTTATTACTTAAACTATCAAAGATATTGTCTTTTAAATCATTATTCACCCATTTTAATAAAGGCACTTCAAAACCTCTTTTGGGTTGGTGTATTATCTCATCGTTTAGATATTTTTTGGATAATTCTCTTAAGATATGTTTTGTTGACTTGCCTTTGATTTTATAAGAATTTTGTAAAGTCGGTGCAAATTCGATTAAATATTTACTTAAAAAAGGACTTCTTCCCTCAAGAGAAGCTGACATCGTTGCAATATCCATTTTTACTAATAAATCAGAAAATAAAAGCATATTGAAGTCTAAATATAACATTTTAGAAAAGTCATCTAAGTTTGTATTGTTTATAAAACCATTCATATCATTTAAAACGGAATTATTTTTAAATGTATATTCATCTTCAAATATATCAGTAGTAGAACTTAGATAATAATCTAATCCACTTTTATTTGACATAGATAATAATCGGTATATATGATTATACAAGGATTTTTTATTATGAGGTTTTGGTATGATTTTAGTTAAAAAAGATATATAAGAAGCAATTTTAATTAAACCATTAGCAGCTGGTACATATCTTCTATATCCTCCAAATAATTCATCTGCTCCATCCCCATTTAAGATAACAGTTACATGTTTTTTTGCTTCTTGAGAGACATAATAACTAGGGATTGCAGAGCTATCCATAAAAGGTTGACCATAATTTAATAGAATCTTTTCAATATCATTTTTTAAATTCAGGGAAAGAGATATTTCATGATGATTCGTATTGTATTGTCTCGCAGTGATTTTAGCCAAATGAGATTCATCAAAAGCTCCCTCAAATTTTACAGTAAATGTTTTTAAATTACTTGTAAATTCACTAGCAATTGCCACTACTAAAGAACTATCAATACCTCCACTTAAAAATGCCCCAACTTCTAAATCTGAGGATAAAAGCCTGTTTTTTACGCTTTTACGTAACAAAACATCTGTTTGTTCTAAAGCTTCTGAAAACGACATATCAGATTTCTTTTCATAACATTTTAATATATCAAAATATTTTTCTTTTTTTATTTCTAAACTCTCTAGATTAATTGTACAAAAACTTCCTGCTTCAAGTTCTTCAACATTTTGATAAGCTGTAGTCTCTTTATAAAAAAAACCACTTCGTATATAGGCATATATATTATCTTCATTGATTTTTAAAGAGCCAATACCAGCTTTTATTGCATTTAGTTCACTAGCAAACATTAAAGAGTTTTTATCTTTATAAATAAACAAGGGTTTTTTTCCAGATCTATCTCGAGCTAAAAATATTGAATTTGTATCTTTATTTAATACTGCAAAAGAAAACATGCCATCAATATGTTTAAACATGTCTTTCCCATACTTTATGTACAAATACAATAAAGTTTCAGTATCTGATAGTGTTTTAAAAGTAAAATCTAAGAGGTACTTCTTACGAAGAGAAAGATGATTATATATCTCTCCATTAAAGATAACTACATATTGATTAAATGAATAAGGTTGTTGCCCGTGATCAATGTCTTGAATTGATAGCCGAGTATGTAACAAATTAACATTTTTGTATCTATATGAACTTTGTTCATTTGGACCTCTATGAAAAAGTGCTTTTAAGATATCATCTCTTTTATATTTTAAATTAATTGTTCCCGCTATTCCACACATTTTTTTTCCTTCTTTCCCATCATATAAAAGTAATACATAAATAGCCAAAAAAATAGGTTGTCTAAATACAAAATGAAAAGTAATAAAGACTAACAAAGAAAGAAACGCCAAGGTTAAAAAAACATCCTTTTGCTTAATCAACGAAATCATAATTTTCAATATCAAATACAAAAATAATACAATTCCAATAAGTCCTGTCTGTGTAAACCAATCAATATAAGTATTATGAACTTCCCAATACTTTGATAAATTTAGATTTTCTTGATAACTATGTGGGCCAAAACCAAAACCAGAATATATCATATAATTGATATCATCAAAAGCATTTCTAATTAATGTAAATCTTCCATCAACAATAAGTAAATTTTCTAACATATTGATCAAACTTAGAGAATAATATACTAACAAAAATCCGAGCAACACAAAAATTGTAATCGTTAGCAGTTTAAATACTTTATTCATATACATAAATAATTTTAAAAATATATACATAAAACTAGGAAATAACCACGAAAGAAATAAAGCATCACTTTTTATGCAATAACCAATAACAACAGAAAGAGTCACGACAAGAAAAATTTTACTATTATCATTATTTCTATATTTATTTTTATACTTAATTAATAAAAATGGAATAATAGTAAAAAGTAATGCCAATTGATTTGGATTTAAAGAAAGACCCAAAAATCTATAATCAGCTGGGTACCAAGGTATTATATTTAAAGTTTCTCCAAAAAACAATGCAAAAATAAGAACAAAGGAATAGAAAAAAACTGAATAGTATATTAGTTCTTCAATTTTCTTTTCTATGCTACACTCTTTTTCATTAAAAAAATGCAACACGAATAAGATTAAAATAATAAATGAATATGCAAAAAAATCATGTACAATATTTTTAATAGAATTTTCATGTCCAACTAAAAAAGCGATAATACTTCCTGTAAAAAGAAGAATGAAAGAAAAAAACCAAAAAACCAATATATCATTCTTAATTACACTTTTATAATTAAAAGATTTTATATTTTTCACTATTACGATAACAGAAACAAGAATTATTAAGCATTCACCTATACCAATAGGTAAAGAAGAAAATCTAAATTGTGTAAATAAGGTAAGTGCAATTGATAAACAAAAAATATAAAATAACACTACATTACCGTTCACTTAATAAATCCTTATTTAGGAAAATGCTTTCTAACCCATTAGTTAAATAAGGATAAGTATATTTTTCTAGCTCATGAAAATTATACACATACTTATAGTTTTTACATATTTTATACAAATTATTAGACAGTTCCTCAGTTTCATTATTATAAAAGACCTTTCCGCAGTTTATACTTTGAAATAAATTCTCAATTTCTTTATCTTCTATTCCATTAATGACACAAAAAATAGGATTTAATGTTGATAAGTACTCAAATAGTTTACCTGTTAAAATTCCTTTTTCTTTTTTTGTAGCCCATGTTAACATTAGATTAATAGAAGCTTGATTTTGTAATTCAATTGCAGATTTACGACTAATAGGCCCTTTTATCTCTATATATTTTTCTAAAGAATGTTCAATCGCCCATTTTTTCCATAAATGACCATCATTCCCTGCATAAATTAGTTTTATATTATTTGTAATTTTATTTCTATCTAATAGTAGTTTTACAGCTTTAAATACCATAGTTGCATCTCGCTTCCCTTCATATAACATTCCAGTATATACGATATTAAAACCTTTTTTAATCTTAATTTGATGTTCAATTAATGTTTCCATATCAATATCTAAACCATTTGTTATTGTAAAAATACATTTATTATATTTAAGTAAGCTTTTTTTCATACCATCACTAATTGTTACTAAAGCGTCAGCCTTTTTACAAATGAGCTCATTCATCTTCATCTGAAAAGATTTGAAGAATATTTCTGTATCATTTTCACCAAAAGGCAAATCTCTAAAATCTGCTATCCAATAACAATCTTTATAAATTAATTTAATTAAATATGCAATTAAATGGTTAGAATAGGGGCTGTAGGTTGAATAAATATATTTAATATTATTTTTCTTCATATAATAAAGGGCCCAAATTAAGCCAAAAAATACATACAAAAAACCACCTTCATAAGCAATATTCAAAGGAAAAGAATTTCTTAATTTTTGAAATAATCTATTTGCAGTTTTTTTACTTTTACTACTTGTATTCCTCATTTTTGATTCATTTTTACCATTAGTTTGGAATCTTGATTGAAAGATAGATTTGAGTACTTGTAAATCAAAAGAAGGAATATAAAGATATTTTATCTGTTTTAATTTTACTAAAAATGAATCATTCTGTAAGTATTTAAAGCTCATAGTTGTAATAACCGATACATCCCAATTCTTTTTTATTAGATTCTTCGCAAAATAATAGGGTCGTGTTGATCCGATAGCTTTTATAGGAGGAAAATAATATGCAATCAGTAAAATATTTTTCTTTTTCAATAGATATAATCTCCATTTTAAATTTTTGTATTTTATCTAAATTCACTTAATATGTAGATAAATTATATTTTAGAAGTTCCTTTATGATTATTTTACTAGTATCACCATTCCCATAGATATTCTTTTTATAATTTTTATTAAAAATATGATTTTCATATGATGATATAATCTTATGAAAGTTGGAACCTACAAGAATGTTATGGTTACCTTCAACTAATTCTACCCATTCAGTTTCTTCTCTTAATGTTATACATGATTTATTAAAAAAATAGGCTTCTTTTTGTAATCCTCCGCTATCTGTCATAATAATATCACAATTACTTATTAACCAAACCATTTCTAAATATCCAACAGGATCAATTATCATAAAATTCACATCAATATTATATTTTTCAATAAATTTTTTTGTTCGTGGATGCAAGGGTACCACTACTTGTTTCTCCTTACTAATTTGATTAAGCGCACTAATTATTGAGCTTAACTTTTTAATATTATCCGTATTTTCAGCTCTATGAATTGTTGCTAAAACATAGTTATTCTCTAAATGACAATCTGGCTTTCTTGCTAAGTTTTTATAAAAGATTGCTCCGTCTTGCATTACATCTCCAACATGTAATATTTTACAAGTAAAATTACGATACCCCTCTTTTTCTAAATTTTGTATTGCAGTATGAGTAGGACAAAAAAGAATATTACTTACTCTATCTGTAAGAATTCTATTTACTTCTTCTGGCATTTTCATATTATATGATCTTAAACCTGCTTCAATATGAGCAAGTTTAACGTGAAGCTTAGATGCCACTATCGAACCAGCCAAAGTAGAATTTGTATCTCCGTATACTAAAATCCAATCTGGTGATTCTTTAAGAACAACTTCTTCAATTTTTTCTATCATTTGGCCAGTCATTGAACCATGTGATTTTCCACCTATTCCTAAGAAATAATTAGGTTTTGGTATTTGCATTTCTTCAAAAAAAATATCACTCATGTTTGCATCATAATGTTGACCTGTATGAAGTATAATTTCTACTACTTCTTTATGTTTTGCTATTTCTCTACTTACCGAACCAGCCTTTATAAACTGTGGTCTTGCACCTAGGATTGTTAGTATTTTCACGTCACTCCCTTTTTTTAAAAAAAGTTATTATTTTCAAGTCTTCTTTTTCTATCATTAATAAACTCACTGCTATCAGGACAACAAATAAGAATAATATTTTGACACTAATAAATAATAAGCTGATAGTATTAAAATAATCTACGAGTAAATAACTAGCAATTATGACTATTAATAAACTAAAAATCGTCCTTGCCCATCTAAATGGTATAAAATAATACTCTTGACTCATTCTAACTCTTACTACAAATATACTAACAGCACTTATCAATGTAGCAAGTGCAGCACCTTCTATTCCAAACATTGGTATCAACAAGAAGTTTAAACCGGTATTTAAAATCGCTGCTATTATTGAAATAATAGCTATTAATTTTGTTTTTTTTGCAACTCCTAGTCCAGGGATAAATATATACATATTTGTAAAGAAAACTGCCAACACTAGTAATGGTATTACAGGTACTGCAGCATAATAATCTTTTGTACTCATAAGCACTATTATCTCTTTTGAAAAAAGTATAGCTCCTGCAGTAACCGATATCATAAATATCCAAAATAATTCAAATAATCTTACAATATTTTTTGGGGTTTCTTTTTCTTTATAATGTTTATAAATCAAAGGAGATAAGGAGCTTTGAAAGCCTATCATTACTAAACTGGTAACTGCAGCGAACCTATACGCAAGTCCATATATCCCTAATTCATCTAATCCTAAAAAATACTTTATTGCAATTCTATCTATAAACAAAGCTATAAATATGGCTACACTAGAAAATACAAGTGGAAAGGAAAAGTGTATTAACTCTTTAAATTTTGTGTATACAAAAACCATCTTGTAACTTTTTTGAGCATAGTAAATAGATAATACCATACAAAGGCTATTTCCAACAATTTGCCCTATAAATATACTTTCTATTTTCATCTTTTCTATCACAAGTAGATATACAGTTATACTGGCCACTATCGTAACATTTACAATACTAACTGTTACTAACTGTTTTGGCATGATTTGCCACTTTAACTGACCAGATGTAAAGTAAAACAATCCAGAAGTAAAGACAGAGAAGGTAGCTAGTAGAAATATACTTTTATATTTTATATCATCGAGTAACCATAGCGTAAAAATATCTGAAAAACTAAACGAAATAATTAAATATATCATATAAACAAAAACAGTAAATATAAATGCAGTAGATACATACTTCATCTTTTCATCTTCATCTTCAGTATCTTGGTAAAACCTAACAACTGCTTGATGTATCTCCAAAGCAATAGTAAGACTGATAAGAGAAGTAAGTATGATAAATAAATCTATCACTCCATATTCACTTGGAGTTAGGTATCTAGTATATATAGGAACAAGAAGTATGCCTATACCACGAGTAAACACTGTGCCTATAGTATATATAAAACTATTTTTCAAAAATGATTTTATCAATCTATAATACCATTTTCGTTTAAAACTTTCTTTACATATTTGCTTGCTGCTTCATATGTATAGTGTTTGTGTGCAAATGCATAACCATTATCAGCATAATATTTTATCTTTTCTGGATGATTCAGTAAGTATTTTAGATTATCATATACTTCCCAATATCTTGTTATCATCCATGCATCTTCACTATCATGAGGTAAACCAGTTTCTATAGTGGAGTCAGCAGACATCAAAACAGCGCAATTATTTGCCATAGATTCTATTCCAAATACACCAGGTACAAATGCATAAAATTGATTAAGAACGATATGACTAGATTTTAGATGTTCCAGTACAGTTTCATTTGGAATATTTTGAAGTTCAATATATTCGAAATCATATCCCTCTATTTCTAATTTTTTAATTGCAGCCCTTACAAGAGGAGTACCCTTAATTATTGGATTTGAAGGAGCATGTAAGATTTTAATCTTCTTTAAATTTTCAAACTTTTTTTTATTTTTACAAAATTTCTCTTCATTGTAAATATAAGGAAAAAAATATTGTTTTCCTTTAATGTATGAAAGGTGATCATATTTTGCTGATATTATAATATCAGCATATCGATCTGCAGAATATGCAATCTTTTTTAGCTTTTTTTCACAGACATAATTATCTGTACCTATATATTCTATAAAATGATCAATATTTAGTCTATTTATCATCTCTTTAATTAATTTAGGAGAACGGATATCACTTCCCAGAAACATACATATAATTTTTTTATTTTTTGCTTTTAAAAATTTAAATTCGTAGTCACGATTTAATAAAAAACCTGTATTCCACATATACCAAAAGTGTGTATTTTTATTCAGAAGATAACCTAAAAGAATCGGACCATAGAAAATTTTGAACAAATACTTCAAGTACTTATTTGATATCTTTATATTATAATCATAATCCAAATTATAATATGAATTATTATCCATACATACAGTTGTTACTGGCTTTATTATTTTAGAAACTAGGTTTAGCATACTAGCTACTTCTGAAACACCGCATACCCAAGAAATTTTTTTATTTTTGTTTTTATTTATATTTATGATTCTAAAAAAATAAAATACTAAATTCAATAACATAACTTGGAATATTATCAAAAAGCCTTTGATATAAATTCTCATAATTTTGTATTACTAACTATTTTAACAGGAGTGCCAAAGGCTTTCGAATAACTTTCTATATCTTTATTTACAAAACTATTTGTACCTATAACAACAAAATCTCCAATAGTAACACCTTTAGCTATTATCGTATTGGGTCCTATATAAACATTATTCCCTATTCTTGTATCTGCCTTTTGAATTTCCTTATTATTAATAACGCTTTCTACTGTATCATGTGTATAAACTTGTACGCCTGCTGAAATATTACAATTATTACCTATTTCTAAGATACCTCCAGAACCATCAAGTAGAGTATACGGCCCTATCCAAGTATTTTTACCAACAGAAACATTCCCTAGTATTAAACTGCTATCATATATAGAAGTTCCTTTTCCAAAACCACAGTACTGTGCTTTTTCCCATCTATCAATAATATAGTCTCCTACTGGTAATACACGACAAAACTTCTTTTTAATCTTGTCTCTTTTTATAAAAATAGATGAGAGAAAGGCTTTTATCATCGTTATTCATACCCTTTTATTTTCGAAACTATGTATTTAACATCAACATCATTATAACAAGGAAAAGTAATAGTATTTTCTTCTAAAAATATTGCATTTTTTTGAACATCATTATATTTATTTTTATAGTATGTTGTAGCACTTAAACAATATGTTCCTATAGTAGTTTCTATTTCATTGTATTTTAAATATTTTATTAAATCATCTCGACTAATATTCACGGGCACTTTAAATACTAATGACTGTACGTTATATTCTACATTTTTTTTTATAGTTTGTATCTCAAATCCTAGTGGACTTAATCCTTCTATATATTTATCTCTTATTAGATTTCTTGATGCAACTATTTCATCTAATTTTTGAAATTGTTTTATGCCCATTACACATTGTAATTCTGGCAACCTGTAATTGTAACCATAATCTACAAAATCAAATTTACCATTAGTAACTTTTGCTCCATGATTTAACTTAATTTCAAAAAAACTTGAATAGTCATCATTATTAAAAGTAATTGCTCCACCTTCACCTGTAGTAAGTAGTTTTCTAGGATGAAAACTAAAACAAGTAATATCTGCTATATTTCCACATTTAATACCAAGTTCACTGCTTCCTATAGCGCATGCACCATCTTCTATTAATGGAAGATTATATTTTTTACATATTTCTTTTACATCATGTATGCCACTTGGATTTCCAAGCGCATCTACAAAAATAACTGCTTTTGTTTTTGATGTGATTTTACTCTCAAGTTGCTCTGTTAACATATTAAAAGTATCTACATTAACATCTACAAATATTGGAATGGCACCTAGTTCTTCTACTACATTTGCAGTTGCAGGAAAAGAAAAGTCAGATACCATCACTTCATCACCAGCTTTTATATCCAGTACTTTTAAGGCCATAGCTAGTGCAGTTGTTGCAGAAGTTGTTAAATAGGCATATTTAGCGTCTGTATAACTTTTTATTTCATTACGAAATTCTTCTACATACTTTCCTTTTGTAAACCAACCACTATCAAAAATATCTTCAAATTCATTTTTTACTTCATCGAAAGATAAATATGGTTTTATTAATTTAATCATTTGATATTTTCCTTATACCATTTAAGTGTTTCTTTTAATCCATCTTCAAAAGATGTTAAATTATAATCTATTAAAGTTTTTACTTTTTTATTGCAAGCATTATGACATTCTACATCAGCACCTCTTGCCTCTTTTTGTAGAATTTTACCTTTATAATTCATAATCCTGGTAATTTTAAGTATTAAATCTTTCATAGATACTTGTCCATCTGTTGAAATGTTTACACTATCGCCTTTTTTCATTTTTGAATAAAGTTTTATTATAACATCTACAGTATCTAGTACATATATAAAATCTCTACTTTGTAAACCTGTTCCGTGGATTTCAGGATTTATATCATTTAATATTCTATATGCTGTTATAGGTATAATTCCGGCCATAAATCCTTTATAATTTTGTCTTGGACCATAATTATTAAAAGGTCTTACAATAAAAGCATCTACATTGTACATATTTATCCAAGAATTAACTGCTATATCGGCAGCAGCTTTTCCTGCTGCATAAGTAGTGGTTGGGTTAATTGGATGTTTTTCATCCATAGGTTCATACACGGCTGTACCATATACTTCAGAAGTAGAAAAATGTACTAATGTTTTAAAACTACCTTTTCTTTGATGTTCTAAAATATTCAAAATACCATTTACATTCGTATTAAATGCATTCTTTGGATTTACAAAAGAATAATTTAATGCTTTAGTTGCACAATTAAAAACTATGTCTATATCATGTTTTTCAAAGATATAATCTAAGGATGATGTAATTTCTAAATCATCTTTATACAAAATTGCACCCTTTAAGATAGCATCCTTAAGGTTTTCTTCACTTCCCAAAAACATGTTATCTATAATAACTACTTCTTTTGCACCCTCAACAATAAGTCTATCTACAAGATGACTTCCAATGAATCCAGCACCCCCTGTAACAAGGATAGTACTATTTTTTATGTATGGTCTACTTTTCATTTTGTCCTACTTATTCATTTTTTCATCAGCAAGTTCAAGAATCTTTTGAAGCCTTATAGCCTGTTTTGGACTTGAAATTGATTGTTTATTTTGTTCTATACATTTTTTAAAATGATCAATACTATTAAATAAAGCATCTTCTTGTTTTACATATGGCATCCAAACATCACCATCCCTAGTTTTAACAACATAATCTTTATATTCTATGTTTTTCCCAGATATTACATCTACACCTTTATCATAAACAGATAACTTTTCTGATTTTAAATCATCAAATACAACCATTTTTTTAGTACCTGCAACGACAAGTCTTCTTTCTTTTAATGGAGATATCCAGCTTGATTGGATATGGGAGATAAAGCCTTCATATCGTAAAGTCAAAAAACATAAACTTTCTTTTGGGTTATAATATTTTTCACCAACCGAATTTATGTAAAATGGTTCTTTTCCATTCATAAGATAGTCTATGATAGCCAAATCATGAACAGCCAAGTCCCACATTGCACTAACATCTTTTTTTATCTGACCTAAATTCATTCTCATTGCATCTATATAAAGAATATCACCTAACTCATCATTCTCCATCAAAGATTTTATTTTTTTAATAATAGGATGAAATATCATAATATGATCTACATGAATTATAAGATTTAACTCTTTTGATAATTCTTCTAATTCTTGGGCTTCTTTTACTGTAGAAGTGAAAGGTTTTTCTACATATACATTTTTTCCAGCAAGTAAAGCTTCTTTTACTAGACTATAATGACCGCTAGTTTCTACTGCAATTGCTATAGCTTGTATTTCACCGTTTTCTAATATTTTTTTGTAGTTTAATTCATAGTTTAATTGAGCAAGATATATAGACTTGGCTTTTTCTAATCTGTCTTCTTTTATATCACAAATTGTATGAAGATTTAAATTTGGATTTATATGAATATTTCTCGCTACATTAGGGCCCCAATAACCATAACCGATAAGTGCTATACTAATCATTTGGATTCCCTTCTATTTTATTTCCCATTTTATCTACATATGAGTAATGTTTTGCTGGATTTCCTAATACTAGACTGTAGGGTTCAACATCTTTTGTTACAACACTTCCTGCTGCAATCATTGCATATTCACCTATAATTATTCCACATACAATAGTTGCATTTGCCCCTATACTAGAACCTTTCTTAACTAGTGTTGGAGTTATCTTCCATTCAGCGTCAAATGCTCTTGGTACTTTATCATTTGTAAAACAAGCATTTGGGCCAACAAAAACATCATCCTCTATCGTAACTCCTTGATAAATGGATACACCATTTTGTATTTTACAGTTATTACCTATTTTTACTTGAGTATCAATATAGGTGTCTTTTGAAAGAATACAGTTTTCACCTATTATAGCTTTTTCTCTTATTTGAGAATTTATCCAAATTTTTGTTCCATCTCCTATTATTGTATCAGGTGATACATTTGCAGTTGGATCTATATATATACTAACCATTTATTACCTCTATAATATAATCTTTCTCATTAACTTTGTAAAATACTGATATTGTTGAAATCATAATATCAGTAGATACTTCTTTATCTATTTTATAATGTGATTGTAACTTTATAAAGTTTATTTTCACTAGTCTTCCTTACCTACACTCTATTAACGTAACTATTTCATTATTTAACTTATATTTAGAATTATCAAATGAATCTATTGCTATATCTTTATCATCAAATTTTAATTTATTCCCAGCAAGTGATACCCATCCAATTTGTATACCTGGCACTCCCACAATAAGTGCAAAATCTTTTACATCTTTATTTATTACGCTTCCTGCTCCAACTAATGAATATCGTCCAATAGTATTACCACATATCACAGTTGAATTTGCACCAATTGAACAACCTTTTTTCAGTAGTGTTATTTTAAATTCTTCACGTCTCATGACAAAAGATCTTGGATTAATTACATTAGTAAAAACCATTGATGGGCCCAAAAACACATCATCTTCTACAGTAACACCTTCATAAATAGAAATATTATTTTGTACTTTTACCCCAGAACCTATTTTTACATTAGGACCAACTACACAATTTTGTCCAAACGAACAATTTTTACCAATATTAGATCCATCTAAGATATGAGAGAAATGCCATATTTTTGTATTATCTCCAATACTCACATTATCATCTATATATGAAGATTCATGGAAAAAGAACTTAGCCATTATTTTACCTTTTTACAAAATGGGTGATATTCACCTTTTAATCCAATAGCTGTCTTATTTCTTATTTGAGATACTATATCAATTGAACCATAAGCATCATCTAAACCAAAACCATTACCTTTTAGAATTTCTTCATAAGATAGAGTGTGTAAGTCTTTAAATCCTCCAGAGAACTCAATCTCTTCACCTTCAACAGTAATTGATCTAAATGTAGTTTGTCCAGCTTCTCTTATCTTTTTTGGAAGATAATCATAATTAACAGATAAAAACCACTTTACATTTGCATTTTTAAGAATAAGTGTTCCTGCATTTGCATCTGGATTTTTTACATGAACTAAATTTTCTTTTACTTCACCAAAAATCCAAGATAACATATCAAAAAAATGAACTCCAATATTTGAAGCTATTCCACCTGATTTAGATTCAGCACCTTTCCATGAGATAAAATACCATTTTCCTCTACTTGTAAGATAAGTTAAATCTATATCATATACTTTTTTAGGGTTAAGTATTAATTCTTTTGAAACCTTTTCTTTTAGTGCAATAATGGAAGGATGCAATCTTAATTGTAAAATAGTATTTACTTTTTTCTTTGTTTCCTTTTCAATTACTTTTAATTGGTCAAGATTATGTGGATTTAAAACTAATGGTTTTTCGCAAATAGCATGTGCTCCACTTTTTAAAGCAAATCTAATATGAGAATCATGCAAATAATTAGGAGATGCAATTGCTATATATTCTATTCTTTTATCATTTTCTCTATGATATTTATCTACAAATCTATCAAATCTCTCAAATTCTGTAAAAAAACTAGCTTGAGGAAAGTATGAATCCATTGTTCCTATACCATCATAAGGATCTAGCGCCGCAACTAATTCATTACAAGTTTCTTTTATAGCTTTCATATGCCTTGGAGCAATATATCCAGAAGCGCCAATTAATGCAATCTTTTTTTTTAATCATATCTTCTCCATTTAAAATAATTGTTCTCATCTTTCATCATCAACTCCATTCAATCTTCAAATACATTCGCATTTTAATCGAAAAACCATAACTTTCTTATTATTCTTCTTTTTATATATTTTAAAATAGATAAGATATTTAAAAAAACATAACTTAGTGAATTAATATATCCCATTTTATAACAATAATTATAATTATAAAGTTCACCTTTTTCCATTTTCCACATATCAGAAGACAGGCCACTTTCACCATATGGTTTCTTATATAATTTAACTAATGGTACCGAAAGCAGATATAAATCTTCTTTTCTAGAAATTTTTATCCACAAATTATAATCCTCAGAGTAACTCAAATTTTCATTAAACCCTCCAACACTATTAAACAATTCTTTTTCTACTATTGTGCAAGGTGTAGAGCTCCTATTTGAAAGTAAAAAATCTTTAAATGTGTACTTCTTTATATTAAACTCTTTTATATCTCGAAATTTTTTAAGCGTATACTTGCAAGAAATAAACTTAGCATTAAATTTCTTAATTTGTTCATATTGAATATTTAGCTTTTCTTTGTGCCATTCGTCATCTGAATCTAGAAATGCTAAGTATTTACCTTTTGAACTTTTCACTGCCTTATTTCTAGCACTAGATGGACCATTGTTTTCTTGATAAATGTATTTGTACTGTACATCCCTATTTTTTAAATATTTCAAAAGAATAAATTTACTGTTATCTTTGCTACCATCATCAACAATAATAATTTCAAAATTCTTATATGTTTGATTTAATACAGATTTTAATGCTCTAAGAATAGTCTTTTCTCCATTATAACAGGGAATAATTACTGAAAAAATCATAAAGAATACTCAAGTCTTGGTACTAATTTTAAAACTATCTGAATAATAAAATTATCTTTGGGAAGTAATTGCAACCAATGTCGATTATCTATTGGCAAGGAATCAATGTACTTTTGTATATTTTCTTCTTTTATTTTTAAAAGTTTATTAGATTGAGAATCATATACATAAACAATTTTCTCTATCAGTATTTTTGTTCCATATTTCTTATCAAATATATAGTTTTCTTCATGAGTAAATTTCCTGTTTAATGTTGAAATTTTATAATCTTTTTTAGTTGCTAATTTAAAAATGTGTGTAGCCATACCCTCTGCAAAAAATTCAATATGAGAGAACTTCCCAAATTGACTGTATTGATTATTACTCACAAATAATTGTTTTCCTGTGTCAAAATTTTTTATATCAACATTCTTTGAAATGTTTTCAATTATCTTTAATTGAATTTTATTCCAATTTTTCCAATGGTCTGAAATTCCAAGTGAAGAAAAAATAAATACTGCAAATATAAAAGTTGCACTTTTTTTATTATTCATTAAAAACATAACTATTAAAAATGTAATTAATAGTGAGCCATATATAGTTACTCTATTACCAAGATTAAAGACTATTTGAGGATACATTCCTGTTAATGCGAATATTCCAAATGCTAATAATACAATAGCACTTATTGAAATCAAAAGTTCTTTATTTATTTTGTCTTTTTCTATTTTATAATATTTGTAAAATAATAGAACTAAAATTATGCCAATAACAATTGACAGAATACTCAATTGAATAAATGAATAATAAATTTTAAACCAAAAAGATGGACCAATAAAAGAATCTATAAAAGTTCCAACTTGTAAAATATATTGTTTTGATAATGATAATAAACTAAAATCAGCGTTTCCTTTAATTACTTGTGTACTGAAAATATTTGAGATAATAAAATAGTAAACAATATAAATTAGTTGTGGTATTAAAAAAATAATAAACTTTTTGTATTCTTTATTTAGTAAAAAGATAAATGATAAACCAAAGAAGTAAGGAGGAGTAGAATACCCTGAAAAGGAAGCAACTAGGCCGAGAAGGGAACCTTCTATTATTTTATCCTTAGCTATTAATTTGTGTGATGACATAACAAGTACAAGTGTAATTAATAAATACTGGCCTACCGTCCAATAATTTGTAGCATCATGTATTGGAAACAGTACAAATATTAAACTAAATAAAAAAGCTTTTGAACTTTTCATATAATCTATCATAAACAAATATATTAAAAAAAATGAGAAAAAGGATGTTAATATTTTGATAATATCAAAATAAATTGATCCAAAGTCAAAAAAATAAAATTGTAAAAAATCATATATCATTATTGGCACTGCTTTTAAATACAAAGAGTCAGTAAATATATTTGCTAATACATCATAAATATTGTTTTTTATATAAACTATATGAATAATATCATCAGAATGTGAACCAGTAGAAATATACAAATAAGAAAATAACAGAAGTGCAATTATTAGACTTCCTTTTTTAAACATAAATTTCCTCCCGAATAAAAAAATAACCATAAAAATAATATTGTTATGATTTGAAGTAGGTGATAAACAATAGCAAAGGATAATGCTTCTTCATTATTAATACCAAAATATCCTAAAATAAAAACAATGCTTGCCTCATAAACTCCAATTCCTGCAGGTGTAGTAGGCAAGGACATTCCTAGAGCAGAAATAATAAAAACAATCATTACTTCAAAAAAAGACAAATCGAAGTTTGTAAAAAAGTATATAAATCCATATAAGGATAGTACATAAAACATATACAAAAGAATTGTAGAAATAATTCCCATAATTAAAACTTCATAACTTGTCTTATAAATGTTAATAATAATTTGTAATAAAGCTTTTTTTATTCTTTTATTTTTAATTTTTTTAAGCACTTTAATTATATCTTTAATATACTTTATAAAAATAAAAATACCTATAAATAAAAAAATAATCATTGAAAATAAAAAATAAGTTTTTTCAAGGAATATTGAACCAAATAAAACAATCAAAGAAATAAAAGAAATTATAGATAAATCTAAACTTCGTTCTAAAACTATGGAACTTATTGACTTATGAGTTTCAATAGAGTAATTTTTTCTTAAATATGTAGGTTTATATAGGTCACCTGCTCTAATTGGCAGTATTTGATTAATTGCCATTGCGAGTAAATTTACCTTATAAGAATTATAAAAACTAATATTGGAAAGACTTAATATTTGCCATCTATAAGAAAGGATAAAAAATGAAACAATTGTAATAATCACAACGTAAATAATAGCATCAAAAGAATACATAAATAAACTTTCTAGTAATAAATCAATGTCTATATTAAAAGTTAAATAGAATAAGGCAATTGAAACAATTAAAATAGGAAAAAAACTATTCATCAAAACCTATTTTCTCTTTTATGATATAAGATTTATTAGGATTAATTTGATCGTATATTCTCCATATATATTCTGATATAATTCCAAGCATCAGAAATAAAAGTCCGAAACCAAAAGTATTTAAGGCAACAAGTGTTGACCAACCTTCAACTTTAATATCACCAAATAAACTTACAATGATTATATACAAGCCGTATCCAAAACCAATAGAAGAAAATAATATTCCCAGAATAGTAATTAGTCTCAATGGCATTATAGAAAATGACACAAAAGTATCAATAAATAATTTTATCTTTTTACTTAATGTCCATTTACTATGACCGATTTTTCTCTCAAGTTGTTTATATGGGACATATTCTTTTGAATAACCCATATTAAAAATATTTCCATATATCGACGTATTTTTAATGTTCATGTTTTGTAAGTTTTTTAGTACATTAAACTTTAACATAAAAATATCTAATCCTTTCTCAGGAAAATCAGTTATTGCGTATTTTTTTACAAGAGAATTATATATTCGAGAGAAAATAATGCTAAGTTGATCAGTACTTCTATTTTGCCTATCAGCTAATACAATATCAATATTTTGATCTGAAGAAAATTTATTTAACATATCTTTATATAAACTAATAGGCTCTTGCATATCGGCAGACATAAATGAGAAATAATCACAAGTTTTGATATTATCAATTGCTGCGAACATAGAATAATGCGATCCAAAATTTTTCGATAATTTTATTAATTTTATACCAAAAATATCTTTAGTTGTTTCTTTTATTATTTCAAAAGATTTATCAGAAGAACCATCATCTACAAAGAAAAACTCAATATCCATATTATTAATTTCATTTCTTATATTTTCAATTCTAATATTAAAGTTTCTTAGATTGTCTTCTTCATTTAAAAAAGGTACAACTATTGTCAATTTTTTTTTCATTACATATGCCTTTTAGTATAGCTTTTCTGGTGTACCATGTACTTTGTTATTAGATGGTATATCTAGATTAACTAAACTATTAGCACCAATGACTACATTATTACCTATTCTTATTCCTTTTGATATAACTACATTAGGGCCTATATAACAATTATTACCTATTGAGACAGGTGCTTTTGTTATTTCATTTTTAGAAACTATCTTATTTGATGTATCATGTGTATAGATCTGAACGCCGGCAGAAATATCACAATTATCTCCAATTATTAGGCTTCCACCTGATCCATCAAGAATCGTAAATGGACCTATCCAACATTCTTTACCAACTCGAATATCCCCGAGAACTAGAGAGGAATCGTAGACACTCGTGTTCTCACTAAAATTTAAATACTTGGCTTTCTCCCACCGATCATTTATATTCTCACCAAAAGGTAAAACTCTGTCATATTTTTTATTAACTTCTTCTCTTTTTTTATAAAAGAAATCTATAATTCTATCTAACATTATTTACGTATCCAACTATTACATCAAAAATTCTTTTTGTATCTAAATTTTCATAACAAGGAAATGTAATAGTATTATTTTCTAGGTAATATGAATTTTCTTGAATACTCTGATACTTATTATAATAATAAGTAGCGCTACTCAAACTATATGTTCCAATTGTAGTTTCTATATCATTAATTTTTAAATGTTTTATTAAATTATCCCTATTAATGTCTTGCGGAACTTTAAAAACTAATGATTGCACATTGTAAACAACATTTTTATTTAATTTTTGTTCACTAAAGCCAATTTTTTGGAGTTCTACAATAAACAGATCACGTATATTATTTCTTGATTTTAGAATAATATCTAGTTTTTTCAACTGTTTTATTCCCATAACAGCCTGCAGTTCTGACATTCTATAGTTATAACCATAATCTACAAAATCAAATTTTCCATCATTTATAACAGCTCCATGATTTAATTTAATATCTAATAACTCCGCATATTTTTTATTGTTTGTAGTAATTGCACCACCTTCTCCAGTAGTCAGTAGTTTCCGGGGGTGAAAACTAAAACAAGTTAAATCTGCAATATTCCCACATTTAATATTATTCTCACTACTTCCAATTGAACAAGCGGCATCTTCAATTAATGGTAAGTTAAATTTCTTACAAATATTTTTAATCTCTCCGATTCCACTGGGGTTACCTAATGCATCAACAAAAATAACTGCTTTAGTTTTTGAAGTAATTTTTTTTCAAAGTCATTAGGCTTCATATTAAACGTTTCTAGTGATACATCACAGAAGATAGGTATAGCTTCTAAATCCTCAATAACATTTGCAGTGGCAGGAAATGAAAAATCAGAAACAATAACTTCATCACCTTTTTTAATATTTAGTATTTTTAAAGACATTGTTAACGCTGTAGTCGCTGAAGTAGTTAAAAATGCGTGATTCGACCCAGTATATGATTTAATCTCATGTTTAAATTCTTCTACAAATTTACCTTTTGTAAACCATCCACTTTCAAATATATCCTGAAACTCACTTTTAACTTCATCGAAATTTATATATGGTTTAATTAGCCTTATCATTTGATATTTTCCATATACCATTTAATCGTTTTCTCGAGGCCATTTTCAAAAGACGTCAATCGATAGTCAATCATAGATTTTATTTTTTCATTACTTGCATTATGACATTCAACATCTGCTCCCCTAGCGGCCTTTTGCAGTATTTTCTCTTTATAATCCATTTGTTTCACAATCTTTGATACTACATCTTTCATTGTAATTTGGCCATCTGTTGAAATATTTATACTGCCTCCAGTCTTCATTTTATAATATAATTTTATAATAGCATCAACAGTATCAAGAACATAAATAAAGTCTCTACTTTGTAGACCAGTACCATGTATTTCGGGATTTATATCATTCATTATTCTCCAGCACGTAATTGGAATAATACCAGATAGGTATCCTTTATAGTTTTGTCTTGGACCATAATTGTTAAAAGGTCTAACAATAAAAGCATCTAATTCAAACATGTTAAGATAACTCATAACAGCTAAATCAGCAGCAGCTTTTCCTGCAGCATATGTTGTTGTAGGCTTTATGGGATGAGACTCATCCATTGGCTCATATACCGCGGTACCATAAACTTCTGATGTTGAAAAATGGACAAGTGTTTTAAAACTACCATTTCTCTGATGTTCTAATATATTTAAGATGCCATTAACATTCGTATTAAATGCATTTTTAGGATTAACAAATGAATAATTTAAGGCTTTAGTGGCACAATTAAAAACAATATCTATATCATATTTATTGAATATATAATCCAATGACGAGCTAATTTCAATATCATCTTTATATAAAACAGCTCCACATAAAATAGCATTTTTTAAGTTTTCTTCACTTCCTAAGAACATATTATCTATTACAATAAGTTTTTTAGCTCCTTCTAATATTAATTTATCAACTAAATGACTACCAATAAATCCTGCTCCACCAGTAACTAAAATTGTGCTATTTTTTATTGTGGGTCTCATTGAGTGCTCCAAATTTGGTCTTGAATAATACTTGCAATTTTCATTGCAGCGTAGGCATCTTGTACCTTTGGAACGTTCTGATTATTCTCCAAACAAAATTTTAAAAATCCAATATGTTCATTTAATAAAGCTTCTTGAGGAGAGACATTAATTGACTCCTCAATTGACATCAAAGAAATATTTTCATAGTTTTGTTTTACAGTTTGCTTATTAACTAATATTTCTTTTTTTAATAAATTACAATCAACATACATATCCTCACATGTAGCACTCACTTGTCTAATTCTTTTTTCTGTTATTCTACTTGCTGTAATATTTGAATAAACTCCATTTTTATGTTTTATAGTTGCGCGAGCAAATGCAATCATATTATTTTCTATAACGCCATAAGATTGGACACTTTTAAAATCACCATTCAAAAAAAGAGCTAGGTCAATATCATGTATCATCAAGTCTGTTATAACATCAACATCTGTAATTCTACTACTTACTTTATTAGTTCTTTCAAAATCAATATTTATAATATTATTAGAATGTTCTAATACTTTTTTTAATTCAATAATAGCAGGATTGAACCGTTCAATAAAACCTATTTGAATATTTAAACTTTGGTCATGTGCTAATTTCATAATTTCACTTGTTGTAGATAGTTTATCCGTCAAAGGTTTTTCTACAAAAATGTTCTTTACATATTTACTAACATTCAAAATATATTCATAGTGAGTGAAAGTAGGTGTGACAATAACCACTGCATCAACATTTTGCAAATCATCTTCCAATATTCTAGAAGCTTTTACATCGTATTCTTTTGATAATTTATTCATTACGTCAATATCGAAATCAAATATGAACTGTAAGTCAACTGCTTTTAACATTGACAAAACCCTCAAATGATTTTGTCCCATCTTACCAAGCCCAATTAAACCTATTTTTAAAGTATTTTTCATTTACATTCTTCTTTATTTGTCACTTTATCACCTTTTTTAATCAAAGTTGGCGTGATTTTCCAGTCCTCTTCAAATGCTCTAGATAATTTATCATTAGTAAAAAATGCATTTTGGCCAACAAAAATATCATCTTCTATTGTTACTCCATAATAAACAGAAACACTATTATTAATTTTACAATTATTCCCTATAAGTACATGAGAATCTATATAGGTGTCTTTTGAAATAACACAATTTTCACCTATTTCGCTACTCACTCTTATTTGCGAATTTATCCAATTTTTTGTACCTTTTCTGATTATTACTTTTTTCGAAACATTTGCTGTTGGATGAATAAAAACGTTATTCATTTATTACCTTTATAATGTAATCTTGTTCCTCTTGAGTTAAAAATGCAGACATAGGGAGAGCTATTATTTCCTTTGAAATTTTTTCTGTTATAGGAAAATCTCCTTCTTCATAAGCTAAATACTTAAATACTTCTTGAAGATGTAATGGTATTGGATAATAGACTCCTATTGGTACATTTTTATTTGAGCATTTTTCTATTACAGACTCTCTATTTTTAACTCTTACACAGTACTGAGCCCACACTGATGTTGCGTTGTTTGATACAAAAGGTAGGATAATATTTTTCAAGTTTTTATTATAAATTTCTGCTATTTCATTTCTTTTATTTAACTCTTTCTCATAATACTTAAGTTTAACATTCAATACTCCAGCCTGAATAGTATCAAGTCTTCCATTAATACCAATATGACTATGAACGTATTTCTTTGTTTGACCATGATTTAGGATAATTCTTATCTTCTTTGCCAATTTATCATCATTTGTAAACACTGCGCCACCATCACCATAGCAGCCTAATGGTTTTGCAGGAAAAAATGATGTTGTCCCAATATCACTTAGGTTACACGACTTTTTCTTTTTATATTCTGCTCCAAAACTTTGGGCCCCATCTTCAATCACTTTTAAATTATTTATTTTTGCTATTTTATTTATCTTATCCATATCAGAGGTTTGCCCAAATAAAGATACGGGAATAATAGCTTTGGTTTTAGAAGTAATTTTTTCTTCAATTTTATTCACATCTATATTATATGTTTTCTCATCAATATCAACAAAAACAGGGATTGCTCCCAAAAAGGCAATTGTTTCAGCACTTGCTATAAAAGTAAAAGGAGTTGTTATAATTTCATCACCTGGTTTGATATCAATGGCCATTAATGCTAAGATAAGAGCATCCGTTCCACTACTGCAAGTAATTGCATGTTTAACACCAACAAATTTTGCTAAATTCTTTTCTAAAAAAGAAACTTTATCTCCCATTATATATGATGATGTATCTAATACATCTTGTATTTCTTTATCGATTTCTACTTTATACTGTTTGTATTGACTTTGTAAATTTATAAAATTAATTTTCACATACATCCCTTATTTTCTTTTAACGCTAAATAATCATAATAACCTAATATTTTTTGTTCTAATTTCAATAAATTATCACTGCTAATAATTTCAACTCGTTTTAATCTTTTTAAGTCTAAGTTTTGAATTGTATTTAAACCTATATGGCTTGAGGAAATGACATTATAACCTAATTTATCTATAATTTTAATTGTATTCTCATTGTATGAACCATGAGGGTAACTCATCTCATTTATTTCATATGAAACTATGTCTTCAAGTCTATTCTTACTATCGTTTAACTCATTAAATTGATCAGAATAAGACAATTGAGACAGATGAGGATGTGAAACACTATGTGCACCTAATCTACAAAAATTACTTTTAGAAAAAATTTCTATTTCACTTTTCGTTAAATAGTCTTTTTTCCCTATGAACCCTGTCGATATATATAGCGTAAATGGAATATTGTATTTTTCGCATAATTCCAAAGCGTATAAATTATCTTTATAACCATCATCAAAAGTTATTGAGATACTATTTTCAGTTAAATTATTTTGATATTTATCATCAATTGCTATTATCTTGTAATTATCTTTTAAGAAGATAATATGTTCTAAAAATCTTTTTTTTGAAATTGAAATTCCATATGTATCATGTGATAAAGTAGAACCAACAGAATGATAAAGAATAATTCTATTCCCTATTTCTTTTTTATATCTATAATATAAGTTATAATATAATTTTGATAATGAAGTTTTAATTATTTGTTTCATTTTTTCTTTTTAAATACGATAATATATTGACTCGCCCATTTTTTATACTTTTTTTTATACCAAATTAAAGGAAAAAATATAAGTTTTAGCACTTTGTATGACAATTTATTGAAAATATACTTATGCAATTTATTAAAAATAACTTCATAATATTTTTCACTAACAAGGCACAATCTATCGTCTTTTCTGTATATATTAATCATTAAGTTATAATCCATACAATGAGGAAATGAAATATCACTACCTACTAACATAAAGACTCCGCCTGGCTTTAAACTATCAATCATATTCGAGATAACTTGATACTGTTCAGTAAAGGAGTTAACCCTAGTAATTAGATAAACTTCTCTAGAAAATATTAGATCATATTTATTATCTTCTTTAAATTTAAGCATGTCACCTTGTATAATATTTAAACTTGAATTATTTTCTTTTAATATTTTTATTGCATCATCAGAATATTCTAATGCATCCATATTTATTTTTACTCGATTAAATGCACCTGCAATATATCCTGCTCCACATCCTACATCTATACATTTATTGTTACTAGCCAAGTTGAATCCAATTATTTTATACAATAAAACAAGATATGAATCAACCATATTTTGGGAAGAACTTTCATCTGCTGTATGAGAAAAGATATCTTGATTATTCTTGTATTCATCATGGTTTTTAGTATTTGCAATTTCTTTAAATTTTGACATTTATTAATCCTTATTATTTAATAAAACTTATAAGTTTATTAAATAATGTATTAGTTATCTTATTATTAAACAACTCATATTCACCAACATATTTCGTTATTTCACCACCGAATCCAATCTTAAACTTATTTACGCCACTAGCATTTATTTCATATGGCGTAATTCCTGCAAAATCAAATTTTACTATGTCTTTAGTAATTAAATACTCAAATAACTCTTTAACCATAAAATAGGATGCAAATAATCTTCTTCCCTCTTCATTACTTGCTGCCAAATAATAAAATGCATAATCTTCAAAAATAAGGATAATACAACTTGCAACAATTTTATTGTTAAAATAGACTGACTCAATTAAAAAATTTTCCTTAAAGTTTTTTGCTAATATATCAATATTCTCCTCAGTAATCTTTAAGTGTGATAATTTTTTTAGTGTGGTCATTTGATTATGAAGATAAATAAAATCTTTTATTCTATTTTCAGAATTAAATCTAACTTCTAAAGGATTTTTACATGACTTTTTATAATAATACCTGTGATTAGAACTCATAGACTTTACTAAATCAATATTACTCTTTAAAGAATGAACTATGCTGAATCCACTATTAATTTTGGAGTCTACTTCTTTTAAAGAATATAAAATTTTAAATAGTGTTTCTCCAGAGTTTTTATCATAAAAATTAAATCTAATATTATATTTATAATATTTATAATAATTTTTTATAGCTTCAACAATTGAATCTATAAATTTATAATCTACTAAATTTAAACCGCCACTATTCCAGGAAATTAAAAATCCAAATTTTTTTTTCAGTAAAAATTGACATTGTCCCAAAAAATTTCCACTTTTGTAAAATGCTAATCTCTCTATCTCCCAATTAGCTCTTTTATATTCTCCCCATTCATAAGTTGAAAATACATTATAATTTATAGTTTTCTTTAACTTACTATTCCATTCATTTTTATCTTCTATAACTTTTACTTCTACCATAAAAAAGGAACCACCTTTACATCTTTATAAAATTCATGTTTTTTTTTGGAAACTTCAGCAGGAAGATTTGGCCATGGTAGTATAAAAAACCCTTTTAAAAATAGATATTTTTCAAACTCTTTGTAATTTCCATTATCAATAAAAGCAAATTCATAAGGTATTACATTGTCATACAAATTAGATATAGGCTTCACACTGAACATTAATGCCCATTTTTGAATCATTTCAAACATTTGTTGCCTCCTTTTTCTCTCAAAATCTATATCAATATTTAAATTATGATCCTTCAAAATTGGTGTTATAAACCGATTTGAGGGTAATTTAAATTCACTTTCCATATCAGGGAAAGGGTGATATGATCCATTTCTTACATATCTTATAATTCTTCTAAGTAATACAAAACATATTCCTATATACTTAATTATGAATAATTTTTTTAAAACTAATTTTTTACGATATTGCAAATCCTCAGAGGAAATCTTAAAGTTATTACTAGAGAATTTTATATTGTTGTACTTTTTATTATTTACTAATAGAGCAGCACCATTTGGTAAAAAAATTGTTTTTCGTATACTTAATAACCCAAAATCACCTCGCGTACCTAACAATAAGCCATTAGCGTCTTGACTTAAAAAGCCATGTGCATTATCTTCTATAAACACTGCATCATACTTTTTCTTATATTTATTAAATACATCAACATCTGAAGAAAATCCAAAATAATTGACACTCAAAATTGAATCGCATTTAATATCTTCCAATATAGGATTTAAATCTTTGTCTACCTCATAAAAAATATATTGAATACCTAATTGGTTTATAGGTGCTAAAATATCACTACATATAAAGGATGGTAAATAAATAGATTTTATAGTAAGCTTTTCTAGTAGTTCTAAAAATGCATATCTTGCGTATGGGTACAAATAAATATTTGAGGTAAGATAAATATCATTTAAATTAAATGTACTTTTAGAAAACTGATTATCAAATGGTGTCATCGTCTCATACTTAAAATAGCAAATACTAATGATATATATTTTTTGATACTCCATGGGTATTCTTGTATTGAACCTATAAGTATAGAGATGGCTTTTTTAAAATCTCCATTTATTTGATATGTTCTACCTTTATAATATTCTATTCTTGCACCATGCTCTTTTTTCAATATGTCTTTAGAATTTATGTCTAAATTCTCAATATGATTGTAAATAAGTGTTTTCAAATTATTATTAATCAAATCAATATTTCCAGACATATTAGTATCAGAAATACAAAATACACCTAAGGTTTTTTTAATGTATATAAAGCTACCTATTCGCGATAACCTCATCCATAAATCGTAATCCTCAACTGCAAAATAATCTTTTCTTGTATCAAACATATTTAATTCGATTAACTTGTCTTTTCTTACAACCATTGCAGAAGTAGATAAACAGTTGCCATTAAATAATAATTCTTCATAAGGATTAAAAGATAGGGCACTTCCATGTTCTAAAGTAACTGTTAATTTTCCATCAACCTCTTTCTTCTCATAATGACTAACACCAATTATATTATCATCACAACCATTAATCACATCTGCAACCTCTTGAAGTTTTGAATCATACCAATAGTCATCAGAGTCCAAAAAAGCTATCCAGTCATTAGCAGAATTACTAATACCAGTATTTCTACTACCAGCAGGAGATCCACTATTTTCTTGCCAAATATATTTAACACAACTATTCTCAATCATGTATGTTTGCACTAACTCTTTTGTATTATCTATTGAACCATTATCTACTACAATCACTTCAAAATCTTTATATGTTTGATTCATAACAGAATCTAAACATCTAACTAGTTCTTTTTCTCTATTATAAGTTGGTATCACTACAGAAAACTTCATCGACACTCCAATAGGTTAAATATCTTATTAATTTCAACACTGAACATCTCGTGTAATTCAATGTCTAATTCATTCCTTAATTTACTATTACTAACAACTAAATTTTTATATTCAGTTTTATCATCTTTATTTATTTTTATTCTTATAGTTTTATTATATCTTTTTTCATATTCAAATTTTATCATATTTGCAATCTCTATTAGCTGATAACTTTTGTTTGAAGATAAATTATATATACCATTTTTTCTTAATTTTAGTGCTTGGTGAGTTATACTTACTACATCTTGCATCCAAATAAAATCTTTACTTATTTTCCCATTACTTTTAATTATAATCTTATGATTTTCATAAGCAGATCTAACTAAATCATTTAAGATAAGATACCACTTATTTGTATTCTTAAACAAAGGGGCACCGTAACAATTTGAAAGTCTAAAAATTGTATAGTTCAATCCACTCATCACCCCAAACTGTTTTACATAATATTCAGCGAACAGATGAGTAGAAGCATAATCATTTTTTGGATTTAATGCACTTAATTCATTAACTAGCCCATCATTAGCCCCATATACATGAAATGTGCTAAAATAGATAAATCTTTTAAGGTTTTTTCCTGCTAATACTTCTAGTAAGTTTCTTGTACCAAGGCTATTTACCGTTAAAGCTTTTCTAGGGTAATTCTCTTTAAAAGTTTCATTAAAACTTGCTAAATGTACACAGTAATCAAATTCTATATCTAATTTTATTTTTAAATTCTCTAAGTCACTAATATCTGCTTCGATAACTGTATAAACTGAATTTAGTAATTTACATTTCTCTTTAAGTGTAAGCACATAAACATCATATCCGCACTTAGAAAACTCTTGTGTGATATTTGAGCCCAAATTCCCAAGTCCTCCAGTAATAAGAACTTTACCACTCATAGAATATATCTTTAAATTCTTTAGTAATCGATTCCGATGGATTATGCTCTATAGATGCTAGATTTAACAACATATTGTTTTCTTCACATCCCCTAAATGACATCCATAAATTTGGGCCAACCGTCAGTCTTTGATAATTATGTTCTGAAAGTAAAACACTGAAAAATTCTTTTGTGTTTTCATCATACATCACAAATTCAATCGAACCAACAGGGACAATTAAATTTAAAGTCATTTCCGTATGCTTTTTCCAACCTTTTATATCATCTTTGTAAATAGTTGAAAAATAAGCCTCACCAAAGCCTTCATATCCACAATCACTTTTCTTCATTGCATGAAAGATATTACCCTTGGGATTATAGATTTGTTTAAGTGGCGTTAAAACTACTCCGTCCAAGACAACTCTTTCTCTTTAGCCATATCTTCATACTCATTAATTTGTTCTATTGTTTTATCAAAAATATTTATATCTGTTCTATAAAAATCAAAATACCACTCACTTGTAAATCGAATCGTATCCTTATACTTTAAGTTTGCCTGCCACTTCATAAAAAATAATGCCTTATCACAATTTAATTTTAATAATCCTGCTTCATGAAAAGGAATATTTCCTATTATTTTATATGCATCATTTACATTAGTAAAATCCCAATATACGCTTAAATCTTTGAGTAATTGTTTTACAGTGTGGTTTTGTTCCGCTCTTGGGCCAAAATTAAATGATTCTCCATGAAATGAATCACCCTCATATAAAACTTGTCCTAAATTCAAATATCCACTTAAAGGTTCTAAAACATGTTGCCATGGTCTAGTTGCTTTTGGCGCTCTTATCTCAACTACAGTACCTTGAGACCAAGCTTTCATACAATCTACTACAATTCTGTCTTTTGCCCAATCGCCGCCGCCTATAACGTTCCCAGCTCTCCCAATTGCAATTTTAATATTTGAGCTTTTACTTTTAAAAAATGAGTGGTAATATGATTTTATAATAAGTTCTGCAGCTCCCTTAGATCCACTATATATATCTTTACCACCCATTTTATCATTTTCTTTATAGCCCCAAACTTGTTCAACATTATCATAAGCTTTATCACTTGTAATGATTATAACTGTACATTTGATGTTCAAAATTTTTAAAGCTTCTAATATATTTGCAGTGCCCATCACATTTGTTGAAATTGTTTCAATAGGATTATTATAGGAAGTTGAAACTATTGCTTGAGCTGCAAGATGAAATAGAAAATCAGGTTTTTCATTTTTGATAATTTTTTGAATTGAATCTAAATTTCTTATGTCTTCAACATGATGAATTATTTTATTTTTTAGATCTAGTTCTTCAAACATTGAAGGTTTACTAGGGGTATCCTTAGAAATACCAATAATATTAGCACCCAATTTAAGAAGCCATGTAGTCAACCACGTACCTTTAAACCCAGTATGTCCAGTAATTAAAACCTTTTTATTATTATAAATATTTTTAAACATTATTTTACTTTACCTTTTTTATAGTTACTAAATAGATCTTTTACAACACTTTCTAATGAATGCATACCATCTGAAAAATCATTTACTTTAAAATCATTTATATACGGATTGTAAGAGCCTAATAGCTGAATATTTTCTTTTTTCGCATAATCAATTAAAAAATCTTCAACATCAACAATAATATCATACTTAGGATTGTTTATTAATAAATCATAGGTAATTGGATTATATGGAAATAAAACAAATGTTACATTTATATTATTCTCTTTTAAATAATAAATCAAACTTTTAAATAGTTTTTTATTACTCATTTTATTAAAGTATTTAAATCTATAAACGTTGTATGTTCCAGCATTTATAGCATTCTTTTTAATATCATCAATATTTGGATATCTAACATCAAAAGGGTAATAAATACTTCCATCAGAAGAAATAAGACTATCATCAATATTTACACTATCAGTAATATAATAATCAATTTTATTGCTATATATTTTATCAATATTACTTATACTATATTCATAATTAATCAATTGTAAATACTTTTTATTAATAGACGTAGAATTTTCATACTCAGTGTTTCTAATCTTTTTAAATAGATATGAATAATAATTTATCAACCTTTTCCAATTTAAATTATCATTATTTACATTAAAAATCCAAGGATCTACAGATATAATTACATTTTTAGGTATATACCCTTTTTTCTTTTTGTAAATACCTAATATCGCTATATAATCTTCAATAACTGCTCCACTTAAACCATGATTAAAAAAAGGTCTTCCCTCCAAACTCAGATGAGTCTTTCGTAATAACATTATTCTTGAAGAGCCAAGGGCAATAGTATCAATTTTGTTCTTTCGATTTACAATAAGGAATTCATTAAGTTTGTGCTCATTGTAGTTTTTTAAACCTGCAATAGTTTTATTATCAAGTAAATAATTAGCTACATTTTTTAGATATGTTAGTTCTTTAAAAATTCCTGCACTGTCAATCCTATAATTAAAAAGCATTAAACAAAAGATTAGAAGAAAAAGTAATATAAAAAAATTTTTTATCCAGTTTTTATAATAATTCATACTCAAAACCTAAAATATAGAAATTCAGAATAGCCACTTAATTTTAATATAGAATAAAAAATTAGTACAGATATAAATAAATAACTATATTTTTTATTTAAATATTTTAAAGCTAATTCATTTGCATTTCTAAAAAATAAAACTAAGAAAACTGCTATAATAATCCATAAGAATAAATAAATATTTACTTGTATATTTACAGTAAGTCCGCCAAAACTAACACCATATTGTTCTAAAAATAATAATTTGTTTTTTAATGATAAGGGCAAAACAATTCCCGAAAGTCCGAACATTCCAGTCAAAACTTTAAGAGCATCTTCCCACTCTTTTGCTCTAAAAAATATCCATGAAATATTTAAAAAATTAAAAGTTAAAAGCCATGCAAACCAAGTCCATAGTTTATATCCTGTATTTTGCCATATTCGGTTAAGTGAAAGAGCAAAACCATGTAGAAACCCCCAAAAAATAAATGTCCACCCAGCTCCATGCCAGAATCCACCAAGAATAAAAGTTGCCATTAAATTAGTATATGTTCTGTATTTACCTCTTTTATTTCCGCCAAGAGGTATATATATGTAATCTCTTAAAAATCTAGATAATGTAATATGCCATCTTCTCCAAAAATCTTGTATACTTAATGCTTTATACGGTGAATTGAAATTTACAGGAAGTTTAATATTAAATAATAAAGCAGCGCCAATTGCCATATCTGTGTATCCAGAGAAATCAAAATACAATTGAAAGGTGTAAGAAAGAGAAGTTGCCCAGGCTTCAAAAAAGGACAATATTAACGAATAATCAAAACCATTTGTAGCGGCAACTGCAAAATAATCTGCTATAACCACTTTTTTGAATAATCCAATAGAAAAAATAAAAAGACCTAATGAAATATTTTTATAGTTTTTTACTTTATTTTTTAGTATATCAAATTGAGGCATCATCTCTTTATGATGAACAATAGGTCCTGCTATCAACTGTGGGAAAAAAGTAACAAATATTGCATAATTTAAAAAGTCATACTCTTTTGTTTCTTCTTTATAAGAATCAACTAAATATGCAATTTGCTGAAAGGTAAAAAATGATATTGCAAGAGGAAGTGCAAGATTTAACAAATCAGCATTTGATTCTGTTAATAAATTAAAATTAGCAATAAAAAAATCAGAATATTTAAAGTATCCCAAAAGAACAATATTTAGAACAATCCCAAAAGATAAAATAGACTTTTTAGTAAATCTTTTCTTATTATTCTTATAATTAGATAAACTATTTCCAAGTGAATAATTAAATAACATAGAAATTAATATTAAGGGCAAATATATAATATTCCACCAAGAATAAAAAAACAAAGAAGATAAAACTAAAAAAGCCTTACTTGCATGAGTTAATCTTTTACTATTTAAATAAAAATAAATAAAAAATATTAAGGGTAAAAAAATAAATATAAATTCATAACTATTAAATAACATTTATTATTCCCAAATTTTCCATGGTGCCTTATTATTATGCCATAACTCATTGAGATCATTTTTATCTTTTAAGCTATCCATTGGTTTCCAAAAGCCTTTATGTTTATACGTAAATATTTCTCCATCATGAGCTAAGTCTTGTAATGGTTTTTGTTCAAAGATTGTACTATCACCATCTTTTATATAATCAAATACTTTTGATTCACAAACAAAAAATCCAGCATTTATCCAATTACCATCACCTTTTGGTTTTTCTTTAAATTCACAAACTTGATTGTTTTCTGAAATATTTAATGCACCAAATCTTCCTTCTGGTTGAGAGGATGTCATGGTCATTGCTTTCCCATGAGATTTGTGAAATTCTAATAATCCTTTAATATTTATATCCGAAACTCCATCTCCATAAGTAAGCATAAAAGCTTCATCACCTATAAGATTCTGAGCTCTTTTAATTCGTCCTCCTGTCATAGAGTTTAATCCCGTATCCAGAAGGGTAACTTTCCAAGGTTCACTAGAATTATTCAACACTTCCATTTTACCATTAGACATATCAATTGAAACATCACTTTGATGAAGAAAATAATTTGCAAAATATTCTTTTATAGAATACCCTTTGTATCCAAGTAATACAACAAATTCATTAAAACCATAAGTTGAATATATTTTCATAATATGCCAAAGAATCGGTTTTCCTCCAATTTCTACCATAGGTTTTGGCCTGATATCAGTTTCTTCACTTAACCTTGTTCCAAATCCTCCCGCTAATAATAATACTTTCATTTTAGTTTTTTCTCCCATTCATAAGCTGTTTTACAAATTAATTCTAAATTATTATATTTTGGCGTCCATCCCATTAATTTCCTTATTTTTTTATTATTTGCAATTAAGATAGGAACATCCCCTTTTCTATTTTCCACTATTTTTACATCAAAATCAACTGCACTTATCTTTTTTATCATATTAATAACTTCTAAAACACTATACCCTTCTCCATACCCACAATTAAAAATTTCACTTTTATTATTTTCTAAATATGATATGGCCTTAATATGAGCCTCTGATAAATCATTAATATGTATATAATCTCTTATACATGTCCCATCTTTTGTATTATAAGTATTTCCAAAAATTTTGAGAAATTCTCTTTCCCCTAATGCTGTTTGGCAAGCCACTTTTATTAAATGTGTACCCTCTTTTTTACTTTGTCCAATAATTCCTCCAATATCTGCTCCTGCAACATTAAAATATCTTAAAATACAAAATTTAAAATTTTTATTTACCTTCGCATTATCAATAATCATCTTTTCACTAAAAAGCTTACTCATCCCATAAGGATTAATTGGTAATAATTTTTCAGATTCACTTACCATTTTAGATAAACTTTCTCCATATATTGCAGCAGTAGATGAAAATATAAATTTTGAAACCTTATATTTATTTGCTAATTTAAGTAATACTAGCGTAGTAAAACTGTTATTAGTATAATAATCTAAAGGATTCTCAATTGATTCCGAAACAATAATACTTGCAGCAAAATGCATAATTATATCAAAATTATATTTTCTAAAAACTTTTTCAAGGGAAACTTCATCTAATAAATCCAGAACAATTAACTTAGCACCTAAAACTGAAGAAACAGTACCCGTTGATAAGTTATCTACAATTATTATATTGTTGTTTTTATTTAATAATAAGTCCTTTACAACATGTGAACCTATATACCCAGCTCCACCAGTTACCAAAATATTCATTAATTACTCTCCTAATTCTTTATTATAATTTTCGATCATTTTATCAATAGTGAAATTTTCTAGAAAATACTTATATGCATTTTTCCCTAATATTTCAATATTTTCTCGTTTAGAATAAAAAAACAACACTTTTTGCGCAAAATCATTTATATTGTAATTATTAAGTAAAAAGCCATTGTAATTGTCAATTATTTGTTCTCTCACTCCACCAACGTCAACAGAAATAACAGGCATTCCTATACTCATAGACTCAAGAGTCACCATAGGAAAACCTTCCGTTTTTGAACTAAGAACGAAAATATCACATTCATGATAATATTTGTAAGGACAAGTGAAGCCATGAAAAAATATTTTTTCTTCTATCCTGTATTCTTTAGCTAATAATTTTAATTTATCTAAGTATCCTTCTTCTTCTTCTTTTCCAACTAAATGTAATTCTATATTTAAATAACCTGAATCTATTATTTTTTTTATTACTTTAATTAAAAATATTTGATTTTTTAATGAATATAAACTTGCTACATTTAACAACCTCAAGGTGTCAGTATTAACATAGTTTTTTAATTGTTCTTTTTTTATACCATTATGTATTACTTTTGTATTTTGTTTAATATTTCTAGTTATTTGTAGTTTAGATTTTATATCATTTGATACACACAAAATTTTAGAACTTTTATCTACTAAATTATCAATCAAACTTTCTATATGTTTAAAAGGCTTAAAAAATACAGAAGTTGGAATACTATGGATTATATGAAAACACTTTAAATTTACTAGACGTGCAGCAATTGTTGAACTTCTACAATATTCACCACCAGGATAACCTCCATTATTTGAAATAAATAAATCTCCATTTATTTTTTTAAATTTATAATAAAAATATATTATTGAGATGAAAAATAATGGATACCTAACTATTAAATTAAATATTTTCAATAAAATATATAGAAAAAAGAATTTTTTCTTACTATTTGCGTACTTACCAAGTTCTGCAATTGTAATCAAATTATAATATGTAATTTGAAAATTATCTTTAAATTTACTAGATAATAAAATAGATGTATCATTGGATTTATTAATAAATAAATGTATTTTTTTTAAAGATAGATTTTCATACAAGATACGAGCAACCTTATCACTACCACCTGCACTGTAATTTTCGACTAATAAAATTAATATTTTATTTTTCATCAAACTCTATCTTTTTAATAATTATAGCTGGATTTCCAGCCACAATATGATAATCTGGTACATTTTTAGTTACTACTGAATTTGCCCCTATTATACAATGTTTCCCGATTTTTACATTTGGAAGTATTGTACTTCCTACTCCTAGCCAAGAGCCATCACCAATTATTATCTTCCCACCTGAACTAATATCTTGTTTTATTATAGGTAAATTCTTATTTTTGAAATTATGTATTATATCTCCTACATAACATCTATCAGATATCATTACGTCTTTTCCAATAAAAACTTCATCTATACAGCTAATCAATGAAAATCTACCTATATAAGTACCCTCTTTTATAATTAAAGAAGGAGTTATGTTTTTAATTACTTTTCCATTTACATAAATAAAACGTGATAAGCTTAACCACACATTATTGTTTATATATACATTGTCACCAATTTCTATACATTCAGGGCAATCGATTTTTGTACCAAATCCTACATAAGTATTTTTTCCAGTTTTTTTACATTTTTTCAGTATATTCTTATAGTAAATACTTATGAAAATATGTACTATCTTATCAACTACTCTTTTTATCATCTTTTTCCACCAATATAAAAAGTGATCCCTGTATTATATAAGGGGAAAATATTTTTAAATACTTAAACAAAAAACTAGAAATTTTTAACTCTAGCCGTCTTAATTTATTGTTTTTTTGAGAAATGTATTCCTCGCTACTACTACTTAGTATATGAGATGAATAATCTGCAAAATAATATTTTTTTAATTTATGATATTTTTCAACAAATCTTAGTGCACTTAAATATGAAAAAAAATGTATATGACCAATAGTTTTAGTTTGTATTTTATAATAATTACCTTTCATATAATAATTTCTTAATCTATCGAATAAGTTTAGCTCTAAAGGTATATTGTAAATTATATTTTTAGTTAATGTATTTAAAAGCTTTGATGTAATTTCTTTATTCGGTATATGCTCAATAACATCTATCATTAAGATTAAATCAAAATTTTTTTCATTTAACTCATCAAGAGGAAGGGCATAGGTTTTTACTATATTCTTATTATTTATTTTTTGAATTTCTAACATTTTAAGAGAAAGATCTAGGGCATAAAACTCAACAGTTTTGTTTTGAGAAATTATATATTCACACAAAAATTTTCCAATTAAACCTGCTCCGCCTCCAACATCTAAAACTTTTACCGTTGTATTTGAAAAATCAATCTCTTTAATAAGTTTTTTTATATAGGAAAATTTATACTCACTATCTTCACTATGTATTGTTTTATTGTTTTCTAAATAAGTACCATTATTATATATGTCCATACTCACTTTGTCTCCTTATTAAATTCATTTTTAATTATTGAACATACTTCTTTATAATTATTCTTATACAGCATTTTATCTTTTAACTTATCAAAATCAATATAATCAAAGTTATCTAAATATTTTATTAATTCATGAATAGTTTTAGAATTAAAAATAGGAATATTCAAGTTATAAAATATATTTTCTGTAAATAACTCAAGATAACTTCCAAAAACTATATAAGGTGTATTTAAAAAAATTGATTCATATAAAACAGTACTAAATGGGCCTATAACTAAATCATTCTTATCTATGATTTCATTTATATTCCCATCTTTTAATATATTTTTCTCTTCTAGCAGACCATCAAGAAGATAATAAAAAAAATCAATATTCATTGTTCCTGGATGAATTTTTACAGTAATATTATTTCTATTATATCCTACATTAATTAACTTTTTTATCAAAAGTAATAGATCATCTAAACCTTTTTTAATACTTGTGTCCCAATATTCAAAATTTAAATCTGGTAAAATTAAAATCTTAGAACTTTTACTTATATTTAGTTTTTTTTCTTTTTCTCTTTTTCTTTCCAAAAATATTGGATATCCACAAGGAATAGTTTTAATTCTGTTATTATACTTATTAAAAAAATCCAATTCATATTTTGACCAACAGAAAATACCATCAAGTTGATTAATATTATTCATAATTGCCTTAATCGAGAAGTCTCTTACTCCATGATTTAACAAGTACACTTTTCCTTGTCTTTTATGAATTATTTGAGAAATTAAAGACGATATTAAAGGGATTTCACACATAAGTATAACATTCATAATATTTAACTGTTTAAATTTAATCACAATATTATCAATTGTAGCAATTGCCTTATTTACTAACTTATTATAATACCTAGTAAGCATAATTTCTAATATCTCTTCTATATTATTATTTTTAAAATTATTTTCTTCTAAATTATTAAGAACAAGATTTTTACTTTTATTATTTACGATAGTTGGATTAAAGTATAATGTTTTATTACTTGACATAATATGATTTATACTTACAAATAGCTGATCACTTACAATTGCATTATTAAAATAAGAAATTAATTTTTGTGTAGAAGAATAACCTTGAAAAAAAGATTTCTCTTTTTTGTTTCTTTTAAAAAAATTATTGCTCCATGTAATATTATTACGAAGTGTTTTTTTAAAAATAGAGTCTTTGTAAAAAATGTTGTAAGAATTTACAATCGAGATAGCTTTTAAATCACTTTTAAAAAAACTATAATTTACTCCTAATAATTTTAGAAGAAACACAAGAGTGTCCTTTATTACATAGTTATCACTAATTATAAATTTAATTTCTTTTGATAAATTATCATTTGAAAAAAGAACAAATAAAACTTGTAATTCTGTTACATTTGATGCTCTAAAGTCAAAATCAATAGATTTTCCAATAGAAATACCTTTATATAATGTAATATCAACATCATCTTTCATATACCAATTAGCAGCTATTTTTAATAGCTTTTCATTAAATTCTTGATATTTTTTAAATTCAATACAATCACTTATAAATAAAGTATCACTGTTTATTAATTGATATTCAAAACAAACTCTTATAATTTCTTTTCTTTTCATTCTAAAAGCGAACCATCCTTTTTAAAAACATATGAACTTCAGAAAAAAAATACTTTTTAATAACTTGAAGAGGATATGTAAAATTTTTTACTATTTCTTTAAAATAAGCTTTTATTTTATTGAAAGTATTTTTAATTTCCAAATTTAATAGCGGGTAACTATATAAATCAACTAAACCTGCTCTAAAATAGCACTCTAATACAAATTTAAATTCTTTTTCTTTATTTATTGAAGTATTAAATTTTTCATACATTAATATATTCATCACTTTTCCTTATTGTTATACTAATCTTTTAAATCCACTATGACAGACATCATTCTTTAGCAATTCTGAAATTTTGTTCCCTTCTAATGCTTTACTAATTTTTTTAAATACTTTTTCAACAGCAGTAATATATTTTTCAATATCAGATTCTGAATGTGCATAAGAAGCATAATACCCTGTGGTACTCATAAATCCTAAAATCAACATTTCTTGAACAAAAAATGTTTTTATTTCATTATGATTTTTATAATTAAAAGAAAAATAACTTAGTGGCCGAATACCCATAATTGAAATTTTTAAGCCAAATTTATTTGAGATATCCATCCACGCATTTTGTATTATCATTCCATTTTTATCTAAAGTTTTTTCAACTTCTAATTCTTTAAACTTTTTTATCGTTTCAAGTGCAGCAACTAATCCAATTCGATCAGTCCAATATGTACTACTTATAAAAGAATTTTGTGCAGCTTGCATAACATTCTTTTTTCCAATAATAGCTGCCATTGGAAAACCGTTTGATAAAGCTTTGCCAAATAAAGCAATATCAGGAGTAACTCCAAGTTTTAAATGGCTTCCACCTAAACATAATCTAAACCCAGCACTTATCTCATCAAATATAAGTATTATTTTTTTATCTTTTGTTACGTTTCTAATATGCTCTAAAAAACCTTTTTCTGGATAAGAATTTCTTATAGGTTCCATAATAACTGCAGCTATTTTACCATCATATTTTTCAACCAATTCATCAAAAGCTTTTTTGTCATTATATACAAAGGGAAAGGAAGTTCCCTTTAGACCTTTAGGAACACCTAACGGACTAAGACCAGGAAGTAAATGTCCTTCAAGATTATTTTCGTCACCCAAATTACTTGCAAGATACCAATCATGCCAGCCATGATATCCACAAAAAAGAACAATATCTTTATTTGTTTTTGCTCTTGCAATTCTTATGGCAATTGTAGCACTCTCTCCACCACTCTTAGCATATCTTACCATATCTGCCCAAGGATGAATTTCACAAAGCTTTTGTGCAAGTTCCACTTCTTCAGGTGCATTAAGTGTACACATACTACTATTGTCAATTGCAGTTTTAACTACATTATTTACATCTTCATCTGCGTATCCAAGTATATTAGCACCTATTCCCATATAAGAAAAGTCTTTATACTTATTTCCATCTAAATCCCAAACTTCACAGCCTTTTGCTTTAGAATAATAAGATGGCCAAAGATTTGGAGCAAACATTTCAGGTCTTTTAGATAATAATTGTGTCCCACCAGGTATTAATGTTTTTGCTTTTTTATATAATTCTTGTGATTTATTCATTATATTCTCCTGTCTTTTTTAAGTGATTTTTTTAAACCTTCATCTCTTTTTATATCTGAATTTATATATAATAAATTTGGATTTTTTGTTAAATAAGAGATAATATCTAAATAATCAAAATCAGGATTATTAGGGTATAAATTTTCAATAATATTCTTAATTAACTCAAAATCATTTTCTTCATCTACTGTTAATCGTAAATGTGAGAAATCATTTTTTGACGTATAATTCAATTTTTTAAATATTTCATTGTTTTTTATATATAAGGTTACATGTTCTCTGTCAGATTCAAATATTACATTTTCGTATGATTTTTTAAGAGCATCAAAAGTACAAATTTCGATATCCATTCCATCAGCATATGTTGGAATTAAAGTATTTGAAACATAGTCATAATTATTTTGTTCAAACTCTGAGACTACTTCATCTATAATACCAGCATCAATTACAGGGCAATCCCCTGTAACCCTAATAACATTTAATTTTTCAATTTTATTTTTATCTTTAAACTCTTTTGCACAAGTATAATATCTTGATAAAACATCTTTTAAAGAACCTCTAAAAACTTCAATATTATTTTTAAGTCCAAAACTCTCTATTGCATCATCACTTATATCATCTGAAGTTGCAATAATAAGTTTATCAATTCTTTTTGACTTTAAAATTCTTTCACATTCATAAGCTAGAAGTTCTTTACCATTAACTTTTTTCAATACTTTATTTGGTAGTCTAGTTGAACTCATTCTTGCTTGTAGGATTGCTAAATTCACTTTTTACTCCATTTAGATGGATTATAAATATTTTCATTAATATTTGATAATTTTTTTCCTAAATAAGTTAAAGTTTCGTCATCAAGTTCTACTAAATTGTTAAAATTAGAGATATTTTCTTTAGCCTGCGTTAAACTATCACAACCAAACAAAATAATAGCATCTTTTGCCCTAGTATTAACAAAAGACAATGCAAGTTCATTTTTAGTTATATTTAATTTATTGCAAATGAAATCAAGTATTTCAACATATTTTTTTGCTGTATTTAAATTAGAAGGTAAATCATCTTTATCCATTAATATTAAACCTTGTAGGTAAATACTTCTTATAAATATCAACTTATTTTTTTCTTTTGCTTTTTTTAGCCAGTGTTTTGTAATCGCTCGTTGATCAAACAAACTAAAAGGTATTTGAATAATATCTATTTCATCATTATTTAATGCCAACAAGAATTCAGCATCAGAATAAATTGAAACACCAAAGTTTTCAATTAATTTTAGCTCTTTTAACTTATTTATAGATTTTTTATTTTCAACAGAAAAATTATGCAGTAGTGAATTATCATGAAGTAATAATCCAAATAAAGATTTAATTGATAGCTTATCTAATGAATTATTTATTTCATCAATTAATATGTCTTCAGACGAAGATAAAATTTCAGAGTTAACTTTTGAAATTACATTAAATGTATTATTAGAGGTATGTCGTATAAAATCGCCAATTATTTCTTCGCTATTACCATATACTTTTGCGGTATCAATACAATTAATACCGACAGATTCTGAAAATTCTAATATAGAATTGGCTTCAATTTTAGATGTTTTTCCTGTATTATTTGATATACCATAGTTTAATCCAAATTGTACAGTACCCAAACACAATTTAGACAAATAATTATTTCTCCAATTAATTATTTTCATCAGATCTCAAAAATGAATAAAATAAAGAATTATGCCATATACCATCATGCCAATAAGTTTCTCTAAGTTCCCCATCTAATTTAAACTTTAAATTTTTAAAAAAAATCTTTTTAGGTTCATCTAGAGAATAGATTTCTGCCCATAATCTATGTAAATTTAATATATTAAATCCATAATCTTTCAATAAACTTGCGGCCTCAATTGAATATTTATCATCTATGTAGATATTGTCATATCCTAAATAAATAGAAAAATCAGCACTTCGATTAATCCAATCAATATAGCATAAACCACATGCACCCATCAACTCATTAGTTTCAATATTGATAATTGCAAACATTTTGTGAAGAGTATTCTTTGAAGTAACTGAATCGAACCATTTTTTTTGATTAACAATATTAATTTCATCAGTTTCTCTGAAATATTTACGTAATACTGGATTATTTCTCCACTCCATTAACTGAGATAAATCATTTTCTTCAATGGCTCTTAGTGCTACAATTTTTCCATTAATCATATTTAACATCACTCCACTTTAAATCTGATCCATGTACAATATCTTTTAAAAGTTTTTTACCTATTAATTCATCAATTTCATATGGTAATATTGCTCCTTTTGGAGCTGGTCTTAAAACTTCTAACATATCCTTTGTTATAATTTCATCTTTATGTAGATTTTTTGATGCTCTAAGACACCTTCTTTGTAAAATAGCAGTTTCTTTTTCGTTATGCTCGATTTTTTTGATAGGTCCTCCAAGAGCATATTCCAATTCTCTTGTTCTATCAATCATTTCTCTCCACGACATCGGATTCATAGAAAATTTATGGTCGGGTCCACTTAAATTATTATTATTTGTAAAATGTTTTTCAATAACTTTAGCACCTAGAGCAACAGCACCTAATACCGTTGTATGTCCTAAGGTATGATCAGATAAACCTAAAATTACATTTGGAAAATTTAGAGCATATGCTTTTAATACATTCAATTGTATATATTTAAAATTTTCATTATTTGCTGTATAATTAGTATTACACTGCATCAGAATTATATTTTTATTTATTTTTTCGATTTTTGATATTAGATTAATAACTTCATCCATTTTAGATGCACCAGTAGCTAACAAAATAGGTTTATTATATTTTGCCATTTTTAAGGAAATATCATGGAAAGTTATATCTCCTGAACCTATCTTATAGGCTGGCACAAATTTATCAATAAAATCAATTTGGTTTATATCATAAGGTGAAGTAAAAAAATCAATGTTTGCTTTTTTACAAGTTTCATATAGTGTTTCAGTCCAATCTAAAGGAACCTCTGCATCTTCATAAACCTTATAAATAGATTTATTCCAACTCTTTTGATGACTTGCTTTAGATCCTAGATTCTTAAAACCATAGTCACTTACAATTGTTTTTGCATTAAAATGCTGAAACTTTGCAGCATCTGCACCAGCCTCTTTTGCCATATAAATTAAATCTTTAGCTTTTTCCAAATCACCATCATGATTCGCTGCAATATCAGCAATAAAATATGTTTTTGAGTTTTTATTTATTTCTGTTTTATTTATCATAAAGCTATTGTTGTTCATTCTTATCCTTGTACTCTTTAAATAAAGTTTCTAATGTATCATCAATAGTAGGCATTTTAATATTTAATATATTCTCAATTTTTGAGATATCAAGACCTAATGTTAACGCTCGTTTTAACTCATTCTGTGAAAAGTTTTCTATTTTAACGCTACTTATATTATTACTATCCAACCCAAATTTATTTGCAGTTTTAATGCCAAAACTTAGTTTATCAATAACTTCTGATGAAGAAATATTATATATTCCACATAAGTCCCTCTTATAACATTTTAATAAAATGTTCCCTAATTCATATACACTAATTGGCGAAGTGTAAAAATTAGAGAACAATTGTATTTTTTCTTTCTTAGTTATTGCTTTTAATAACCACTCAAAAAATGAGTCCACTTTACTCATTCGAAAACCAATAATATTAGTTCTTACAATTAATGATTCTTTATTAATAACTAAAACTTCTTTTTCAGCTTGACGTTTTGTTACTGAGTAATTATTTAACAAAAGAACTTCATCATCTTCTTTATGTTTTATTTTTAAATCATTATAGAAATGATCAGTTGAGATATGAATAAAATAACTATCAAATTTTATTGAAATCAATGAAAGTTTTTTTGCTATATCAACGTTTATACTATAGGCAAGTTCATAATTATCTTCACATTTCTTTAAATTTACTAGGGCAATTGTATTAACAAGAATATTTGGCTTCCATATTGAAAATTCTTTACTGAGTTCTTCTTCTAATTTAGCGAAATTTATTATATGATTATATTTTGCATCATAACATTCAGTATGTGAGCGAGAAAAGGACTTAACTTCAAATCCTTTAGATAAATAATTATTTACTAAACTTTTTCCTAATAGACCAGTCCCACCAATAATTGCAATTTTCATACTTATATAGAACCTAACATTTTTAAAAAACTTTCAGTTGTGTACCATTGAGAATTATTTAGGGAATTATATTCAAATCCTATTCCTATATCTGTTCCTTTTTCTCCTAAAGCATTTATTGTAAAATCTGATATGTTACTAAATTGGATTGTTGGAGTTATTACATAATATGAATCAAATTCAATTACTCTATCATCTTGTGTTATCATAACTTCATGTAGTTTTTCACCAGGTCTAATACCAATAACTTTATGTGGTAGTTTCGGAGCTAAAGCAAGTGCTAATTCAGTCATCTTCATCGATGGGATTTTAGGTATAAATATTTCTCCACCGTGCATTCTTTCAAAATTATCCAATACAAAATTTACACCATCTTCAAGAGTAATTAGAAATCTTGTCATATTATTATCTGTAATTGGTATTTCTTTAGTCCCATTTTCTATGAGTTTCATAAAAAATGGCACAACGGAACCTCTACTACCTACAACATTCCCATATCTAACAACAGAAAATTGAGTTATTCCGCTACCAACAATATTGTTTGCTGCTACAAATAATTTATCTGATACTAGTTTTGTAGCTCCGTATAAATTTATAGGCCCCGATGCTTTATCTGTTGAAAGTGCAATTACTTTTTTTACTTTATTTTTAATCGCAGCATTTATTACATTCTGAGCACCATCGATATTTGTTTTTATGCATTCCATAGGATTATACTCTGCTATTGGTACATGTTTTAATGCTGCCGCATGAATAACGATATCAACACCATTCATTGCTTCTATGAGTCTATTTTCATCTCTTACGTCACCGATAAAATATCGCATACATTCATCACTGAAAGATTGTGACATTTCGTATTGTTTTAATTCATCTCTAGAAAATATAATTATTTTATTTGGTTTATATTTTGATAAGATAATTTCTGTATATTTTTTTCCAAAACTACCAGTTCCACCCGTTATTAATATATTTTTATTGTTAAACACTATTTAATTTCCTTTTCTAAAATATTTTCAATCTTACCATTATTATACTTTATCATAAAACTGCACCTTTTAAGAGTACTCAATATAGGATAAACCATATTTATTCTTCTTAGCAGCATATTATCATTAGAATAATTATTGTGCTGTTTGAATAAAATATTAAGCTAATCATTCTTACATATTATCTAATTTTTTCACTTCTATATGTTAAAACAAACAAATTAAAAAGACGATTGTGTTTCTTCTAAAATTCGATTTGAAATAAACTTAGAGGGATCTCCATTTATATTCATATATTGAAACTTTTTATTTTCATAATAATTTTTAGTTTCTTTACTGTTGTTTTCTATCAAGAATAAAAGTTTTTTTTCAAAAGAACTATAATCATCTTTTAAAACCACTCCAATTTCTAAATCATTTAACATTAATGCCCTATGTTTATTATAGTTACAATTTAAAATCTTTTTTTCAAATCCTAATGCCTCAAATCCAAGAGTTGACATATAAAAAACAGTAATATCTGAAGCCATTACATTTAGATACGAATCTTCTATTATTTTACTAACATAAATATTATTTAACTTTAACCTAGTATACAATCTTTCAATTGTTTGCTTTCTTAAATAATTAAAATTACTCATATCAACTATTCTACGAATAAAACATATTTTTATATTTCTATGGGTATTCGAAAACTTGATTACATTATCAATTAACTTATTATATACAGCATTAAATTCAAATGGTTCTTTTTCCATAGGGTCCATCTTTGATGAAATCCTATGCATTTCTTCAATGAAACAAATATCATATTTTTTTTCAACACTTTTATATTCTTTGATTTTCGAATATAAAGGAATAGAACCAATTGGGTATTTATTTTTAGCTACAATATTCTGTAATTCTATTTGTTTAATGCTATGAGCGAAATAATCATCACAAAAAATGTAATTATCCAAAGGATCACGAGTACCATTTTGTATTAAAAAAATATTTTTTATGCCATTTTGCTTAAAAATAAAATACTTTAAAGCTGTATATCCATTATCGTGTGCACTTATTAATATATCTACTTTAATATTACAAGACAAAGAATAATAAAGTGCATATTGCTTCAAAAATTTCAATACTATTATTATTATATCAATTTCTTTATTTTTATTTTCTATTTTTTTATATCTTGCAAAATTTTTAATTTCATTGAAAAAAATAATTTTTGATACTTTAGAAGAAAAATTAAATTTTATATCCCTATTTATTGTTTTTATGCTAGTTAACTTACGTAAAGACTTGCTATTTATTTTATCAGTAAGTAAATATAAATAATCAGAAATTCCAATTTTATTTAATTCCTTATGTATAGATTCATAAAATGTTTTATGAGATCGTTCTGCATCATCAACCCATCCTTCAAAAATTATTTGGCTTGAATATTTTTCATTATATCTTTTACCAAAAAAACCAAGAAATAAGAAAAAGAATAATACAAAATAATATAAAAAAAAATGTTTTTATTTTATTTTCTTTATTTTTTTCTTTTTCATTTATTAATATTTCATTTATTTGCATTTCCACAATATTTTCTGGAATATTATAAGATTTTGAAAAAAGTGATACTAATTCTTTTGGAATTATTTTTTTATACTTCATTACTCGTTCTTATTATATTTTCGACTTTTTTTAAATCAGCATAAGTATCAATATCTAAACTCTGCACTTCATTCATAATAAAAGATATTGTTTTATCAGTAAATAAATTATTGTTTTTTTCAAATTCTTCTACTTTTATAATATAAATTGCCCCATTGCTAAGATAAGTATTCGGCAAGTCCTGTCTTCTCATAAATGGATATTTATTATTAGATACACCTTCTATAAAACCATCTTTATTTTCTTTAAATGCTTTTAATATTTTATTATCAACTTCACATACACTTATAAGTGCCGTGGCCTCACTTTTAAAGAACACATCAAAAGCCTCATCAATATTTTTTACATCTCTTAATGGAGAAGTTGGTTGCAGTAAAATTAGATAATCAAATTGTTTCTTTTCTTTTTTAAGTTCCTCAATTACTTGTTTTAACACGGGAGCACTTGCTGTTGTATCAAGAGCCAATTCGAATGGTCTTTTAATTATATTTGAATTATATTGTCTTGAAATATTTAATATTTCATCATCATCAGAACTAACAATTGTTTTACTTATATATTTTGAGTTTAGACTAGCTTCAATAGTCCATGCAATAAGAGGTTTACCAGCTAAATCAATAATATTTTTACGAGGTAATCCTTTTGAACCACCACGAGCAGGTATTATCGCTAAAATTTTCTTAGTCATCTGTTCCATCTTGAGATACTGTATGTCTTAGTTTCCATTCACCATTTACTTCTTTCCAAATATGAGGACTTCTATGTTTATTCATAGTTTCCCAAAATTCATCTTCTGTTGAATCAATATATGTTAAAAACTCTTTGAAATATTTATCCGGAAACTCTGTATCATATTTTTTAATAAGATACGAAGCTTCTTCTCTTGTGATTTTATCATTTCTTACTTCTTGGGCAGCATCGTAAGTACATCTTCCAATTCCAAATTTAATCATAGTAGTAAGATAATGAAAAGGGTCAACCTTGTCATCTATACTGCTGTATTTAGAATAAGTTCCTTCAGTTCTTTCAGGATTAGCTTCAAATCCAGTATTTTCAACAGCATAATAATAACACTCTTGAGGATCCCAATTTAAATAATAACCTAAATAATGTACCTCCACCCCAGCTTCAATTAAATCATTTTTATTGGGAGGTATATATGGAGCAAAATCATCTTTCGTATAATCACCGCTATCAATATATTCTTGCATTGAAACTCCACCAAACTTCATTGATAAAGCATTATCAGAAGAGAAAAAGTCCATATTCATAATTGGGTTTGTATTCTCTTCAATAGCATTTCCATATTCTGCTTGATTTTCACCATACATTACAAGTTTTATATTGAATTTTTTGGCCATTGATGGTCCAATTATTCTTTGACCTACAATAAAAGGTTGAAAAGGGTGAAGAAGATTATGAAATGCATTTTTTGTCATTTCTCTATGTAATTTCCCATTTGGAGTATATAAAATATTGTCTAATCCTCCAGTATGCATCCATTCTTGCATATTTTTCCAGCCAATATCTGTATATAAATGAGGAGACCATGTAACAGTTAAAGGATTCATCCCATATTTATATTTTAATATATGAGCAGTATATGCACTGTCTTTACCTCCACTTCCAGGTACTATTACATCATAAGAACCATCAGTACTTCTAAATTGTGATAAAAGTTCTCTTAACTTTTCATCTCTTTTTTTCCAGTTTATATGTTTTTCTTTTTCTTCATGATAAACACAAGCAGAGCATATTCCCTCTTCATTGAAATTGATTACTTTTTTCTTTTCACCTTTTACATTTTTAAACTCAACACTTGAACTTGGTCTTTGATTTGAAATTATACATTTTTTACAAAATTTAACCTCATTGGGTAATCCATAGTATGCTTCTAGTTTTTCGCTCATTTAATATTCTCCTTACAAATATTTATAAAGTTTTTTATTATTTTCAAGCCTATTTCTCCACTTTTTTCTGGATGAAATTGACATCCAAAAATATTGCCTTTTTTTATTGATGAACAAAACTCATAATCAGAATATTGAGTAGTAGACAATATTTCATTCTCATTATCTAAATTAGCAATAAAACTATGAACAAAATATATATCACTCTGTTGTTCAATTTTATTTAAAATAGTATTAGTCCATTTAATCTTTTTTTCTTTAATTTCATTCCAACTTACATGTGGAAGTTTTTCATAGTTAATATTTTGAGTTGGTAGTTTTATTACTTTTCCTGAAATTAACCCAAGCCCTTTAGTATTTGTAAATTCTTCACTTTCATCTAGAAGCATTTGCATACCTAAGCAAATACCAATAAATGGTTTATTACTATTTGTATATTTTTTTATTATATTCACTAAATTATATTTATTTAAATTCGCCATACCATGAGAAAATGCACCGACACCTGGTAGTATTACTCCATCAGCAGATATAATATCATCTTCTTTATTTGAAAGAATTGGCTCAATTCCAACTTTTTTAAGAGCATTAATCATACTTCTTACATTTCCAACATCATAATCAATAATTACTATTTTCATATACGAACCTGAATATTATTTTGAATTAGTTTCTGCTTTATATCATTTATAGATTCGAGTTTATAATGTAAAGTAGAAGCAGTAGCAATCGCATCTATATTTGTATTTAATAATAATTCTATCACATCATCACTATTTTTCATACCACCACTTGAAATAATTGGTATTGACACTGATTTTGAAACTGCTTGATTTAATTCAATATCAAATCCTTTCTTTGTTCCTTCTTTATCTATTGAAGTTAACATTATCTCTCCTGAACCTAGTCTTTCAACTTCTTTAGCCCATTCTACTACATCTTTTCCTGTTGGTTCTCTACCATTATCAGTGTAAGCTTCCCATTTATTATCAGATATTTTTTTTGCAACTATTGAAGATACTATACACTGTGAACCAAAAATCTTAGATGCTTTTGTAATAAACTCAGGAGTATTTATAGCTTGAGTATTTATAGCAACTTTATCAGCTCCTGAATTCAAGGCAGTTTGAATATCATCAATGTTTCTAATACCTCCACCTACTGTTATTGGAATAAAAACATCTTCACAAGCTTTTTGTATAATTTCACTTAAACTATTTCTGTCGTAATAAGCAGCTACAGCATCCATAAATACTATTTCATCAATACCATCATCATAATATTGTTTGGCTAATACATTTGGATTACCAACTTTTCTAAGACCCTCTAATTGAATACCCTTTATTACATATTCATTTTTCACATCTATTCTAGCAATTATTCTTATTTTATTCATATTCTTCCTCACCAAAAATATTCATATATTCTAGATTTGCTTTTTTATACTCATCAAGTTCTCCAATATCTAGCCAATACTCACGAATAGGAAAAGAAAGGACTCTTTTTTCTTTTTGTATTAGTTTTTCAAATAATGTAGGCATATCGAAAAATTGATTATCTGGAATATCTAATAATACAGATGGACTAAGCATATATATTCCAGCATTTACAAAAAACTTATGTAATGGTTTTTCATCAATTGCTACAATATGTTGGTTTTCAATATTTACTACCCCATAAGGAATTTGAAAATCATATTCTCTTACACCCATTGTTGCGATAGAATTATCTTCCTTATGATAATTTAGTAAATGTTCATAATTTACATTTGTTAATAAATCTCCATTCATAACAAAAAAATCATCGGTTAGTTTATCTCTTATTAATGATAAAGCACCAGCTGTACCCATTCTTTTATCTTCATGAATATACTCAATATTTACACCAAATTGACTACCATCTCCAAAATAATCCTCAATCATTTCAGATTTATAATTTACACTTAAGATAAAATCTTTAAATCCATATTGTAAAAAATTTCTTAGAATAGTCTCTAATATTGGTTTATTCCCAACTTTTAGTAATGGCTTTGGTGTTTTATCTGTTAAAGGTCTAAGGCGTGTACCCAATCCCCCAACCATTAATACTACTTTATTTTTATATTCATTAACTGAAATTAAATCATTTAATTCTTCAATACCTACCAATATTAAATTTTCATCAAGAATTGGAATCTGATAAATTTGATTAAATTTTGCTAATGCAATAATTTTTTCTTTTGAATCACCAACTTTTGCATAAGTAAAGTTTTTATGTATAATTCCTTCTATGCTATCTGTTATTGTTAAACCTTTTAAAAAAGCTCTCCTTATGTCGCCATCAGATATAGTACCTATTAACTTATTATTCTTATCAACTATCAAAGCAATCTTCATATCTCCAGCATCAATTATTTTCAATGCTTCATTTATAGTTGACTGATTATTTAATAATATTTTGCTAAATGACTTCATGACTTTAATCCCTTAATATACTTTTCTACATTTATTTTATAGTCTAATAATATTTGAGTATTTATTTTATTACAATCTATATTTTCTATATTTTCTAGTGAAATATCATCTGTATAATCAATATTAAATTTAATATTTAATATTACTTCAAACATTAATACCAACTCTTTAATTGTTAATTGGTCAGTTCCTATAATATTATATATGCCTTTAATATCTTTTTGAATAATTTTATCAATAGTTGAAACAAAGTCTTCTATATGCAAATAATATCTTTTTAAAGTACCATTATTATTAAAATCCAACTTATAAGTATTGTTTAAATAGCTTTTTGTTAAATAATTAATTATACCTTTTGTTGATTCTTTCCAAACAAATTGGAGACTCTTAATATCGCATAATTTTTTAAACGTTGTTCAATTAAATAATCTGAAAAATATTTCATTGTAGCATATGGTGTTTCTGGATTTAATTTACTTACTTCACTCGCATATTCAGTAGATCCATAAACAGACACAGAGGAAATGTGTATAAATTTTTTATTATATTTTTCAACAGCATTAATAATATTGGTAATACCACTTGTATTTAATAATAAACATTGATTAATAGGGTTTGTTATTTGACCTGTACAATTAACAATTATGTCATATTCTTTAATAACCTCTTCTAGTAATAAATAATCTAAAATATCAATATTATATATATTAATATTTTTATCTGTATATTCCAGTGAATTACGAGAAAGGGCCCCAATGACATACTCTTTTTCCTTGAAAAGATCTACTAATGATTGTCCAAGTAATCCACTTGCACCTAAAATTAGTATTTTTTTATTCATAAAATCTCTTTTGGACAATTCCTTCTAGTGATATAGTTTTTAGTATTTTAACAATTTTTTCAGATGAATTACCATTTCCATATGGATTTATAATATTTTTGGCTTTATTTTTAATCTCTTGATTGAAAATTGCTTTTTCTATCCCTGCTTTAATTTCTGACTTATCATAGCCAACATCTATAACATTACTCGCTCGTTCTCTATCTTGTTGCCTTGTACCGATATTAACGGCAGGGATTCCAAATGTTGATGATTCATGTATACCTGAACTTGAATTTCCGACTATGGCCCAAATATTTCTATATACATTTATAAATTCTTCGGTAGATAAACTTGGATACCAACTCAATCCAGATTTTTTAATTTCATCTATAATATCAGACGACCCTGCATCATTATTTGGTAAAGAAACTAAAGCTTGAATATCAAGTTCTTTAATTACTTCTATAGTAGTTAAAATTTGTTTTCTTGATTCATCACTTTCAGTTGTAACTGGATGTTGTATTAGTAAAATTGTAGGTTTAGAAAAATCAATATTAAATTTTTTTTCTAATATCTCTTTACCAATTACTGGAGTTTGTACTATTGTATCTATAGAAGGACACCCTACATTAAATACATAGTCAGGATTTTCACCTAATCTAATCAATCTTTGTCTTGCATCTTCAGTAGCAGGAAAATGAATATGTGCAAATTTGCTCATCGCATGTCTAATACTCTCATCAATACTACCAGTAACTTCACCACCTTGTATATGAGCTACTGGTATATTCATATGAGCAGCAGCTATTGTTGTAGCTAAATTTGCACCAATATCAAATCCTGTTAAAACTAAATCTGGTTGAAAATTTTCAATTTCTGTTGTTATTCCATCTAGCACTTTTGCTAATGCTCTAACCATTGAAGCATTAGTATTTCTTGCACCTACTTCAAACATTGGAACTTCTGCATTTATTGTAAAACCATCTTCCTTTATATAATCAATATCTTTTCCATGTACATCTAATAAGCAAATACCTGTAACTACCAAATAAACCTCAAAAAAAGAATCCTTATATAACTCTTTTAATATTGGTCTCATTCTACTATAGTCGGCTCTTCTTTCTACTAATGTTAAAATCTTCATATTATTTTTTCCTTTTATTACATTTTACCATCAAGATATTTACCAGTCTCTTTATGCCTAAAATCAGGTATCATTTTAAAAAATTCTTCAACTATATCTTTTTTTTTCCAGGATAAATTAATTTTTAAATCTTTTATAGTCTCTTCAAAATTATTTAATAACTCTTCATTGAAATCAGCACCATTTTTAATAATACCTAATTTTTCAAATTTATTCATGTCTAATATTTCACTATCTGTATAAAACTCCTCAAAATCCTTCTCGCCAGTCGTATCACTTCTAGTAAACAAACATGGCCATTTACCTTGAGTTGGTAAAGTTTTCATTAACTTTCTAGCTTCATCTTCATCTTCACATAAATATGGTTCATATCCAATATTTTTAAGATATTTCACTGCTATATCTGAAAAAGATATTAAATGTAAATCTTCACTTAGCTTCGGAAAAAAAATATCTCTATTATCTCCAAAAATACATGACATCAAACATAATTCGCCAGATTCTTGAGAAGTTACAAAGTACCTTTTTATGTCATTTGGAGCCACTATAGGTTGATTTTTTTGTATTCGCTGATTAAATCCATGAAGTAGTGAACCATCGCTAAAAGCGACATTTGCAAAACGTGCTGTAGAGATTTTAATAGCTAATGATTTTCTCATTAAAAACATTTCCATAATTCTTTTACTTGCACCCATCATATTTACAGGATTTGCCGCTTTGTCTGTTGATACACAGAAGTATTTTTTAGTACCATTGTCAATAGCTTGTTGAAGTGTTTTATCTGTATTAAAAATATTAACATCAATCATTCTCATCAATGTAAATGGATCTTTTTCACTTCGAACATGTTTTAATGCAGAAAGATTTAAAACATAATCATATTTTCCATCTGATTTTATAAAAGCATCATATTCTAAAGAACCTATATCTAAAGCAAATGTCTTAAAATCTCCATCTATATATCCGAAAGAAGATCTAATATCTCTAACTAATTCAACCATATTATTTTCTGATATATCTACCACATGAAGTTTTTTTGGATTTCTTTTAAAAATTTCTTTTGTAACGGCTTGTCCTATAGAACCAGCTCCACCTATTACAAGAAATGTTGAAGTTGATATAATATCTTCTAACTTTTCACTATATCTTATGATGTCTTTACTAAAAAGTTCTTTTTTTCTACCTATTAATGATAATAAACTATTCACTTATATCACTCCAAGATAAGTGTTCATCAGTATCAATATCTTTATTGGTAACCTTTCCCAAAATAATATCATAACTTTCAGCTTTAATCTCTCCCGTACCCGGTCTTTTAACCCAAATATTTTCTTTTGTAAGTTTTTCACCTTTTTTGATAGATTTAATAGTTACAACTGTGGCAAATGCAAAGTCAATAGTAACTTGCTCCTCTTTTGCAGCTTCTTTTTTTCCACCTCTCATTTTAGAGATTTCGTCACTACCAATAATTAATTCTTTAAGAGATATAGGATCCATAGAATTAATTATATCAGGGCCTGGTCTTTCCATTTTATCTGTAAAGTGCCTTTCTAATATAGAAGCACCTAGTGCTGTAGCAGCAAAACATGCCCTATTAGATGTAGTATGATCCGATAATCCAATAATCGCATGTGGAAATTCTTTTTGCAGTTCTTGCATAGCACCAAGTCTTACTAAATGAACAGGAGTAGGATACAAGTTTGTAGTATGTAAAAGGGCATAAGGAACCTTATATTTTTCAAGTATATCAACAGTTCTTCTCACTTGTTCTAAATTATTCATTCCGGTACTTACAATCATAGGTTTTCCAAAAGACGCGATATGTTCAATTAAAGGATAATTATTGCACTCACCTGATCCAATTTTATATGCACTCACTCCCATTCTTTCTAGTCTATCTGCTGCAGCTCTTGAAAAGGGGGTACTTATAAATATCATATCTTTTGATTCAACATAGTTTTTTAATTTAGTTTCATCTTCTTCATTTAGGGAACATCTTTCCATAATCTCATAAATTGATACTGATGCATTACCCGGAATAATATTTTTAGCTTCTTTGCTCATTTCATCTTCTACTACGTGTGTTTGATGCTTAATAACTTCTGCTCCAGATTTCCATGCAGCATCAACCATTTCGAATGCAGTTTCTAGTGAGCCTTCGTGATTAATCCCAATTTCTACTATTACTAAAGGGGAATAATTTAATCCAATTTTTCTATTTTCAATTATTATTTCACGCACAAATTAACCTTTTCACTATTATTTATTACAAAAGAACTTATTCTGATAATCTAGCATAGAACATTCTATTAAATGGAAAACTAATTATATATTATATTATTCAATACTTAACTTCCCATTACGAAGCCTATATATTTTATCACACCTTTTTATTGTACTTAACCTATGCGCAATAATTAACAAAGTTTTATCATTACATATTTCATAAATTTCATCCATGATTTCTAATTCTGTTTCATCATCTAAAGCAGAAGTTGCTTCATCAAGTACTAATATTTCGGGTTCAATATATAAAGCTCTTGCAATCGCTATTCTTTGTTTTTGCCCTCCACTTAACATAATACCACCTTCTCCTACTATTGTATTTATACCCTCTTTTTGTTTTAAAAATTCATATATTTTTGCTTGTTTTAAACATTTTATAATTTTTTCATGATTATATTCATTACTAAACGCAATATTATCTCCAACCGTGCCATCAAATAAATAAACTGATTGAGGTATATATCCTATTTTACTTCTCCAAGATTTTATATTTTCATCATCTAATAACTCATTATCAATCTGTATTATCCCCTTATTAGGCTTGTAAAGTCCAATAATTACATCAACTAAGGTACTCTTACCACTACCACTTTCACCAACAAAAGCAATTTTAGAACCTTTTTCAATAGTTAAATTAATATCTTTTAAAACTGTCTTATTCTCTTCATATTCAAAATTCAGATATTTAATACTAATTTTTTTATTAAAAATAAGTCTATCTGAACCTAATACTTCACAATCATACATCAAATCGTTATGAACAATTTCAAGTGATTTATGTATAAATAAAATATTATTATAACTGCTTAATATTCTATTTACTGAAGGCATAAGTCTATACAAGGCTAAAATAAACATTGAAAGCATAGCGAGAACGGAAGAGATATCATTCTCATATTTCCAAACTAAATATAAAATAATAAGTATAATCATAGAAAAAGCAACTGCTTCTAGCAGTAATCTAGGCACTTGTAATAATGTTTGCGCAATTGTATTTGTTCTTGCATAATTTAAACTAGCATCTTCAAATTCACCTAATATTTGTTGATCATTCGTTCGTAGTTTAATGAGTTTAAAGTTTCCAAAACTTTTATTTATTATTTCATAAAAAGATTTCTGTATATATTCTCTATTTGTACCTTCTTTTTTTATTTTTTTTGATATAGTTTTCATCATTAAAATAGCATTTACTAATAAAAATAGTGTTAAGGCTAGCGTAATTTTATAATTTACATATAACATCATTGAATAAATAAAAACTACAATGAAAACTTCACTCAACATAAATAACAGGGATGATATTAAGGCTGTTAAGTTTGAAGCTTCACTTATAATTGTTTTTGTTAAATAAGAAGAATTCTTTTTAACAAAATTTTTGTATGTCATTCCCATATAGTTTTCAAACAATCTATATGAAATAAGATGATATCGACCTTGGGAGAATTTTGCTAAGGAATATGTATATAATATATTAATAGTACTTCTTATTATATAAAATAAAACTAAAATAGTCCCAAATGCAATGACAAAATTTATTTCTTTATCAAATTTAAACAGTTTATAAAAGTATGAAAAATATTGATTTGAATGGATTGAGTCGAAATCCATAGACACAGAGATAAAAGGCATAATCGCAGAAACACCAATAACTTCAATTATTGATATAAATATAGAAAAGACTACTAACAGTAAAAATAATTCTTTATCTTTTTTTGTTAGTATAGCTCGCAATTTATTTATCATTTATAATCTTCCATCACTATTTTTTAAGATAGATTTAATATCATATACGATTTGATTCTTATTATCTAATCTAATATCTTTAAATTTATCATGTGCTACAGCTAAAATAATTGCCTCAAAATCTTTAAAATTAACATCATTATTTAAATCAAGATTGTATTCTTTTTTTACCTCTTCTTTGTCTGCCAAATAATCTGAAACAGTGATATCAGATCCAAAATCTTTAAGTTCTTCAATTACATCGATTACTCTAGAGTTTCTAATATCAGGACAATTTTCTTTAAAGGTTATACCCAAAATAAGCACTTTTGAACCTTCTATTTTATGACCTTTTTTAATCATAAGTTTTATTACTTGATTAGCTACATAAATGCCCATATTGTCATTCAATCTTCTTCCTGCTAATATAATTTCAGGATTATATCCAACTTGCTGCGCTTTATGTGTTAAATAATAAGGATCAACACCAATACAATGTCCTCCAACTAAGCCAGGTTTAAATTTCAAGAAGTTCCATTTCGTTCCTGCTGCTTCTAATACGTCATTTGTATTAATATTAAGTTTATTAAATATAATTGCTAATTCATTTACAAATGCAATATTTATATCTCTTTGAGAATTTTCAATTACTTTTGCTGCTTCTGCTACTTTAATTGTTGGAGCTAAATGAGTACCTGCTGTAATAATAGAAGAATATAATTCATCGACTTTTTTACCTATCTCAGGAGTTGAACCAGCTGTTACTTTTAATATTTTTGTAACAGTATGTTCTTTATCTCCTGGATTAATTCTCTCAGGTGAGTATCCACAAAAAAAATCTTTATTGAAAATAAGATTTGAAAATTTCTCTAGTACTGGCACACATTCTTCTTCTGTTGCACCTGGATATACTGTGGATTCATAAATAACAATATCATCTTTTTTTAGAATTTTTCCAATTGTTTCACTTGCTTTTAGGAGAGGTGAAAGATCAGGCCTTTTATTTTTATCTATTGGTGTTGGAACAGTAACAATATAAATATTGCAATCTTTTATGTCGTCTGCATTACACGTAAATTTAATATTATTATCAATTGCTTCTTGTAATTGATTTTCATTTAATTCTAAGGTTCTATCATAAGCAACATTAAGTTCATCGATTCTTTTTTGATAAATATCAAAACCTATTACTTCATATTTAGATGAAAATGCGTGAGCCAAAGGAAGACCTACATATCCAAGGCCAATTATGCATATCTTATTTTTTATCATTCATTTTCTCCATGTCTATATTAAAAAATTCTAAATACCAATCAATAAATTTGTCAATTCCTTCTTGTATTGGTGTTTCTGGTTTATAATCTAAATCATCTATTAAATCTTGTACGTCTGCAAAAGTTGCAGGAACATCACCCGCTTGTATTGGTAAAAAGTTTTTCTTAATAGTGCAGCCAAGTTTATTCTCAATTGCTGTAATAAAGTCCATTAATTTAACTGGATTGTTATTACCAATATTATAAATCTTGTATGGTGCGGAAGAAGTTGAAACTTCACCTGTTTTTCCATTCCAAGATTCATCTTTTTTTGCTGGATTATCTATAACTCTAATGATTCCTTCTACAATATCATCTACATAAGTAAAATCTCTTAACATGTCACCATTATTAAATACATCAATTGTTTTTCCTTCCAATGCTGCTTTTGTGAAAAGGTATAATGCCATATCTGGTCTTCCCCATGGTCCGTAAACGGTAAAGAATCTTAAGCCTGTGGTTGAGATATCAAATAAATGTGAATATGTATGAGCCATTAGTTCATTTGATTTTTTTGATGCAGCATATAAGGATATAGGATGAGACACATCATGATTTGTAGAAAATGGTAGTTCTTCATTTAAGCCATAAACAGAAGAAGAAGATGCATATGATAAGTTTTTTACATTATTATGTCTACAAGATTCTAAGATATTCATAAAACCAATAATATTTGAGTCCATATATGCAGAAGGATTTGTTAATGAATATCTAACTCCTGCTTGAGCTGCTAAGTTACATACAGCATCAAATTTTTCATCTGCAAAAAGTTTCATCATATTATCTTTATCTTCTAGATTAAGTTTTATGAATTTATAATTAGCATTTGTACTAGAAATAAGTAGTTCATTATATTCAATATTTTCACCATCTTCTAAATTAGAAATAATGCCGCCACGATGAAGCCTACCATATTTTACTTTTTGATCATAATAATCATTAATATTATCAAGTCCTATAACTTCATTTCCATTTTCTAATAATTTTATCGCTAAATGGCTACCTATAAAACCTGCTGTTCCTGTTACTAGAATCTTCATGCTTTTTTCACTTTCAATTTTTCTTTTAATATAACTTTCCCTCGCTCAACTCCAGGCTGATTGTAGGTATCAATTTGGACGAATTTTCCTACTACGGAGGTTAGCAATTGAAAAGTATACATTAATTTTGCTATATTTTTTTCATTTTGTTTTTTAATTGTTATGACATCATAAGGGATATCATTAAGTTCTTTTATAGATTGTATCGTCGCATCTGCTTGTTTACCTATTAAGTCTTGGAATTTAACATTATCTATGTAATTAAGATCATCAAAACCGTCTAAGGTATTAGATGGAATAACAGTATCGTCTTCGTAGTCTTCTATTTTAATAAAAGTGACTGTTTTATTTCTATTACCTTCTATTATTAGCTGTAAAAAACTGTGCTGATCAACTGGGCCGATTAGTCCAATAGGGGTTAGAGATTGTTTTGTACCATTAATATTTACTTTACCAAGACTCTCACCCCATAATTGAACATACCATTTATTAAAACCTTCTAGTGAGCTAGAGTAAGAAAAAAGTATATTGATATTAAATCTTTTTTTATTTTCAACTAAAAATCTTGCTTTTTCAAATATCTCAGTAAAGTATTCTTTTTTATTAAAAAATGAATCTTTTATTTCTTTTGCACCCTCTAATAGTTCTTGTATATTAACACCAATAATAGATAAGGGAACTAATCCTACATTTGAAAGTACTGAAAATCTTCCTCCTACATTTTTTGGGATGTCAAATGTTTTCATATGATTCTCTTCTGCGTATGCAGTTAATTTCGAATCACTTTCACTTATAATTACACAATTGTTTTTATCCATATTTATTAAAGATGCTAAATATTTAAAAATAGAAATAGTTTCAATTGTAGTACCTGATTTTGATATCGCTAAAAATAAGGTATCTTTCAAATTTAAGTTTTTAACTTTTGTTTTGATGTCAATAGGATCAGTAGATTCAAAAAAATGTAGCTTTTTATCATAATTATTACTTCTTTCTAAAAAAGAATAAATAGCATAAGTACCTAAAGTACTTCCTCCAATTCCTACAATAGCAATGTCTTTTTGTTTTACTGTTTTAGCAAAGGATAAAATTTCTGTTATATCTTGAATTGGAAGTGAATAATATCCTATATGTAAGAGTTCTTCTTCTATCTGTGAAAAAATAATATCATTAGATTTTATCTCATAGAAGTTTTTTGTATATTGCATATATAATATTCTTTTGTTAGGATTTTCATAATTATCAATTATTTCGGTGGTCATTCTAACTATATTTTCATTAATATTCGATTAAATACTTATGAGCATTTATATGAGATTTAATTATATCAAACAAATAACTAATAATAAAAGCCATACCATTTAATGGACTTTATACTAAATAATAATATGTATTCCTTAATATTATTTTTTATAAAATCATAGGAATATCAATATTCGTTTCTTTTTCTACATCAGATACTGATTCGAAGACTACTTCTATTGGGGCAGTTTCTTGATTCTCTTTATCTACGAATTTTGTTAGGGCTTTATGGAAGTCTAGTTTTACTGTTCCTATTGGTCCATTTCTTTGTTTTCCTATGATTATTTCTGCTTCTTCTATTGGTTTATCTATAAAGGTTGATTTATATTCTTCACCCTTATCTTTGGCTTCTTTTTCTTTTCTCATTTCATCTCTTTGTTTGTATACATCATCTCTGTATACAAACATGATAATATCGGCATCTTGTTCTATTGAACCTGACTCTCTAATATCTGACAGCATGGGTCTTTTATCTGGTCTATTTTCTAAACCCCTGTTTAGCTGAGAAAGTGCAATAATAGGTACTTTTATCTCACGTGCCAAGAGTTTTAGTCCCCTTGAGATTTCAGATACTTCAATATGTCTGTCTTTTCCACCTGTTCCTTGCATTAATTGAAGGTAATCAATAATGATTAAAGAAATATTATTTTCTTCTTTTTGTGCTAGTTTTCGCACTCTTGCTCGTAATTGATTAATATTTAGAGATCCACCATCATCTACAAAAAGTTTTTTGGTATTAAATTCGTCAAAAGCTTTTGATAGTGTGCTCCATTGTAAATCATCTAAATCACCTTTTCTTAGGTTTTGTAGAGGAATAGTAGTTTTAGCAGCTAGAAGTCTTAACATCAACTGTTCAGCAGGCATTTCAAGGGAGAAAAAAATTACACCTTTATTTGCTTCTACGTTTTTTAAAGCCATATTTAAAACAAGTGCTGTTTTTCCCATCGCCGGCCTAGCCGCGATTATGATCAAATCTCCTTCATTAAAACCTGTTGTTTTTTTATCAAGTTCAAAAAACCCAGTAGTTTGTCCAATTAGGTATTTATTTCCTAATTTTTTCATTCTGTGAATATAATCTAAGGTTTCAGCTGTAACATCAGCCATGTCTTTTAATTCTGAAGAGGCAGAATCTGTGGTGATTTTATAGAGCTCATTTTGAATGGTATTTACTGCTTCTGAGGCAAGAATATCATCTTCTATGGCTACTTTTTTGATTATTGTTGCAAGATTTGCCAGCTCTCTTTTAACTGCACCGTCTTTTATCTCTTTTACATAAGCAAGCGTATTAGTAATGGGATTGGCTGAGAGAATTTCAATTAAAATAGAATCATCTACATCTTTAGCATCAATTCTTTTTCTTATGAATTCTTCATCTATTGGCATATCAGCTGTATGCAATTGTTCC
>SPKZ01020975.1_pt1 | contig 67129 bp, 53 predicted proteins | sample 2456571 | NCBI WGS metagenome assembly SPKZ01 (sample SAMN11192286, study PRJNA482655) | marine metagenome | biome: ENVO:00000447; feature: ENVO:00000244|ENVO:00000211|ENVO:00000569|ENVO:00002023; material: ENVO:00002151; isolation source: ocean water from marine abyssalpelagic zone ...
AATCCAGTGTCCCTATCGTCTAGAGGCCTAGGACACCGCCCTTTCACGGCGGTAACAGGGGTTCGAATCCCCTTAGGGATGCCACTTTATTTTTCAGCTAATTGAAAGTAATGTGTACTAAAAGTGAAATACAGAAAGCCCACGCAATATATTAATATTGCGTGGGCTTTTTTTTGTCTGAAATAAAATAAAATAACCCCATTTATCTTCTTTACTTGTAATTGTCGACAATAATACTTAAGTCTACTTGATTAATTAATTGTTTCCGCTATTATTCATCTCATAAATTTAATGTGTCGACAATAGAAGCACTGTTCACCATTATAACTTTAACCTTGATGTATCTTAATTTATGAAAACAAATAATCCAACTCGACAAGCAGCAGTTACTACCGCAGATAAGGTCTTTGAGCAAATACAACATGCCATCGTTGAAGGTGATATACCATCAGGTAGCAAAATCAGCGAGCCTGAACTAGCTAAGTATTATCAAATAAGCCGTTCAACCTTACGTGAGGCCTTAAATCGTTTAGAGAAGTGTCATCTTATCGAACGTAAAGCAAATGTTGGTTCACGTGTTGTTAAATGCTCCATTGAAGGTTTATTAGAGCTTTATATTACTCGTGAAGCGCTTGAAGGTATGGCATGTCGACAAGCAGCTATAAATATGTCGAATGAAGAAATATCAGAGATGCAGGCGATGCTTAAAATGCATGGCCAAACTCAAGAACTAAAAGACGGTATTGCTTACTATCAAGAAGAAGGTGATCTTGATTTTCATTATAAAGTGATTTTAGGTAGTCATAACAAACAATTAATTGAATTAATTTGTGGCCAGTTATATCACTTAATTCGCATGTATCGTTGTCAATTCGGCATGAATAGCCCCAGAGCAAGCCGTGCCTTTGATGAACACTCACGCATAATTCAAGCAATTGCAGATCGAGACGGTGAATTGGCAGAAATGTTAATGCGTCGTCATATTGCTGCATCACGTAAAAATATAGAAAATAAAATATCAAAAGAAATGACTCAGCAAGAGCAAACAAAAATTCAACTCATTAAGTCTTAAGAGGAAATATATTATGACAAGTCAATTATCTGCAGGTGCAAAATTTCGCCAAGCGTTAGTAAATAACAAACCATTACAAGTTGTCGGCACTATCAACGCCTATAGCGCTATGATGGCTGAACAAATAGGTCATCAAGCTATCTATTTATCAGGTGGTGGTGTTGCGAATGCCTCTTATGGTTTACCGGATCTTGGTATGACATCATTGAATGATGTTATTGCTGATGTGCAACGTATCACTGCGGCCACTAGCTTACCTTTACTTGTTGATATTGATACTGGTTGGGGCGGGGCATTTAATATTGCTAAAACAATACGTGATATGGAAAAAGCAGGAGCAGCAGCGGTTCATATTGAAGATCAAGTAGCACAAAAACGTTGTGGTCATCGTCCGAATAAAGAAATTGTTAGTACACAAGAGATGGTCGATCGCATTCGCGCAGCTGTTGATGCGCGTATTAATCCTGATTTTTTCATTATGGCGCGTACCGATGCTTTTGCTCAAGAGGGTTTAGAAGCTGCTATTGACCGTGCTAAGGCTTATGTTGCAGCGGGTGCGGATGGTATTTTTGCAGAAGCTATTCAAACCGAAGAGCATTACCGTGCTTTTGCAGCAGCTTTAGATGTTCCAATTCTTGCCAATATCACCGAATTTGGTCAAACCGAATTATGGAATAAAAAACAATTAGGCGAGTGGGGTTGTGCGATGGTGCTTTATCCTTTATCTGCTTTTAGAGCGATGAATAAAGCGGCTGAATTAGTGTATAGAACTCTGTTAGCTGACGGCGATCAAAAAGCGGTTATTGATACAATGCAAACTCGTATGGATTTATATGATTACCTTGGTTACCACGATTACGAACAAAAACTAGATTCGCTTTTTCTTAAAGAAAAAAGTGACGATACAAATAATAAATAATATACCTATAAATATTAAAGAAAAAGGAAATAATTATGTCAGATAAAAAAATTGGTGGGGCAGGCTTACGTGGTCAAAGCGCAGGTGAAACGTCTCTTTGTACTGTAGGTCAATCTGGTAGTGGCTTAACTTATTGTGGTTATGATATTTCTGATTTAGCCGATAATGCAACCTTTGAAGAAGTGGCGTATTTATTATTCAATGGTGAATTACCAACAGTAGGTGAGTTAGCTGAATACAAAGCTCAATTGCTAGCGATGCGTGATATACCACAAGCGCTTAAAGAAGTGTTAAAACTTATCCCTAAAGATGCACACCCTATGGACGTTATGCGTACCGGTTGTTCATTTTTAGGTAACGTAGAGCCAGAAGTCGATTTTTCTCAGCAAAATAAAGCCGCTAACCGCTTACTAGCCGCATTTCCTGCCATCATGTGTTATTGGTATAAATTTTCACATGAGGCGATAGAAATTGAGTGTGCTAGTGATGAAGCATCACTAGGTGGTCACTTTTTACGTTTACTGAACGGTGAAAGCCCATCAGCACAACATGAGCGTGTTATGGATGTATCGTTAATTTTATATGCTGAGCATGAATTTAACGCCTCAACTTTTACTGCGCGTGTCTGTGCTTCAACCCTATCAGATATGTTCTCATGTATTACCGGTGCAATTGGTACTTTACGTGGTCCACTTCACGGTGGCGCTAACGAAGCTGCGATGGATATGATCCAAAAGTTCATATCACCTGCAGATGCCAAAGAACAAATGGCAGGTATGCTTGAGCGCAAAGAAAAAATAATGGGCTTTGGTCACGCAATTTACCGTACCTCAGATCCACGTAATGTCATTATCAAAAAATGGTCAGAAAAGTTAGCGGCTGAAAATGGTGATACTTCACTTTACGATATCTCTGTTGCTTGTGAAGAGTTTATGTGGGACACCAAAAAATTATTTTGTAATGCAGATTTCTTCCATGCGTCTACTTATAACTATATGGGGATCCCAACTAAATTGTTTACTCCTATTTTTGTTTGTTCACGCCTAACTGGTTGGGCTGCACACATAATGGAGCAGCGCTCTAATAACCGTATAATTCGTCCGTCAGCAGACTATATAGGTTCAGAGCCACGTACAGTTACGCCAATCGCACAAAGATAGTCCAACAATATACTTGTTTGTTGTTATGTGTCAGGTTAATACCCGACACATTGTCCTGAAGGAAATATTATGAATTACCAATACCGCAAACCGCTTCCAGGTGCCAATATAGATTTTTTTGATACGCGTGAAGCTATCGAAACTATTAAACCTGGCGCTTATGCAAAATTACCTTATACCTCACGTGTATTAGCTGAGCAATTAGTACGTCGTTGTGATCCTGAAATGTTAACGGATTCGTTAAAGCAAATTATCGAGGTTAAGCAAGATCTCGATTTTCCTTGGTATCCTGCTCGTGTGGTTTGTCATGATATTTTAGGTCAAACCGCCTTAGTTGATTTAGCGGGTCTTCGTGATGCTATCGCTGAACAGGGTGGCGATCCATCAAAAGTAAACCCAGTAGTACCGACACAATTAATTGTTGACCATTCATTAGCGGTAGAAGCACCAGGTTTTGACCCAGATGCGTTTGATAAAAACCGCTCGATTGAAGACCGTCGTAATAAAGAACGTTTTCACTTTATCGAGTGGACTAAAACAGCGTTTAAAAATGTTGATGTTATTCCTGCCGGTAACGGTATTATGCACCAAATTAACTTAGAAAAAATGTCGCCTGTTATCCAAGCACGTGATGGTGTCGCTTTCCCTGATACTTGTGTTGGAACCGACAGCCATACCCCACATATTGATTGCCTCGGGGTTATTGCTATTGGTGTTGGCGGCTTAGAAGCTGAAACAGTTATGCTTGGTCGACCCTCTATGATGCGTTTACCTAATATTATTGGTGTTAAGTTAACGGGCAAACGTAAGCCTGGTATTACGGCAACTGATATGGTATTGGCTATCACCGAGTTTTTACGTAATGAAAAAGTGGTATCGAGTTACTTAGAGTTTTTCGGTGAAGGCACTAAGGATTTAACCATTGGTGACCGAGCTACTATCTCAAACATGACACCAGAATATGGTGCGTCAGCAGGTATGTTCTACATTGATCAACAAACCATTGATTACTTGAAAATCACCGGTCGTGAACCAGAGCAAGTGAAACTTGTTGAAACTTATGCGAAACACACCGGTTTATGGGCCGATGATTTAGCTGAAGTGGAATACCCTCGTGTTATCGAGTTTGATTTATCAACGGTATGTCGTAACTTAGCCGGTCCTTCTAATCCGCATCGCCGGTTAGCGACAGCTGATTTAGTCTCGAAAAATATTGCTAAAAACTTAGACGCTTGTAAAGCACAAGAAGCCAATGGTCAAATGCCAGATGGCGCAGTAATTATTGCTGCTATTACCAGTTGTACTAATACATCAAACCCTCGAAATGTTGTTGCTGCAGGTCTGGTGGCTAAACGTGCGAACGAATTAGGTTTAGTACGTAAACCTTGGGTTAAATCGTCATTTGCACCGGGTTCAAAAGTAGCCAAACTTTATTTAGAAGAAGCAGGCTTGCTCTCTGAAATGGAAAAATTAGGTTTTGGTATTGTCGGTTATGCCTGTACTACTTGTAACGGTATGTCAGGTGCCTTAGATCCAAAAATCGAAAAAGAAATTATTGACCGTGATTTATACTCAACAGCGGTATTATCAGGTAACCGTAACTTTGATGGTCGAATTCATCCACACGCCAAACAAGCATTCTTGGCATCACCGCCATTAGTAGTTGCTTATGCAATTGCCGGTACGATGCGCTTTGATATTGAAAAAGACATATTAGGTCAAGATCAAAACGGTAACGATATTACCTTGAAAGATATCTGGCCATCAGATGAAGAAATCGATGCAATCGTCGCTTCATGTGTTAAGCCGGAGCAATTCAAGAAAGTTTACACACCAATGTTTGATTTAGGTGCATTTGAACCGGCTGAAAGTCCGTTATATGATTGGGATCCTAAGAGTACTTATATCCGCCGACCTCCCTATTGGGAAGGTGCCTTAGCAGGTGTTCGTACCATGAAAGGCATGCGTCCTTTAGCAGTATTAGGTGATAACATCACCACCGACCATTTATCACCATCCAATGCGATTCAATTAGACAGTGCAGCGGGTGCTTACCTTGATAAAATGGGCTTACCAGTAGAAGACTTTAATTCATACGCAACTCACCGTGGCGATCATGAAACTACGCAAAGAGCAACGTTCGCTAATCCGAAATTGTTTAATGAAATGTGTCGTGACGAAAATGGCGAAGTTAAACAAGGCTCGCTAACACGTATTGAGCCTGAAGGCACTGAATCACGCATGTGGGAAGCAATTGAAACGTACATGGAGCGCAAACAGCCATTAATCATCATCGCTGGTGCTGATTACGGCCAAGGCTCTTCACGTGACTGGGCAGCAAAAGGTGTTCGTCTAGCCGGTGTTGAAGTAATTGTTTCTGAAGGTTTCGAGCGTATTCACCGTACTAATTTAGTTGGCATGGGCGTTCTACCGCTTGAATTTACTAATGGCGAAACACGCCACACTTACAATATTGACGGTAGCGAAACTTATGATGTAGTTGGTACTACATCACCAGGCGCAGCGATGACTGTTGTGATGACACGTGCAAACGGCGAAGTTATTGAAATTCCAGTGAAGTGTCGTTTAGATACAGCGGAAGAAGTTTCTGTTTACGATGGCGGCGGGGTATTACAAAAGTTTGCCACTGATTTCTTGGAATCTAATTCTTAAATGGTCTTTTAGCTCGATTTCTGCGTTGGAAGTGCTCATGTACACTTGTACATTCCGCGCTTCCGCCTTGAACTAGAACTAAAATCCTGCTTTAAGAAAATAGATTCATCGTGATTATTTCAATTAATTTTTAAAATGGTACATTTTCTTATGAAAGATAATGTGCCATTTTTGTAAGAAAAATAAAAGGAGAGAGCAATGGCTTTCGTACCTCAAGTAAAAATCCCAGCGACATATATTCGTGGTGGTACCTCTAAAGGTGTATTCTTTAACTTAACTGATTTGCCAGAGTGCTGTCAGGCTCCGGGTGAAGCGCGCGATAACATGTTATTACGGGTAATCGGTAGTCCAGATCCCTACGGTAAACAAACGGATGGTATGGGTGGAGCAACATCAAGTACCAGTAAAACGGTGATCCTCGCTAAATCAGAACAGGTAGATCACGATGTAGATTATCTCTTTGGGCAGGTGGCCATTGATAAAGCGTTTGTTGATTGGAGTGGTAACTGCGGTAACCTTACCGCAGCGGTAGGCTCTTTTGCTATTAGCTCAGGGTTGGTGAGTGCAGATAGAATACCTGAAAATGGTATTTGCGAAGTGCGAATTTGGCAAAAAAATATCAGTAAAACAATTATTGCACATGTACCAATCACCAGTGGTGAAGTACAAGAAACTGGTGATTTTGAACTTGATGGGGTGACTTTTCCTGCGGCTGAAGTGCAAGTTGATTTTATGGCACCAGTAGATCCCAGCGAGGCGATGTTCCCTACCGGTAATTTAGTTGATGATCTTGTTGTACCTGATATCGGTACTTTTAAAGCAACCATGATCACCGCGGGTATTCCAACCATTTTCTTAAATGCAGACGAAATGGGGTATACCGGAACAGAGCTGCAAGAGGCCATTAATGGCGATGAAAAAGCATTAGCGCGTTTTGAAACAATTCGTGCTTATGGCGCAGTAAAAATGGGCTTGATTAATAATATTTCTGAAGCGGAGTCTCGTCAACACACCCCAAAAGTAGCCTTTGTTGCACCAGCACAAGCTTATACCTCTTCTAGTGGCAAAGATATTGCTGCCAGTGATATTGATTTGCATGTACGTGCACTATCCATGGGTAAATTACACCATGCCATGATGGGCACAGCTGCTGTTGCCATTGGAACTGCTGCGGCTATTCCCGGTACGCTAGTTGCCCTTGCTGCAAATTTGGCCGCAGACTCAGCTGAGGGAAGTTCAGTAACTTTCGGTCACCCATCAGGCACACTAAAAGTGGGCGCACAAGCTGAATGTATTGATGGTAACTGGACGGTAAAAAAAGTAAGTATGAGCCGGAGCGCTAGAGTATTAATGGAAGGCTGGGTGCGTATTCCTGGTGATTGCTTTTCGCGTCTAACGAAAGGCTCTTAGTACTTTAGGCTATATTTTACTTATTTTACTTTGATTTATAGCCTAGTCAGTTTATAAAGAGACTATTCTAATGAACATATTTAAGGATTTTTATTTTGACTAGGTTTTTTAATGTACCATCACTAACGACTATATTGATTTGTAGTTCATTAAGCGCTATCTCTACACAAGTATTGTCTGCAACTATTAATGTATCGGAAAATTTAATTGTTAGTGAAGTAAATGATAAAAGTATAGAACATGGTTTTATCGGTACGAAGTATGCGTTTGAACTTGGTCAAGGTGAGCATGCTTTAGTTGTACGGTATAAAGATGTTTTTGAAGACTTAGATTTTGCAGAAGAAAGATTGGTTGAATCACAAGATTTTGTGGTTAAGTTTACTATTACTGACCAAAAACTGCTCAAGCTAAGCACGATAGAAATAAAAAATCTTGCCGGTGCGGAACATTTTGCCAAGTCGCCTGAATTGAAACTAAAAGATAGCCATGATAATCAACTAACAGTAACACTGGAAAAAGTCGCTGATTATAAATTAGCTAAGCAAGTTGATATTGCTGTTAATACCTTGGCTTCAAAACAAATGATACAAAGGAAACTCCCTGCATTAGTAACAACTGCTAATGTTACCAAGACAGCAAATAATACAACAAAAGCCATAGCGGTTAACACTTCGGCACAAGTTAACTCTTTAGCTATGTTAAAGTACTGGTGGCAAAATGCGTCTAATGATGAAAAGCAGCGTTTTAGGCAATTTACTAAGGTAAATTAAAGAATACTAATCAAACTAACTAATTTTTTTAAACCGCAAATTATTTAGGAGTTATCTATGACTAAGTTTTTAATGTCTTTTTTTATTAGTACATTAGCTATCAGCACATTAACCATTAGTGCTAATAGCATGGCTTTAAATGGTGAAGCTCCTTATATTGAAGTAAAAGGGCAAGCAAGTGTTTTAGCTGTGCCTGATCGTTTTACCTTATCCGTTGCAATTATCGAACGTGGTCGACTTACGGATAAATTAAGAGCCGTTGTTGATCATAAAAGTAATCAAGTAGTTCAAGTTGCAAAAAGTCTGGGCATTAAAAGCCGTGATATAAACTCTGCTAGGGTTAGTTTAAGGGTAATAGAAGATAAGCCATCAATTACTGTTGAAGGTGTGGAAGTTAGTCGAAGGCTAGGGAATGGCTCTTTGCCAAATAATCAACACAGTAAAGTGTATGCTGGTGTTAATTCTGTTAACAGTCAAAATAATATTAAGCCACAACTTTTTGAGTTACGGCGAAATATTAATATTAACTTTTCAAAGATTGAAAATTATGATCTATTTTTAAGTAACGTGATTAAATTAGGTGTTAGTCATATATCTCCGTTAGCTATGTCAGTTGCCGATACGGAAAAACACTATCAACAAGCGTTAGTTCAAGCGGTCGGTAATGCGAAGAAGAAAGCGACGCGCATCGCAAGTTACTCAGACGTTGTTTTAGGTAAACTGCTCTATGTTAAAGAACAGAGTAGTAATTATTATCAATCTCGCGTGAGCTCCACAATGATGTCAGCTAAATCATCGTTAAATCATCGCTCTCAAGTTGGTAATCAGGTTATTAATGCCAGTGTTTTGGTTAAATTTTCTATTCAAGAATAAATAAAGCGTAAAAATTGATGCATTGTATAGATAAAAGCTTTAATTAAAGTAGCTTTCAAGGTATGTTATGCATTTTTAGCAAACATCTTTTCGTGGCATTTACAATTGACAAACAAAACTGAGTTTTATCGGGATTTATTAGCGCAAGCTAAAGCGCTATTAGCAGATGAAACAGATCCTATCGCCAATATGGCAAATATTTCGGCTTTGCTCTTTAATGCTTTAGGGCAGGTAAACTGGGTTGGCTTTTATCGAGTTTTAGATGGAGAACTGGTTCTTGGTCCATTTCAAGGTAAGATCGCTTGTATTCGAATTCCTCTTGGTGTTGGGGTTTGTGGCACCGCAGCGCAAACAGTAACAACTTTGCGTATTGATGATGTGCATCAATTTGATGGGCATATTGCTTGTGATGCTGCCAGTAACTCAGAAATTGTTATTCCTGTTCAACTTAAGGGTGATACAATAGCCGTCTTAGATATTGATAGCACTCGTTTTGAACGTTTTGACCAAGAGGATCAAAATGGTTTAGAATCAATTGTAAAAGTGTTTACACAAAGTTTAATTGTAAGAGAGCAAGACTTGGAAAGACCGTTTATATGAAAGAATTTGTGGTAATACATGATTATTTAGTCTCCGAAGCGATTGTCGGTGATTGGGATGGACAAGAAGAAATCGTTGCTGAGCGCGTGAATGAACTTTACCATACACTTTACGACTTAGCAGAGGAAGATATAGAAACAGAAATATTAGAGCAGTTACTTGCTTTAATTTGGGATACCTGGATTGGGCAAGAAGTATTGCCTGATTTAGAATCTGAAGATATTTATGAGTGGTGTAAACACGTTCTTGATAATAGAGAGCAACACCTTCAACGAGAAGATTATTAATTTAACCTATTTAACTAAAATTGTATAAAAGTTGTATTTATGGAAACTGAAATTAAACGAATAAGCACTAAAGACATTATCACTTACTTAACCGAGAAATTTCCTGAATGCTTTTCAGTTAAGGGTCAGGTAAAACCATTAAAAGTGGGTATTTTTCAAGATTTAGCTGACAAGCTTACTGATGATGAAACGGTTAGTAAAACCCGCTTACGTCAAGCCTTAAGACATTACACCAGCAGTTGGCGTTATCTTAAAGCGATCAAACTAGGGACATTTCGTGTTGATATTGACGGTAAAGATGTTGCTAAAATTGATGAAGATCAGGCTAACTATGCTAGTAAAACGTTAAAAGAAAGCCAAGAAAAATTTGGTAACAATTCTTCTGCGAATAAAAAACCAGCTGATAATGGAACGAAAAAGCCATATAAAGGTCATAAGCCTAAAGGCAGCGTGACTAATACCTCAATAACTACTCCAGCAGAAACTAAACGTGATTCTGCTAAGTATAAATCGCTTAAAGCAACTAAACGTAAAGTAGTAAAAAAAGAGTTACCGCCATTGAAACCGGTAGAATCAGCTACAATAACTGTAGGGTGTAAAGTTAAAGTTCAATTAGGTAATTCACCTATGAATGCAACCATTACCGAAATTGCAGGTAAAGACATAAGTGTTCAGTTAGACTCAGGCATGATCATCAAAACACAAATGCAGAACATATATTCATAAATTTATCAGTTAAAGCTTAGTTGTGTTAATAAAATAGTTTGGAGAAATAGGCATGCAAAAACTTGGTCGTATCGCACTTGCCGTATCAATATCGGTAAGTTTCTCAATAGGTAGTATGGGTGCCTTAGCATTTGTTGATGAAAGTAAAGATCTTGTATTGCCTGTTTTAGTACCAGAAAGTCAACATGCTACGGCAAGCAAGCGTATCACCGCGAGATTTACGCGTGGCCACTATAAAAAAGTTAAAATTAGTGATGCCTTATCCGAGGAAGTTTTTGCCAGATTTATTAAACAGTTGGATTATTCTCGACATGTTTTTTTAGCCAGCGACATTACTCGTTTTGAAAAACATAGTGCAGAGTTTGATGACGCTTTTGCTCGTGGCCGACTCGATTTTGCCTATGATATTTATAATTTAAATATGAAGCGTCGTTTAGAGCGTTATGAATATGCACTTAGTTTACTAAATAGCAAAGACTCTAGTGATGAAAAAGTTCAGCAATCACCTTTTAATTATAGCCAAAATGACGTTTATTCTTATGATCGTGAAGAAGCTCCTTGGGCCAAATCCGTTGTAGAATTAAATGAATTATGGCGTATAAAAGTAAAGTCTGATGCCTTAAACTTAACATTAACCGGCAAAGAATGGCCTAAAGTTAAAAAAATACTCACTAAACGTTATAAATATGCGATTAAGCGCTTAAAGCAAAGTGAAAGCGAAGATGTTTTTCAATTAGTGATGAACAGTTTTGCGCGTGTAGTTGAGCCGCATACTTCTTATTTATCTCCTCGCAATGCCGAACGTTTTCAAATGGAAATGAATTTATCGCTTGAAGGTATTGGTGCAGTATTACGTGCTGAAGAAGACTATACGGTAATTCAAAGTGTTATCAGTGGTGGTCCGGCGGATCAATCGAAACAATTAAAAGCAAAAGATCGTATTGTTGGTGTTGCCCAAGGTGATAAAGATTTTGAAGATATTATCGGTTGGCGATTAGATGATGTTGTTGACAAAATCAAAGGCCCTAAAGGTACTACGGTAAGACTACAGGTAATCTCAGGGAAATCTGATGATATCTCAAATGTTAAAATAGTAACCATCGTTCGAGACAAGATAAAATTAGAAAATAAAGCCGCTAAGTCCGAAGTATATTTCGAGGGGGTAGGGCTTGGTGACAAAAATAGTCAAGCTAAAAAATTGGGAGTGATCACCATCCCTAGTTTTTATAATAATTTATCTAGAGATGTTAAGAAAGAAATTGAAAAGTTAAAAGAGCAAGAAGTACAGGGCATTATTATTGATCTACGTAGTAATGGTGGTGGCTCCTTGCCTGAAGCGACATTATTAACAGGCTTATTTATTGATAAAGGTCCGGTAGTACAAATAAGAAATGGTGCCAACCGAGTTGATGTCCTTCGTGATAAAGATGGCATTAGTTATTATGATGGCCCGTTAACGGTTATGGTTGACAGGTACAGTGCTTCTGCTTCAGAAATTTTTGCCGCGGCCATACAAGATTATGGTCGAGGTATCATCGTTGGTGAGCATACCTTCGGTAAAGGTACTGTCCAACAGCATAGAGGCTTGGGCAGAGTATATGATTTATATGAAAACCCGTTAGGTAGTATTCAATATACTATTGCTAAATTTTATCGAATTAACGGTGGCAGCACTCAACATCGAGGTGTATTACCCGATATTGCCTTCCCTACAGCGGTTGACCCTGAAGATTGGGGTGAAAGTAAAGAAAAAAATGCCTTACCATGGGATCAAATAGATAAAGCTCAGTACACTAAGCTTAATGATATTCATACTGACGTTAGCTATTTAACTTCGCTATACCAACAACGTATTAAAGAAAATAGTGAATTTAATTATTTACTAAACGATATTGAAAAGTATAAAGCTGAAAAAGATGATAAAACTATTTCCCTTAATTTAGCAACGCGTAAAGCTAAACGTGAAGCGAGAAAAGAAAAACAACTTATTCGTGCCAATGAACGTCTTGTTGCTATGGGTAAAGAGAGCGTAACCACGCTTGATGATTTACCTGATGAATTAGATGAACTAGATCCATTTTTAGATGAAACAGCACGTATTACTTTTGATTTAATTAGTTTAGGAAAAATAGCTAAAAAATAACAAAAACAGTGTGAGAAGAAAGCCGCCTATAAGGCGGCTTTCTTGTATCTAAAGCACAGCATTTATATATATAAAAAGCGCATAAATACGCAAAATTATACCTGTTAAATTAATTAATAGGTCAAATTTTAATGACAATAAATTTTTAGGAACAAGGCGCTTGATTGAGCAATAGCTGGCTATTGGGATTGAAAGTAACGATGTTATTGGAGGTTTAGGTCATTTAAAAAGATCACCTAGTTACTTTGAACGGTATAACAACGATAATAAAAGGTTAATTAAAAATTATGTCAAAGCAAGTACTTGAGCAAATCAACCCTAAGGAACCGAGCATGTTAGATGCTCTTATTCCTGTTATATCTTTAGTCGGATTACTTGCCACAGCGGTTGTGTATTTTGGTAATGACTCCTCTTATGGGCCTAATCAAATTGCCTTGTTAATTGCCATGGGGATTGCTGTCGTTATTGGCATTAAAAATGGTCATCAATGGCATGATATTGAAAAAGCAATTATTAATGGTATTTCTTTATCGCTTGGCGCAGTGCTTATTTTACTTGCGGTTGGCTCGCTCATTGGTACTTGGTTGTTATCAGGTACTGTGCCCACGATGATTTATTATGGCTTACAAATACTTGATCCCAGTTGGTTTTATGCTGCTGCTTGTATTATTTGTGGCATTGTCGCCTTAAGCATTGGCAGCTCTTGGACCACGGCAGCAACTATTGGTGTTGCGTTAATTGGTATCGCACAGGGGTTATCATTAGATCCGGCTATTACCGCAGGTGCTGTTATTTCAGGTGCCTATTTTGGTGATAAAATATCACCACTATCTGAAACGACCAATTTAGCACCTGCCGTAGCAGGAAGTGAATTATTCGCCCATATTCGTTATATGTTTTGGACCACAGTACCTTCTATTTCAACTGCTATGGTGTTATTTTTAATCTTAGGTTTTAGTGAAGAAACCACCGCAACAACTTCGGCTATTAGTGATTTGAGCAATCAACTTGCCCAACAATTCAATATTAGTTTATTCAATTTAATACCATTAGTAGTGTTATTGCTTTTAGCAATAAAAAAAGTACCCGCTTTTCCTGCCGTTGCTATTGGCGCCTTAATGGGAGGACTATGGGCCGTGCTGTTTCAACAAGAGTTAATTTTACGCTTAGCCAACGAGACGACAGATGTGCTCACTGCTAATATTAAAGTAGTATGGACAGCGTTCTTTGACGGAGTAAGTATATCAACGGGTAATACAGAATTAGATAAGCTATTAAGTGGTGGTGGTATGTCGAAAATGCTCAATACCATTTGGTTAATTATCTGTGCGTTAAGTTTTGGTGCGGTACTAGAGCATTTAGGTATGTTACGTAAATTTGTTAGTGCTATTCTTGCGGCAGCAAAATCTACTGGCAGTTTAATTGCGAGTACTGTAGCAACATGTATCGGCACAAACTTGATTACAGCGGATCAATATATGGCCATCGTTATGCCAGGACGTATGTATAAAGAGGAATATCAACGCCGTGGTTTACATCCATTGGTATTAAGCCGTACACTAGAAGATTCAGGCACAATAACGTCACCGCTTATACCGTGGAACACTTGTGGCGCATATATGTATAGCGTGTTATTAGTGAATCCACTTGATTATATCTTTTATAGCTTCTTTAATTTAATTAACCCAATACTAGCTGTTGTTTATGGTTTTATTGGCTTTAATATTAAAAAACTGGCTACTAAAGCTTAACTTTTATTTTAGCCTGCATTGCAGGCTGTTATGTTCAGGATGATTTATGACTCGCTCAACTGCTCGATTTTTAGCTGATTACAGCCCGGCAAACTTTACCATTGAAACGGTTAATCTAACGATAGAATTAGATGATACCAATACTCAGGTTATTAACGAATTAACACTGAATAGGCAAGGTGATCACCAAGAAAATCTTATTTTAGATGGTGACAAATTAACCTTGGTTTCTGTGTCAATTGATGATGAACAATTATCAACAGATCAATATGAGCAATTAGATAATAGTCTGATCATTATTACCAATAAAAATAATTTTAAACTCGTCATTGTGACTGAAATTAATCCTGTAGATAACACTTCACTTGAAGGTTTGTTTAAATCAGGTGGCGCTTTTTGTAGTCAATGTGAAGCGGAAGGTTTTCGCCGCATTAGCTACTACTTAGATAGACCCGATGTAATGGCCATATTTACTACCAAAGTGATTGCTGACAAAACCTTGTATCCGTATATTTTATCAAATGGTAATAAAATTGCTCAAGGTGAATTAGCCGACAATAAACATTTTGCTACTTGGTATGATCCTTTTCCAAAACCTTGCTATTTATTTGCTTTAGTCGCCGGAGACTTTGATTTATTAACCGATACCTTTACCACCTGCTCAGGTAAAGAAGTCGCGTTAGAAATTTTTGTTGATAAAGGTAATTTATCTAAGGCCGAACATGCCATGGCGTCATTGAAAAAATCAATGTTGTGGGATGAACAAACGTTTGGCCTAGAGTATGACTTAAATATTTATATGATTGTCGCCGTTGATTTTTTCAACATGGGGGCGATGGAAAATAAAGGCTTGAATGTTTTCAATAGCAAATATGTTTTAGCGGACAAGTCATCAGCAACAGATACTGATTATTTTAATATTGAAGCGGTTATTGCGCATGAATATTTTCATAATTGGACCGGTAATAGAGTTACTTGTCGAGATTGGTTTCAACTAAGTTTAAAAGAAGGCTTAACCGTTTTTCGAGATCAACAATTTAGTGCTGATATGCATTCAAGTTCGGTAACGCGTATCCAAAATGTTCGGGTGTTACGTTCACTGCAATTTGCTGAAGACGCAGGACCGATGGCACATCCTATCCGTCCAGAGAAAGTTTTAGAAATGAATAACTTCTATACTTTAACTGTTTATGAGAAAGGCGCTGAAGTGATTCGTATGCTCCATACCTTATTGGGTAAAGATAACTTTAGAGCAGGAATGGACCTTTATTTTCAACGTTTTGATGGCATGGCGGTCACCTGTGATGATTTTATTGATGCCATGAGTGATGCTTCTAATAAAGATTTAACGCAATTTAAGTTATGGTATAGCCAATCAGGTACGCCAGCGGTACGTGTTAGTGAAAGTTTCGATGCGGAAAAAGGCGAATATCACCTTGTATTAGCACAGCAATCACCGGTTACTATTAAACAAGTGGCTCCTAGTGCATTACATATACCGGTAAAGCTTGAATTGATTGTTAATAATAATGATGAAACCAGTATCCAAGAACAGTTAATTGAACTAAAAGAGCAAGAACAATCATGGACTTTTTCAGGATTTAATACCAAGCCAACTTTAGCCTTATTTGCAGATTTTAGTGCACCGGTTAAGGTGAACTTTGTTCAAGATGATGACAGTCTATTCACTATAATCGCGAAAGCAAATAATAGCTTTTGTCGCTGGGATGCGGGACAAAAATTGTTAATGTCAACGATTAAAGCGCTGACACTAAATCCTTTATTTGAAATTTCACCGCAGCTAATAACTTGTTTTACTGGTATTTTAAACGCTAATGATGATCCAGCATTTATTGCCGAACAATTAGCCTTACCAAGCTTTGATGAAGCGGCAGATTTAATTGAGCAAGTTGATCCTATTCGTTTAGTGAATGCTATTAATACTCTTACATTATTTTTGGCACAAGGATTAGAGCAAACCTTGTTAAATAAGTTTAAAGGTTGTTTATTAGTTTTAGCGCAAGCGAATGTTTGCGACAGAGAAGTTATTGCCAATAAAGCATTGAAGAATACTTGTTTGTTCTATTTAGCAGCCATGGAGCAACACGTTTCATTAGTTGAACAACAATTTGATTCTTCTGACAATATGACAGACTCACTAGCGGCATTAAATTGTTCGGCTAGATATAATCTTGATAAGTTGCCTTTATACATGCAAAAATTTGAGAAAAAATGGCAGACAACAGCATTAGTTATGGATAAATGGTTTTCACTAGCGGCGAGTGTCCGTAGTGATGACATTTTTGTGCAATTGAATAAACTAATTAAGCATGACTTGTTTAGCATTAAGAACCCAAATCGTGCTAGATCGTTAATAGGTGCTTTTGCTATGAATAACCCTAAATACTTTCATAGCCCTACAGGTGAGGGCTATCAATTTTTAGCAGACAAAGTAGCGGAGTTAAATGTTATCAATCCACAAGTTGCTTCACGATTAATTACGCCACTAATTCAGTTTAATAGCTTTGCTCAGCCTCATAAACAATTGATGCTGACGCAACTTGTTCGTTTACAATCTTTACCTAATTTATCTAATGATTTAAAAGAAAAACTGGATGCAGCTTTGGCGAATTAAGGCGTTATAGCAATTTATTTGTATTGGTATTATCACGCCCTATGCGTTTTGTTGGGCGTGACATAAACTACCTTATCAGCTATTTATGATGCAAATAACTTGAATTTAAGCTGAAAAAAGCTAGATTTAAAGCAGGCTCTTTGAAAATAACAATCTTTTATAATCACCAGATTAAGCTATATAGCCTTATTATGAAGTACTACTTTTCTTTAAATATAACTAAACACGATTTTTTGCCATATTACCGAGGCCAAATTAATACAATTGTGGTAACCACTAATCTTAGAACAACCGTTCAATTTCCCGCCATGCACCTTCGAAGTCACTTAACAAACGATGGTGTTTATGGCAAATTTTGCCTAGAAACTAATAATAATAAATTTTTATCACTGGTTAAATTAAATTAATTCACTTTATCTAATTACAAATAGAGTAATCGCTTTAAACGGTGGTCAGACCATCAGTTAATTTTTATCATTAATATATATCTATGAAATGATCATTATTTCATTAACTTAGTTCAATTTAATTTTAGGAGTATTTTTTTGTTTTAAACGATTGTTTTAAACGGTAGTTAGTGGTCGATGAGTTGTTAATTGCAAATCTTTAAAATACAGCGATTTAACTATTGTTTTTACACTTGCTACCAAATGTAAATGATGCAATTATTGTTTTACTCTTATTTGTGGTCTAACCACTGAATTTGAAGTATATAAATTATAAAAAATAAATAACGATGTTAAGCCACGCCATAAAATGTTGCTTTAATGTTAAAATTAACATTACTAACAAGTTTTTTTTAGGCTACTTGATTCGCTACTGGGGAGAGAATAAATGAAATATAACCCTCGCAGGTTTTCTAAAAAACCTTTAGTCGTTGGTATTACCACAGCACTGTCAATGGCATTACTAGGCGCAAGTCTTAATAATGCTCAAGCTGCAAGGTGGGAATTTGGAGAGGTAGAGGTAAGTTTTGATTCTACCTTTAGTGCTGGCTCTAGTTGGCGTACTGAAAATCGTAACTGGAATGATAATGTTGCTATAGCCAATAATGTCAATAATGGTTTTGATTTTAGTAATTATAATGCTGTCTTCAATGCAAACCCCACCAAATATACTATTTGGCAAGGTGATGGTAGTTATTCAGCTAATGGTGACAATGGCAATCTAAATTATAATTCAGGTGAGGCCTTTTCTCAGTTACTCAAAGGTAGTCATGAATTAGATATTCATTATGGCAATATGGGTATCTTTGTACGCGGCATGTATTATTATGATTTTGCCATGATGGATAGTGACCGAGATTGGACTAACCTGATCAGTGGTCAAGCGAATGATCCTTGTAACGATAGTGAAGCAAAAAAGCAAGTATGTGCTGATATACGTTTACTCGATGCTTATGTTTATGGTGATTTTGAGTTAGGCGAAATGCCATTTTCAGTTCGTATTGGTCAGCAAGTGATTAGTTGGGGTGAAAGTACGCTAATTAGTCATGGGGTCAGCGAAATTAACCCGGTAGATATAGCACGTTTAAGGGCACCAGGTGCTGAGTTAAAAGAAGCGTTTATTCCATTTGGTGCAATTTGGGGCTCTTTAGGTATCACTGAAAACGTTAATATAGAGGGCTTCTACCAATATTCTTGGGAAAAAACAGTGCTACCACCTCCAGGTAGTTATTTTTCAACCAATGATTTTGCTGGTGATGGTGGTAATAACAATAATGTTCAGCTGGGTTTCTCTGGCAACCCTGATATGGATGTAACAACCTTACTTGCTGGCTTAAATCAAATTGGTGACTTGGTTCGTACTGGTGATCCAACAGCAATACTTACCGCGGCAAGTGCATACTTAGCTTATCCCACCAAAGTAACATTAAGGTCGCAAGGTACGTCTGCAGAATTGGAGCCAGAAGATGGTGGCCAATATGGTCTGCGTTTATCTTGGTATATACCTGAATTGAATGAAACAGAATTGAGCTTTTATTATGTCAATTATCATAGTCGTAGGCCTATTTTTGCGGGTTTAACTGCTAATTTTTCAACTGAAGCTATTTTAGGTAATTATGCTACGACAGGTGAGTTAGGAGGAGATTTAGCCTATTTAGGTAGTAATATCATTACTTCTGACAATCTTTACGAGAATCTTTCGGTGTTTCCTCAAGTAAAACTGCAATACCCTGAAGATATTAGAATGTATGCATTAAGTTTCAATACCACCGTTGGAACAACTGCCGTTGCCGGTGAAATTAGTTATCGTCAAGATGAACCGCTGCAAGTTGATGATGTAGAGTTATTGCTGGCCGCAATGCCGCAGCAATTAGCGACAGCATTACCCGATACTTATGGTGCTTTAGATGGCATTTCTCAGTTAATTAATTCGTCAACGGGTCAGCCTTATGGTTCAGGTCTAATGGTAGATGGCTTTGTTTTATCTGATACAGTTCAAGCACAAGTAACCTTGACTCATTTATTTGGTCCAAGCATAGGAGCAAGTCAGTTAACTGGCTTAATTGAAATAGGTGGTATCAATATTAATGATATTCCTGATCAAGATGTACTGCGATTAAATGGCCCAGGTACTGCGAGAAGTGGTAGTTCCTCAGGCCTAATGCTTGATGTACAAGGCGGCTATGAAGCTAATCCATTCCCAACTGAATTTGCCTGGGGCTATAAAGTACTCGTTAAGCTAGATTATAATAATGTATTTGCCGGTGTGAATGTGTCACCACGAGTTGTGTTTTCTCACGATGTAAAAGGTATTACCCCTGATCCATTATTTTTGTTTATTGAGGATAGAAAATCTGTTTCGTTCGGTTTGAATTTTGATTATCAAAGTCGTTGGGCGGCACAACTGAACTATAATGGCTTCTTCGATGGTGTTGGTACTACCAACAAAATGGAAGATCGTGATTACGTATCTTTTAGCATTAGCTATTCAATTTAGGAAAAGGCCACAACTATGAAAAACAAAATCTTCAAAAAAAGCACTTTAAATAAGAGTGGCTTATTAACCCTAGCAGTTTCAGTTGCCCTTGCTTCGACGGTTGTTAATGCCAAGCTATCTGCTGCTGATGCGGAAAAGCTAGGGAAAGAATTAACCCCTATGGGAGCAGTACAAGCTGCTAATAACGATGGTTCTATACCTGAGTGGACGGGTGGCATTACTAAGACTCCCGAAGGCTATAGTGTTGGTGATCATCATGTAGATCCTTATCCTAATGATAAAATTAAGTATACGATTACCGAAAAAAACGTTTCTGATTACAAAGGCTTACTTACTCCAGGGCAAGTTAAGTTATTTGAAACTTATCCGGAAACGTTCAAAATGAATGTTTATCAGACACATCGTAGTGCTTCATATCCTGATCATGTGTATCAAGCGGTAAAAATCAACTCAACTCGTGCTGAATTAGTTAAAGATGGTAATGGTATTCAAGGGGCCGCGGTAGGTATTCCTTTTCCAATACCTGCAAATGGTTTAGAAGCTATTTGGAATCATACTTTACGCTATCGTGGTGAAAGTGTTACTCGTCAAGGTGGTCAAGCAGCACCAACGGCTTCAGGTGACTTTACTTATATAGGTCTGCACGAATCGTTATTATTGCCATATAATGTTAAAGGTGCATTACCTAGTGAACTTGAAAAAACAAATATTTTGTTTAAGTTTAAACAAAAGGTTACCGAGCCAGCCCGTTTAGCAGGAACAGCTTTATTAGTTCATGAAACCATGGATCAAATAAAAACACCTAGGCAAGCATGGACTTATAATACCGGACAACGTCGGGTTCGGCGTGCACCTAATGTGGCTTATGATGCACCTGGAACAGCGTCTGACGGTTTGAGAACTACCGATGATTTTGATATGTACAATGGTGCACCTAATCGTTATAACTGGACATTGAAAGGTAAACAAGAGTTACTTATTCCCTATAATGACTACCGTTTGCATAGCGATAACGTGAAGTATAATGAAATATTGCAACCTGGCCATATTAACCCCGAACTTATACGTTACGAAAAGCATAGAGTTTGGGTTGTTGAAGCAACTCTAAAAGATAAAACTCGTCATACCTATAAAAAGCGTGTTTTCTTTATTGATGAAGATAGCTGGCAAGTAGCAATTACTGATATTTACGATAACCGTGATGAATTATATCGAGTAGGTGTTTCACATACGATTAATTATTATGAAGTACCGACGCTATGGTCAACGTTAGATGTTTTTCATGATTTGCAATCACGTCGTTACATTGCGTTAGGCTTGGATAACGAAGCTAAAATGTATAACTTCTCTGCGAAGTTAAAGCACAAAAGCTTCACCCCATCAGCGCTAAGACGAGAAGGTCGAAGATAAAACCTACAATGTAAAACGGCTGACGAATGTTAGCCGTTTTAGTTCTATCTTTTGACTATTTATTTTTTCTGTTTATGTTTTGTAACTATTTACCTCATGTGACCCTCGTGATGTATTAATTGAGGAACTCAATGTAATACACAAAATTCTGTTTAAATAACCTATGGAATGAGATAACTTCCAAGGTTAGATGAATAAAAACTATCTTTTGTAATAATATAGAGAATTCGCTAATGCATTTTGTTTTACTTTTATTGATGAGTTCTTTACTTTACTCATTTAGCCTTGCCAGTTTGGCTGCAGACTCTTCGTCAATTTCTCATCTTCCTTCAGTCAAAGCTCCTTTAGTGAGTCAATCGTTATTATTAGATATAACCAATATTGGTCAAGTTAAGTTAGTAGCGGTTGGAGAACACGGACATATTATACTCTCTAGTGATGGGATGAACTGGCAACAAGCCAATGTGCCTGTGCAAACAACCTTAACCAGTGTCTTTTTTTACAGTGGAAAACTGGGTTGGGCCGTCGGCCATGATGCGACCATCTTACATAGCAAAGATGGTGGTTTAACGTGGCAAGTACAATTATATCAACCTACATTGGAAAAGCCGTTACTTAATATTGTATTCAAATCACCGCTAGAAGGTTTGGCTATTGGCGCCTATGGGCTTTTTTTTCGTACTTTAGACGGCGGTAAAACATGGCAAAGCGAATTTCATAGTGAGTTCTTGTTACCTGATGATATTGACTATTTAGCTGAGCTTAAACAAGAAGACGAAGAAGCATATTTAGATGAAGTATCCTCTATTTTACCTCACTTTAATCGTTTATTGATTGATGGGCGTACACTTTATATGGTGGGTGAAATGGGCTTAATGGCTAAAAGCAATGATTTTGGCAAAAATTGGCTGCTATTTGATGAAATTTATCAAGGATCTTTTTTTGACATGGCTAGAACGATCAAAGGTAACTTACTTGTCGTTGGTTTACGTGGGCATGTTTTTAGAAGTTTAAAAAATGGCCCCCCATGGCAGCAACGTCAAACAAATACTACAGCACTAATTAATGATATTGTTTTAAATGATGATGATCGCATTTTCCTACTCGCCAATAATGGAACCTTACTTGAAAGCAATGACGACGGCCAAAGTTACCGCTTAAGAAACCAAAAAGATGGTAAAGCTTTAATTGCGGGCGTTTGGTTTAATAATCAATTGATTGTTGTCTCTGATGTTGGCATTAAAACAATTTCTTTGTAAGCTTTCTTTGAAAAGTTAAATGATAAAATAATATAAGAATATTTGGATTGTAATACACTATGAAAATTTCCCTTACTAACCGCTTAGAAGTAGGTTTGTTCCGCCATAAGTTTTTGGTATTGATGTTATTTGTTTTAGGAAGTGTTTTCTTGATGTTTCAAGCAACACAAATAAAACTCGATGCTTCTTTTACTAAAAACATTCCACTTAACCATGAGTATATGCAAACCTATTTAAAACATAGGGAAAATTTTGGTGGTGCCAATAATATATTAATCTCCGTATGTAACAATGACGGTGATATTTTTACCGCTAACTTTTTTGAGGCACTAAAAGGAGTTCACGACCAACTATTTTTTATTCCAGGTGTTGATCGTATTCAGGTTAAGTCATTATATTCTCCTAGCACCCGTTTCGTTGAAGTAGTTGAAGATGGTTTTGCAGGAGGGCCGGTAATTCCCGCTGATTTTCAAGCGAATGAACGCGGCTTAGCGATTGTAAAAAGTAATATAGAAAAAGCAGGTATTGTTGGTAGCATTGTTGCCGATGATTATAGTTGTGCCATGGTTAAAGCCTCTTTAATGGATTTTAATCCAAATACAGGAGAAAAACTTGATACGTTAACTATGGCTACACAACTAGAGCAAGAAATAAGACAAGCATTTGAAAAAGATAATATCTCAATCCATATCATTGGTTTTGCAAAGATGGTGGGCGATGTTGCCGAAGGTGCTAAAGGTGTTGTCGTCTTCTTTGCCATTGCTATTGCGATAACTGCTGTCATGGTATTTTTATTTTGTCACTCTATCAGTTTGACTTTTCTGCCCATTTTTTGTTCTTTAATTGCCGTAGTATGGCAAATGGGTATGTTGTCTACGCTTGGCTTTGGGCTTGATCCCATGTCAATTTTAGTGCCATTTTTAGTGTTTGCTATTGGCGTTAGTCATGGCGTACAAATGATTAATTCGGTGGTTAAACAAGTAAGTTTAGGTCTGTCTAGCCAAGCTGCGGCACAAGCTAGTTTTAGGGCATTATTAATTCCTGGCGGTATTGCTTTACTCTCAGATACGGTTGGCTTTTTGACTTTGCTTTCAATTGATATTGGTATCATTCGTGAATTAGCGATCACTGCATCTTTAGGTGTAGCGATGATTATTCTCACTAATTTAATGCTATTACCATTACTGGTTTCTTATTTAACTATTACACCGAAAGACCGAAAAAATCATGCGGGTAATATTGGTGAAGAAAGTATGGTCTGGCGCTTTATGGCAAGTTTTGCCACCAAAGGTCCTGCGAGAGTGATTTTAGTGCTAACGATTGCTTTGTATGCTGCTGGTTGGTTTAATTCTCAAAGTTTAAAAATTGGTGAATTACACGCTGGTGCACCGGCACTGCATGAATCATCTCGTTATAACCGAGATACTTTTTTAATCACTAACCGTTATGCCATCAGTGTTGATTATATGTCAGTGATTATTGAATCAACGCCTGATGCTTGTACTTATTACGATACCATGAATACTATTGATAGATTTCAATGGCGTATGGAAAATGTTACGGGGGTTCAATCTGCTGTTAGTTTAGCTTCGATATCTAAATTAGTTAATGCCGGCTATAACGAAGGTAATGCCAAATGGCGTGTCATCCCTCGCAACCAGCAAACGCTAGTTCAATCTATTGCTCGCGTACCTTCTTCAAGTGGGTTGTTAAACAATGACTGTAGTGTTATGCCTGTTATTTTATTTTTACAAGATCATAAATCCGAAACCATTGAACGGGTGATTAAGGAAGTTAAATTAGCCGCAGCTGAGCTAGGCAATAAGCAATTACAGTTCAAACTAGCATCGGGCCCCGTTGGTGTTATGGCGGCAACTAATGAAGCGGTAGCCCAAGCGCAGTTACCTATGATGCTTTATGTCTATGGTGCCGTGATTATTTTATGTTTACTAAGTTTTAGAAGTATAAGAGCAACTATTGTTGTGGTATTACCTTTATATGTAGTCTCAACCTTGGCTCAATGGTTAATGACGGTGTTAGATATTGGTTTAACCGTTTCAACCTTACCTGTAATAGCACTAGGAGTTGGTATTGGTGTTGATTATGGTATTTATATTTTATCGACCATGAGCGAGAAATTAAAAGCCGGTGCTAATGTACATGATGCTTATCTTGCCGCGCTTAAAGAGCGTGGTAGTGCGGTGTTGATTACCGGAGTCACTCTTGCCATCGGTGTATCAACATGGTTCTTTTCAGATTTGAAATTTCAAGTAGATATGGGCATACTTTTAACGTTTATGTTTTTAGTTAATATGCTTGCTGCAGTGATAGTTTTACCCGCTCTAGCAGCATTTTTATGGCCGAACAAAAAAACCAAATAAAGTATTACGGTAAAACAAAAAAGCCTTAACAATCAGTTGTTAAGGCTTTTTTGTTTGCCCAGCGAAGCTGGAAAACCCGTCCACTTGAAAGATAGTGGAGTCACCCCGACTAAGGGGATTTGTAAATCACTTCAGATAGTCAATATAAGCACAATATTAAAATGCTTTTCACCTTGGGTAAGGCGCAGGTTACGGGTAGTACAGCTTAGGTTATGGAAGAAGCTAGGTAAGTTACATCGGCGCCTGAAACAGTTGAAGTAAAAACCGGCGTTCTCGCTTCTTATTACTGAGCAAAGTGATGAGAAATAGTAAATGCATGAGCCGTATAAGAGATCCGTACGTACAGCTCTGTGAGAGGGATGAGCCTCACCCTAATTGATATTGACTTTACTTCCTAAATCATTCAATACTGTTCACTACTTCCCTGAATTATTAGGCATTAATGAAGGGAATCAGTTAACACCGAGTAATTATGTTTGAGCAGTTTTGGAGAAATAATGAATAAAAACCCTTTGACAACATCTTTTACAAAAAGTGTACTTACCATTTTAATCAGTACAACGTTAGTTGCTTGTGGTGGTTCAAGTAGCGATACAGAAAAGACCATTGAGCAAGCCGTAACTCCTCCTACAACAACAGAGCTTACAGTTAATGAACTAGGTATTAGTGCGGTACCAGATGAATTAAAAGCGACTTACAGTACAGCGTTAAATTTTGATCGCTACACCAAGATTGATACGCCCAATGGTGACGTAATTCATATTATTGCTCAAAATGAAATCATGCCTAATCAAATTGTTCGTGCTCGTGGCATTTTGCAGCACTATTTAACCGATTACCCAGGCTCAGTATATGGCGCAGACAAAAGTGATGTTGCCAATAAAATGGCTGAAAATGGTGCGGTTTTATTACTGTTAAATGGTGTGGATGATGGCACCAATGCCGGCGCTGAACTTGACGGGCAGCCGTTATATTATGGCGAAATGCAAGTAGAAGGTCATAGCTGGTATATCACGCAAGACTATCAGCATCGCGATGCCGCGTTCGAGGAAATTTTACACCTAGTGCATGACTACGGTATCGGCATTGACCAAGGTGAAGAATATGATGGTGTGTTACCTGAATATCAAGCAGAAATCCGCGCTGCACAAGTAACAGCGCTATCGGGTCAACTTTGGGCTTGGGCAGAGAGGGAAAATTGGTTGGCAGATTTAACTGCTGAAAATAGTTTATCGCAAGAGTATTTAGCTTCTGTCATTGATACTTACTATGGTCTTTGGGGCGCTTCTGATGGTGACTATGGTATGTGGGGAGGGTATATTGCCAAGACTCGTGACGATATGGCAACAACAGATCCAGAAGGTGCAGAGATGATGAATAATAAATTTTTTCATCCGTATCTGACCTATAACGCCCGCATCGATGAAAGTTTTGTTGGCGATTTTAGCTTGATCTTTAACCAGAATTTATCTTATACAAATCATGCACAATATCTTAAAGATGTCACCTTGACTGGCAGCAAAGACAGCAATGTAGTGGTGAACCAATTAGATAACAATATTACTGGTAATGCTGGTATTAATACGGTGATATTTGTTGGTCAAGCAGCGCAATATCAAATCACTAAGGAAAATGGCGTAATTAAGGTGCAAGACTTACAAGATGATCGCGATGGTACTAATACTTTGAATGCGGTAGAAAAGTTACAGTTTTCAGATACTATCATTGAGGTTTCGTCGTTATAACTATTAATTAATAACATCAACGCTAATGCTTCACAGAAAATAGCGTTGATGTTTGTTATTACATTTATCGGTAAATCAAACTTCACTCGGTTAATATGTGATTATTAAGCAATAATTCGCACTGATAATTACATACCTTTATGGGTTTTGTTTTCTACGTTTAGTTTAGTACCCAAAGCTAAGGTTCGCTCTCGCATGCCTTAACCTATTGGTGGGCTAATGCTTCCAATTCATTTTCTTTTCGTCGCGTAATATTTCTAACGATAGCGATTAAATAATTTGTTGCTTTACATTCAACAAAACTAATACTGGCTTTGATAAGAAATTGACTACCACCTTTTCTAGCATGTGCTGACTCAATAATTAACCTTCCGTTACGCTTGAACCGTTAGTTCATAACTACTCACCACATTACTTTAAGCGCTTCCATGATGTAAATTTTAAAGTCAGCTGGTAATTATAGACTAGGTTAATAATTATTTATTAAATCATAGAAAAATAATTTAATTAAATAATTTAATTATTGAGTGAATAACTGCATATTTAATCAGGAAATAGTAAAAATAAGCTGTAGTTATTTAACATAACTGCATAAACAAAAAATCGTGTATACAATCATTTTTACTAACTACAAAAAGATTCGTAGTAAATCAAAAAAAGTACTCGCAATACATTAAATTTACTCATAAAATCTGTACTATACTATAAAAGCTTTCACTCAAGGTTTTACGAAAAAGCTTTATATAGTTATCAAATATCGGTTTTGGATTACATCGTTTGATTAAAATGCGAAATAAAAAATAAAATACTATAGAACTCTTATTCAACTCACCATAAAATATGTGAAGTAAAAATAGAGTACACCTAAATTATTACAAGCTTTCTATTAAAATAATAGCAAAAGGAAAACGGTATGGCGTTAGTGAATGGCTCTCCCTCAGTGATACTAAAAAATGTAGCACAATTAATAAAGAAAAAAGTTCCTCAAGATACAGCCGGTTTAGTCGAGCAATTTGCGACTTTATTATATGGCAATATTTCTTCTCTCGATTTATCAAATAGAAATGACAGTGATATGTATGGTGCTACTTTAAGTTTGTGGAGTTCACTCAACGAACATACGGATGACGCACCTATTATTCATGTTTTTAACCCCTCAGTAAGTCAAAATGGTTGGAAATCAAGTCATACTATTATAGAAGTAATTGTTAAAGACATGCCGTTTTTAGTTGACTCTATTCGCATAGCTTTAAATCGTTTGGGTCTATCGCCACACCTTATGTTGAATTCGCCATTAAAATTGGTAAGAGGAAAAAATAAAAACATTACCAAACTAGCCTCTAACGTTGATACTAAATTTAAAGCAACATCAGAAGAAACCATTTTTTTTATTGAAATAGATAGACAATCCACTAAAGACGAATTAACAACTATAAAAGATGAGCTGTTAAGTGTTGTTGAAGATATCACGTTAACCGTTAACGATTGGCAACCTATGCTTCAACAATTTAATAGTGTCATTGATGAGATAAAAAAAGCTAAGTTACCCGGTGGTAAAAAAGCGAAAGATGATACGGTAGAATTTTTGTCATGGTTGGCTAATAATCATTTTACCTTAATGGGTTATCGTTCATACGATGTCATTGCGGTACAAGGGGACATTAAACTTGAAGCAAACATTAACTCTAGTCTAGGGTTAATGAAAAACTCTAGTAGTACTACAAATCGCTTAATTTCAAGCTTAAATGAGTCGGGGCGAGAACTTGCGTTAGGTGAAAACCATCTTATTCTCACCAAAACCAATTCCCGTTCGAGAGTACACAGACCTGCGCAATTAGATTATATCGGTATAAAACGTTTTGATGACAAAGGTAACGTTATTGGTGAAGAACGTTTTATCGGTTTGTTTGGCTCTGCTTATTACACTAACAGTGCTTTAGATTTACCGTTAATTAAATCTAAAGTAAAAGACGTATGTGACTCTTCTGGTTTTGCTAAAGGATCACATGCCTATAAAACCTTGATTAATATTCTCGAAACATACCCTAGAGATGAAATATTACAAAGTAATGTTAATGAATTATTGCAAAATGTATTGGGTATTTTGCAAATGCAAGAGCGTGACTACTGTGGTTTATTTGTGAGGCGTGATGCTTTTAATCGCTTTTATTCTTGTATGGTTTATGTACCACGTGAGCGTTATAACACTGAGTTACGTGTTGAAACGCAACGCTTGTTACAAGAGGCATTTGGCAGTGATGAAGAAGTTGAATTTACTACCTACTTCTCTGAATCAGTGCAAGCAAGAACACATTATATTGTTAAGGTTAAGTCAACGAAAGCAGATATTAACGTGAAAGAAATTGAAAAGAATTTAAATGAAGCGGCACGAAGCTGGGATGACAAATTAGTCAGTGCCCTGGTTGCTAATAAAGGTGAAGTCGCAGCGAAAGCATTAAGTCGAAAATATAGTCACTTTCCACAAGCCTATAAAGAAGAAGTATTACCGGGCTCAGCGATTGTTGATATCGAGAAATTAGAAAGAGCAAATTTTTCTGATAGTTTAGAAATGTTGTTTTACCAACCGTTAGAAGAAAAAAAGGGCAGTCGTTTTGTAAAATTAAAACTATTCCATAAAGGCAACCCAATTCATCTCTCTGACATATTACCGATATTAGAAAACTTTGGCTTACGTGTTATTGGTGAAAGCCCCTATGCAATTAAAACATCGGACGGAGAAACTTACTGGATTTTAGATTTCTCGATGCTTATCACTGGTGACAGCGATTTTGATTTGTACACAGTAAGAATACTTTTCCAAGATGCCTTTGCTAAAGTGTGGCAGGGTGATTTAGAAGATGATGGCTTTAACCGCTTAGTATTAGGTGCAGGGCTTGAAGGTCGTTGTGTTTCAATTTTACGCGCCTATGCTAAATATGAGCGTCAAATTGGTGGTCGCTTTAGTCAAAATTATATTGAAAATACCTTTGCTCGTTATCCTAGCATTGCGCAATTATTAATTAATTTATTTATCCAACGCTTTGATCCTCATAATAAATCAACTGAGACGGTAAAAGCTAAAGCGCATACCAAATTGTTAGAGTCAATCGAAGAGTCATTAGATAATGTTGCTAACCTAGACGATGATCGTATTATTCGACGGTTTATTGAAATGATCAGTGCCACCATTCGTACTAACTATTTCCAAGTGGATAAACTGATGGGCGAGAAACCGTATATCTCGTTTAAAATTGTTCCAGAAAAAATTAGTGAAATGCCAAAACCAGTACCAAAATTTGAAATATTTGTATATTCTCCACAAGTTGAAGGAGTACATTTACGCGGCGGTAAAGTTGCTCGCGGTGGCTTACGTTGGTCAGACAGACGTGAAGATTTCCGCACAGAAGTATTAGGCCTTGTTAAAGCACAGCAAGTTAAAAATACCGTCATAGTGCCGGTAGGTGCTAAAGGTGGCTTTGTTTGTAAACAATTACCAAATGGCACTCGCCAAGAAATATTTGAAGCGGGCAAGGAATGTTATCGCACTTTTATTCGTGCTTTATTAGACATTACTGACAATATTGTTAACGGTGAAGTAGTTCCTCCTGTCGATGTGGTACGCCTTGATGACGACGATGCTTATCTTGTTGTGGCTGCGGATAAAGGAACGGCAACTTTCTCTGATATTGCCAATGGTATCTCTGATGAATATAACTTTTGGTTAGGGGATGCTTTTGCCTCTGGTGGTAGCGTAGGTTATGATCATAAAGCCATGGGCATTACCGCAAAAGGTGCTTGGGAGTCGGTCAAACGTCACTTTAGGGAAATGGATATTGATTGCCAAAGTACAGATTTTACCTGTATTGCCATTGGTGATATGGCGGGAGATGTATTTGGTAATGGCATGTTGTTATCAAAGCATATTCGTTTACAAGCTGCATTCAATCACATGCATATTTTTATCGACCCTAATCCGGACTCTGCGAAAACCTACCCAGAACGTGAACGATTATTTAATTTGCCTGGCTGTAGCTGGGAAGATTACAACAAAGCGTTAATTTCACAAGGTGGAGGCATTTTTAGCCGCCAGGTAAAATCGATAAAATTAACCCCGCAAATCAAAAAAATGGTTGGTACGCAAAAGCAAAGCATGTCACCTAATGATTTGATCCAAGCAATTTTGACTATGGAAGTTGACTTGTTATGGAATGGGGGGATTGGTACTTATGTTAAAAGCACTAAAGAAACCCATTTAGAAGTAGGTGATAGAGCAAACGATGCCTTAAGAATTAATGGCAGTGAACTACAAGCTAAAATTGTTGGTGAAGGTGGTAATTTAGGTTTAACTCAACTTGGCCGTATTGAATTTGCCGCTAATGGTGGCCGTATTAATACCGATGCAATTGATAATGCCGGTGGTGTAGATTGTTCAGATAATGAAGTTAATATAAAAATATTACTTAATAGCTTAGTACAAAACGGTGATTTAACTGTTAAACAACGTAATAAGTTACTTCATGATATGACCGAAGAAGTAGGTGATTTAGTTATTGAAGATTGTTATCGCCAAACACACTCCCTATCTATTACTGCCATGCGTGGTGTTAATCAATTGCAAGAGCAAGTACGCTTTATTCATGAGTTAGAGCGTGCAGGTAAGCTAGATAGAGCATTAGAGTTTATTCCTGATGATGAAGAAATTTCAGATAGATTAGCGAAAGGTAATGGCTTAACTCGTCCTGAACTTGCTGTTTTACTTGCTTATAGCAAAATGGTACTTAAAGAAGATCTAGTTCATAAAGATATAACGGATAACCCTTATCATAACCGATTATTAATTGCTGCTTTTCCGAAGCAGTTGCGTGATCAATATCAAAATGAGATGCAGCAACATCCGTTGCGTGCAGAAATTATTGCTACTAAATTAGCCAATAAAATTGGTAATGATATGGGCTTTAATTTTGTTAATCGTATGCAAGAAGAGACAGGCGCAACAGTGGTTGAAATAGCTAATGGTTACACTATGGCTTGTGCGGTATTTGAGTTAGAAGAATTCTGGCAACAAATTGAAATATTAAATAATAAAATTTCAACCGCAATACAAACAGAAATGTTATTTCAATACCGTCGTACAGTAAGAAGAGCAACGCGTTGGTTCTTACGTCATCGTAATAAAGCAGTTTCTATAGAACAATCAATAGCGCTATACCAACCAACATTTACTATCTTATCTAAAAAGCTTAATGATTTTATTATTAAAGAAGAAGCAGAGCAGATGCAACGAGTTGCCGATGATTTGATGGTTGCGGGTGTACCTAAAGTAGTCTCGCAACGTATCTCGCAATTAAGTACTATTTTTTCCGTATTAGATATTGCCGAAATAGCAGAGCAAGAAGGTAAAGATGTTAATGTTGTTGCTAGTTTGTACTTTAAACTGGGCGTTCGTTTAGAGCTACATTGGTTCTTAGACCAAATAACTCGTCAGGCGGTAGCTAACCATTGGCAAGCACTTGCTAGAGCATCTTTTAGAGAAGAGCTTGACTGGCAGCAACGCTCATTAACAACTGTTGTCTTGCAATGTGACTGTGATGCGAAAATTGAAGATCTTGATAGCATGCTTGATGCTTGGATGGAAACGAACGAGCAGCCCATTACTCGTTGGCAACATATTTTAGCTGACTTTAAAGTAGGGCAAACTCATGAGTTTGCTAAGTTCTCAGTAGCTTTGCGAGAACTTATGCTCTTAAGTCTAAACTGTCAAAAAGTATCGTATTCAAGTTAGTGACTTAAAGCTGCTTTTAATCACGTGGTATTAATAATTAAAAGCAATTTTAAAAAGTATACTTAGCTGATAAAATCCCCGCTTAACTGATCAAAGTTAAGTGGGGATTTTTATTTCCAGCTATCAATAGATGACTAATTAGAGGTTTTATGTTTTATTCTGCCATTCGTAAAGTGTTGTTTCAGTTTGATGCTGAAACCATTCATGAGTTAACAATTAAAGGGTTAAAAAGTACGGGTTCAACACCGTTGAATGCTTTGTATAAGCAACGTGTTACCAATAAACCAGTAACAGTCATGGGAATTGAATTCCCTAATTCATTAGGCTTGGCAGCAGGTTTAGATAAAAATGGCGAGTGTATTAATGCCTTTGCTGCTATGGGATTTGGTTTTATTGAAGTGGGTACTGTTACACCGCGCCCACAGCCAGGAAACCCTAAGCCGCGTATTTTTCGAATACCAGAAGCGAACGCAATTATTAACCGTATGGGTTTTAATAATAAAGGTGTTGATTACTTAGTATCACAAGTTCGTGCGGCAAAATTTAGCGGTGTTTTAGGCATTAATATTGGCAAAAATAAAGATACAGCGGAAGAAAATGCGAAAGATGATTATATTCACTGTATGCGTAAGGTATATGATTTTGCCACTTATATAACGATAAATATTTCATCACCTAATACGCCAGGTTTACGCTCGTTACAATATGGCGATGCATTAAATGAATTGTTATCAGCACTAAAAGCAGAACAGACACAATTAGCAAAGCAATATAATAAATATGTCCCTATTGCGGTAAAAATAGCGCCAGATTTAACCGAAGATGAAGTTATTTCTATTGCGCAAAGCTTAGTTGATAATAATATTGATGGTGTTATTGCTACCAATACCACCTTATCTCGAGAAGGCGTTGAAGGACTTGAACATGGTAGTGAACAAGGTGGTCTAAGTGGTGCGCCAGTTAAAGATAAAAGTACTACTGTGATAAGTATATTAGCCAAAGCGTTAGATAGTAAGTTACCCATCATAGGGGTTGGTGGCATTGCTTCGAGTAATGATGCGAATGAAAAACTAGCCGCTGGTGCTAGTTTAGTGCAAGTATATACTGGCTTTATTTACCAAGGCCCCCCTTTGGTGAAAGAGATAGTGAATGGCTTACGAGTTTCTTCTTAAGTTTAAAAGTTATATTCAACGGTAATAAAAGCAAGGCGTCCAATTTGGGGCGCTTTGTTAAAAGCAACAGCAGCGTTAGCAAATGCTGCATGGTAATGTTTTTCATCAAATAGGTTGTTGACTGTTAATTTTACCGCTAAATTATCGGTGACTTGAGCTTCAGCGTGTAAGTCTACTACGAAATAACTATCAATCTCGGCTCTTTTATCCTGACTAATTACTTCATTACTGGTGGTACTACTTACCCAACGTAAGGTTGGGCTTAATATATAGCTATAATGGTTAGTTTGATAGTTAAAAGTTACACCTGTTTTTATTTTATAATAGGCGATTAAAGGTAAGTTTGTTTTAACTTCTTGCTTAGTTAATTCTCCATCTATATAAGATAATGCTAACCAATATTCAGTGCTGCCTTGGTTATAACTAATCGTTGAGTTAATTGAAATATCAATACCGTATATGGTTGATTTTCCACTGTTTTTAAATGAACTAGTGCTAGTTAAGTATGCGCCTGAAATCGCTTGCTGTGCTACATCATCATCTGATTTTATGATGATATTATTGGTTTTGTTATAAAAGGGTGCAAATTTAATGGTACTTTGTGGAGTAAACCAATGTTCATAATTTAGCTCTAAGCTTTTTAACGTTTCCGGTTGTAGTTGCTCATTTGGTATATTAAAAGGTGTATTTGAGCTACTTAGCCATTCACCATGTTCATTTTTTTCACCGCTAAAGGAGCCAAAGCTATTAAATACTTGGCTAGAAGGAGGGGCTAAAAAAGAATGGGCATACAATAATTTAAAAACATTATGTGAATCAGCTTGATAAATAGTGCTTAACCTAGGAGTCACTGTGTCGCCATAAAGGCTATGGTGATCATAACGAATGCCGCTAACTTGTCGCCATTTATCGTTAACTTTCCAATTATCTTGTAGATATACACCGGAATTTTCATCTCGGTGTTGAAAAAATTCAACGCTAAGTTCAGTATTAGGGTAAAAAAGTGCTTGTTTGTCCGGTTTTTTTTCTGTTTCATAAGGGCTAGGTAAATTAGGGCTGCGTGGAATAATATCAAAATAATCATAAACGAATCCGCCAGATAATAAATGAGACGAATTAAGTTGATAGGTAAAATCTTGATTTAAGCTATAACGTGCAGTACGGCCATATTTATATTGTTTAGTAAAATCAGTAAAAAAATTATTAACATGACTAGCATTACCTAAAGTAAAGAGTTGATAGGTAATTAATGTTTTGGCTTGTAAGCTGTCGTTGAATGAATAACTAAAATTTGCGTACATATTAGTTAAACTTTCTTCCAGAGAACTATGAGCAAAACTTGAAGAGGTAGGAGTAGCGGTGAAGTCTGATGAGTAGGTGATTTTAGAATGGAATACTCCAATACTAAAGTGTTCACTTATGCTGGCATCGGCAAAAAATTGGAAGTTTTCTGTATTCTTAAAATTATAGTCTATGGCGTTATCATTATACAATTCAGGATAAATATCCGCAAAATTTAGCTCTTGGCTATAATGACCTTGTAAGCCAAAATTTATATAAACACCATTATTGAAAAGCTGGCTATACTGTGCATTTCCATTGAGGTAATGTGCATCACCTACAGACAGTGATAGTTTTGAATATTCGATATTATTTTTATCAGATGAAATGATATTAATGACACCCGCAAAAGCATCAGCGCCATAACTTACTGCAGCGGGGCCGATTAACACTTCAACTTGTTTTGCTAAATAAAGTGGATAGTTATTAGCGATGGCATTGATTTCACCGGCCGGTGTGGATAGTCGCACACCGTCTTTTAATATAAGAAATTTGTTATTGCTACTAGCTCCCCGCATGGTGATCACATTGTAATTGCCAATAGCAGCATATTCTTGTAAATCAACACTCGGTAGGTTTCTTATTAAATCTTCAAGGTTTTTATAGCCACGGTCGTTAATTTGTTTGGCGGTAATTATATAAATATTAGCGGGGGAATCGACAACTTTTTCAAGATACTTTGAAGAGGTTGTCACTTGCGGATGCAGTAAAGCTTGCAAAGATAAATTTAAATAGTCATCTTCTTTTGCATAAGTCTGAGTAATTAAACAAGTGTGACTAATAACGATTAAGGCGAGAATTTTTTTTATCATAAAATTATTTTTATTAGTGATAATCAATAAATTAATTTTAGTATAAATTATTTTTAACGCAAGAAATTCGTTATATTTTAAGATGATAACATAGCAATGGTACTAAATTATTGCTCTACTCAGAACTACAAATTACTCCATGTGGCTTAACAATAAAAAAAGGCTTACTAAATTATAGTAAGCCTTTTATTATTGTTGATTGTCTTAAGAAAGGTAATTAATAACTTTCGTTATGTACACTTAATACTGCGCGACCTGATGGATCAGCATTATTTCGGAAGCTTTCATCCCAGGCTAAGGCTTCTTCTGTACTACAAGCAACAGACTTGCCACCCATAACACAATCAGCAGCAGTAACTAACGGATATTTTTCTTCAAAAACAGTGCGGTAGTAATAACCTTCTTTGTTATCAGGTGTATTTACTGGGAACCTAATGTGAGCATTTTCAAGTTGTTGATCAGTAACAAGTGCTTCCACATGAACTTTTAAGCCATCAATCCAAGAATAACCTACACCGTCTGAGAATTGCTCTTTTTGACGCCATAAGATTTCTTTTGGTAAATAACCTTCAAAAGATGAGCGTAAAATCGCTTTTTCCATTTTTCCATTGCCACACATTTTATCTTCAGGGTTGATGCGCATGGCAACATCCATAAAGTGTTTATCTAAAAATGGTACACGGGCTTCAATGCCCCAAGCTGACATTGATTTGTTAGCGCGTAAACAATCAAACTTATGGAGACGGTCGAGTTTACGAATTAATTCTTCATGGAATTCTTGAGCATTAGGCGCTTTATGGAAGTATAAATAACCACCAAATATTTCATCAGCACCTTCACCAGAAAGTACCATTTTAATGCCCATGGCTTTAATTTTACGTGCCATTAAATACATAGGAGTAGAAGCACGAATAGTGGTTACATCATAAGTTTCTAAATGATAAATAACTTCTTTTAAGGCATCAATACCTTCTTGCTCGGTAAAAACAATACTGTGATGAATAGTGCCAATACTGTCTGCAACAGTTTGTGCGGCAATTAAATCAGGAGAGCCTTCTAAACCACAGGCAAATGAATGTACTTTTGGCCACCAAGCTTCAGATAAATCATTTTCTTCAATGCGGCGTGCCGCAAATTTTTGCGTAATAGCAGAAATTAATGAAGAATCTAAACCACCGGATAATAATACTCCGTAAGGTACATCAGTCATCAAATGACTTTTTACAGATTCTTCTAATGCTTCGCGAATTTTTGTTTTGCTGGTGGTGTTATCTTTAATCGCTGCATAATCTTGCCAGTTACGTTTGTAATAACGTTCTAATTTACCAACACGGCTATCTAAAATATGCCCAGGAGGAAATTCACTTACTGTTTTACAAATTGGCATAAGTGCTTTCATTTCTGAGGCAATATAAAAGTTACCATCAGCATCGTAGCCAGTGTAAAGAGGAATAATACCGATATGATCACGGGCAATTAAATAAGAATTATCCGTTTCATTATAAACAATAAAAGCAAACATTCCCTGCAATTTATCAACAAAACCTGTACCAAATTCTTTATATAACGGCAGTATCACTTCACAGTCAGAAGCTGTTTTGAAATCAAAATCTACGGTAAGTTCAGCTTCTAAAGCTTTATGGTTATATATTTCACCGTTAACGGCAAGTACGTGAGTTTTGTTTTCGTTATATAGCGGTTGAGCACCATGCTCAGTATCAACAATAGATAAACGTTCATGCACTAATATGGCATTATCACAGCTGTATATACCTGACCAATCGGGTCCACGGTGACGTAATAGGCGAGAACATTCTAAAGCGGTTGGACGAAGTGCTTGTGCACCTGTTTTTATATCTAGTATACCAAAGATTGAACACATTGAAGCGCTACTCCTTTAATTAATAGTAAGTCAAATTGTGAGTTTTCTTGTTAGAGATTAGTGTAAAACACTAATTAATGACACTTTGCCAGTTCTGCTATAAAAATCAACCTTATTATTAATTATTCGTAAAATAAAAGATAATTTGCCGATTTTAACCGCATATTACTGTCAATATCTGAAAACTTCATGATTCTTAAGCCTTCGTTAAGAAAACAGAGTTAATGTATGGTTTAATTAATGAATCAGTCAATTACTCTTTGTATTAGGTGCCGGTTTGCAACATTTATTAAAGCAGTTATCATTTTTAGTTTTATCATTTTCTATCATGCTTGGTTTCACCAGTAATACCTATGCAGAAGAAAAAATCAGTAGTCAAGCCGCGCTTGAACAGGCGTTAGATAAACATAAAGGCGAGGTGATCTATTTAGATTTTTGGGCTTCATGGTGCGGGCCTTGTCGAAAATCTTTTCCTTGGATGAATAAAATAGAAGCAGAGTATAAAAAACAGGGTTTTAGTGTTATTAGCATTAATTTAGATGCAAATAAAAGTTTAGCAGCTAAATTTTTGAAGGAAACGCCGGCTTCTTTTACCGTGATTTATGATCCTAAAGGTAAAATCGCTAAACACTTTAAAATACAAGGTATGCCTAGCAGTATGCTTATAGGTAGGGACGGTAAAATAAAATCTCGTCATACCGGATTTTTCACAAAAAAAATACCGCTATATCAGCAAGAGATTGAGCAATTACTGGTGATTAAATAAGGTCATTTATGATGATAAAAGAAATTAAATTAGTTTTATTACTGCCGTTAATTATTGGGGCAACTGGCTGTGTTAGTTTAGGTGTAGAGCCCTGGCAGCGAGATTTATTAGCAAAAGATGAAATGTCGTTAAATGGTTCAGGGGTAGATTCAGCACTTGATGATCATATCTATTTTAGTAAAGAAGCGTCAAGTGGTGGCAAGGGGTTTAGTGGTGGTGGCTGTGGCTGTAATTAATATAAAATTCATCTTGTCGTGGTATCACACCATTAATGCGTCAATAAGTACTCATTGCACCCGTCAACTCCGTGCTTCTTCCTGATAATAGAATCATACAACTTAAACTTGAACCACATATAAAATACTTTTGGTGAAAAATGAAAACAAACACTAATATAAAAGCGGCATTAACCATTGCCACGGCTGCGTTACTTGGCACAAGTAACGCAGCGCAAGCAGAAACAACGTCAACTGCCGGGGTAGAAGAGAGCGCATGGGAATTTGATAGTGCTTTTTTGTTTTACAGTGAAGTTGATCGTGTCAGTGCTAGCGAAGCCATTATTAATGCGACAAAAACGTTTGCTGACGACCAAGTACTTAATTTAAAGTTAACCGTTGATGTGTTAACTGGGGCATCGGCTAATGGCGCAGTGGCACAGCCAAACGTACAAACTTTTACCCGACCATCGGGTAATGGGCAATATACCATTACAGCAGGTGATACTCCGCTTGATGATACCTTTCATGACACCCGTGTTCAGCTTAATGGCCAATGGACGCAACTGATAGCACCTAATTATACGGCAAGTGGTGGCGTACATATTTCTAAAGAATATGATTACTTATCGCTAGGTATAAATGGCAATATCGCCTTTGATTTCGATCGAAAAAACTCAACCTTCTCAGCAGGCTTTAGTTATTTTCAAGATACCTTTACCCCTGAAGGTCGCATTCCTAAGCCGTTTACTTCTATGTTAATCGGAGACAGCAGCTCAGGCAGTTGGGATGACGATTTTTCTGAAACACGTATTGGCTCGGAAGATACTAAAACCACTACCGATATTTTATTAGGCTTTACCCAAGTCATTAATCGTAGAATGATCAGCCAATTTAATTATTCTTACTCCATGGTCGATGGTTACTTAACTGATCCCTTTAAAATTTTATCGGTAGTTAGTGACTTTAATGCGCCGGATAGTGGTATTGCCCAAGATTATATTTATGAATCTCGACCAGACTCTCGCATTAAACAAAGTATTTATGCGCAATCACTTTATCATTTTGAACACTCGGTTCTTGATATTTCTTATCGTTATATGTGGGATGACTGGAAAATCACCTCTCATACTATTGATTCTCGTTTTAGAATACCTTTAGGCGATACCTTTGGCAGGGAAAGTTATATACAACCTCACTTTAGATTTTATCAACAAAGTGCCGCGGAGTTTTATCAACCGTTTTTAATTGATGGTGATACTTTACCCGCCTATGCTAGTGCAGATTATCGTATCGGTGAGATGACTACTTTTACGGTAGGATTAAAATATGGGTTGTTAGTGAATAATGGTGATGATTTGTCTTTTAGGTTGGAATATTATCGCCAAATACCAACGAACGCTGGTTTTGATGAGCCAGGCGTACTTAACGATGTAGACCTTTATCCCACTATTGATGCTATTATTGGCCAAGTAACTTATTCTTTCTAACGAGATTTGTTTGAATAAAAACAGAGTTGTACGGCTAACAAAAAACAAAGACAGCTATGGCATAACCTTTAATGCCATGGCCAGTCCTTGTGAAGTGATAATACAATCAACAGATAAGCAATTAGCCGCTAAGTTGGGTGAACTTATTGCTACTGAAGTTTGGCGCATCGAAGACAAATATAGTCGCTATGATCACAGCAGTGTTTGTAGTGCTATTAATAACCATGCAGGACATTCTGTTGCTATTGATGAAGAAACCTATTTATTACTGAATTTTGCCGAGCAATGTTATCAATTAAGCGATGGTTTTTTTGATATCAGCTCTGGCGTTCTTCGAAAAGTGTGGTCTTTTCAAGGAGCTCAAGCCAGCGAAGGCAATAATGATAAGTTCCCGACAGCCGAGCAAGTTAAGCAAATGCTAAAGAATGTTGGCTGGCGAAAAATTTACTTTGATCAAAAACAAATTACCTTAGAGAAAGGTATGGAAATTGATTTTGGTGGCATTGGTAAAGAGTACGCCGTAGATCGCGCCATTATTCTTGCCAAGCAATTAACCAACAGCCCAGTATTGGTTAATTTAGGTGGCGATTTAGCGGTAACGGCTTCGCGGCTAAATAATGAACCTTGGCAAGTCGCTAATGAACACCCTGGTAGAGATAATAATCATATCAACTTTGCGGATATGATTATTTCATTAAAATCGGGTGCACTTGCTACAAGTGGTGATGCCCGTCGCTACCTTATTAAAAATGGCAAACGTTATGGTCATATCTTGAATGCGAAAACTGGTTGGCCTATTGATCAAGCACCGCGCTCTATTACAGTGGTTGCTCCACAATGTATTCAAGCAGGCATACTAGCAACCTTAGCTTTACTGCAAGGAGCTAATGCAGAGCAATTTTTAAAGAAACAAGAAATCAAATTTTGGGCCCGCAGGTAAACCAATGATATGAGAGTACTACTCAGATGAGAATATTACTAGTTGAAGATGACTTACCATTGGCCAAAGCTTTACAGAGATCACTGCAAAGTGAAGGTTTTGTTGTTAATCATGTAAACCAAGGGAAGTTAGCGTTAAACGCTTTATCGACACCTGATCAAGATATGATTATTTTGGACTTAGGCTTGCCAGATATTGATGGACTAGAGGTGTTAAAACAACTGCGTAATAAAAAGTCATCATTACCTGTTATCATTTTAACTGCGCGAGATTCGATTGAAAGCAAAGTTAAAGGTCTTGATTTTGGCGCAGATGATTACCTTGTTAAACCTTTTGAAATACAAGAGCTAATGGCTAGGTTAAGGGTTATTGAACGACGCTTAGGTACGGCTGTTTCTTCACTTGTTTGTGTAGGGAAAGTTAAGTTGGATACCTTTGCTCACAAAGTTTTTGTTAGTGAAAGTAAGACTGAAACTGAAATACATTTTTCCAAAAAAGAGTTTATGGTGTTAAAAGCGTTAATGGAGAATGCCGGAAGAATATTGTCTCGAGAGAAAATTGAGTCCAAATTGTATCATTGGGGGGAAGAAGTGCTGAGTAATGCCGTTGAGGTTCATATTCATAAATTAAGAAAAAGCTTGCCTGATAAATTTATTCAAAACGTACGTGGTGTTGGCTACATCATTAATAATGCGCATTAAATTATGAGTATTCGCCGTTATCTAGTGTTAACACTATTTTCGGTATTAACACTAATAACCTTTATTGCCGCTATTCAAGGCTATAAAGTAAGTATGTCACGAGCGGGAAAACAATTTGATCAACAATTGTTAGATATTGCTTATACTTTACTTGCAGTGCAAACGGCTGCAGAGCAAACATCCCCCCCTAATACCAATCAAACACACCAAACAATTCAAGTGTCACAGCAGGGTAGCTTTGCTTTTCAGGTTTGGAAAAATACTGAATTACTGATTAAAAGTAATAACGCACCCGATCATCTTATTATTACCCCGTCCTTTTCTTATGAAAATGTCTATAAAGATTCTAATAAACAATTAAGCCATTTTTCTGAAGTTAATTTTTTAGACAAGCGTTGGCGAGTGGTCGCTTTAATTAATAAAATGTCACCATCAGGTATCCCATCAATTAATGTTATTGTGGCGCAACCATTACAAACGCAATTTGCCTTGGCACAAGCGCTTATTTTAGCCGCAGTAACGCCCATGGTTATCGCGATAGTAATATTGTCATTTTTAATTTATATCATTATCACTCAAGGTTTAAAGCCTCTACACCAACTACGAACAGAGCTTAGTAAAAGAAACACTAACGATTTTAGCCCGCTGAACTTACCAGTAAATAATACCGAACTAACTGATATTACTGTTACGTTAAATCAGCTTTTCTTTCGCTTAGATGCTGCATTTAAACGAGAACGACATTTTGCTGAAGATGCTGCTCATGAGTTAAAAACACCTTTAAGCGTGTTAAAAATAAATGTACATAACATCACTCAAGATTTTTCTAAGCGTTTATCTTTTGATCATAAACAAGTTACGGCAAGCGAAATTCTCAGCTTTGATTCAATAAAAGAATTAACAAATAGTGTTGATAGAATGGGACATGTTATCGATCAAATCTTGAACTTGAACCGTACCAACACAGCACAAATTGTACAGGGTAGCAGCCGTTTTAATTTGAATTCATTATTACAGCGAGTAATTGCGGAACTTTATAGTGACATATTGGAAAAACAGCAAACTATCATCTTAGAAAGTGATGAAGTTTATTTGTGCGCACATGAATTTTCTGTTCATTTATTGGCAGTTAACTTAATTTCTAACGCGAATAAATACACGCCTGTAGGCGGAAGCATCATAGTCACGGTTAAATTAATTAATGAAAATAAAAAAGATAGAAAAATAGCGCTCTGTGTTGAAGATTCTGGTGTCGGTATAGACCCTCAAGAATATCAACGAATTTTTGACCGGTTTTATCGAATTGGCGGTGATCAACATAACTCCAGTGCTTTAGGCTGCGGCTTAGGTTTAACCATTGTTAAGCATATCGCTGACATGCACGGCGCAAAAATCGAATTATCGCCTTCGCCGCCACTACAAGGGTTAAAAATTGACGTGCACTTTAAAGATAATAAAGAAGAGCAGGAGTAGGGAAGTGATTAGACGTTTCCCTAAATATTACACCGTATTTTTACTTATGAACTTACTCTTTTTGTGTAGCTTTATCGTTGCAGCAAAACGCCCTGAGTATCATTTAGCGTTAAAAAACCATCTGTTTTATCCAGCGCAAATCATCATTCCAGCGAATCAAAAAATTAAGTTAGTTATTCATAATCACGATAATAGCGTCGAAGAGTTTGATAGCTTCGATCTTAATCGAGAAAAAGTGATATTTTCACAGCAAAAATCAATCATTTTTATCGGACCACTTACCGTAGGTGAATATAACTTTTTTGGTGAATATCATCCTAATAGTGCGCGAGGAAAGGTTATTGTTATCGAAATAAAGAGTAACCAAGATATCCCATATCAAATGTTAAGCCCAAAGCAAGGGGGTTTGAATGTTAATTAATACAGTACTCTTATTTTTACAAAGTGCATTGCCGATTTTTATTATCATCTCACTGTTATTATTACGTTTTACTGCGACATCTGGCAGATTAATTACGAATAAAAATTTGACTGTAATTAGTGTTTTGGCTAGTTCATTGGTTTTTGTATTGAGTCAATACATGGAAACTACATCACAACTTTTTGATGGTAAAGGCACAGAGTGGGTATTTTCTTTAGGTTTTATTATCATCTATTTTTCTAGTGCACTATTATTTCTCTTTGACAACAAAGGCCGTTTTATCAAGGTTAAAAAGTATTTTGCTTTGGTCGTATTTTTATTGGTGCTTTTGCTTAATGGTTGGCACTTTATGCTGTATTTAACCAGTTACTGGCAACAATCATTGCAATTGGAGTCTTTATTTATTGGCATCATTTTAGGCGTTGGTATTTGTGTCAGTTTTGCTATTTTGTTCTATTTTTTATTACGCTACTTTGACACTTTAATTGACAGCAAAACATCGGGTTATTTTTTACTGTTTTTTGCCATTGGTCAGTTAATGCAATCAATTGTACTTTTGCAACAAGTAGATGTTTTACCAATGAGTCTACTTGTTTGGAATAGCACTAGTTTTATCACTGAAAACTCTGAATTTGGTCAATTACTTCGCGTTTTATTTGGCTATGAAACAACCCCATCATTGATGCAAGTTATCGTCTATTTGACTGCTTTTATTGTTCCTGTATTGATTAGAAAAAGCCGATATTTTCTTCGGTTAACCTATGGAGAAAAATCATGAAAGTCTTAATGTTTTTCAAGCATACTTACTGGATTATACTCGTCACTTTAAGTTTTTTACTTGGTTATACTTCTAGTGTACATGCCGACGGCGTTGTGGTGGATAAAGTGTACCACCCTTATGTATTGCCTAATGAACGAGAAGTAGAGTGGCGTTTATTTTCAGCTAAAGAAAGTAAAAATAACAAACTAGGTCAACGTTTTTCTTATGGGCAATCGTTAACTGATACCCTTATGTTAGAGTTTTATTTAGTAGGTGAGCGTGATACTTACAATGACTTTAGCTTAACTTCATATGAAGTTGAAGCGCGATGGATGCTGACCGAGCAGGGAGAGTTCTGGGCAGACTGGGGCTTATTGTTTGAGATAGAAAAACAACAACGTAAAAAAAACTGGGAGGTTACTTCCGGTGTTTTAGTTGAAAAAGAATTTGGCCGAACTAGCCTTACCTTTAATGCTTTTGTTATTTATGAGTGGGGTAATACCATTGCTAGTGAATTTGAAACAGAATTTCGATTGCAATATCGTTATCGTTACCTTGAACAAATCCAACCTGCTATTGAGTTATATTCAGGTGAAAACTACCTTGGTATAGGTCCCGCTTTTATGGGTATTCAACGTTTTGATGGACAAAAGCAGCTCAAATGGGAACTTGGCTTTATTACGGGTTTAGATCGCCGAAGTAAGGGGCATGTTTTACGTATTGCTGTTGAGTATGAGTTTTAAAAAAACAAACTTAATCACTTGATAAATAATACAAATAATATATTTTTGAATCCTAATAGCCACTACTACTAAATCAATCACCTTGTTCTCAAATCTTATCTTATGCTAACGCGATAGCGCGATTTCAAGAAGCATGTAGATCTTTTATTGGCATATTTACTTTACTTGGTGTCGGTATGATGGCTGATATTTAAGGTTTACAAGTTAGCTCAATTTCTTTAGGAGGGGCGGTGTTAATCGGCTCTATATTATTTATTTCTTTGAGGTTACTAAAAGGATGTACTCTTAAAAGCCATGATAAGTTAACATGCGAACACTAGGAATAGGATCAGAACAATTCTGTAACTGATCCATCATAGGTAATGAACAAACAAAGCTTTATGCTGGTTGCTATTAATCCAAATTAAAACCAATGTGTTGGTGTAATCTTACTAACATCTCTTCTTTGTCATTAACAAAATCAAGGTGCTGTGCAAAATCTCGTAATGCTAATTCTATTTGATTAACAAATTTTCCATAACCATGAGACGTTTTATTCTGATCTGAAGCAACAAAAATTAATTGCACCGTATCAACCAGTTTATTTGACTCCCATTTACAAGTATAACCACAACTTGAATGTGAAGGGTTAAAACCTAACATAAGTAACTCACCGCTAGCGATAACATTTTCGTCTTCGGCTTTACGTACAATTGGCACTAAACCATTAGCAATCACCGCACCATTAAATAAATTTTGGTTTTTAGCTGAGTTAATAAAAGCATCGGCAATTAAGTTATAAAGTGCATTATAACAACCCGGTTCATTATCATTATTTTTTATTAGTGAGCGTATACGGCGATTTAATGGAAAATCTACCACAGCATAAGTTAACGCGTCTGTGTTTGCGGGTAAACTTTGATCGTCGGCTAAATATCGATTGGTGATAGAGCGAAATTTATGTACTTGCGAGCCTTCCACACCTTTATGTTTAGCGAATAAATCATAAGTTAAATGTTGATGATCAAATATACGTACGGTTTCTTTTTTTACACCTATTTGATCGGTGAATTGGCTAATAGCTTGTTTTACTTTTTTATTAAAGTTAGCCGCATTAACCCGAATTTCAGTGCCGTTAGCGAGAAAAACTAAAGTGATCTTTTTTGCTCTTAGGTTGCCTCTAAAAAAAGAATTTTGGCTAGTATGATACTCAGGATTATAAAGAGATAGCACTTGCTGTTTAGTTTGTGTGGTTAATTTCTCTGGACTAAAGCGTACCCTAACAAACTTATCATTAGCGATAAATGATGAACTATAAATCGTTAATTCATCATTTATTTTAAAAAATATAGTAGCGAGCGCCTGATAAAATTTTGCAAAGGGTTCCGTTGAATTTTCATCAATTAAATCAGAATATTTTTCAAGTAATTGATCAGTCAACGGAAATTTAGCCATTAAATATTGATTTTCTCTGGCAGATGTAGGGATATAAACTTTATTTTGAGTATTTCTAGTGCGAGAGATAGACATAATTTTCCTGTTATTAAGTGTAAAACAATTGCCAACAGTATACCTACGAAAGTTAGTGTAAATCAATTAATTTACTAATAATATCAATAGATAATTGACTTATGTCATATTTTAAAGCACCTTTAATAAAAATGTCACGTTATGATTAAAATAGAATGAAAAAATTAAAAAATGAAGCAGAGTTATTAAAAAAAGCCTTAGTGGTTGGTGAAAAATATGCGGTGAATCGTGGTTATAAAAGTTTTTCAGCAACCAATTCAGCTAAAGATAAAGTAGAAAGCCTCTATCGCTTATTAGTCAATGATAAGTTAATCCAACCACTTGCTGTTGAGAGTGAAGATCAACCTCATATGAAGCACAAACTGGCATTATGGATTGTCAAACAGCTACCAGAAGGTCATGCTTTACTTAAGTAAGGCGAAGTAACTCATTGTAAAGGTAGCTTACTTTTAAAATGTTTTCGGCATAAAGCTTGATAGCGCTCATTGCCACCAACCTCGACTTGTTCACCTGCTGTAGCGGCGTTACCGTCGCTATTTAAGCGAATAACAAAATTAGCTTTTCGGCCACAATGGCAAATCGTTTTCAGCTCAACCAGTTTATCGGCCCAAGCAAGTAAAGCGGCACTACCACTAAATGTTTGTCCTAAAAAGTCAGTACGAATACCATAGGCCAAAACAGGAATGTGTAAGGCATCAACAATATCAGTTAGCTGCTTTACTTGATTTTTAGTTAAAAATTGTGCTTCATCTATTAGCACACAAGCAATTGGACTTTGTGCTTGCATCATCTTTACTTCACTTAATAAATCAGTTTGTAAATTAAACAAATGAGCATCTGCATCAATCCCTAATCGAGAAGATACTTTGCCTTGTGAATACCGATCATCAATTTGTGCGGTGTATAATACTGTGCGTAAACCGCATTCATTATAATTATACGAAGATTGTAATAAATGGGTAGATTTTCCCGCGTTCATTGAAGAATAATAAAAGTAAAGTTGCGCCATATTTATAACCGTTCACTTATTTTATTTGCTATTAATAGCCTATTGATGAGTCATCTGCTTCATCAATATGACCAAGCGTTGCAAGTAAATTAGCAAGTAAGCTGCTGGCGCCAAACCTAAAGTGCTCTGTTGTTGTCCAGCTATCACCTAAAATATTGTTCGCTAACGTTAAATAAACCAATGCATCATTTACATTTTTAACGCCTCCTGCGACTTTAAAGCCGGTATTAACGTGTTCATTATTCGTTGATTTAATTGCCTCAAGCATAATTTTAGCTGCTGCGGGGGTAGCATTAACTTTTACTTTGCCGGTTGAGGTTTTAATAAAGTCAGCACCAGCGCGAATAGACACTTCACTGGCAAGTTTAATTAATTTTGGGGTTTTCAATTCCCCCGTTTCAATAATAACTTTAAGCAATACATTTTTCGGACAAACATGTTTACACGCCTCAATAAGCGCTAAACCAACATTAATATCACCAGCAATGAGTGCCCTGTACGGAAAGACTACATCAACCTCATTTGCGCCATAAGCAACAGCGGCTCTGGTTTCCGCTACGGCAATATCAATATCATCGTTACCATGAGGAAAGTTTGTCACTGTGGCTATTTTTATATTGGGAGTGCCTTGTTGTGCTAATATTTTTTTAGCCAAAGGAATAAAGCGGGGAAAAATACAAATTGCCGCAGTGTTTCCACCTTGAGATTTAGCTCGTTGGCACAGTTGCTCAATGTCTTGTGGTGTTTCTTGGTTGGTTAAACTGGTTAAATCCATCAAGCTAATGGCCAACCTAGCAGCTTGTTTTTCAGTTTCTTTTTGAGTAGTCATATAAAAATATTATTCTAATAAAAGTAAAAATTATAACGATAAAAACACGCCAGCAATAGCGGCGCTCATTAAATTAGCCAAGGTAGCTGCAATCATGGCTTTAAACCCTAATTTAGCAATGTCATGCCGTCTGTTGGGTGCCATAGAGCCAATACCACCTAATAAAATGGCAATAGAAGAAAGGTTAGCAAAGCCACATAAAGCAAAGGTGATTATTACTTGAGTCGATGCGCTGAGAGTATCTTTAATTTCAACAAAGTTAATATAAGCAAAAAACTCATTTACCACAATTTTTTGGCCGATAAAACTACCTGCTTGCAGCATCTCGCTACTAGGTACGCCGATAATAAAAGCAAGAGGCGCGAATAAATAACCTAACATCCATTCTATCGTGACTCCTTCGACACCAAATAAACTAGCAGTGCCACCCACAATAGTGTTCAACAAAGCAATAAGCGCGATAAAGGCAAGTAACATAGCGCCAACATTCACGGCTAATTTTAAGCCAGAGGCTGCACCGGAGGCGGCAGCATCTATAACGTTACTAGGCTGTTCACCGGTATCTTCAGTAATTAAATCTTCTTGAGCTATTTTTTCATGTTCTGTTTCAGGCATAATGATTTTTGCCATCAATAAGCCACCTGGTGCCGCCATAAATGAAGCGGCGATCAAGTATTTCAAGTCAATACCTAAACCAGCATATCCGGCTAAAATAGAGCCAGCAACAGACGCTAACCCACCCACCATAATGGCGAATAGTTCAGATTGTGTCATATTGGCTATATAAGGACGTATCACTAAGGGCGCTTCGGTTTGGCCAACAAAAATATTGGCAGTAGCAGATAATGATTCAGGTTTACTGGTGCCAAGAAGCTTTTGTAACGCCCCGCCAATAATTTTTACCACCAATTGCATTACGCCAAGATAATACAAAACAGCGATTAATGAAGAGAAGAAAATAATAACGGGCAATACACGAATAGCAAAAACGAAACCCACGCCATTAGTAAACATCGCATCAGTGCCTAAGCCACCAAATAAAAAGGCGATACCAACATTGGCACTATTAATAACTTGCTGCACACCGCCAGAAATAGAGCTTAAAACATCTTTACCAAAAGGAATATAGAGAACAAATGCCCCTAAGGCTATTTGAAGTAAAAAAGCCCAACCAACTGTTCGTAAATTAATGGCTTGTCGTTTTTTAGAAAACAATACTGCAATGGCAAGTAATACACCAATTCCTAGTAAACCGCGAAGTGCTGCTAGCTCCATTGTAACCTCATGTGATTTTTATTTTTGTTGTGGTTTGGGTATATAAATTCACTATTTAGATAACTGTCTTATGTTTGCTTTTAACATTTCTATCGCGATACGGTTTTTTCCGCCACGGGTAATAACAATGTCGGCCCATGCTTTTGATGGTTCAATAAATTGGTAATACATAGGGCGAACAGTAGTTAAATATTGGTTAGTGACAGATCCTACACTACGGCCCCGTTCTTGAGTGTCTCGCTCTATGCGTCTAATTAAACAAATATCAAGCGGTGTTTCCATGTAAATCTTAATATCAAAACAGTGGCGAAGTTTCGGGTTTGATAATAATAGGATACCTTCAACGAGAATTATTCTCGTTGGCTTAACGTTAATCGTTGCTGTGGTTCGTGTATGGGTTTTATAACAATATATTGGACAGTCAATAGGCTGCTGTGCGATTAGTGCGCTTATATGTGTACTTAATAATTCATGTTCAAAGGCCTGTGGATGATCATAATTAGTATTAATTCTCTCGGCCATTGATAAGTCTGCTTGATCGCGATAATAAGCGTCTTCTTTAATGATAGCAATGCCATCAGAGCCAAGCTCTGGTAATAACTCTTGATAAATTGTTTCGGCGAAGAGCGACTTTCCTGATGCAGAAGCGCCCGTAATCGCTATAACTGTTGTTTTACTATGGTGTGTCATCGATAAATCCAAGGGCAATAGGTTTGGGTATATAAGGGAAATTTATTTAGACTATACTATTCCTAAGTGGAACAGCATAAAATAACTTGGCTAATTATAATAAAAGCATTAAATTAGCACAAGTTGACTAGGTGGTCATATTTATTCGTATTTTTATTGAGAGTGATTTAATGGCAAGAGCAATCATTGTTGTACTAGATAGTTTTGGTGTTGGTTATTCAAACGATGCCAAAAAATTTGGTGATGTGGGTGCTAACACCTTTATTAATATAGCTAAGCATTACTTTAATGAAAAAAACAATATTATTCGATTACCCAATTTAGGCGACTTAGGTTTGCATGAATTAACGCGCCAAGCCAGTAACCCTAACATTTGGCAAGCACTTGACCATGAAATAACAAAGGCAGGAGGGGATTTTAGCGAGTTTTATTGTAAAGCCAAAAAAGGAGCCTTTGGTTATATGAATGAAATTAGTACCGGTAAAGATACCCCTAGTGGTCATTGGGAAATGGCTGGCGTACCAGTACTGTTTGATTGGGATTATTTTTCAAACAAACAACAGTCTTTCAGTGATGAATTAATTACCGCTATTACTGATAAAACAGGTTTTTCAGGCCTGTTAGGTAATTGTCATGCCTCAGGGACAGTTATTATCGATGCGTTAGGCTATGAGCATATCAAAACCGGGTTACCAATTTGTTACACCTCAGCAGACAGTGTTTTTCAAGTGGCTGCCCATGAAGTGCATTTTGGTTTAGATAACCTTTACCGTTATTGTGAGCAAGTGCGCGCATTACTATCGGATTCTAACTTAAATATTGGTCGTGTTATTGCCAGACCATTTATTGGCGGTGATAAAGGCGATGACAAAGACAGTAATAAAAGTTCTCAGAGTGTCGGTGACTTTTCACGTACGGGTAATCGACGTGATTATTCGGTGTTACCGCCAGCACCCACCGTTTTAGAAAAAATAACTAATGCAGGTGGACAGGTCATTAGTGTCGGCAAAATAGCCGATATTTTTGCACATCAAGGTATTAGTACTAGTGTAAAAGCAACGGGTATTGATGCTTTAGTCGATGCCACTATTGAGCAGCTTAAATTGTCAGACGATAATAGTCTTATTTTTACCAACTTAGTCAACTTTGATCAAGATTATGGCCATAGGCGTGATGCCATTGGTTATGCCCAAGCATTAGAAAGCTTTGATCAACGCTTACCTGAAATTTACGCGCAGATGAATAAAGAGGATATTTTATTTTTAACGGCAGATCACGGTTGTGATCCGACATGGCCAGGTACTGATCATACGCGCGAATTTGTGCCCTTATTATGCTATCACCAACGTATAGAATCAGTGGATCTTGGGCAAAGGACAACTTTTGCTGATTTAGGGCAAACGCTTGCCGAGTTGTTTAACGTAGCAGCAATGGACTATGGCACAAGCTTCCTGTCAGTATTAAACTTCAACCCAAAATCCTAATGGTTAAAACGGCCAGTCATCACTTATTAACACTACCTTGCTAACCAAGTGATGAATAATGACCAGGCAATAAACCACATCACCAAACCAATAACACCATCAATGGCATTCTTTACTTTAGGTTTACTCAGTTGCACAGACAATTTTGCCGCACCCAGTGCTAGTGATGAAAACCATATTATTGAACCTGATATGGCGCCAAGCAAGAAATACATTTTTGCATCACCGGTGTACTGACCACCAACACTGCCGATAACCATCACGGTATCAATGTAAGCGTGTGGGTTTAAAAACGTAACCACTAAGCTAGTGATAATAATTACTTTAAGCGATTTTTTATTTATCACATTGTTTGTCTTTGCCTTAAAACCGTTAAATGCCGATTTAAATGACATAGCGCCATACGCTAGCAGAAATAGGATGCCTCCCCAAGTGAGCAGCGTAAATAGGGTATCGTTACTTGCTAAAATAAATCCACCACCTAAAACACCTAAAGAAATCAGCATGGCGTCATACAATATAAATAATCCGGCTGTTATTAAGTGATGATTTTTAGTAATACCTTGGGTTAATAGCATTGAATTTTGGCTACCAATAGGCATGATCATACCTAATGCTAAAGTAAAACCTTTAACTGCTGCCATGATGATCATAAAGACTCTCCTTAAATTGAGTTACTACTGAAACGGTTTAGAATTGCCAACAACGATAGTTTACTCTAGGGTATTGGTTTACTATAATTAATAAAATTTAATATACATTAGTTTTATTTATGTCAGTTTTTGATTACAAATTATTAACCGCACTCTCTGCGATCATTGAGATGCAAAGTTTTGAATTAGCGGCTAGTAAACTATTTATTTCGCAATCGGCTATCTCTCAGCGTATTAAATTATTAGAAGAGAATATTGGCCATCCTATCTTAATTCGCAGCCAACCAATTGAATTAACGGTGCTTGGTGAACAGTTGTTAAGTCACTTTAAAAAAGTTCAACAACTAGAAAATGAACTTTTACCCGAGCTACTACCTGATAAACCAATCAAACCAATAAAAATATCGCTTGCCTTAAATGCTGACAGTATGGCTACTTGGTTTTTACAAGCCGTTACTCCGGTATTAAAAGAATATTTAGTTGAGCTAAATTTATTGATAGACCATGAAGAACACACCTTAGATAAATTACGCACTGGCGAAGCTATTGGCGCAGTTAGTGTCATTAAAAAACCATTAAAAGGTTACCGCTCTTTTGAATTAGGTAAGATGAACTATTGCTTAGTTTCCTCGAAAAGCTTTCAGAAAAAGTACTTTGCAGCAGGGGTGACTAAATTATCACTAAAGATGGCGCCAGCAATTAGTTACGATCATAAAGATGATACGCACGAGCGCTTTATAGCGAAACACTTTGGTTTAGCATCAAGTGAATATTATTGTCATAGTGTGCGCTCGTCTGAAGCGTTTGTTGAGCTAGCAAAACAAGGCGTTGCCTACTGTTTATTGCCAGAGTTGCAAATTAAAGCTGAATTGGCATCAGGTGAGTTAATAAAATTATGTCCACAAAAACAATTAATACAAACGCTTTATTGGCATAGTTGGATATTAGTAAAGGGGATTAACAAAAAAATATCTCAAGAAATAACGCGAGCAGGGCAAATGTTGTTAGATTAAAAAACTGTTACTAGTGTGACAGCGTATAATGATATAACTTGACCCATACTCAGGGCGTAGTGCGGTTGTTAGCGTAAAATATTTATCAATAGTTTTTTTAATACGTTATTATCTCCTTTTAGTAATCTATAGCCTTGCATGGTCAACTTCAAAAGCTGTTAGTTGCGTTAGACCACTATAAAACCGTCCAAACACTTAATTCTCTAGAGCGATAAACCGATATCATGACCAGAAAAATACTAACGTTGAATGTAAAAAGAAAAAAAGTCACCAAACAAGTCGAAGAAGTGGCCAAGGTTGTTCCTGATGTTGACCCACAAAAGCGTTTTTTAAATGGCGTAGCCATCAATCCTCATCAGTGTATTCGCCTAGAATTAGGCTCTGAGCAACTTTCCACCCGAGCGATGGATCTGTTCACGCCAATCGGCAAGGGACAGCGAGGTTTAATTGTTGCTCCGCCAGGCTCAGGAAAAAGCACATTGTTAAAACATATTTGTCAGTCTGTGGGCAAGGCTTATCCAGAGATAAAGCTTTATGCGTTACTCATTGATGAGCGCCCAGAAGAGGTGACGGATTTTAAGCGCAGCGTGCCGGCAAAAGTATACGCCTCATCCACGGATGAAAACTATGACCAACACGTCCGTGTCGCTAATGACCTTCTTAAAATTGCTCGCCGGCAAGCAGGTGAAGGCTTTGATGTAATGATTGTTATTGATTCTCTGACCAGACTGACACGAGTACATAATGCCAATCAAAGGAGCAGCGGTCGTACCCTATCGGGCGGGCTTGACGCTAGAGCGATGGAAATACCACGAAAACTGTTTGGCGCAGCGAGAAAAATCGAAAATGGTGGTTCGCTTACTATTCTCGCGACCATACTCGTTGATACTGGCAGCAGAATGGATCAGGTAATATTTGAGGAGTTTAAAGGTACGGGTAATATGGAAGTCGTTTTATCGCGTGAGGCGGCAAATCAACGAGTTTTTCCCGCGCTGGATATTGCTAAAAGCAGCACCCGTCGTGAAGAGCTGCTGCTCAATTCGAAAGAACTCGAAAAGGTAACCGTGTTGCGCAGGGCGCTTACCTGTCTTAAACCGGTAGAGGGTGCTAGGAAACTTGTTGAGTTACTTGAAAAATACCCAACAAATGCCGAACTGTTGAACCGTTAGTTAGCTAAATTTATTCAATCCATAATTCAACGTCTATTTAGCATATAAAGCGCGTGCGTCTTTACTCAGCGCAACAAAGTATTGCAGCTCATATTATTAATTTTGGCTTTAATGTAGAGTTCTATGGATTGGTGTTCTATAAAATAGAGTAGCTATTTAATTAATGCGGTTAAAACAAAACAAGGGGAAATTTATGTCCAACTGTTTTCATCTTGCCATTCCTGCGGGCGATTTAAATTTGGCTAAAAAATTTTATTGCGATGTACTTGGCTGTAAGAGTGGCAATAGCGAGGAAGCACGTTGGGTAGATATTGATTTTTGGGGCAACGAATTGACCTTACACCAAAGCGAAGAACGTTTGCCAAAAGTACGCCATGAAGTGGACATGGGCAGCGTGCTCGTTCCCCACTTTGGTATACATATGCCTGAAAGGGCGTTTCAAGCCTTAAAAGAGCGTATTGAAGCGGCTGGTATTGCCTATTTAGACAAGCCTTATCGTCGTTTTATTGACAGTGAATATGAACAGGAAACCTTTTTTGTTGAAGACCCGAACGGCAATGTTCTTGAAATGAAAACCATGGTTAATCCTAAAACATTATTCAAAGTCGATTGAGCATGACATTCTTAATTGGTAAATTATAAGGACTTATCAGAGCCGTCAACTGTTGCACTTATATTGGCTAGTGCTATGTTTTCTTGCTATTTAGATGGCCTAAGTTGCTGATTAACCAAAGGTCAGCTAAAGTTTAATCATTAACGTCAACAGAACTCTCGACTATACAAACGAGGGTTCAGGGATAGATTATGTTTAACCGACCCCCGCAACAAATGAATATTATCATTACCATGTATCTGGGTTATGCCGCCATGATGATTTGTCGTCAAATGGTCACCATTCTTAGTCCTGCCTTACTTGCCGATGAGACTTTGGCGTTAACAAAAACAAACCTTGGTGATTTTGCCGCTTATGGCACCTTAGGTGCGCTGGTTGGCAAACTGATTTGGGGACCACTTGCCGATAAGTTTGGCGGGCGATTTACTTTGTTAATTGGCATTTTTCTGACCGCGCTATTTATCATCGCCTTTGGGCTTTCAGCCAATGTGCTGGCCTTTACTGGCTTTTCATTTCTACTTTATTGCAGCAAATCATCGGGCTGGCCCGGTATGACCAAATTGATCGGGGAGTGGTATCACCCACAAAATTATGGACGAGTGTGGAGTATTCTTGCTACTAGCTCAAGATTTAGTGTGGTGTTAGCGACTCTGTTCTTCGGTTGGCTGTTGAGCTTTATGCATTGGCGAACGGTCGGGTTTATTGCGGCAGTTTTTGCGCTGATCATTTTTATCGGCTGCTATGTTTACCTGAAAGAAAAGCCCGAAGATGCTAATTTTTTCAAAGAAAAATCTAATGACAATATTAATACCAATAATCCTAAGCTGGCTATGGCCGAAAAACAGGCCTTGTATAATAAATATAATCACCCGCTTTTAGGTACCAGCACAATTGATGGACTGGTAGCCTTTGCAAAAAGTCCTAGGGTTTGGCTAGTGGTGATCATGTTGATGGTGCTTACTTGCATGATGGCCTTTTTAGACTTTGTTGCGGTTTATCTTATGGAAAGCTACCAACTTACTCCCTCAGAAGCTGCTATGGCCTCGACTGTCTTTCCCGTGGGCTCTCTCACTGGGCTGTTGGCTTCAATCGCATTTTACGATCGTTTTTCAAAGCGGGGCATCAGGACAGTATTAACCATAGCGCTGAGCTTTAGTTTATTAAGCGTGCTTACCTTGCAGTATTTGCCTTTGTTTAATTTGAGCGCTGAATTGAACTACCTAGTAGCGCTAGGGGTAATTTTTGTGTTCGCTTTTTCAATTTCTCCAGCCTACTACTTACCCATGTCGATATTCTCCATTGAATACGGTGGCCCCCATAGTGCAACTTTGGTGTGTTTAATTGATGCCTTCGGCTTTGCGGCCAGTGCAACATTTGCTTTCATTGGCGGCAGACTGGCAGATAGCACGGGCGGTTGGTCTAGCTTTATCAATATGCTCATTTTGATATCGGCCCTTGGCATCATATCAGTTTGGGCATTTATGCACTCAGAATATATAGCGGCAAAGCAGTCACTTGAATAATGCCCTTAGTTAACGTTAAATGTGGTCAGCCTGTGGTAAACGTGATCCTAAACGACTACCACTTGTGGTTCATTTTTTTGCACGCTTTCACCTGAGAAAACGAGATAAAAACACGTTTTCTCCAAAGACACATGAAAAGAAATCAATAAATACTTGATATACTGAGAATATAAAGTTAATTTTATTTCTCTTACAAAAAAAACAGACAGTTAATGAACTGTAGAAAAAAGGGTTTTTGCCCGTCTAATAAGCTGTTTTATTTATAGTTGTTTTACGTAGTTTGAATAAATACGATTAACACATAAAGCCCTTATTTCTATTGACTTCGTACCACTATCTTGTTTTAAATAGCCTACCTGTTTTTTATATGGCATGACTACACTATGTCTACACGCAAAATAACCAAGTCATTTGTAGACAAACTTACCCTTCCCGAAAGTGGACAAGTTTTCTATCGAGATTCAGAGTTAAAAGGCTTCGCTGTTCGCGTTACTGCGGGTGGTAGTAAAGCCTTTATTTTAGAAAAGCGCATCAACCGAAAACTCAAACGAATTACGCTTGGTCGCTATCCTGAGCTAACCGTTGAAATGGCGCGTAAAGAAGCCCTTAAATATTTAGGTGAAATAGCCACGGGTATTGACCCAATAGCCAAACGCCAACAAGCTAAAGCCGAACAAATGACGCTTTGGCAGGTGTGGCAAGATTACCGAAGTATCAAATCCTATTTAAAAGATAAAACTTATGTTCAATATGAAATGTATTTGAACGGTGAGTTAAAAGACTGGAAAAATAAAAGGCTCGTTGATATTTCTAAGGATATGATATCAACCCGTCACGGTAAACTACTCAAAAGCCATAGCCCTTCCTATGCAAATACCGCCATGCGCATATTAAGTGCCATTTATCGATTTGCTAAAGACCAATACGAAGATAATAGCGGTTTAAGCTTATTTCCGCATAATCCAGTAGAGCGTTTAGGACAAATGAAAGCGTGGGCAAAAGAGCCAAGACGACAAACCATTATTAAACCCAAACAATTTGAGCCATGGTATAAAGCGCTTCAAGAAATGAAATTTAATACAGGGGCAGAATCACACCATGTTGTTGCTGATTATCTTGTGTTCATTTTATTAACGGGGCTAAGAAAAAATGAAGCCGCGACCTTAACATGGAAGAATGTTGATTTAGATGAAAGCACTATTTATATTCCCGACACTAAAAACAAAGAGCCATTAACATTGCCGTTATCTGACGTACTTGTTGCCATACTTAACTACCGACTACGTTTTAAAACGAATGACTATGTATTTTCATCACGAAAAGCTCAATACCTTGCCCACCCTGAAGGGGCATTAAAGTATTTAACGGAAATGTCAGGCATTAAATTCACTTTTCATGATTTGCGACGAACGTTTATTACCGTAGCGGAATCATTAGATATCTCAGCGTATGCCATTAAAAGACTCGTTAACCATAAGAATGGCAATGATGTTACCGAAGGGTATATTATTGCAAATCACGACCGTTTGCGTGCTCCTATGCAACGCATCACCGACTTCTTTAAAGAGAATTGTAAAATAGAGTTGGAATATTATGTATCAAGATAAAATAGAGCAAGAAGCTAACAAAGCACTATTGAACATTAGAACTCATAGAATACAGAAAAATATTTTTGTTCAGTCAAAACTTGAACCATTAAATTTTTTACCTGATGAAAGCGTTTGTGATGCAACACATATTGCACGTGATATTTTATCAAAGCGTACTAATGAAGAAATCATCACGCTATCAAAAGCGATTGATTCAATGCTTCAAATGGGCGAAAACTTGTTACTCAGCTTATCAGTGAAGTTGCTTAACGCATCAAAAACAAGAAAGTCAGTGGTGTTAACGCAAGGAAGAGAGCTATATTTACTATGTGACTATTTCGACTTAAACACGTTAACGTTAAAAAAGTGAAATGGTGTGATTTGTTTGCCACATTAACGCTCATGCAATCGGCTGAAATACTATATTTATCAACTAAAAAATATGAATATGATGATTTTATTACAAGGGCGCTTATACAAACTGCGCAAAGTTATGTTATCGAGTTGAAAGAAGAAATTATTGATAGTGTTGTTCGGGCAGAGTGCCTTTTTGATAAAAACAAAATCGTCTCCAAATCAGGTAGTGCTGGAGGCGAAGCAAAAGCTAAACGTATAGAGCCATTAAAAATTGAAGTGATTAGTCGTTACTTAGAAAACTATACAGATTTTTCTAATAAAAAAGCAGGAGCAATTATTGAAGCAGAGCTAATCAACGAAAAACACGAACTCATATTACTTTCAAAAACTGAAGAGAGAAACCTTCAATTTGCCAAATGGATAGGCTTATTTGTAAAAGGGCAATGGAAAATGCCAATCAATAACTAAAATTCCTTTAGCGCGCTAGAAGAATTCTTCTAGCGCCTAGCGGCATTCCAACACATTCAAACTTAAACGACACTTTACTCGTGATTTCAACCAACCGAGTAAAAGTAATGAGAACTAAACTATTAAAAACCAAAGAAACCGCAGAGATACTAAACGTTAGCGAAGCCTTCCTAGAAAGAGATAGATGGGCAGGTGCAAGAATACCTTTCATCAAAGTTGGCGCGAGAGCCATTCGCTATCGACTACAAGATATCGACTACAAGATATCGAAAAGTATATTGAAGAGAATATTTGTTATTCAACTAGTGAAGGATGCGCCTAATGTCATCAATCACCAATAACAACTACGCACACCTTCGCATATTCAACGATGGGTTATTGTTAGATTTATGTATTGAGCCGAGTAGCTACTTTGGGAAACTATTTCCCTCATTGCCACTTGGTGCAATTATTAAACTCGGTAGCATTAGAGACTTAAAAGCTAAAGGCTTAATCAAGTCAGAAACTATTTTTTGTTATGAGCTTGAATATAAGCGTTACAGCATTAGTGATTTAGGCAAAAAATTATTTATGGAGTATAAAAATGACTGCTCCAAATAACGCTTTTGAAGGTAAAATCAACAAAATAAAAGCTGCTCTCAAAGGTGAGCCACTGTTAACAGAGGAATGGTTTGATAGCTCCGTTGTTTGTCCCAGTGACAACTTTACCTTTAATGAATTAAATAAACGCTCAGCAGTATTTAAAGATTACCCTTTTTTAACGAAAGAATGGCATGAATGTCCTGCTGATAGAGCCGATGTTGAGTTTATTTTTAACGAGGTAAGCAAAGTAGCAGATCCAATTAAGCGAATTATTTTAAATAATGCGCTCAAGATTAAAGTAAGACGCGAGCGCAATCTCTATATTCGCAATACAATAAAGCGCATTCTTGATTTATTACCACCAAAATTACGTTATGCGTTAACGGTTGATGATGATGAAATTCGTACTATTAGCGAGAATTGTGCAGACCGATGCAGAAGAATAGCGATCCACCATAACGTAAAAGGTCGTGTCATTGCGTTAACGAATGAAAGCGAACAGGTAGCGAAACAAAGCGAATCAATACGTCTTGAACCGTTAACGCCTCCAGTTGGTGCGAAGCAAGGCGAAACCATAGCGAATCAAGGCGAATTTTTTCGCCTTTTAACGGAGTATATCGAATCGTTTAGACTTAAAGAAATTTCCGTTACGGGAAACTCCGTAACGGAATTAGGCGCAATAAAGCGCATGTGTGATAAAAATTGGTGGAACAGACGATTACGTAAAATATTTAATCAAGCGTATGAGCAAGCCGCGATTGAATTAAACCTTGTTCAAAAATACAAACAAATTTATGCCAGTGACTTAACGGTTAAAAAGCGAAAGCAACAAAAGTTACGTAACGAACAAATGCTCAGTTCAATGAGCGTTATTAATGATATTGGGCAGCAATTTTCACTCAAAGAGCTATCAGACTTAAATGTTTCAAACCCTGCGATAAGAAAAGCGGAATTAATGGTTAGAATGCGAGGTTTTGAAGAGCTTTCAAAATCACATAATCATCAAGGTATTTTCATTACGATAACGTGTCCTTCGAAATATCATGCTGCGTTTGCCAAGTCTGGTCAACGTAACCCAAAGTATGAAAGTTTGACACCTTATCAAGCCAACCAATATTTATGTAAGTTATGGTCACTTATTCGTGCTGACTGGAATAGAAAAGATATCAAACCTTATGGTTTTCGTGTTGCAGAGCCGCAACATGACGGAACACCGCATTGGCATATTCTTCTGTTCGTTGAACCACAACAAATAGATACCGTAAAAAGCGTAATTACACATTACGCCCTTCAAGAAGATGGGGATGAAAAAGGCGCAATTGAAAACCGTTGTGACTTTAAGCTCATCGACCCTAAAAAAGGTAGCGCGACAGGCTATATTGCTAAATACGTATCAAAGAATATTGATGGTGAAGGATTAGATAAAGGCGTATACGGTGAAGACCCCATCACAGCAGCACAACGAGTAGATGCGTGGTCATCTTGTTGGTGTATTCGCCAATTTCAACAAATTGGTGGTGCGAGTGTTTCTGTTTGGCGCGAATTGAGGCGTTTAAAGGAAAAATTAGGTTTTGATCCCGTCCTAGAAAAAGCCCGTGTAGCAGCCGATGAAAGCAAGTGGCATGACTTTATAGAGGCGATGGGCGGTGTATTTGTTAAACGCAAAGACCAACTATTAAAGCTTGCCTATGATGCCTCATTTAATAGCGAAACGGGTGAATGTAAGCTCGGACACTATGACGGTAATATTATTCAAACGGTCAAAGGTTTAATGTTCAAAGGGCAAATGATTGTCACAAGATTTTTTAGTTGGCGGTTAGAAAGAGCAAACGTAGTTTGTGATAACTTGGAGTTCTGTAAATAACTGTACGAATCATCAATATTATAGAAAGCAAAGTGCTACTTATTGACTTAACAATCAAATGCATGGATTTAATAAAATTAATTATACCTTGAATATTCGGTATAAAATCAAAGATAATGTAGCCAAAATGAACATTCTCATAAATTTAACCGCATTCTATTGGTTAAAACACTATGTATATAGGGACATAATGAATTCATATTCTTTGATCATCGCCATCTTTTTGCAGCTTGTTTTTTTTATTTCAACTCCTACTCATGCATCATCATATCCAGGCACTGTAAAATTTTTAGACGTCACGCCAAAAGAAGTAAAACAAAATAGTGATTTTAAGTTCCCTAAATTTAAACTCAAAAACGGGAAAATAATTTTTTTTACAGATAGTGCAGAGGATGGTTTAGAGCTTTGGACACACAAACCCATCGATGAAAAAATTGAAAAATACTTTTCTTTTGAAGATGCAAAAGAAACTAGCGGATTAACTTATCTAAATTGGGATGATGATAAAATTGTTTTTTGGCACAATTACTATAATAAATGGTATGTGACTGATGGCACCAAAGAAAATACACGAGTACTCACAGAAGTTATGCAATTGCCTCAATGGATAAACTCTTGGGCTAAAAGTAGTGATATTGATTTAAAATATATAAAAACGTTAGAGTCTGGAAAAATTCTTATTATCCATTCCAGCTATCTTGGATTCAAATCTATATATATTTATGACCCATCTAGTCAGGTATATAAAGAAAGGCCTTATGACTATAAAGGTTATAGAACTGTCAAATCTATTGGTAAATATCTTTTTTATCAAGATATTCATTCAGACTTATGGCGTTTAAATCTAGAAACATTAGAAAGTATATTTATCACTAAAACATTCAGTGTGCACTCCTCGCAAAGTAACTGGATTGGGATAGACAATTTAACACTCGAGTCCCCCTTAACTGGCGATATTTATTTTCAAAAATTTGAAGATGAAACATACACTTTACATATAATTGATAAACTTACAGGTGAAATTCAAAAACTACCTATAGAAAGTGACTCTCCCATTGGAGAAAATGTGATTTATAATAAGGCTAGTATGTACGTAAATATTTTTTCAGGTTATTCTGGTCAATTGCTAAAGATAAATTTAAATGATTACTCATATAAATCAATTGATTTACCAAAACAAGAGAATTACTTAGAATATGGTTCATATGAATCATTATTTTCGACAGAAAAAGGTGTATTAATATCAGCCTCAGTTGATATTAATCGGTTTTTCGATAAGGAGTGTGACTATATACCTGAAAGTGATAAACCTCTTTGCCCATCGCACTTGTATTTTTTATCAGAAACAGGAGAAAAGTACCTGTTATCCGATAACTACGGGCCCCTCAATTATGGTGTAAAAGTTCAAGGTATAACTAAGAACTCAGTCTTTTTGTCAGTACATTCCTCCATTAATAAATCTGATGAGTACTGGGAAATAAATTTGGAAACTTTAAAAACTTCAAGAATTAATCATGATAAATTCTTGAGCCGTGATGGGTATTTATTAAATAATACTTTGTATGTTTGGGACAATAATTATTCTTCTTCGGATTATCATTTAACCCCGACTCCTCTCTATAAATTAAACATGGATACTTCAACACTGGTTCCCATTCATTATTTTGCAAACTATTCGGATACAACTCATGACACTCGTGGAGTAGAATTATTTTCGACCAAAGCAGGTTTTCGTGTAGTTGACAAAAATACAGGTACTGAAAACGATGTGATTTATGGTTTATCTGAACAATTGGATTTAGCAGTTATCAGTGAACAAGTAGAACTTTCTGGTAGCAGTATATACAGTAATGAAGTTTTAGATGAATTATATATTATTGAAAAAGATAATGAGATAGACAGTCTAAATCCACCATATTTTTTAGCTACATTCGATCCTATATTAAAATTAAAACAAAGGTTGATTGAACTACCTGTAATAAATCAACATGGCCCTAATAAAATTTCAGATTATGATGGTGATAATTTTCTCATTAGTTATCGAGATTTTGGAGGGGAGGATTATACTATTGTTAATTTGGAAAGCAGTAATGTTTATTCTACTTCAGATAATAAAGCTACTTCTGGTTGGTTGTGTAATGACTATATTGCATTGAATAAATTTGGTGGATTTATACTTAAAGATTATAAGTCTGATAAAATTCTATTAGATATTTTAAAAACTAAATATCAGACATACAAAATTAATAAGGACAATATAGTTTTTTCGACTGTTCATTGGTCAGCTGACAATGTTACCACAAGTATATTTTCTTTAAATTGTGAAACCCAAAACATTACAGAACACATTACTTATAGTGATAAAAAACACGAAGCTGATGATGCTCCTCCCATTTTATATATAGGTGAAGGTGGCTGGCTTCATATTACAAGTGGTAAATACAAAAATGTTCGAGTAAATGTTTTTTCGAATGCTCAAGAACCATATCGAATAGTTCCTGAGCTTTCTGTTATAGAAGATGAAGATGGCTTTTTAATAACATACACTGCGGAATATGTTAGCACTAAAAAAGGACTTTATGGCTTTTTTCGCTACAATAACGGATTAACAGAAATATATAAAATCGGCCTTTCATACTTTGAAAAAGTAGCTGAATTAAATGAATATAATGGCTGTAATAATTATTCGAAGTATGACCCTTATGACAGGATTTTTCTGTGTGTGGTTGGTAGTCCAGATAAACCAAACAAGGATTTATTATACTTTTCACCAATAGATAACAAACTACACAGTATTGATATATTTAGTTATTCAAGCTCACATGGGCACGGACTTGAAAAGTTCACTTATACTCCAGATGGATATATGTATATCGTTGGATTAGGAAAAAATGGCTCCGAAATCATTGCCATTAATTTAAACTGCCTAGACATAGACGATTGTAATACACCATTTCCAAATAGCCCCCCTGTAATCAATAATGAAGCTGAGTATTCTTTTAACTCTTCGCAAAAAATATACATCCCTGTAATCGCTTTTGACCCTGACAGAGATTCTCTGGTTTATAAATTAGAAAATGCTCCAAGTTGGTTGAAAATTGAAGATGGAATGATACAAGGTGTTGCTCCTGCAACCACTAAAGCAGATATAAATGATATAACTCTTATTGTTACAGATGTTCAGCAAGCAAAAGCAACATCAAATATTTCTTTAAAATGGCAAGAAAAACCTGATTATCCTCATGCAATATTTAATCAAATAACTATTGAAGAAGATGCAACTCCTCCTAGCGAAAGTTCAAACGAAGATGTAACAAATAAGAAAAGTAACTCATCTGGAGGGGCTTTTAATTTCGTATATTTATTATTGATTATTATATTTATGAGGTACTTTTCACCTCGCTCACCCATTCTAGTCAACCGCCCTCGCTTAAATGGGCATTAAATAAAGCTGTATTATGGACATTATTATGAGATTAATTTATACCTTATTCTGTTTCTTTTTATTATCGTCATGTACTGTAGGTTTTTATGACGCGGATTACGACCGTGATCCTTACACTATATGTTCTAATGGTACATATGGAGATAATAGAGAGTGTGAAACTGAGATGAAACAACTCAAGAAGTCAATTGAAAAGCACGCAGTGAAGTAGTTCATATAAGAAATTTGAACGGATAAATAGCTAAGGTCAACAAAATGGTATTTAACTATATTTTAGTGATATTGTTTAAGCTACTGAGGTTAAATCAAATTGCTACACATGCGCTACAAATAAATAGATGCCTTGTGTTGATTTTCTTTCAAGTTATTGATATTGATGCAATTTAATTTATTTCAACAAGTCATTATTAGGGCGTTATATATTCATAAACTATTGGTAATAATATGAAATTTGAATTTTGCTGGTCTCAATTAGAAAAATTACGCCAGATAAAAATTATTTCTTCGATGTATATCTGGATCTTTTTATTACCTGTTTTAGCTAAACTTTTAGTTTTGACTAACGATGTGGCAACGGTAACTGTTTTTAATTACACATTTGATATTAATTTATCATTGCCTTTTTCTTGGAAGTTATTTTACTTTTCAGCGCTGTTTTTTGCCTTAGCAACAATCATTTATCATATACGATGTCCTCGTCTCATTAAGGAGTACCCTACGTTTTCTTCATTTGATACCGAAGGTAAACCAGAGTGGCACCTTCGAGTTTATGCAGAAGATTTAGGACTCGATTATACGGAATATAAAGAAGAACATAGCGAGTTAATGCGCGAGCATGAAGGGGAAGTTTCCTCAGGGAATGACTGGGTGCAGAGTATTTTTTGGGATCTTCATTGGCGAGCAGATGAACAAAGAAAGAAAATGCTATATGCTTGTTTAGTTTCATATCTTTTTGGTTTTATTCTAATTACCTATGTATTGGTGCAAAACCTTATTTGGGTAGTAAGAAATATTAGTTTGTTCTAAAAAATTGTTAAGTGTTGATGCATGAATATAGACTACATAGTGACTACATAAAGAATGACGTATTCACTATGACACTGATTAACAATGTTAATTTTAATTAACAAATCTAATAAGCTGGTTAGGCATAAATCAGATTAACTCAAGGCTTTTGCACTTACGAAAGTAAATTATAGGAATGAAAGTGAAAACGTATATTGTAATTTTTGTTTATATCTTACTCTGTTTAAACTTATCTGGCTGTGTGGTTGGTCATGAAGACTATAAGAGATATGTAGATATGGATATAGGAAACAATATTGAAAAACATCCACCTTTTGATTCATCTAAGGCAGGCAAGTTAATAAGGTCTGACTACTTATTAGGCGGAGATGGGCTGACTCATATTACAATTGAAAATGATGGCGTATTAAGGTATCACTATAGCTTTCAAGAGGTTTTAACAAACTATAGCATTAAAGCTTATATCGGAAAGTGTCTTATTTATTATGATGTTAATCCTGAGACTTATATCATACTAGCTTGGGGGTTTGATGAGGGCGGTAATCCACAGAGTTGTAGAACTTGGCCCTAAATTCAGTTTTTTATGCCTAACAAGGGTTTTCAAGTCGGACAAATTACAGTTGGCTTTTTGTTCGTGCCTCACTTATTTTAGCCAACAGAAATTTGCCGCTTAAAACGGCGTTGAGGCTGTAGAATTTATCCAAAGTGGAAAATGACGGATGAAATTTATGTACACAGAGGCTTTAAACGTTGTTTTTTAGCCCAATAGTGCCTCA
>SPKZ01004970.1_pt1 | contig 64485 bp, 58 predicted proteins | sample 2456571 | NCBI WGS metagenome assembly SPKZ01 (sample SAMN11192286, study PRJNA482655) | marine metagenome | biome: ENVO:00000447; feature: ENVO:00000244|ENVO:00000211|ENVO:00000569|ENVO:00002023; material: ENVO:00002151; isolation source: ocean water from marine abyssalpelagic zone ...
CACCGTCAGGGTCTGTCGCAGACAACTGACCTGTAAACGTCTCTGCTGTGCTTTCAGGGTTACTGCCTTCGACAGTACCGGGTGCGAGGTCAGCGCCATCGGCGACCAAATCGAGAGCCGCTTCGTTCACCACAACAGTAGTGTCTTCGGCTACGGGGGCTCCGGGCGGGGGCGGGGGGGGAGGCGGTACATCGTTGTCTAAGATCGTGACCACACCCTGTGCATCGCCGATCACAGCACCCGATGCGTTGCTCAGGTTGACAACAAAGGCTTCTGTTGACTCAACCGCTTCATCATCGGTAGTAGAAAAAGAAACTTGAGCCTCAGTAACACCCGGCGCGAACGTGATGGTACCGCTGTCAGGATCGTAATCAGCACCGCTGATCGCCGTTCCATCGGCTGATTCGAAATCAACCGTAACGGGTGATTCAGATGCGGTGGATAAAGAAATCACCAGTGAGGCGGTATCACCCTCCACGACGGTGACGTCGTTAATCGTGATAACCGGCGTATCGACGATGGTCACCACGCCTGTGTCATCCACGATTACGCCATCAGAGGCGTCGCTCAGCTCTACCAGGTAGTTCTCCGAGCCTTCAACAATGGCATCCACATTGGTCTGGGTGCTGATTGTTACCTCGGTCGTGCCGGCAGGTATCAACAAGACCCCTGCGTCTGCGTTGTAATCGCCGCCGTCAACCGTTGCTGTGCCGTCAAAGGTCGTGAAATTGAGTGTGATGTCTTCTTCTGAAGCCCGTGACAGTGACACCGTCTGTACCGCGATCTCGCCCTCCGTTACAGTGACATCATCTATCCGTATTTCGACTGGCGGCTCTGGTACGGGAGTTGGCTCGGGCTCGGGCTCGGGCTCGGGCGCCGGTGCAGGGGGCGCAGCATCGATAACAATAGTCACCACGGCACTATCGATGGCGATGCCCTCAGGGCTGCTGATCGTGTAGGTCAGAGTATCCGTGCCTACAAAATCCGGATTTGGTGTGTAAGTGACGGTGTCATCAGCATTGAGTACCGCCACACCATTACTTGGCTGGGTGATGCTGATAACGTCTGATCCGTTCGGAGCAACATCATTGGCTTCTACAACTATCGTTACCGGCTCACCTTGTTCCGTCGTCTCGAAATCATCAATTGCGTCTATGACTTCTGGCGCAGGATCACCGAAGGCCGCTGGGACTGCGCCTTCACTGCCTGCGATACCGGAAAACTCCGATGTCTCCTCTGCAATTCGTCCAAGGCGGATAAAGGATGAACCACCGCCAGGGCCACCGGCTCCACCCAGACCCGCAGCGGTCGCTTCTAGGACATCCCCAAGGTCACCTTCACCCTCTAATGCTTCTAGAACGGCGAGTGCTGTTTCGTCTGTGATTTCTGCTTCTTCACGGGTTGTTGCTGTCTCTGCCATGAGATCCTGAGTCAGAGTCATCTCCGGCATATCAGCAACCATCAATGGAGTGCCATCACTCATGGTGAGTTCGACAACACTGCCGTCGGGGGTCACAACAGTTTCACCCTCCAGAAGTTGGTCACCGGGTTGGATCTCGCGAAGCTCACCGTCGGCGTTACGGGCGTAAGCCGTACCCATTACTGATGCAACAGTTGCAATGCTCATAATTGTCATCCTTTACTTGCGTTAGTGCAGATACATCTCTGCACTGTTTCCTTTAACTTTCACCCCACACGTTAAACCGCCGAGAGAATGTCAACATCGTACCTTTGGGCAGGGAGCGAACGCCGTATGAAAAGTGTGATTCAGATCACACTTTTTATTTTTCTGTATTTATATCAATAACTTAAATATTCGTTCAGAGTGAAAATTCCGGGCCTAGCACCGAGTGCTAACAGCCAACCCGCTTTATTTGCAGCAGATGAACTGCATGAGACTTGAGAAGTGCCCGAGTTTACGGACATGCATTCTAATTAGAGTATGTCTGATGGTGGACGCGCTGCCGAAACCCGCAGGACACATCGCTCGGTTCAATGCACCCTATGGTCGGAATGGATCAATTAACTGATGTGTAGATCGGGACGCTGTTCATAGCCAGAGCAAGCTGCACCCTGTCACGCACTCCCATTTTGTCGAAGATGACTGAGAGGTGAGCCTTCACAGTGCGTTCGCTGATCTCAAGGTTGGTGGCTATCTCTCGATTGCTGGCCCCATGCGCGACTTGCTCAGCCACCATCAACTCACGTGAAGTGAGTTCATTGAGCTCTCGGGTGTTTACCGGAGGGGGCGGTGCAATGCGTGTCGAGAGCTTTATAAACCGTTGCATCAGGTCGGGGGGCATCCAGACACCGCCGTGCTGCACAACAATTCCGATTTCTCTCAACTGCTCGGGTACTGCTTTTACATGACAATAGCCCACTGCACCGGCATTCAACATCTTGAAGGCTTGCGCCTCCTCTGGGGTTGGCGTCATCGCGACAACGGGCCAACCAAAGGCGACAGCTTCCGTGAGGCTGTTCATCACCTCATCTCCGCCCATGCTACTGGTATCGAGCCAAACGACACCGCTTGGTGATTCAGAGGCGTGTGGTATCGCTGCTGTGTCAGCGACAGCCAATGCCTGTGGAAAAGCCCTCGTCCATCGATCGCGCAAGCGGGCAGAGACCGTGACAAATATATGCTCCATCAGCGTTCCGTGAGCGCATACTGCTTGGCACGCAATACCGGCTTCATCAGGTAAGCCAATATGCTTTTCTTGCCTGTCAAAATATCTGTCTCTACCGTCATGCCCGGAATAATGGGCTTGTCGGCATCGAGGCCAGCTTCCTGAGTACGCACCAAAATCTCGTAGAATGGATTACCCTCTTGATCCATTACCGTATCTGCACCAATGTGCTCAACAATACCGTCTAACCCGCCATAAACTACGAAATCATAGGCGGTGAACTTAACCAGTGCTTCCTGCCCAGGCACGAGAAACGCGATGTCTTTTGGCCGAATTCGCACCTCGAGCAACAAGGTATCGTCCAAGGGAACAACCTCCACAATCTCCTTACCTGGCAGCACAACGCCGCCGATTGTGTTGTAGTAAAGCTGCTTAATGGTACCGTTGACGGGCGATCGGACATTGGTTTGCTTGACGCGATCCGACAGGCCAGTGCCCGCCTCCTGAAGCGCGTTCATTCGAGTAATTGTGTCGGATAGCTCTTCACGCACCTCGTTGATGAACTCCAGCTCTACCTCTTCCACCTTGCGTTCGGCTTCTTGAATCGCAGACGCAATACGCTTTTTCTGCGCGCTGGCCTGATCACGTTCGCCGCGCATCTGGTTAACCTCGCGCTCAAGGCGCAGTATCTCTACCTGACTTACCGCTCCGGAGTTCACCATAGGGCGTGTGACGCGCAGTTCCTGCTCGGTGAGATCCAGTGAACGTGCCAGCTGCCTTTCCCTAGCAGTCACTTCTACAAATTCTTCCCTGCGCTGCGTCAGTTGCTCGGTCGCAATCTGCTGCTCCAGCAGCAGTTCTGCTTGGCTGGATCGGTACAACGCAGTTTCCTGTGCAACAATGCGCGGCGCCTCCTGCTGCCATTCTGCCTCTGGCTCGAACGTCGTTTTCTCAACCACAGCCCGCAGACGCGCGGCCTTCACCGACAATGCGCGGAACTCGGCCCTGTTCTCTCTGAAAGACGACTCAGAGCGCGTTTGATCCAACCGCACCAGCAACTGGCCTTTTTCGACGATGTCGCCCTCGCGCACCAAAATCTCGGTGACCACACCGCCGTCCTGCGATCCCAATACCTGAACTTGCTGCGAGGGTATGACTTTGCCCTGCCCTCGGGTCACTTCGTCGATCTCTGCCAGCGCACTCCACACCACCAAAACAACAACGGTGATCGCCACCCCGTAAAGCATCGCGCGTGCACGCAGCGGCTGCTGCTCGACAAATGCCCGGTGCGCGTCCTGCTGCCAGTCGTAAGGTGTCGTATTAATATCCGCCATCCAGGGTGCGAACAGCCTGTCCACAATGCGTCGCCCGAGGCTCGGATTTGCGGACTCGCCCTGCCCAAGCGTGATGGTCCTTTCCACCTGTAAGACGTTGTCGTCGGGCTGCTGTGAATCGCTCATGAGGCCTTACCTATCTGACCCTGCTGCAGTGCCTTCATCACACTCTCTCGCGGCCCGTCCGCTACCAGTTTGCCGTTATCAATGACTATGATGCGGTCAACCAGTGACAGCAGCGAGTTCCGGTGCGTCACCACCAACCAAGTGCGACCTTTTACGTAGTCAGCTAACTGCGTTTTCACGTTGCTCTCAGTGGAGTGATCCATTGATCCTGTGGGTTCATCCATGAGCAGAATGGGCGGCTCGCTTACCACCGCGCGGGCCAGCGCTACGCATTTACGCTGCCCACCCGACAGAGAGTCGCCCCGCTCGCTGACCACCATGTCAAAACCCTGGGGATGACGATTAACAAAGCCAGCCAGACCCGCTATCTCTGCTGCGCGCACCAGCGCGGCGTCACCCGATTGCGGGCTGCCTAGCAAAATATTGTCGCGCAAACTGCCATAGAACAGCGTTACGTCCTGCGGCACGTACCCCACCCGCGAGCGTAACTCGGAAGGATCCAGCTGCCTAAGGTCTATGCCGTCGACGAGAATGGCGCCTTCGGTGGGCTGGTAGAGCCCCATTGCCAGCTTTTGCAGCGTCGATTTACCCGAGCCGACCCGTCCCAGTATTGCCACGTGCTCACCCGCCTTGATCGTAAACGACACCCCACTGACAGATTCCATCTCCGCGCCGGGATAGGCAAAGCTCACGTTCTTGAACTCGATGTCGCCGCTAAACCGCTCTCGACTCAGGAACTGGGCACCTTCCGGGCGTTCCAACGGCTTCGCCATTACTTCGTCCAGTGATTTCAGCGCAATCTCCGCGTTGTGGTAAGAGGTCACCAGACCGGCCACCTGTCCTATCGGTGCCATGATACGACCGGCCAGCATGGTGCAAGCAATCAGGCCACCCATGCTCAGCTCACCGGCACTGATGAGGTACACGCCTGCAACAATCACGAACATAGTCACCATCTGCTGGCTCCACAGCGTGACATTGATCGCGGAATTGGACAGAAGACGCAGCTGAACGCCCACATGCGCCAGGAAGTTGGTGGTCTCCTCCCATTTGCGCTGCATGCGCGACTCCGCGCCCATCGCCTTAATCGTATCCAAGCCCACCAGACTTTCGATCAAGGTGGCATTGCGCAGTGCGCCAGCGCGATACGTCGTCTCAGTGAGATCCCGTAGCTTGCCCTGAAGCGCAAAGGCTGTCGCCAGCACCACCACTAGACCAATAACAATCGGAATAAGCACTGGCCACGCAATCCAAGCAATCACTGCCATAAAAATGAACGCGAAAGGCACATCAATAATGGTTGCCACCGACGCGGACGTAATGAAATCACGCACGGTTTCGAAGGAGCGAAGGTTCACTGCGTAGGAACCCACAGAAGCCGGCCGGCTCTCCAGTCGAATACCCAGCACTTGCTCCATAATTCGCGACGACAGTGTGACGTCTACGCGCCGACTCGCCAGATCCAGGAAGTACCCGCGCATACTGCGCAGGGAGATGTCCGCCAACAGGATCAGAATGACACCAGCCGCCAACATCCAGAGTGTCTCTACCGCGTAGTTCGGGACTACACGGTCATACACGTTCATGGTGAACAGAGGCAGTGCCAGGGCAAACACATTGATGAAGAACGCGGCCAATAGCACATCCCGATAGATCGGCATGTTCGCCTGCATGGCTGTCCAAAACCAATGGCCGCGCTCGGATGTGCCGCTGCGCGGCGCGCGCGCATCAAACCGAAAGCGGGGCCTACACACGATAGCCGCACCACTGTAGACGCCGAGCAGCGTCTGCGCTGGCACTTCAACGACAGTCTCGTTTAACTCGGGGTAAACAACCTGCGCCGATTCGCCGTCATCGCTCCACCCCATCAACAGACAGGCGCGCTCCCCTTCCATCAACAGCACGGCCGGCAAAAGCGCAGGTTCTATCGTCCGTGCCTCGCGGCTAATGACTCTGCTGGATAGTCCAACGCGCGCAGCCGCGCGCTCGAACAAGCCGGGCGTTAATATCCCCTTGTCCAGCGGCAAGCCACCCAACAGCGTGTCCGGAGTGGACGCGCTGCCATGGTAGCGGCACAAAGCCAGCAAGCATTGCAGTAGAGTGTCGTCGGTACTACGACCCATAAGTCCCCGTTAGTGAATCATCGCCGTTCGGCGCGATACCGCCTTCGCTAAGCTATTGAATTCACGAATTATTTTTCCAGCCCTTTAGCGTAGGTCAGAAGCGCGATTTCCGCCACGCGAAGCACCTCAAAAACCCCAAAAATAATGCCACTCACGCTGGATCTGTGATCGCATTGCCGCCAATCAGCGTGCTCACACACGCGGGCGACGGTGAAGCACAGCCTTACCCGCTCCTAATCACAGGCTCTAGTGGGGACATAGTGAGCTCGCCCCATTGTGTTGGAGAATCGACAGAAAGTTTTTACCCGGCTCTAAGCAGCAGCTGTAAAAAGTGTGATCCAGTTCACACTTTTTTGCCCGGTGGGAAGATCAATAGTGGCGGCTTTTCCAACACAAGCGCACACTATGTGTAGGTGGTTGTATGAACAGCCAATGACTAGCGAATCAAGGAGATGATGTGAGCAAGGAGCCTTCGTCAGGGAAAGCGGTATTTGAAGCGAGGGAGCCCACGCGCATCGGCACCTACAGTAGCGGTAACGTTACCAAGGTCTATGCCGGGCCGGACCGTCGACGATTTGACCGCCGGTCGGGTGATGACCGCCGCGGTGGCGTACGCTACGGCTCGCACACTGACCGCAGGGAAAGTGCCGGACGCCGGGCAACCGACGTCGCGACCCTCGCACTCTAACCAAGCACTTCCGCGCTGGCCTTAACTCAGGCCAGCACCTCACGTTTGGCGTTAGCAAATGCGTCCAGCGCGAAAGCAATATCATCATCGCTCAGCGCGGCGGACATTTGTGTGCGTATCCTCGCCTTGCCACGCGGCACCACCGGGAATGAAAACGCCACCACATAAACACCCTGCTTAAGCATGGCCTCAGCGAAGCGCGCCGCAAGCGCCGCATCGTGCAGCATGACCGGCACAATCGGGTGTTCACCCGGCAGCAATTCGAAACCCAACTTCTCCAAGCCCTCTCTGAACACAGCGGTGTTGTGCGCCAACTTATCGCGCAGGGCATTGTTGGAGGACACCAGCTCAACGGCTTTGATGGCGCCGGCGACGACAGGCGGAGCAACGGTGTTCGAAAACAGGTAGGGCCGCGAGCGCTGACGCAGCAGTTCAACAATCTCTTTCCTGGCAGCCGTGTAGCCACCACTGGCACCGCCCAGCGCTTTACCCAGTGTGCCGGTGACGATATCTACTCGGTCCATACAACCGCGCAGTTCATGCGTTCCCTTGCCGCCAGCCCCAACAAAGCCGGTGGCATGGCAATCGTCAAAGTGCACCAACGCACCGTAACGTTCCGCCAGGTCGCAGATCTCATCCAGCCTGGCAATATACCCATCCATCGAGAACACGCCGTCGGTAGTGATCAATTTGAAGCGAGCACCGGCAGCATCGGCCGCCTGTAACTGTGCTTCCAGATCCGCCATGTCGTTGTTCTTATAGCGGTAGCGCTTGGCCTTGCTGAGACGAACGCCGTCGATGATGCTGGCATGATTTAATTCATCAGAAATCACGGCGTCTTCGGCGCCCAGCAAAGTTTCAAAGAGGCCGCCGTTGGCATCAAAGCACGAGGGGTACAGGATGGTATCTTCCGTGCCAAGAAACGCAGACAGGTCATCCTCTAGCTGCTTGTGCAAACTCTGGGTGCCACAGATAAATCGCACCGAGGCCATGCCATAGCCCCAATCTTCCAGCCCGCGGGCCGCGGCGGCATTGACCTCAGGATGCTGAGCTAAACCCAGGTAATTATTCGCGCAAAGGTTCAGCACCTCCCCCGCTTCACGGGTCTCGACCCGTGCACCTTGAGCGGTTGTGATCAGGCGCTCGTGCTTGGTCAGCCCCGCCTCATCAATGGACGATAGCTCGCCCGCCAGATATTCCTGAAAACGTCCGTACATTGCCCTACTCCCAGTTCAGGATGACTTTGCTGGCATCACCCGCATTCATCTCGTCGAAGCCGCGCTGGAAATCACTGTAGTGCAAACGGTGCGTAATGACCGGCGAGATGTCCAGGCCCGACTCAATCATCACGGACATCTTGTACCAGGTCTCATACATCTCACGGCCGTAAATTCCTTTGAGCGTCAGCATATTGAAGATCACGCGGTTCCAATCGATCGCCGTGTCCTCGCTGGGAATCCCCAGTATGGCGACCTTGCCGCCGTGGCACATGCTGGCGAGAAGATCGTTAAAGGCCTGGGGGTTGCCGCTCATTTCGAGGCCCACATCAAAGCCCTCACGCATGCCCAGAGATGCCTGCACGTCTGCGAGGGATTCGCGCGTTACGTTCACTGTGCGTGTAGCGCCCAGGGTTGCAGCCAACTCCAGGCGTGAGTCGATCACATCGGTAATCACGACATGCCGAGCGCCCGCATGATTGCAAACGGCCGCAGCCATCGCGCCGATGGGGCCAGCTCCGGTGATCAGCACGTCCTCACCCAGCAGGTCGTATTGCAACGCGGTGTGCACCGCGTTGCCGAAGGGGTCAAACAGCGCTGCAACATCCAGATCGATGCCGGGCGTGTGCTCCCATACATTGGACATGGGCAATGCCATGTATTCGGCGAACGCACCGGGCCGGTCTACGCCGATACCGCTGGTGTGAGCACAGAGGTGGCGACGCCCGGCCATGCAGTTACGGCAGCGACCACACACAACATGGCCTTCACCGGAGACAATCATGCCGGTTTTGAAATCGTTGACATTGGCGCCCACGTCCACGATCTCGCCCACGAACTCGTGGCCCACAACCATGGGTACGGGAATGGTTTTCTGTGCCCAGGCATCCCAGTTGTAGATGTGCATATCGGTGCCACAGATCGCCGTGCGCTTCACTTTAATGAGCACATCATTAATACCGATCGTGGGTTCGGGGACATCTTCAAGCCAGAGACCGACATCGGCCTCGCGTTTCACCAGTGCTTTCATGGGCATCTACGCTCCATATTTACAGGGCCGAGACCCAGAAAAGGAGCGCGAGTATACGGCTAATTCAGCGCGGAAAACAGGCGAATTATCGGGCGCTTTTGAGGCTGTGAGCGGCGAAGATAGCGGCCGTCAGAAGGACAACAGCGCCACCCTGATGAGCTGCACCGAGCGACACAGGCACCTGCATCACCAGGGTACTGATTCCCAGCATGACCTGCAGCACCAGGGCCGCCAGGAAAAGCGCGGCACCCAACTTCGCTCGGCCACTGTCCGTGCGCAGCAAAACCTGCAAAGAGAACACACCAATCAACAGCACCAGTGCGTAGGCAAACATGCGGTGGTTGAACTGTATGGTCGCTATGTCTTCGAACGCTGCTAACCAGGCGGGCTCGAAGTTATAAAGGCCTGCAGGGACAAAGCTGTCGCCCATGAGAGGCCAGGTATTATAAGCAAAACCCGCATTGGTGCCGGCCACCAAGCCGCCGGACAGAATCATCAAATAAACCAGGGCGGCGAGGACCACCCCATAGCGATATAGTCCGTGGACCTTCTCTGCTTTTGAGGGGTAAAGCAGGTCCAGAATCAGCCACACCATCAAGGCATAGATAAGCACTGCCAGCCCAAGGTGAGCCGTTAACCGATACTGACTGACGTCAGGCCTGTCCACAAGACCACTCTTGACCATGTACCAGCCCAACAGGCCCTGACAGCCGCCGAGAATGAACAGCCCCCAAAGCTTTGGCATCAACCCAGGCTTCACCCGCTGCTTGAGGGCGAAATACACCATGGGCACAAAGAACAGGACGCCAATTAATCGCCCCAACACCCGGTGCAGATACTCGTACATAAAAATGTACTTGAAGCCGTCCAGCGACATCCCTCGGTTGATCTGCTGATACTCAGGGTACTGCTTATACTTTTCAAACACCTCAAGCCATGCCGCCTCACTCATAGGCGGGATAATGCCCATCAAGGGTCGCCACTCCACCATCGACAAACCGGAGTTGGTCAGGCGGGTCACACCCCCAAGGATAATCATGCCGAAAATCACGCCGGCACAGACAATCAACCAACTGGCAATCTGTCGGTCGTAGCTGGCGTAAGTTGTATTGGCTGTGAGGCTGGTCATAAGCGATAAGGTGTTTTCCGGGGCGCGAATGATAACTGAATTGGCGAGCGAAAGCCGCCAGCAGTGGGACAAAACCGGGGCGCGTATGCGGCATACAACGCTATGATCCGGCGCAAGAATCGGCTGCGATATCAAGAACTGGCGTGTATCATTGCGCTTCCTTACGAAACCAAGATCAGGACATGTCCAGCTCGCAACACAGCGCCGAACTGCCGAACCACGTTGGCATCCTGGGAGGCGGCCAACTCGGTATGCTGCTCTGCCTACGCGCCCGTCAACTGGGCATTGAAACCACGGTACTGATGGACGACGCCGAGTCACCGGCGGCGGCTACGGCCGATAACACCATCATCGCTCCCATGGATAGTCTTGAAGCGGTAGCACGGCTGATAAATTGCAGCGATGTCATTACCTTCGAATTTGAAGCTGTGAATGACAGCGTGCTTGACGCCATCGACGCCGCGGAAGCTCGCAATGAGGTGATGGCAAATCCCTCGCCCGCCGTTATGCGTCTGCTAAAAGATAAGGGCCTGCAAAAATCCTGGCTACGCGATGAGGCACTTTCCACGCTGCCTTTCGAAATGCTTGAAGCGGGCACAACACTAGACGATCTGCTGGCGCGACCCGGTGTTGCAATACCCTTCGTGCAAAAGGCACGCCAGGGCGGTTACGACGGCAAAGGTGTCCAGATAATCCACAACGAGGAAGAAGCAAAGAATTTGTGGCCCGTGCCCAGTATCGTTGAGCCGGCATTAATCGACTGTGTTGAAGCGTCGGTTGTAGTAGTGCGCGGTACTGCCGGCGATATGGCGGCCTACCCTGCGGTCACCATGGCCTTCGAGCCGTCTCTGAATGCCGTTGCAACGGTCATTAGTCCCGGCGAGATTAGCGATACAATCGCTGCAGCCTGTCGCGAGCTAGCCTGCCGCGCAGTTGATGCGCTTGGCAGCGTGGGTGTTTTTGCTGTCGAGCTGTTCTGTACAGAAACTGGTGAGGTCTTCATTAACGAGATTTCGCCGAGAGTACACAATTCCGGACACTTAACAATGGACGGTTTCGAACACGATCAGTTCGAGCAACACCTGCTTGCCATTACCGGTAGACCCTTGGCGCCTGTGACACCCACAGCCCCTGCCACGGTGATGCTTAATCTGCTTTACCGCGACGATCAGGCCCCGGCACACACAGGCTATGTATACTCTGCCGCATTGAATGATGTCGGCAGCGCTGCACTGCACTGGTACGGCAAGAAAGACGCCAAGCCGGGGCGCAAGATGGGGCACATTAATGCCACCGGCCCAAAAACCTCGACTGCACTGACTAACGCTCAAGCGGCTCTGCAGCATGTGCGCGACGGCGCATTCTCACCAACCCCCTATTCAAAGGAGACACCCTCACAATGAGTGTGCGTGTAGGCATCATTATGGGCAGCGACTCGGACCTGCCGGTTATGCGGGCGGCGGCAGACATTCTGGATGAACTCGGCGTCGACTATGAAATGGATATCGTTAGTGCACACCGCACGCCTGAACGACTCTACGACTACGCCGAGAAAGCGGAATCCCGCGGCCTGCGTGTCATTATCGCCGGCGCCGGCGGGGCTGCTCACCTACCCGGGATGGCGGCAGCCATTTCCGTATTGCCGGTAATTGGTGTTCCGGTGAGCGCCACAAAAATGGCTGGTGAAGACGCGCTGCTGTCGATCGTACAAATGCCTGCGGGCGTACCTGTAGCAACGGTCGCCATCGATAACGCAACCAACGCCGGCATCCTCGCGGCGCAGATGTTGGCAACCGGCGATGACAGTCTGCGACAGCGACTGGCCGATTATAAGGGCACACTCCGAGGAAAGGTTTTGGCAAAAGCTGCCAAACTACAACAGGAAGGCTAGCCCACGGTATTTCTCGACAACCTCAGCTCACCGCCACTGGTGTTCTTTCTTTTTGGCGTGTTTGACGTCTTTATTCGATCAGATCTGGACATGTCCGCCCAGATAGCCACGGCCCTACCCCGTATTAAATGTTCGCCACGGGCTTCAGGCAGCGTCGCCCGGGGCGTGTCTACCCTGTATGTCAAAGTATGGCTGACGCGGCTGGCCCTATGGTAAGAATGGTATTAGTGTACTGCGACACCGACCGGCCGGTGTCCGACAACAAGCATCGACCAGAGCTGACTATTTACAGGTTTATCGCGGCATCCTTAATATGAGCCTGCAGCGCCATGAGCCACTATCAAATCGCGCCGAGACTTAAACCCCGTTGGCCCTGATGCAGGTGCCGCGTACAATGCGCGACATCTCCGCGGCGGTTCCACCTAATGCCTTTGCTTCAACTCAAATCTGCTGAGCTTCACTTCGGCACACACGTCATACTCGATCATGTCGACCTCGTTATAGAGCCAGGTGACAGGCTGGGGTTGTTGGGGCGTAATGGCGCAGGAAAGACCACCCTGCTCAAGCTGCTTGCGGGCGACATCGGGATGGACAGCGGCGAACGCTGGTTGAAACCCGGCACTCGAGTATCACGGCTGGAACAGGAACTTCCGCTGGCCAACGACACCACTGTGTACGATGCGGTGGCAGACGGACTGGCTGGCGTGGGAAAACTGATCAGCGACTATCATCACCTGATTCAGGCAGGGGCCAACGCCGACCTTGCAGCGTTAGAGCGTGTCCAGACTGAGCTTGAGGCGGCGGACGGCTGGCAGCTACAAACGCGGGTAGAAACCCTGCTGAGCCAACTCGAACTGGACGGCGATGTGCCCCTGGCTTCACTGTCGGGCGGATGGCGTAGAAGGGTTGCATTGGCACGGGCACTGGTCAGTGATCCGGAACTGCTGTTGTTGGACGAGCCCACAAACCACCTGGATTTGCCCGCGATTGAATGGCTGGAGCAGCAACTCCAGCGCTTCCCCGGGGCCATCATACTCATCACACACGACAGGCGTTTCCTTCAGAACGTAGCCACCAGTATTTGCGAGCTGGATCGCGGCCACCTGATGCAATGGCGCGGGGACTACCGCGGTTTTCTGCAGTTCCGAGAGCAACAGTTAGAGGCGCAGGCGAAGGCTGATGCGCTGTTCGACAAGCGCCTTGCGGAAGAAGAAGTCTGGATTCGACAGGGCATTAAAGCCCGGCGAACCCGCAACGAAGGGCGCGTGCGCGCGCTCAAAGCCATGCGCGAAGAACGCAGCCAAAGACGGACCGCGGTTGGCAGAGCCGACTTCACCATCGAGACGGCCGATCGCTCGGGGAAAATTGTGGCGGAGCTTGAGGACGTGTCTCTGGCTTTCGGTGACACAGTCATCACACGCCAGCTCTCAACCATCATCCAGCGCGGCGACCGTGTCGGCATTGTTGGCCCTAACGGTGCTGGAAAATCCAGCCTAGTTAAGCTGTTGCTAGGGGAAATCGCACCCGATGGCGGACATGTAACGCTGGGAAGTAAGCTGGAAATTGCCTATTCCGATCAGCTACGCGGCCAGTTGGACCCGGAGAAAAATCTGATTGATAACGTCTGTGGTGGGCGAGAATTCATCGACATTGGCGGTAAGCAAAAGCATGCCATCTCCTACCTGGGCGACTTTCTGTTTACACCGGAACGAGTGCGAACCCCGGTTAAGGCACTGAGTGGGGGCGAACGCAATCGGGCAGTACTGGCTCACCTGTTCTCAAAACCCGCCAACCTTCTGGTTCTGGACGAACCCACCAATGATCTGGACATAGAAACGCTGGAACTGCTGGAGGAGATCCTTCTCGCTTTCGAAGGCACGCTGTTATTGGTGAGTCACGACCGGGACTTTATGGACAATGTTGTCACCAGCCTTCTGGTGATGGAAGGCAATGGCCGCATCAGCGAGCAGGCGGGCGGCTTCAGCGACTGGGAAGCCCGCGGCGGCAAGTTAGAGCCGCTGACGGCAAGCGCAACGCAGAAAAGGAGCACCCATTCAGAGCCGCTCATGCAGGAGGCTAGCAATCAAGCTGCGCCATTGACGATCACTACACCCCAGACTCGAAAGCTCAGCTATAAGGAGAAACGGGAGCTGGAATCTCTGCCGGGCTTGATCGAGTCACTGGAAGAAAAGCAGGCAGGGCTGGAAGCTGAGACCGCGGCGCCGGATTTCTACCAACGCCCCCACACCGAAGTACAGGGTCAGCTTGATGCTCTCAGCGAGGTGGCCTCGGAACTGGAAAAGGCGCTGGAGCGCTGGACCGAACTGGAAGACCTAGCCTAAAAATCCAACCCCAGCGCGGCTCAACCGAGACTATAGGACTTTAGCGACCGCCTGAACCAGTGCGTCGATGTTGCCGGCGTTAATGCCTGCCACATTGATGCGAGACGAATCCAGCATGTATACCGAGTGCTGTTCCCGCAGTGCCACCGCCTGCTCGCGGGACAGCCCCAGAAACGAGAACATGCCGTTCTCTCGCTCAATAAAACTGAAATCCCTGTCCGTTACCTGGGCAAGCCCGGCCACCAGCTGGGTGCGCAAACCGTTAATCCGTTCGCACATACTCGCAAGCTCTTGCTGCCAGTTCGCAGTCAGTGTCGCATCTTCCAGGATACGGCCAGCAATCAGCGCCCCGTGTGCGGGCGGCATGGAGTACACCCGCCGCGCGGCAACTGCCGCCTGAGACACCAGCGCATCGGCATTCTCGGCATCGTGGCCCAGGAACAGAGTGACCCCGGTGCGCTCGCGGTAGAGCCCCATGTTCTTGGAGCAGGACGCCGCAACGATCATCTCCGGCAGCCTTTCCGACAACAGTCTCAGGCCCGCAGCATCCGCATCAAGACTCTCCCCCAGTCCCTGATAGGCAATATCAATGAAGGGCGTAAACCCCTGATGCTCTGCCATGTCTGCAATCTCTGCCCACTGGGCCAGAGTCAGGTCTGCACCGCAGGGGTTATGACAGCAGCCATGCAGCAGCACAATATCGCCGGATTTGGCCTGCTTGAGATCATCTCGCATCGCCTCGAAGTTCACGCCATGACTCTGTGGGTCGTAGTAGCGATAGGTTTCGAACTGAAGGCCAACACTGCCCAGCAACGGAATATGCACCGGCCAGGTCGGGTCGGAGACCCATACCCGGGCACCGGGGGTTGCCGCATTGATGATTTCTGCGCCGATGCGCAATGCACCGCAGCCACCGGGGGCAGCAATACTGGAGATACGACCATCGAGCAGCGCAGGGTGCTGCGCACCGAACACCAATGCACGCATGCCCGTGTTAAAAGCCTCGGGGCCAACGGGTGGCAGGTAGGCTTTGGATACCTCCTCCTCTACCAGCATTCCCTGGGCACGCTGCACCGCTTCAAACACCGGACACACCCCGGTCTCGTCCATATAGATGCCGACGGTAAGATCTACCTTGTCGGGGTTTGCGTCAGCGCGGGCAGCGGCCGCGAGCCCCAAAATAGGATCGGGTGGCAGTTTTTCCAGTGATTGCAGCATGTTTGTTTCCTCTTCTACTACAGAGTGGCCAGCATGGCCTTGAGGTATTCCCAAAAGGGCGTCACGGTTGCGATCTCAAGACGCTCGGTGGGCGAGTGCGCGCCACGGATCGTCGGCCCAAAAGACAGAATGTCGCAGTCGGGTTTTTTGCTCTTCAAGATTCCGCATTCCAGCCCCGCGTGAATCGCCTTTATCTCAGGCGTATAGCCAAACAGGTTTTCGTGCAGTGCCACCCCCTTTGCCAGCAGGGCGCTTTCAAAGTCGGGTTGCCACCCGGGGTAGCCGGCTTCCGGCTCTACGTGCAGATCAAACGCGGCGGCGAGGCCCATCACGGATTGCTGCAATGGCAGGCTCTGGTCGTAATTAAAGAATCGGAAACTCGATTCCAAGAACAGTTCACCTGCCTGTACGCGGCAAACGGCCAGGTTAATACTGATATCCGGCAGGTCGGCGGGCTGCTTCAAGTTGTAGGACTGTACGCCATGCGGAAAGGCTGCCAACAACCCCAACACAGTCAGCGTATCTTCACGGCTTAGCCCGGCCGTTTGCTCGTCTGGCTCTGCGGTCAGGCTAAGGGCATGGTCTGCCTCTGGCAGAAAGCCCAACCACTGCTGCGTTAAAGTCTCTACGCGTTCGCGCAGTTGTGATTCTGCGCCCACTGGCAATGCAATAACCGCCGAGCCTTCTCGCGGTATCACATTGTGCGCGATACCCGCATCCAGGCTCAGTAGGCGCGCGCCACCGAGATCCAGCATCAACTGCGCGAGCAATTTGATGGCATTGCCCAACTGTTCGTGAATCTGAATGCCGGAGTGCCCACCGGCGAGACCCTTGAGTGACAGCTTCCAGAACTGCTCGTCTCCCGGCGAAACAGTCTGGAAATCCCGTGTGAAAGTCCAGCCGCCACCGCCTGCGCAGCCCACGTACAACTCATTCCAGTCCTCGGTATCGAGATTCAGCATGCGTTTGCCGCTGAGCAGGCTCGCATCGAGATTGAGTGCACCACCAAGGCCGGTTTCTTCATCAACGGTAAACAGCAACTCCAGCGGGGGCCGGCTCACTGACGTGTCCGTCATCACCGCCAGGGCGGCAGCACAACCAACGCCGTTATCCGCACCCAAGGTGGTTCTGTCGGCCTTCAGCCAACCGTCTACAACTTCGAGGTCCAGCGCGTCGGTGTTGAAGTTATGATCCTTGTCGTCTGTCTTGACCGTCACCATGTCCAGGTGATTTTGAATGATCACCGGGCTCTGGTGATCGCGGCCGGCGCTGGCAGGCACCCGGACGACCAGATTTCCCTCTGCATCTTCCTCCCAGGCCGCACCGCTGGCTTCCGCCTGATCAATCACGTACTGCTTAATCGCGGCCTCGGCCTTCGAGGGTCGGGGAATCTGCGTGATCTGATAGAAATGCTCCCACAGGTGTGCGGGCTGTTGAGGGTACTGTTTGGGCTTCATATTGCGCTCCAGGCGCAGGTATCAGGGGCGCGAGATTATACCTGAGCCGTCACTGCTCAGGGAACGCGAATATCGGTATACAGGGATATCACCCAGGGCAATCGGGCCAAGTGCTAATGCCCTAGATGAACGCGAACTTGAGTAGAAAAATGATCGCGAGAAACCAGGCGCCCAACGAGATATCGCTGCGTCTACCGACAAACAGCTTGATGGCGACATAGCTGATAAAGCCCAGGGCAATGCCGTTTGCAATGGAGAACGTCAGCGGAATCATCACGATGGTAATCAGCGCCGGTGCCGCCTCGGTCATATCTGACCACGCCAGTCCCTGCATGCCCGTCAACATCAACACCGCCACATAGATCAGCGCGCCAGCAGTGGCATACGCTGGCACCATGCCCGCGAGCGGCGCGAAAAAAATGGCCAGCAGAAACAATCCACCCACCGTCACGGCTGTCAGCCCTGTACGTCCGCCGGCCTCGGCACCCGCGGCACTTTCTAAATAGCTGGTCACGGGAGAACAGCCAAGAAACGCCCCCAGCACGCTGGCGGTACTGTCGGCCTTCAGTGCGCGATCCATATTCTTGATGCTTCCGTCCGCATTCACCAGGTGGGCACGACTGGCCACACCCAGCAAGGTGCCCGCTGTGTCGAAAAGATTCACGAAAAGGAAGGCAATCACCACGCTAACCATTGCCACATCCAGTGCTCCGGCAATATCGAGCTTCATAAACGTAGGGGCTATGCTTGGCGGTGCTGATACCACTCCATTGAAATTCACCAGGCTGGTAAGGAGTGCAACTATAGTCACCATCAGAATACCGGCGATGATTGCACCGGGTACCTGACGAATTGAGAGGATGGCGATCAGCAGAAAGCCGATACAGGCGAGCAGTGGCTCCGGCGATGTGAGGTCACCCAGCGTCAGGAAGGTCGCGTCGCTGGCGACAACAATGCCTCCGCTCTTTAGCCCGATAAAACCGATGAACAAACCGACACCCGCGCCCATGGCAATACGCATGTCCAGGGGAATACTGTCGAGCATCCAGCGCCGTAATCGCGTGACACTCATAATGACAAACAAAACACCCGCGAGAAAAACAGCGCCCAGCGCCACTTCCCAGCTATACCCCATCTCGCCCACAACCGCGTAGGTGAAAAACGCGTTCAACCCCATGCCAGGCGCCAAGCCCACAGGCCAGTTGGCGTAGAGACCCATGATCAGGCAAGCAAGCGCGGAGGCGAGACAGGTCGCAACGAAGCTGGCCTGCTCGTCCATGCCGGCGGCAGCCATAATCTGCGGGTTCACGAAGATGATGTACGCCATGGTGACGAAGGTTGTCGCCCCCGCCACCAATTCCGTTCGCACCGTGGTTCCGTGTTCTGCAAGCCTGAAATAGCGCGAAATGGCACCCTGCTGCCCTGCGATATTTTCCGCCATAGTCCCTACCCGGTCTGCCGCCTGCTAAACCCGCAGTCTACGCAATGCATACAGGCGCTACCACAGGCCACAGCGGGCTATGCTAGGCTTTGCGCTCTACTGCAGGAACACAGTACGCATGGACAAGCACTACATAAGCGCATCGCAACTCCTTGAGGACTCCTACCGGTTGGCCTGGCAGATTTTTGAAAGCGGATTTCGTCCGGACTATATCGTTGGGGTTTGGCGCGGGGGCGCGCCAGTGGGTATCGCCGTACAGGAGTTACTGGACGTGGTGGGTGTTAAAGCTGACCACATTGCCATTCGTACCAGTTCTTACACCGGCATAGGAGAGCGTAATCGCCATGTACTGGTGCACGGCCTCAATTACCTGATTAAACGCCTGGAGTCGGAGCACTCGTTGCTGATTGTGGATGACGTGCACGATACTGGCCTGTCCATCGACCAAGTAATCACCGATCTACGTGCCGCCTGCAAGAAAAACTCTCCCGACATCCGTATTGCGACTCCCTACTTTAAGCCCGCCAATAACAAGACTCATCGCGTGCCAGACTACTACGTTCACGAAACCAACGAATGGCTGGTGTTCCCCCATGAGCTGAATGGGCTAACGACACAGGAAATTGCGGACAACAAACCCGAGCTGGCCAGCATCATGACCGAGCTTGGCCAACATCTGAAGCGATAGCTCAGTCTCTCGTAAAGGCCATTATGGGATCAGCGTGCTGCGGGAAGTCTGAGAGCAGTGTTGCGCGTGTGCCCAAGGTCATGTCTTCGTATTCAAAGCCTGGCGCGACGGCTTCACTGATCAGCCCATAGACGCCCGCCTCCAGGTGAGAGGCCTTCCAGGTACCACCACGTACCGTCAGTTGCAGTTTTTGCCCTGCGGCAATGTCCGCGCCCATGACCACTGTCTCCAGTTGGCCGTCCGGGTGGATCAGGTAATAGGTGATCGGGCTGCCCAGGTGAAAGTAGTGCACGATGTCTGAGCGGTTCAGGTGCCAATGGCCTATCGGCGCTTCCTCGGTCAGGAGGTAAAAAATGGAGGTCATGATGAAACGCTCACCCTCAGCGGTGGCTATGCGCTGCCGGTGATCCGCCTGAAAGGTGCGCTTGAAGTAGCCGCCCTCGACGTGTGCCTCAAGCCCCAGTGATTCGATGATGGTCTGTTTCGAGGGCGTGTTCATTGCCGCATCTCCAATAACTAAAGGGGCAATCGATAGCATCACTATCATCGATAAGAGGCGCTTCACGAGGCGTCATCCGTGGCTGCCAGGGCCGAGCGTATCTCATCGCTCTTCCGGGCCACCGAGGCGCGCAATGCGGCCTCATCGATGGTGAGCACTTCACGGTCGCGCATCAACAGCTTGCCATCAACCACTGTCGTCACTACGTCGCTACTATCCGTCACGTAGACCAGGTGGGAAACTACGTCATATAACGGCAGTTGCCGGGTCTTGTTCAACTGCACTTGAATCAGGTCTGCACGCATTCCCGGTTTGAGTTGGCCCACCTTGTCACCGAGCCGCGCAGCAACCGCGCCCATACGGGTGGCCATTGTCAGCGCTTGCAACGCGGGTACGGCCGTGGGATCACCGGTTTGCACCTTATGCAGCAGCGCGGCCAGCCGCACTTCCTCCCACAGATCCAGGTCGTTATTGGAAGCCGCACCGTCCGTGCCCAGCCCCACGTTTACCCCTGCGTTCAGCATAGCCGGCACCGGCGAGATACCCGCGCCAAGCTTCATGTTCGAGGTGGGATTATGGATCGCACCCACACCGGAAGCTGCGGTGAGAGCGATGTCGTTAGGGTCCAATTGCACCATGTGGGCGGCAATCAGGCGCTGGTTGTAGAGCCCCAACCCCTGCACGTGTCGCACAGGTGTCGTTGCGAAGTTCTCGGCAATGTAGGCAGACTCCGAGGGTGCCTCTGCCAGATGCATGGAGACGATTGCATCCAGCTCAGCGGCCTTTTCGACCGTTGCCCTGAGGTGGTCTGGCGATACGGTATAAGGCGCATGGGGCGCAAAGGCTGGTGTGATTCGCGGATGCTTGCCCTGCCAGCGCTTCACAAAGTCAACGGCAGCAGCAAAGGAGTCATCCCAGCCACTGAAACCCGGGCTGGGGTAATCGATATGCGGGGAGGCCACCACGGCACGAAGCCCGCAGCGATCGACAACCCTCGCGATATCATCGGGGTAGAAATACATATCAACAAAGCTGGTTGTGCCGCTACGGATCATCTCCCAACAGGCGAGCTCGGTGCCGATGCGCACGAACTCCGGTGTCACAAAACGTCCTTCCATGGGAAAAACGTATTTGTTCAGCCAGGTGATTAAATCCAGATCATCCACCATGCCCCGAAAGAGAGTCATGGCGGTGTGGGTATGGCCGTTAACCAACCCCGGCATCACCACCCGGTGAGTGCCGGCTATCGCCTCAGCGCCAATGTACTGCTCATCGATGGTCTGGCGCGAGCCCACAGCAATAATGGCGCCGTCGCGAACAACAACTGCGCCGTTTTCCAGCACCGGCTCGTCGGGCACCATAGTCAGAACGTAGTCACCGTAGACAACCAGGTCAGCCGATTGGGCGGGTGCGGCGCCTGCACACAACGAGAGTACAGCCAACGTCCAACACGCTAGAGATTTCACGGAACCAGACTCCCGCTATCGAAGAGAAAGCCAGAATAACACTGCCCAGTGGCTACGGTGAATTCTGGTACTTTTCCCCAGCGCTACAGCGCTATTCGTGGGATAGCGATATTCTATTGGTGAGTTGAGAAGTGATAAGAGACCGAGGAGTCTCCCCAACATTCTTATCAAGCGACAAGCTTAAACACTCAGGAGCTCTCCCATGAATAGGATCACCGCACCCCGTCTGGCCATTGCGGCCGCAGTGACTGCCGCCGTCGGCATGAGCACGCCCGCGATGGCGCAGCTCGAGGAAGTTATCGTTACCGCCCAAAAACGCGAGCAGAGCCTGCTCGATGTGCCGCTGTCGGTAGCCACACTGGAGGGCGAGCGCTTCTCAGCCCTGTTTGAGGGCGGTGCGGATATCCGCGGCCTCTCAGCCCGCGTACCCGGCCTTTACGTCGAGTCGTCTAATGGTCGTGTGGCCCCGCGTTTTTATATCCGTGGCCTCGGCAACATCGACTTCGACCTCGCCGCTTCCCAGCCTGTTACCGTGGTGATGGACGAGGTGGTTAAGGAAAACGTTATCCTGAAAAGCTTCCCGTTGTTCGATATTGAGCGCGTGGAAGTACTGCGGGGCCCCCAGGGCTCACTGTTTGGTCGCAACACGACTGCAGGTATTGTGAAGTTTGATTCCTACAAGCCCACCCAGGAATTCGAAGGCCGTGCCAAGCTGGACGTCGGCGAGCTCGGCACCATCAATTTTGAAGGCGCTGTTGGCGGTGGCCTGACAGATAACCTCTCTGGACGCATCGCGGTATTGTCGCAGAATCGCGATGACTACATCGATAATGACTTCACCGGCAAAAGCGATGCACTGGGCGGCTTTGAAGACATCGCGGTCAAGGGCTTCCTGCAGTGGGATGCCACAGACACGCTCAGCTTCTTGCTGGGCGCGCACTACCGCGATCTCGATGGTACATCCTCTATTTTCCGCGCCAATATTTTCGATCCCGGCAGCAATGACCTGAATGGCAACTTCGACCGGGAAACGGTGTTCCACGACGAGGGCGACAATAACCCGCAAGAGTACGAGAACACCGGGTTCAACCTGAAGGCGGACTGGGATCTGGGCGGCATGACTCTGACGTCTATCACCGCGTGGGATGAGGCCGATGGCCGCAGCCTGGGTGATATCGACGGCGGTTTCGGCGCTTCCTTCGCACCGCCCTTCGGTCCTGGCTTTATCCCCTTTAATGCCGTGACAGAAGACGCGGCAGACGTGGAGCAGTTCACCCAGGAGTTCCGGTTGGCCAGCGAGTACGGCGACGGCCTGAACTGGCAAGTGGGCGCCTTCTACTTCGACGGCGATCTGGAAGTGAAAACCAGCCCCTTCTTCGTTGATCCCACTGCTGTGAAACACGAGAACGAAACTTGGGCAGTATTCGGCCAGGCTGACTACGCCTTCAGTGATAACTGGACCATCACCGCGGGCATTCGCTACACGGATGATGAAAAAGACTTCAGCACACCGGGCATCTTTGTCGCCTTCGACGAAAGCGTCTCGGACGACCAGGTAAGCGGTGACCTGGCGCTGTCTTATACCCCCAGCGACACCTCGCTGGTGTGGGCCAAGGTTGCTCGCGGTTTCCGTGCGCCCACTATCCAGGGTCGTGATGTGGCGTTCTTCGGTGTCCCCACCATCGCCGACTCCGAAACCATCGACAGCTTTGAAATCGGTTACAAGTCACAGTTCGCTGATGACCGCGTACGCCTGAACGCTGCCGCCTTCTATTACGAAGTGAACGACATCCAGTTCACAGCGGTGGGCGGTGAAGACAACAGTATCGCTCTGGTTAATGCAGATACCGGTATCGGCATGGGTGTTGAGCTGGACGTACAGTGGTTGATTACCAATAACTTCGAAGTCACCTTCGGCTACGCGTATGCGGATACCGAAATCGACGACGACAACCTGCGCGTACCGGGCTGTGGCTCTGGCCTTTGTACCGTAACCAACCCCGTCGATGCCGATGGCTTTGCCTTTGTAGACGGCAACCCCTTCCCAAATGCACCGGAAACGACGCTGAACTTCACCGCGTCCTATAGCATGCCCATTGGTGGCGATGCTGAGCTGTTTGCGTTTACCGACTGGGCCTACCAGGGCGACACCCAAATCTTCCTGTACGAGTCTGAGGAATTCCAGACAGACGGCCAGTATGAAGGCGGTGTGCGACTGGGCTGGCGCAAGCTGGACAATAGCTGGGAGGTTGCATTGTTCGGCCGCAACATCACGGATGAAGAAAACGTGCAGGGCGCCATCGACTTCAACAACCTGACGGGCTTCGTTAATGAACCCCGTGTCTGGGGCGTGACCATCGCAACGGAGTTCTAAGCGATACTCACCATGCATCACCCGCCGCCATCTTCTACACTGAAGTGACGGTCGCAAGAAAACCCCGGCAACCGCCGGGGTTTTTCCGTTTTAACGCCTGATACCAACAAAAAGAGGGCTGACTCATGTTTATTGTCGAATCCTATGGCGTCGCTGTGGCGCTGTGTTTTGTCACCATGCTGTGCTGGGGCTCCTGGGCAAACACACAAAAGCTGGCCAGCCAGGAGTGGCGATTCCAGTTGTTCTACTGGGACTATTCGATCGGTGTTCTACTGCTGGCGCTGGCGCTGGCGTTCACTTTGGGCAGCACTGGCGAAGCCGGGCGCGCTTTTATGCCTGACATCTCCCAGGGCTCTACAGAGGCCATTCAGATGGCGCTGCTGGGCGGAGCAGTTTTCAACCTGGCTAACATCCTCTTGGTCGTGGCAATCGATATCGCCGGCATGGCCGTCGCCTTCCCGGTCGGTATCGGCTTGGCCCTGGTCATCGGTGTTATTGCCAACTACGACCCTGCGCAGGTCAATAACGCCACTCTCTTGTTCGTAGGCGTGGGCTTGGTAGTCGTCGCCATTGTGATCGACGCCCTGATTTACCGCCGCGTTCCCGGTGATGGCAGCAAGAGCGTCGGCAAAGGCCTCGCGATTTCGATCATCGCTGGCTTCGCCATGGGCTTCTTCTACCGGTTCGTGGCGCAGTCCATGTCCATGGACTTTGTCACGCCTGATGCGGGCCTGATAACGCCCTACTCTGCCGCAGTGGTATTCGCCATTGGCTTATTGGTGTCTAACATCGTGTTCCTGATACCGCTGATGTACAAGCCGATCAGCGGCGAGCCCGCCGCTTTGGGTGAATACTTCAGTCGCGGCACACCAAAACTGCATCTCGTGGGCATACTCGGTGGCGCCATATGGGCCACGGGCTTCTGTTTCAACATTATCGCAGCAGGCGAAGCCGGATATGCAGTGTCCTACGGGCTGGGCCAGGGTGCCACGATGGTTGCAGCTTTCTGGGGGGTATTTATCTGGAAGGAATTCAAGGACACCCCACAGGGAACCAACTCCCTGATCGCCGCCATGTTCGCCTGTTTTCTGGTGGGCCTGGGCATGATCATCTACTCCAACCTGTAGGCCAAAGCGATGCGTAAGCTGGTTGTCATTGGATCGTCCAACACCGACATGATTATCCAGGTGCCACACCTACCCGGTCCGGGCGAAACCGTACTCGGTGGCACCTTCACCACCGCAGCGGGGGGTAAGGGGGCCAATCAGGCAGTGGCTGCCGCTCGCGCCGGTGGTAGCGTCAGCTTCATTGCCGCCGTGGGCGATGATCATTTCGGGCAGGAAGCGCTGGCGGGTTTCGCAAAAGACAACATCGATACAGGCCTGTGTATGATCGACCCCATCACGCCTTCGGGCGTGGCCCAGATTTTTGTCGATGCGAAGGGTGAGAACACCATCGGGGTTGCGCCCGGCGCCAATGCAGCGCTGGAACCCGGACACATCGACAGGGCTGCCGGTCTCTTCGGACCTGACACCGTTGTACTGCTGCAGCTGGAAACGCCATTGGAAACGGTGGGATACGCAGCGAAACTCGCGCATGACAATGGCAGCACGGTGATACTCAACCCCGCGCCTGCTGCGGAGCTGGACGACGAGCTATTTCAGTACGTCGACTACCTCACGCCCAACACGACCGAAGCAGAACTGCTCACTGGCATACAGGTCGTCGACGACACCTCGGCCAGTATCGCTGCCGAGCTTCTGCTGGCGCGGGGGCTGGACAACGTGCTGATCACGCGCGCCGCCCTGGGCGTATACGCAGCTTGGCGCGACGAAGACGACGCGATAAGGACAGCAACGTATCCGGCCTTTGAGGTGATCGCCAAGGACACGACGGCCGCAGGCGATGTTTTCAATGGCTGCTTGGCCGTCGCGCTGTCACAAGAACAGAACCTTGAGCAGGCGATTCGCTTTGCGCAGGCCGGGGCAGCCTTGTCTGTGCAAACGCTAGGTGCGCAAATCAGCGCGCCTCCATTAGGCGCGATACAATCCGTTATGAACGCCAACGCTTGAGACCACCGCCATGCTAAGACCTTGTTTGCTTCTACTCGCCACACTGCTTCTTCCTGTCTGGGCACAGGCGCAAGCGCCCATGCCCGTGAAAGTCGTGATCGTGACGATGTTTGAGACAGGCAATGACACGGGTGATGAGGCTGGCGAATTCCAGCGCTGGTATGAACGGCAAGAGTTGAGCACCGTGTATGCAGCACCGCATATGCATCACGACATTATGGCCAACACGGAAACCGGCGTGATTGGCATCGTGACCGGCATGGGCACCGCGAACGCCGCAGCCAGTGTGATGGCACTGGGATTGGACCCGCGCTTCGACCTCAGCAAAGCCTACTGGCTGGTAGCAGGCATCTCCGGATTTGATCCCGCGGACGCCTCTTTGGGATCTGTCGCCTGGGCCGAGTGGCTGGTAGACGGCGATCTTTCCCATGAAATCGACGCACGTGAGATTCCCGAGGACTGGAAACACGGCTACTTCCCCCTGTTCAGTCAGGGTCCCAATGATAAGGAGCGCAAGAGCTACAACCTGGGTGAAGTGTTCCGTCTGAATCCCGACTTACTGGAGTGGGCCTACACACTGACAAAAGACATGGAGCTGCCCGACGACGAAAGCCTGGAAGCCACCCGCAAGCTGTACGTGGACTACCCTGTAGCACAGCGAAAGCCGTTTGTGCTCAAGGGAGATCAGTTAGCAGCCATGACCTTTTGGCACGGAGAGATGCTCAACGAGTGGGCAAACGACTGGACCGACTATTGGACCGATGGCCAGGGCGAGTTTGTGAGTTCGGCCATGGAAGACACAGGCACCTTCCAGTCCATGACCTACCTCCATGAAGCCGGCAAGGTCGACAAGAACCGCATGATGGTGCTGCGCACCGCGTCAAACTTCACGCTGCCACCGCCTGGAAAAACAGCTGCCGAATACCTGCGCGAGGAACAACATGACAGCTATGCGGGACTGGACGCGGCACTTGAGAATGCCTACCGGGTGGGCAGTACCGTGGTGCAGGAACTTCTCGACAACTGGGAGACTTACCGCGACCAAACGCCCGGCAGTTAATCCCACCGGCACGCCAGCCTCGCGATAGAGCGGGGCCGGCGGCGCAATATTCACACTCTATGTAGGGACTTTTCACGCTCGGAATCATCGACGCAGGCGTACACTGCATGCTGAATAGCTACCCTACGCTGTGAACGCCATGAACCGTCGCGACGAACAAAAAACCTCTCTGGTGGACTTTCTCCGCAGCATTAAATTTGCACGTGCACACACGGCCGCTAACAAAGCCTGTTCGACACATTTCGCGCGCTTCAATCAACGCGTGCGTCTGGATACCGTGCCCGCCGCCGAGGACTGCCAGCTGGTGCGCAGCGCCAACTAAACGCTGGCTGGCTTTAACACATGCGCCGATAGGCGCTGGTAGATTTCTTCAGCTTCGTCACACAAGGCTTCATAGCCCGCGGGGACGGCTGGCTCAGGGTCTTGCTGGGCCGCCGTTGCGGCGAACCCGGTAGACTGCTCCACCGCCGAATACCAGTAAGGTGCCCAGACACCATCGCTATCGCGTTTACCCGGTGGCCAGCTGAGCATAGCGTCATTAAACGGAATGCCCAGCGCCGCACACAGTGCGCGCAACACACCCTCCGGATTCGCCAGTGTCTGGGCAGAGTCCATCACCGGCGGCGCCTCACCCAGCCGCTCGCACTCGCGCTCGAATAACGCCAACTGCTGGGGAAAGCCTAACTCCTCCAGCGCAAACTCTGGCCGAACTTTGGCATAGGACACAACGATGCGTCGTGGCTCCCGAATCAGAAAGCAGTTGTGCAGCTGGTCTACCCAGTCCAGCGACATCTCCGGCAACAGGTGCTGCGTCATATGCTTCTGGTAATACAGCGCACACTGTGCGGGCTCGTCAGTGCACAAGCTGTTCGCCACTGAGCGCCAATCACAATCCATGGCAGCGATGATGTCGTCTTTACCCGGATGGTCACTGCCCGACTGCTTGAGATAGTAACCGTACAGTGGCTCGTCCACGACCACACAGTCTGGCCGGTTCTCGAAAGCACGCATAAGCGCCGTCGAAATATTCCGCGGTCCTGACCACATCGCAATCCGGTGCATGAACTAGGCGCCCCGTGGGTGCCGGGCACCCGGACCATTCACATAGTCGTCAACCAGCTGGCGATACGCTTTTTGTAACCGCGTGATCACCGGCCACTCTTCAGAGCTACCGATCTTACGCCCGTCCACCTCGGTGACAGGCACCAACCCTGCGAAGGTGCCGGTAACGAATGCTTCCTCGGCATTGTAAACGTCGGTCAGTGTGAAATTGCGCTCCTGTGTCCTGATCTTGAGCGAATCTGCCATCTCCAGCACTTTGCCCCGGGTGATACCGTCCAGGCAGTAGTTGCCGGTAGAGGTCCAGACCTCCCCCCGACGCACGATAAAGAAGTGCGTGGAATTACAGGTGGCAACAAAGCCGTGAGGGTCGAGCATCAGGGCCTCGTCGAAGCCGGCTTTTGCTGCCTGGATACAGGCTGCAATGCAGTTCAACTTGGAGTGTGTGTTAAGGGTGGGATCCTGGACGTCCGAATAACCGCGGCGAACATGGGCGGTAAACAGGCGCACGCCTTTGTTCACTGTGTCGGGAAGTGCTTCCTTGTACTCAGGGATAATCACGACCGTGGGTGGCGTGATGGTCATTCGCGGGTCCTGGTAGGGCGTAGACTTTACTCCGCGCGTCACCATCAGACGTATATGCACACCGTGGCGCATATTGTTAGCTGCCAGCACCCGGTATATGCGGGCGGCGATCACATCACGATCAAAATCAGGTTCAAAATCCAAGGTGTGCATGCCCTCGAACAGTCGTTCGAGGTGTCGCTCCAGGAACAGTACCGTGCCCTGCTCTACGCGCAGCCCTTCCCAAACGCCGTCACCGAGAATAAAACCGGAATCAAAAACAGACACCCTGGCCTCAGCACGCGGGAAATGCGTGCCATTGATATCGATCAGGATATTGTCGTTACGCGTGTCATGCGCGTGATCGTGTGTTCCCTGCATAGTGTACTGCGCTCTCCATGGTTGGACTGTGAAGCTCGGCAGCTATTCTGCATGAGCAACGCCAGCGGGTCACCCACTGGAACGTTACTGAGGAATGGCGAACTAACTCACCTTTCGAATAAAAGGTCTTAGCAAGGGCGAGCTCAGCCAACGCGCCTGTTTCGCGGGGCTGGCCAATGCATTTGCGATAACGGCAAAGACAAGGGGGTTGAAAGGGAAGCCAACATGAGAGGCCATAACCGCCACAGTGGAGACATAGCGCGGGTTAGCCTCACAACGAGCGATTGATGTGCCCACAATGCCATCGGATTCACTGAACAAGGCCAGCACGGGTACCGCCAACTCCCCATCCGCGTAGGTGTAGTTCACCCAGCGCGCAAGTGCGTCCTCGTCAACCTGCACACTGTTGTCATAGAGCCTTCCCATGACCTTGTAGAGTGCCGTACCGCGCGGATCGCCGTAGGGTGTGCCCAGGGTGATCGCCTGTCGAATCCACTGCGGGTACCGGTGTGCCAGAGCTACGGCATACAGCCCACCGAGGCTCCACCCAATCAGCGTTATCGCCTGTCCGCTGGCCTCAAAGGCTTGCTCAATGCGTGCAGCGATTTGGTCCTCGGTGCGGCGCCTGAAGGCGAGAAAGTCATCCAGTGATTGAGGTGTATTGCCGTAGGTATTGCGTCCAAGACCCCAGGGAATGGCGTGGTAGCCCTGTTGGTTGAGAAAGCGACGAAGCTGGGAAGTGGAACCGTCTGCGCCCATAAAACCGGGCAGGGTCATTACGGTGTGACCGTCACCCTGTGGTAGTCGCTTTAACACAGGAGCCAATGCCGCCGTACTGCTCATCTCGAACAATACCCGCCCGAACTCCAGCACGCTGTGGCGCAGGCGCGGTGGCGTGATGTCGGGGTGAAAACTGGCTGCAGGTGTTGCCATAGTTTGCCCTCGGCGTGGGTATTTACAGTGTGGCGCTTCCGGCACAATCTGCACAGTGCGCAGGCGGACACCCGGTACAACTACTCATGATAAAATCGCCCGCCTGACTCCTATGCCGCAGGCCTGATCGTGACTGACCAACGCGACAACATCTATGCCGACAGCTTGGCCGAACCCGGCCTGTTTGCCTTCGACGATCGGGTTGCAACCGTGTTTCCCGACATGATCAAACGCTCTGTGCCGGGCTACACCACCGTTGTTGCAATGACAGGGCTGATCGCTTCGCGCTATGCCAGTGCCGGTTCGACGCTATACGACCTGGGTTGTTCTCTGGGCGCGTCCACGCTTTCCATGAAACAGAATACGCTGCCCGCGAACTGTCGGATTGTGGGGGTTGATAACTCCAGCGCCATGCTAGAGCGCTGTGAAGTGATTCTGGCAACCGACAGTCACGATACGCCTGTGGAATTGATGTTGGCTGACCTGACCGATGTCGTTGTGCAGGACGCGTCGGTGGTCGTGCTGAACTGGACACTGCAGTTTGTGCCCGTCGAGAAGCGTGAAGCCGTACTACGTGGTATCTACGAGGGAATGCGCCCCGGCGGCGTCGTAGTACTGTCTGAGAAAGTAACCTTCGAAGACCCCCATCTGGATGCGCTGAATATCGATTTGCACCATCAGTTCAAACGCGCCAATGGCTACAGCGACCTGGAAATTGCCAACAAGCGCAACGCGTTGGAAAACGTGCTGATCCCCGAGACGCTGGCGTCGCATAAGCAACGCATCGCTCAGGCAGGCTTTAGCAGCTGCGATGTCTGGTTCCAGTGCTTTAACTTCGCTTCGCTGGTCGCCGTTAAGTAGTGGACTATGAAACGCTGATAGCGCGCTGGCAAACACACGAGCAATTGTGTCGATGGGCCGAAACCCTACCGGACCGCCTCGCACAGGGTATGTCTGTCAAACGCTATGGCGACATCCCCCGGTGGCAGGCCGCGCTGGACGCGCTCCCCGATCTTACCCCTGACCATCTTCACCTCGACACCGCACGAGTTGGCTGCAGCATTGACGAGCCCCTGACTCCAACGCAACAGCAATCACTGCGCGATGCACTCATGGGTCTTCACCCATGGCGCAAAGGTCCGTTTGAGCTGTTCGGCGTGCACATTGATACCGAGTGGCGCTCCGACTGGAAGTGGGATCGGTTAGCGTTGCATCTCGACGCCCTAGACGGACGCCGTGTGCTGGACGTGGGTTGTGGCAGCGGATACCACTGCTGGCGCATGTTGGGCGCGGGTGCGGGTGAAGTTATCGGCATAGACCCCACACCACTGTTCGTGATGCAGTTTTTGGCCCTGCAGCGCTATTTGAATCGCGACAATATCTGGCTGATACCGGCGGGTATTGAGCATGTGCCTGAAAAGCTGAAAGCCTTCGACACCGTGTTTTCCATGGGTGTGCTGTATCACCGGCGCTCACCCTTCGACCACTTGCTGGAGTTACGAGACTGCCTGCGAAGCGACGGACAACTGGTTCTGGAAACCCTGGTTATCGAGGGAGGGCTGGGCCAAACACTGGTGCCCGAGGGTCGCTATGCTCGCATGGGCAATGTCTGGTTCCTGCCAAGTTGCGACACCTTACTGGGCTGGCTAACCAAAGTCGGTTACCGCGACGCGAAGGTGGTTGATGTGGGGACAACAACGGTTGATGAACAGCGCAGCACCGAATGGATGACGTTCCACTCACTGGCCAACTTCCTGGACCCACAGGACAGCAGCAAAAGTATCGAGGGCTATCCAGCGCCCCGCCGCGCCGTGATCACCGCCTACGCGCCCTGATTGGAATCAGTGTAGGGATTTTTCCCTGCGATGCTCATGAAATACAAACTCAAACACTTCGCGGTAGGTGCGAGCGAAATGCACGTTAATGCCCTCACGCAAATAGTCCGGTAGCTCTTCGAAGTCCCTGCGATTCGCGTGGGGCAATATCAACTCCATGATCTTGCTGCGCCTGGCAGCTATCACTTTTTCGCGGATACCGCCCACTGGTAACACCTGACCTGTCAGGGTCAACTCGCCTGTCATGGCCAGCGGCCGCTTTATGCGTTCCTTCCGTGCCAGCGACACCAGTGCTGTGGCCATGGTGATACCGGCACTGGGCCCGTCCTTCGGCGTAGCGCCCTCTGGCACGTGCAGGTGCACCATGCTCATATCAAAGAAGTCAGGATCGCAGCCGTAGTCTTTCAGGTGTCCAATGACATAGCTGTAGGCAATCTCAGCGGATTCCCGCATGACTTCGCCGAGACGCCCGGTGAGCTTAAACCCACGATTAAGCGTGTGAATCTGGGATGACTCGATCGCCAGGGTTGCACCGCCCATGGCCGTCCATGCAAGGCCTGTGGCAACACCGAGGCCACGCACAGGTTTATCGGGCTGAAAGGGGGGCTTGCCCAGCAGGGTATCGATGTCCTTCTTGCCGACCCGCATCCTGGTGTCATCTGACTCCAACAGATGCACGATCGCTTTACGCATGATGCGCGACAGCTGTTTCTCCAGCGTGCGCACCCCAGCCTCGCGGCAGTAGGAGTCAATCACGTACTTAAGTCCGGCATCGTTGATCTTGAGCTGCTCATCCTTCAAGCCATGACGTTCCAGTTGCTTGGGCCACAGGTGGTTCCTAGCAATAGACAGTTTCTCTTCCGCCACATAACCAGAGAGCCGAATGGTTTCCATTCGGTCCAGCAGCGGGCCGGGGATAGTATCCAGCTGGTTGGCGGTGCAGATGAACAGGACCTTGCTGAGGTCGACGCGAAGATCGAGGTAATGATCAAGAAATTCGCTGTTCTGCTCGGGGTCTAGCACCTCCAGCAGTGCCGACGCGGGGTCGCCCTGGTAGGAGGCGCCGATCTTGTCGATCTCATCCAGCATAATCACCGGGTTGGAGACCTCTACCTCCTTCAGCGCCTGCACGAACTTACCCGGCATGGCTCCAATATAGGTGCGGCGATGCCCTTTGATCTCCGCCTCATCGCGCATACCGCCAAGACTGAAACGATAAAACTCACGCCCCAGGGCCGCAGCCACGGAGCGACCGATACTGGTCTTGCCCACCCCCGGTGGTCCAACCAACAGCAGAATGGATCCGGCAATCTCGCCCTTAAAAGCGCCCACCGCCAGAAACTCCAGGATGCGATCTTTTACGTCGTCCAAGCCGTCGTGATACTCATTCAACACACCGCGGGCGTGTTTCAACTCGAGGTTGTCCTCAGAGTAACGTCCCCAGGGAACCGAGGTTGCCCAGTCCAGGTAGTTACGTGTAACACCATATTCGGGAGACCCGGTCTCGAGCACAGACAGCTTGTTCAGTTCATCGCGAATACGCGCCTCAGCAGCCTCCGGCAGCGTCAGACCCTCCAGCCGGGACTCAAAAGTCTCCGCATCAGAGGTGCGGTCATCTTTGGAGATTCCCAGTTCTTTCTGGATGATTTTCAGCTGCTCACGCAGAAAGAACTCCCGCTGCTGGTCAGAGACCTTCTCGTTCACCTGACTGGTAATCTGGCCCTGGAGTTCAGCCACTTCACGCTCTTTGTGCAGTAGCTTGAGCACTTTCTCTATGCGCGATCGAAGTGGCAGGGTGTCCAGAATTTCCTGTAGCTGATCACCCGATGCGGTCGTCAATGCCGCCGAGAAGTCGGCCAACAGACTGGGCTGATTAGGATTGAAGTTGCCGATGTACTGCTTGAGCTCTTCGCTGTACAGCGGGTTGAGCGGCAACAGCTCCTTCACTTCCTTGATCAGGGCCATGGCATAGGCCTTAATCTCATCGCTGTCTTTATCGCCCTGACTGCGCGGGTATTCAACCTGCGCCAAATATGGGGGCTTATCATTCAACCAACGCACAATCCGGAAGCGGCGTACGCCCTGGGCGAGAAACTGTCCCGGGTTATCCGCCACCATCGGCGGCTTGTGCAATCTCACCACACAACCAATCTCAGGGAACTGGCGGGGGTCTGCCGCTGTGTCCGGCTTGCGCTCGACGTATGACAGTCCAATGACGGGATTGCCGCTGGCTTTCACCGCCTGAAGGGTGGCACCCCACTCTTCGGTATTGATGGCAACCGGTTGGACCTGTCCGGGGAAGAAGGGGCGCTGCGGCACCGGGATCAGGTGCAGGGTGTCCGGCAGTACATCCTCTGCAACGGCAGGCGCCTGGCCGCTATCGCCGTGATCGATAACCTCACCATCCACTGCCTGATCCTGCTCGCTCATGGGTATTCCTGTGTCATTTTCCATCGTATGGATATGGGGGGTCTTCCACACGCTTTCAAGCAAGGACTCTCGAATGCCTGTGCGCTGCCTTATACTGTCGATTGCTGAATTTATACGGCGTGTACTGACTCAATGACTATAGCCCACAGTAATAATGACGACCTGCAGGCGCTCGAGGAAAGCTACAAGGCGCTGACCGAGCTCGGCCTCGATCTTGACCTCACGCGCGGCAAACCTGCCCCGGAACAACTGGCGTTGTCAGATTCCCTTGACGGGATTCTCCAGGGTAATTACCGCAGCGACAGCGGCGTCGACGTTAGAAACTATGGCGAGCTGATGGGCTTGTTTGAACTGCGCGAACTGTTCGGGGAACTGTTCGATCTACATCCAGACGAAATAATGGTGGGCGGAAACAGCAGTCTGAATCTAATGTATCTGGCGCTGGAATACGCGCTGCAGCACTCCAACAATGATGGCGGTGTGCGCCGCTTCCTGTGTCCCACACCCGGGTACGACCGCCACTTCTCGGTGTGCGAGCGTCTGGGCCTGGAAATGATCAGCGTACCGCTGAACGACAACGGTCCCGATATGGATGTTGTTGAGTCGCTGCTGGCAGACGACGACAGTATTTGCGGCATCTGGTGCGTCCCCCGTTTTTCCAATCCCACCGGCTGTGTCTACAGCGACGACACAGTGGCGCGTATCGCCCGGCTACCGCAGCACGCAAGCGGCCCCTTCACCGTGATGTGGGATAACGCTTATGCCGTGCATGCCCTGACACCCGAGGCGCCTGCGCTCGCCAGTATCTCAAAGGCTGCGCGAGAAGCGGGCACACTGGCGAGCGTCCTGCAGTTCGGGTCAACCTCCAAGGTCACCTTTGCCGGTGCTGGTGTCGCCTTCCTGGGGGCAGATGCCGACTGGTTATCGGGTTTCGCTAAACACCTTTCTTTTCGCACCATTGGCCCGGACAAGGTCAATCAGCTAAGGCATCTGCGTTTTTTACCGGATGTGTCGGCCATCGAAGCGCATATGGCCCGTCAGGCCGCCCTCATCAAACCTAAGTTTGAGGCAGTTCTACAGGTGCTGGAGAAGGAATTGGCGGGCCAGGAGTTTGGACAGTGGACCACGCCGCAGGGAGGCTATTTTATCTCCTTTGATACCCTGCCAGGCTTGGCCAAAAACGTTGTGGCATTGGCCGCAGCAGTTGGCGTCAAGCTCACGCCCGCCGGAGCGACTTACCCTTATGGGCAGGACCCTACCGACAGCAATATACGCCTCGCGCCAACGTACCCTTGCCTTGAAGACGTAGAACGCTGCGCGCAGGTGTTTGCGCTGTGTGTGAAATTGGCCACCTTGAGGGCAGCGCAGAATTAGTCTTCGCTGCCTTGCTGGGGCGACCTGGGAGCCCCCGCTAATGGAAAGGCAGCAACATTGCCCTCGGCGGGCTTGGTGTCAGACACCTTGCTGGCACCTTCTTTATCCACCTCATCAATGCGAATCACCGAGTGCATAGGGATATAGGTGCGCTTAACGCCGCTGAATTCATTTTTCAGCTTCTCTTCGCTGGGATCCACCACGATTTGAGAGCGCTCGCCGAAGAGAAATTCCTCAATTTCGATGAAGCCCCACATGTCGCTCTGGTAAATCTGGCGCGCAAATACCTCAAACACCTGATTACCATTCTGGAACACCACTTTGTAAACGGGGTAGGACGTCATACTCTCCTCAAGGGCGGCGCCGTGGCCACCGCAGACTCTCCCGGATTTCGGGGACGGCAATGTTACCACCACAGGCGCGAAATACCAGCACGCGGGCTGTTCCCGGGGATTGAAATCGGTATAATCCGCACCCCTTTTTATCGGCTGACACAGTAGCCGGACAACGGAACCGACACGCGGTGAGCAAGAAACTCTACATCAAGACCCACGGCTGCCAGATGAACGAGTACGACTCGGCGCGTATGCGCGACCTGCTGGAAGACAGCCATGGCCTGATTGAGACGGAAAACCCCGAAGAGGCCGATGTCCTGCTGCTCAACACCTGCTCGATCCGCGAAAAAGCGCAGGAGAAGGTCTTCCACCAGCTGGGGCGCTGGAAGCACCTGAAACAGAAAAATCCGGATCTGGTGATTGGCGTTGGCGGTTGTGTGGCCAGCCAGGAAGGCGAAGAGATTGGGAAACGCGCACCCTACGTGGATTTGGTGTTTGGTCCACAAACGCTACACCGCCTACCGGACATGATGGACAAACGCGGCCCCGGCGGCACGGTTGTGGTGGACATCAGTTTTCCGGAAATTGAAAAATTCGATCGCCTCCCCGAACCCAAAGTCGAAGGCCCCACCGCCTTCGTATCCATCATGGAAGGCTGCAGCAAGTACTGCACATTCTGCGTTGTGCCCTACACCCGTGGCGAGGAAGTATCGCGCCCGCTGGACGACGTGATTGCCGAAATTGCCCACTTGGCCCAGGGCGGCGTACGTGAGGTCAATCTGCTGGGCCAGAACGTCAATGCTTACCGCGGCGAGAATCATCTGGGCGAGATTGTGGATTTTGCCGAATTGCTGCACTTTGTTGCGCGCATACCGGGCATCGACCGAATTCGCTATACAACGTCTCACCCGGTGGAATTCAGCGACGCCATCATCGATGCCTATGCAGAAATTCCCCAGCTGGTGGATCACTTGCACCTGCCGGTCCAAAGCGGCTCCGACAGGATTTTGATGGCCATGAAACGCGGTCACACGGCGTTGGAGTACAAGTCCAAGATCCGTCGTCTGCGCAAGATTCGCCCCGACATCAGTCTCTCGTCAGACTTTATCGTGGGCTTCCCCGGCGAAACAGAGGCCGACTTTGCTGCCACCATGAAGCTGATTGAGGACATTGGCTTCGATGTGTCCTTCAGCTTCATCTACAGCGCGCGGCCAGGCACCCCGGCATCAGACTTACCCGATGAGACCGATGAAGCGGTGAAGAAGCAGCGCTTACAAATCCTGCAAACGCGCATTAATCAGCAGGCTCAGGACATCAGTCGCAAGATGGTGGGCTCGACCCAGCGCATTCTTGTCACCGGCGTGTCCAAGAAAGACCCCGGCCAGTTGCAGGGGCGCACCGAGAACAACCGCGTGGTGAACTTCCGCTGTGATGACCACAGTCTGATTGGCGAATTCACCGACGTATTGATTCACGAGGCCCTGCCCAACTCCCTGCGCGGCGAGCAAGTGGACATTTGACTGCCACCAAAAGCCGTATATCCTTTATATCCCAATCGAAAGCCCTCGCGGCCTGCATGCACATTGAACACTGACTCCTCGGCCACCGCGCCGGACCAACTGAGCTTTACCCTGGAACCCAATGACGCCCGTCACCTGGCCATGCTGTGCGGCCAGCTGGACGCGCACCTGCGCCAGATCGAGCAACGTCTGGGCATTCAGATCAACGCCCGCGGTAACCAGTTCCTGCTCAAGGGCCCCCAGAATAATGTCATCGCGGGGCGCGAGCTCCTGACGCAGCTCTACAGCGACGTTTGCCAGGGCGTGGGGCTCTCGCCAGAGTCTCTGCACCTGCATCTACAGCAGGCTGATTTAGAGAGTCTGACAGAGGCCTCCGGCGATAGCTCCATAGAAGCCATTCAGGTCATTCGCACCAAGCGCGCCTCGATCAAGCCTCGCGGCAAGAATCAGCAGGGCTATGTGCGCACTATCAAGCAGTGTGACATTAACTTCGGCGTGGGCCCTGCAGGCACGGGCAAAACCTATCTGGCTGTCGCGTGTGCGGTGGAAGCGCTACTGGAAGAAAGGGTCCGGCGCATCCTGCTGGTCAGGCCCGCGGTTGAAGCCGGGGAAAAGCTGGGCTTTCTGCCCGGCGATCTAAGCCAGAAGATCGACCCTTATCTGCGCCCACTGTACGACGCACTCTATGAAATGTTGGGTTTCGAAACCGTCAATAAGTACATCGAACGCAACATCATCGAGGTGGCGCCGCTGGCGTTTATGCGCGGCCGCACATTGAACAACGCCTTCATCATCCTCGACGAAGCGCAAAACACAACGCGGGAACAAATGAAGATGTTCCTGACTCGTATCGGTTTCGGGTCCACCGCAGTCATCACCGGTGACGCCACCCAGATCGACCTTCCCCGGGGGTCACAGTCCGGCCTCACCCACGCCAGCAACATCCTGACCGGTGTGGAAGGCATTGGCTTCACCTGGTTTGCCAATAAAGACGTTGTCAGGCACCCGCTGGTGCAGCGTATTGTGGAAGCCTACGATGCGCGGGAAGACAGCACGACCCACCTGGACCAAAGCCAGCGATGAACGTGCAGGTGGACATCCAGAATGCCAGCGCCGAGCCCGTACCTGACGAGGACGACATACGAAGCTGGATAGCTGCCGCGCTGGATGAAGCCAGTGATGATCCCGGCGAGCGCGAGGTGAGCGTTCGCATTGTGGACGAACCGGAGATGACCACCCTCAATGGTCAGTATCGAAACAAGCCACGCCCAACCAATGTGCTGTCTTTTCCCTCAGACATACCCGCTGAACTAGAGCTTCCCCTGCTGGGTGACATTGTTATCTGTGCGCCGGTTGTTCGCAGCGAGGCAGCCGAGCAGGGCAAGACCCTGCAGGCGCACTGGGCGCACATGACCGTGCATGGTAGTCTGCATTTGCTGGGCTACGATCATATCGACGATGACGAGGCCGAGTTGATGGAGGCGCTGGAAACCCGCGTTCTGGCTGGCCTGGGTCTGCCCTGCCCCTACCTAACCCCCGATACAACCGTAAGCGAGCATCCGCCGCGATGAGCGACGACAAGAACACCCCGGATTCCGAAGACCGCAGCTGGCTCCACAAGATCACCCACTTGTTTTCGACTGAGCCACACAGCCGTGACGACATGATGGAGCTGCTCTCCATCTCTGCAGAGAACGAAGTCATCGACGACGACGCACGCAGCATCATGGAAGGCGCGATGAAAGTCAGCGACATGCACGTGCGCGACATCATGATCCCTCGCGCACAGATGGTGGTCATTAAAGCGGAACAGACACTGGAAGAGTGCATGCCGCAGATCATCCGCTCAGCACACTCGCGCTACCCCGTGATTGGTGAGAACCCCGATGATGTGCTCGGCATCCTGCTGGCAAAAGACTTACTACCCCTGTTACTGGGTGACGATGCCAATGATTTTGACATCCGCAACCTGCTGCGCCCGACGGTGGTTGTGCCAGAGAGTAAACGCCTGAACGTGCTGCTGCGCGAATTTCGCCAGAACCGCAATCACATGGCGATCGTGATTGACGAGTACGGCGGCGTGGCTGGATTGGTCACCATCGAGGATGTGCTGGAAGAAATCGTTGGCGAAATCGAAGACGAAACAGACGCCGAGGAAGACCAGTATATCCGCAAGATCACGGATGAGGACTATTTCATCAAGGCGCTGACACCCATCGAGGATTTCAATGAACACTTCGACTGCAGCTTCAGCGACGAAGAGTTCGACACCATTGGCGGACTGGTAATCCAGGCCTTTGGGCACATGCCGGGACGCAATGAGATCACGCGTATCGACGATTTTGAGTTCATGGTTATCAACGCTGATCAGCGCAAGATTCACAGCTTACGCTTGAGACCCCCGCCAAAGTGAGCGCACCGGCGCCCGACGCCACTCAGCAACAGCGGCTAAATCCACAGCGGCTACATCCACTGCTGGTCGCAGTTCTGGCACCGCTGGCCGGTGCGCTGGTTACGCTGTCCCTGGCGCCTTTCGACCTGTGGCCTGCTGGCATTGCCAGCCTGGTCCTGCTGAGCTACCTGCTTTGCGCCTGCACCCCCGGCGATGCACTGTGGCGAGGCTGGCTCTATGGGCTGGGCTTTTTCGGCAGCGGTGCGTCCTGGGTATGGGTCAGCATTCACGACTACGGCTTCGCCAGTGTGCCTTTAGCCACGCTCCTCACCGCACTGTTCTGCGCAGGCCTGGCGCTGCTCCACAGTCTCTTCGGCTGGGTATACGTGCGCTGGGTACGTCCCTTGCCTGGTGGCATGCTGCTAGGTTTTGCCCTGCTCTGGGTGTTATTTGAGTGGCTCCGAAGTTGGCTACTCACCGGCTTCCCCTGGCTGTACCTTGGCTATGCCCATCTCGACACCTGGATTGCTGGATGGGCACCTGTATTCGGTGTTTTCGGCCTGTCCCTAATGACGGCGCTCTCTGCGACTTGCCTGTTCCTGAGCTGGCGCAGTCGGCAATGCGTCGCAATCACCACGTATGCTGGCCTGCTGCTACTGATGTGGCTGGGCGGTGCTGTATTGAAGCCAATAGAGTGGGTCGCCCCGGCCACCGAAGAGCCCCTGAGCGTGGCCATGTACCAGCCCAACATTCCCCAGGCGCAAAAATGGGACCGCGCCTATTTTGATGACATCGTGGCCCAGTATCAGTCGGTTGTGCCCTCGCTGTATGGCTATGACATTATCCTGTGGCCAGAAGCCGCCATTCCGACGCTCTTTCAAAATGCACGCGGCATCCTGGACCCCATCGCGAGTCGCGCGCGCCAGGTCGATTCCACATTGATAACGGGCATTCCCATGCGCCCGACACCGGAGACTATCTACAACAGCATCATCGCGCTGGGCCAGGGCGAGGGTGTTTACCATAAGCAACGCCTGGTGCCCTTTGGTGAGTACGTACCGTTAGAGTCGGTGCTGCGCGGCTTAATCGACTTTTTCGATCTGCCCATGTCCAGTTTCAGTGCCGGCAGTGCGACCCAACCCCCACTCAGGGCGGGCAGCTTTCGCATCGCACCCTACATCTGTTACGAGATCGTTTACCCGGAATTAGTAGCCGCCCATGCGCGCGAAGCCGACCTGCTGGTAACCATCAGCAATGACAGCTGGTTTGGCGCCTCCATAGGTCCGCTGCAGCACCTGCAGATGGCGCGTATGCGCGCATTGGAGAATGGCCGCTACCTGATACGAGGCACTAACAACGGCGTGTCGGCTATCATTGATCATCGCGGGCAAGTCTTGACCAGTAGTGAGCAGTTTGTAGAGACCACCCTCACCGGCGAAGCTGAGGTGATGCTGGGGCGCACGCCGGTGGGTAGTTTCGGCACTCTGCCCATCGTTTTCGCCAGCGCAATCGCCCTCGTCTTGATGTTTATCATGCAAGCGACCTTCTGGCGCCCCCGAGACCCTCACGCCGACTAAGCTAGCTCAAGACACACATCGCCGGGCCGTGGGATTACTGATAAAATTCGCGCCTTTGCCCAGCGCCGACTGGACGGTGATACCACCGCTTTCCAGCACGCACAGACACTGTATTGGAACGACACCCCCCATGGATCAGCATTACGACCCGCAGGCCATTGAACAGGCAGCGCAGCAACACTGGCAAGACAACAACAGCTTTGCCGTAAATCCCGACGATTCACGGGAGAAGTACTACTGCCTGTCTATGCTGCCCTACCCCAGCGGCAAACTGCACATGGGGCATGTACGCAACTACACCATTGGTGACGTGATATCGCGCTTTCAACGCATGCAGGGCAAGAACGTACTACAGCCTATGGGTTGGGACGCTTTCGGAATGCCCGCCGAAAACGCCGCCATCAAGAACAAAGTGCCGCCGGCACACTGGACAAAGCAGAACATCGCGGACATGCGCGGGCAGCTGCAACGTCTCGGCTACGCCTACGACTGGTCACGCGAGATCGCAACCTGCCATCCGGATTACTACCGCTGGGAACAGTGGTTTTTTACGCGGTTGATCGAAAAGGGCCTCGCTTACAAGAAAGAAGCCATGGTGAACTGGGATCCCGTCGACCAAACCGTCCTCGCCAATGAGCAGGTGATTGACGGCCGCGGCTGGCGATCCGGTGCCCTGGTGGAGCAACGCGAGATTTCCCAGTGGTTCCTGAAAATTACTGACTACGCCCAGGAACTGCTGGATGATATCGACAAGCTCGAGCACTGGCCGGAGCAGGTGCGCACCATGCAGCGCAACTGGATTGGTCGCTCCGAGGGCGTCAACCTGCGTTTTGGCCTGGAGGGCGGCGCCGATATCGAGGTCTACACCACGCGCCCTGACACCCTGATGGGTGCTACTTATGTGGCGGTTGCGGTCAAGCACCCGCTGGCGCTGCAGGCGGCAGAGTCCAACGCTGAACTGGCGGCATTCATAGAAGCGCAGTCTGTCGGTGGTGTTGCCGAGGCCGAATTGGCGACCATGGAAAAGCTGGGCATGGACACCGGTCTGAAAGCAATCCATCCGCTGACGGGCGAAACCGTACCCGTGTGGGCGGCCAACTTCGTGTTGATGGGCTACGGCTCCGGGGCCGTCATGTCGGTACCCGGCCACGATGAACGCGATCACGAATTTGCGTGCAAATACGGTCTGCCTATAGTGCAGGTTGTCGCCAAGGCCGACGGTAGCGCTGACTATGACAGCAGCACCTGGGCTGACTGGTACACCGACAAGGACAATACCGTCACCGTGAACTCTGGTGAGTTTGATGGCCTGGATTTCCAGTCGGCATTTGATGCCATCGAAGGCCGCTTGAGCGAACTCGGCAAGGGCGAGCGCACCGTCAACTTCCGGTTGCGGGATTGGGGCGTATCACGCCAGCGCTACTGGGGTGCACCAATTCCCGTTATCTATTGCGATGACTGCGGCACGGTCCCGGTACCCGCCAGCGATTTGCCCGTGGAACTCCCCACGGAAGTGGCCTTCGAAGGCGTGGGTTCACCACTGAAATCCATGCCTGAGTTTTACCAGACCACCTGCCCTAGCTGCGGCAAACCGGCAACGCGCGAGACCGACACCTTTGACACCTTTATGGAGTCATCCTGGTACTACGCCCGTTACACCTGCGCTCGTAACAGTGAGGCCATGCTGGATGATGAGGCCAACTACTGGGCGCCCGTGGACCAGTACATCGGCGGTATCGAGCACGCCATCCTGCACCTGCTGTACGCGCGTTTCTATCACAAGCTGATGCGGGACGAAGGCCTGGTCACCTCCGACGAACCCTTCGCCCGCCTGCTGACCCAGGGCATGGTGCTGAAGGATGGCGCCAAGATGTCCAAGTCAAAGGGCAATACTGTGGATCCGCAGGCACTGATCGATCGCTACGGCGCCGACACCGTGCGTCTGTTCAGCATGTTTGCGGCTCCCCCCGAGCAATCGCTGGAGTGGTCTGACTCCGGCGTAGAGGGAGCTAACCGCTTCCTGCGCCGACTCTGGCGCCTGGTGGATGCGCACCTGGCACAAGGTGGTGCACCCACCCTCAATACCGACTCCCTGAATGATGACCAGAAGGGTGCCCGGCGTAAGGTTCACGAAACCATCGCCAAGGTGGGTGATGATTACGGCCGCCGCCAGACTTTCAACACCGCCATCGCTGCGGTCATGGAGCTCTGCAACGAACTTGGCAAGCTGGACGACAGCGACAACAGCCGTGCAGTCATGGACGAAGGATTGCGTGCGGTTGTCTTGATGCTTGGACCCATTGTGCCGCACCTGTCGCACTGCCTATGGCAGGAACTCGGCGGCCAGGGTGATGTGATGGATGCTGCGTGGCCAACCGTGGATGAGTCTGCACTGACACGCGACAGCATAGAAATCGTCGTGCAGGTAATGGGTAAGGTTCGCGGCAAAGTGACTGTCGCCGCCGACGCCGATGAAGCTGCTATTCGCGACGCCGCCCTGGCCAACGACAACGTGCAGAAGTTTGTCAGCGACATCCCCAAACTTGACTTCAAGGTGGTGAAAGGGAAACTGATTACTTTCTTCCCGGCCAAGGGCTGATTGCCTGTGAATGGAACAATGCCTTACCTCAAAGCAGCGGCGGTTTTTGTCCTGGCCGTGAGTTTGACCGCCTGCGGCTTCCAATTGCGTGGCAGCCAGGCTGCTACCGCGCTGCCGGAGAGCTGGCAGCGCTTCAATCTTGTTACAGGCAACCCCAACAGCGAGTTCAGTCGTGAAGTAGAAGCGCGCTTTGCTGCTAATGGCATTGTCTGGGTAGAGCGCAACGAGGCAGATTACCTGCTGCGACTGGGGCCGGAACGCTTCAGCCAACGCAACCTGTCACTGAATGCTCAGGCGCGCGCCGCCGAGTTCGAGCTCACTATGCGCAGCACCTTCAGCGTCACCTCCGCCCGTGGTGATGAGGTGATGACCGATACCGAGGCTTCGGTTATCCGGCAAATGGAAAACGACCCGCGCAATGTCGTGGGTAAAGCCGAAGAAGTGCGTATTCTCCAGGCCGAGATGCGCACCGAACTGGCGCAGCAGATTCTCAGGCGTATCGGCTTTTACGCCGCCAGCACACAGTAAGCATGCAGCTCTATCCGGAGAAGCTTGCCGCCCACCTGAAACAACAGTTGCTCCCTGTTTATCTGATCAGCGGAGAGGAAACACTGCTGGTGCAGGAGTGTGCCGACGCCGTGCGCGCAGCCGCTCGGGATGCCGGCTGCACCGACAGGGAAGTGATCGATGCCGGAGAACGCGGCTTCGACTGGCAGTCTATCCTCGAAAACGCTGGCAGCATGTCACTGTTTGCCGAACGGCGTCTGTTGGAAATTCGGCTGCCCAGCGGCAAACCGGGCGCAGAGGGCAGCAAGGCACTACTGGCCTATCTGGAGATTGCCGCCCCCGAGGATGTGTTACTCATTGTTGCCGGTAAGATCGATAAGCAGTCCACTAACAGTAAGTGGTACAAGGCGCTGAATGCGGCGGGTGCCACGCTGCAGCTGTGGCCCATTGGTGCCAACGAGTTGCCGCGCTGGTTGCAGCAGCGCGTTATGGCGGCAGGCATGCAGATTGACCGCGATGCCGTACAACTATTGGCCGAGCGGGTTGAAGGCAATTTGCTGGCCGCCGTGCAGGAGGTTGAGAAACTCAAACTGCTGGCTAATGACGGCAAAATCACCGCGGAGACCGTTACCGAGGGCGTCCTTCACAGTGCCCGTTATAACCTGTTTGATACTGTGGATACTGCACTTGCCGGCAAGGCACGCGACAGCCTGCGTAAACTGCAGGGATTGCGGGGCGAAGGCACTGCGCCGCCGGTGGTTTTGTGGGCATTGGCGAAGGATATCCGACTGCTGTTCGACGCCCGACAGGACTGCGAGCAGGGGCACAATCCGCAGCAGGCGCTAAACGCACGCCGGGTATGGAAAAACCGTATGGGCCTGATGCAAAGTGCGCTGGAGCGTCATGACGCCGCCTCCTTGAACCAGCTACTGCAGCAGCTGATGGCTGCCGATGCCAGTGTGAAAGGCTATGGCGCCGGCGACGGGTGGCAACACCTGGAAAATTTGGTCCTGGCACTGGCAACCGGGTCACCCGCCACAGGCCCACAAAGGTCTCCTGCCTGATCGCAAAACGCCGATCTCCCGCCGGTTACGGTGCTACAGCCACTGCTTATAGCGTCTATTTCACCGAGGCTGCGGCTTATCCCGGACCCATTAGCGCCCAGCAATGCTGCCGCCTGCGGACCATTCCCTGCTCACTGAACCCTTACTCACCCGCCTGGGCGGATGTGTATGAAAACTGGACAGGTCAATCTTGAACTGTGCATTTTCCCATCGCAGGCCCTTGCAGCGCCCCCAATCAACAACTACTGTATGTTCATACAGTATTTTGAGATCGCGCCCGGAGGCCACCATGAACGAGATGCTTGAACAGGTTATACAACGCAAAGACACCTGGCGGGGCCACTCCGCCCTGTTCAACGATCACGCGCCTGCTAACCATGAGTTTCACGATGAGCGTGCACTCAGTACAGGCTACAGCAGCCTGGATCAGGCACTGCAACAAGGTGGCTGGCCCACAGGCACCAGCATTGAAGTACTCAGCGACGGCTGTGGCATGGGCGCAATGGGCCTATTCCTGCCCACCATGGAGACACTGAGCGGACAGAACCGTTGGCAGGCCTTTATCGCACCGCCTTATACCCCCTATGCGCCGTTGCTGTCGGCCCGCGGCATCGACACCCAGCAAGTACTGCTGGTGCACCCGCAGAACCGTGAAGATCTGTTATGGAGTACCGAGCAGGCACTGCGCAGCGGCACTTGCAGCGTGGTATTTAGCTGGCTGGGGGCCACAGAGTACCGCTACAGTGAGCTGCGCAAGCTGCAGTTGGCCGCCGCCGAAAGCGACACTCTGGCTGTTCTGTTTCGCTCCAATGATGCGCAACACAATCATTCACCGGCGGGCTTGCGGCTGCAAATGCGGGAGTACCGCCGGGTGCGCATCCTCAAGCAACGCGGTGGACGCCAGGACCTCGATGTGACCCTGTCACCGAGCAACGATGTACCGCAGCAGCCACAGTTATGGGAGCTGCCGGCAAGCAACCCGACAAGCAGTACCGGCTTCTCTGCAGGTATCGCATAAGCAGCACTCGGGGTACTGGCATGTGAGGGCAATAACCGCTATACACATAGGCCCAGCGACTTGGAGCCACTCACATGCAAGACTTTCCCCATCACTACGTGGTGAAGGCAAGCGCCCTGCCCGGCGAACCTGTAGCCATAGAAGCTGAGAACCTACCCGAGATTATCTCGGCACCGCCTACCCAGTTCGGCGGCCCGGGGGATAAGTGGTCACCTGAAGACCTGATGATGGGTGCCGTTGCCGACTGTTTTATTCTCACCTTCCAGGCAATTGCCAATGCTTCGAAGTTTGAGTGGGAAACCTTAAGCTGCAACGTCGAGGGTACGCTGGACCGCATCGATCGCGTCACGCGTTTCACTGCCGTCACGGTAACCGCAACGCTGACCCTGGACACCAGGGCAGATCAGGGTAAAGCAGACAGATTGCTGCACAAGGCTGAGGAGTCTTGCCTGGTAACCAACTCCATGAGTGCCGAGACACAGCTGGTTACTAACATAGTCGCCAGTTAAACCGGGCGATCATCGCAATCGTGGCATGAGCAATCACACAGGAGAGAAGCGTCACCGTGGATGAATGACTGACAGAATACGGCGTCACTCTGGGTGTGGGTGGCCTGATCCTGTTCATGGTGTTTATCGTGGCAGACCTGGCACGGCGAAGTCATGCCGGTAAGTTCGGCACCTTTATTCTGTATATTGCCCTGGCCATGGGCATCCTGGGCTTCCTGATTAAGGTGGTGATCACCTACATGATGGAAAGCGCCGGCGTCTAGGAACACCAGAGGCAAAAAAAAAACGCCGGGGTATTCGCCCGGCGTTTTCGTTAACTCACCTCTTTGCGCTAACCCGCGTTTGAGGCAGCGATCATCGCGTCGATCTTCTGCTCCAGCACAGACAGCGGCACGGGGCCGTCTTTCAGCACTTCGTCGTGGAAGTCACGGATGTCGAAAGCATCACCCATCGCAGTGCGCGCTTTCTCACGCAGCTCAACGATTTTCAGCTTGCCAATCAGGTAGGCAGTCGCCTGGCCTGGCATGGCGATGTAACGCTCAATCGCCTTGGTGGAATCACCTACAGAATTGGGCGTATTCTCGACCAGATAATCAATGGCTTCCTCACGCGTCCAGCGCTTGCTGTGCAAACCGGTGTCCACCACCAGGCGGCAGGCGCGCCACAGCTCCATCGCCAGACGACCAAAGTCAGAGTATGGATCTTCATAGAAGCCCATTTCCTTGGGTACCAGCTCGCTGTACAGGCCCCAACCTTCAGTGTAGGCAGTGAAGCTTGCGTACTTCTGGAAAGTAGGAATGCCCTGCAGCTCTACAGAGATAGCGCGCTGCATGTGGTGGCCGGGAACGCCTTCGTGGTATGCCAGCGCTTCCATCTGGTACTTGGGCATATCCATCATGTTGTACAGGTTGGCGTAGTAGATGCCGGGACGAGAACCATCCGGCGGCGGCCCCTGATAAAAGGCCTTACCGGCAGAGCGCTCGCGGAAGGCCTCAACACGCTTCACCGTAAGCTCAGCTTTGGGCAGCAGGCCAAACATCTCAGGCAGGCGCTCACGCATGACATCAATCAAACGCGTAGCTTCAGCCAGATAAGCGGCGCGGCCTTCATCCGTGTTGGGGTAGTAGAACTGCTCGTCTTCGCGCATGAACACGAAAAATTCCGCCAGAGTACCCTCGAAACCGACCTTATCCTTGATGGCTTCCATCTCTGCATGAATACGCGCGACCTCGCGCAGACCGATGTCGTGCACTTCATCGGCTGTCAGGTCCGTCGTGGTGAACCAGCGCAGGCGCTCGGCATAGAACTCATCACCACGCTCAAACTTCCATACACCATCCGCGTCCGGTGCCACAGCACCCTGGGTTTCCAGCTCTGCGATCAGGCGGTCGTAGGCAGGCTTAACCACCTCAACCAACGCCTTCTTGGCATCGCTCAACAGCATGTCTTTCTCGCTGTCTTCAATCTCTAACTTGGCAACCTTGCCTTGGAAATCAGCCCAGATTGTGGAGTCTTCACCGGTGTCATCAAAAGGTGCACCCGTGATCACATTCTTCGACGCAGCAATCATTTGTGGATACTGCCAATCAGCCAGCAGGAAGTTCTTCTCCTGACGAATGCGCATCTGTTCAATCACATCGTCAAACCAGACGCCAACACCGTTAAGGCGGCTAACGTATGCCGCTGCATCGGCGATATCGCCCACGCGGTGAATGTTGATCAGGAAGCTGGGGACAGCCGTGTGCGGGCCGCGGAATTGATCGATGACGAATTTGTGGTGACGGAAATCATCGCTGGACAGCTGACGCTCAATATCCAGCTTGTACAGGTCCCAGGACAGACCCAGGCTATCGTCCAGCTGCGAACGGTCGTAGTCAGCCACTGCCGCCAGGCGGGCTTCGGAAATTTCGCGCGATTCCTGCTGGAAAGCTTCCGATACGGTATTCCATTTATCCTGGTTGGTCTTGTCGCCAACATAGCTGGCGAAGGTTGGGAAGCGAACCAGGTCAGCGGCCCAGTTCTCGTCCAGAAAAGTACGGAACGCTGTGGCCACATCTGGGGTTTCAGCGGGCACCGCAGTGGTTACTGGTGCCGTCTCTGTAGCGGCAACATCGGCTGCGGGCGCAGGCGCCTCCTTGGCGCAACCGGTGAGCGCCATCGCGGCGACACTGGTTGCCAGCAATAAATGTCTGGGTTTATTCACGGTTGTCTCTCGAGTGGTTGATGAAAGAGGGTTTTCGCAGCCTCGTGAGCCACGAAGGGCGCTCATAATGGCCTAGCAACCACGGGATTGCCAGCCTTTCACCGCCTTACTGGACAGGGGTCTGTTTTTATAAAATACTGTATATATGTACAGTATTTATGCCAAACTGGCCCAACTGCCCCCTCGCTACCTGGCAGCCCCCCAAAGTGATTGGAAAACAGGTAGTCCAGACACCGTTTTAGCGGGCGCAACCGCATGAGTTTATGGCTGTGTTTACGCTTTGATCTGCTCCCGCTACAGGCGCTGAATCGCAGCGAAGAGCAGGCCGTTGTGGTTTTGGAAAAGCAGCGCGTACTGCGTGCCAATGACTGTGCCTGCGCCATGGGTATTAAGACCGGGCAAAGTACAGCGACCGTTCGCGCCCTGGCAGCGGAACAACCGCTCACGCTACTAGAGCGCGACACGGCCCGGGAACAACTGTGCATGACGCAGCTGTGCAGCTGGGCCTATAGCATTAGTCCAACTCTGCACCACTGGCGAGGCGACAGCCTGCTGCTGGAAATTGGCAGCTGCCTCACACTGTACCGTGGTCTGGACCGCCTGATGGAAGACGTGCGGCACGGACTGGCCACACGTGGCTACCAGGCCGAACAGGGCTTGGCCACCACACCGCGGGCAGCCTGGCTGCTATCACATGTTGCGCCAGATATTGCACTGGCTGTGGAACAACCGTTGGAGCAACGCCTGGGCACATTGCCCATCGCGTTGCTGAAAGACCACGCGGCAACCATAGACTCCTTACGGCGGGCAGGGATTCACCACTTTGAGGACCTGCTTAAACTGCCGCCTCCTGCCTTGGCAAAGCGTTGTGGCAAAGCCTTTGTCGATGAATTACAGCAGCTGCTTGGCCTGCGTACCGATCTGCGCAAGGACTACCAACCCCCCGCGCGGTTTAGCGATACCTATTGGTTCGGTTATGAGGTGCGCGGCCATAACGAAATGCAACCTGCCATCCAGTTTCTGCTGCAGTCGCTGTGCCGATTTTTGCGCAATACCCAGCTACAAACTGGCGAAATCCAATGGGAGTTCATCAGTATCGACGGCCAGGTACAGCGCTTGTTGGTGCGCAGCAGCAGCCACAGCCATGACTGGCAGAACTGGCACCAGCTCACCGGCATTCAGCTAGAACGCGAACCTTTCACCTGCGGCATTGAGGGCGTCACGCTCAACTGTCGCCAGCTGGAGTCAGCCAATGCCGCCACGGTGGACCTGTTTAACAGCGGCCAACAACGCGAACCGCTCAGTAGCCTACTGGACAGGTTGCGCAGCCGCTTAGGGCTGCAGGCGATAATGACGATAGGCTGCAGAGATGAACACCTCCCTGAGCATGCCGTTCAAACGGGGCAAGACTGCGCCGTGCGCAGCACAGGCGGCAACCAACAAGGTTCCCCCAATACTCAGGGTGCTGCGCCCTGCCACCAAAGGCCTTTCTGGTTAATGCCGCAGCCACAGCCGCTGCAACTGCAACAGGGCGCGCTGTACTGGAACGGGCCTCTGGCGCTGATCTATGGACCAGAAAGAATTGAGGATAACTGGTGGGCCGAGCCTGTCAGTCGTGATTATTACATTGCCCAAGGTGAGCAGGGCCAGCATCTCTGGGTTTACCGGGATCGCAGACTGCAGCACTGGTATATCCAGGGCATTTTTGCCTGATCGCGACCTCGTACAGACTTCAAATTAGCAGGATTTACGGAAAATGCACCGGTTAAGGTGCAAATATGACGATTTATAAAAATTAACGCTTTATCACTGTGTGATTGTTTTTATTAGACTTACTGGTTTTTCTGAAGACCCTTACACCTTTCACGTGAACTTATTATTACAATCCTGTTTCAGCGATTGCTATGCTGATTTTGTTACATGTATTCTACTTCACAACATGCCCACCAAAGCATTATTACAGAAACATAACATTCTGACATATACATGCTCGCCGTGAGGCGAAGGAGATAGACCATGAAAAAGCTCACAGCAGCAATCGCACTCGCATTACCCCTCCTGGCGCCAGGTGCATTCGCCGAGGTCACTCAGGATTGTATCGTCGAAGGTACCGTGAATAAGGACCGTGCCGCCAAAATGGGCAAACCGGTCTACGTTGAGTTCCACTCCGCCAAGAGCGGAGAAGACGCCCGCTGCAGCATGAATCGCAGCAAGAATCGCCGCGTGCAGTTCAAGGCACCCAGCACCGACGGTATTGAGAATGCGCCACACGGCTCCAAGGTAAAATACCGCTACACCGAAGACAGAAACAAAGACGGCAAATGGGAACTGCTTGAGGTTTCCGATACCCGCTCCTCTTAAGTGAGATAGATGCTCCCGGCGTAGCCCGGGCATCAACCACACTTACAAAAAAGGCCGGCAATCCCGGCCTTTTTTGTGCCTGCTCGCAGCAAATCGCCGCCAGCACAACAAACGCAGGACAGATGCCGATCACACCAACTGGACACCAAGAAGCCGGTGGCGCCACTCACTCAACGCTTCGCGTCTTGACCGGCGTTCTGAGGTGAGATGCTATCTGCTGCCTAGCGCTTAGCTTCCCAGGCCTCAGTGCCCAGCATAACGGCACCCATCGCGATGAGGATCACACCGGACACTCGCTCCTGTAACTGCTGGGCCTTATCGTTTTGCAGTAGCCAGCGCGACACTTTTGCCGCGGAGACCGCCACCAGCACATCGCAGGGAATCGCCGACACTGTAACGATTAGCCCAAGCAGCAAAAACTGCGGCGCAACCGGGCCGGCCGCCGGATCGACAAACTGCGGCAGCAGCGCCAGAAAAAACAAGGCTGTCTTGGGGTTACTCGCTTCAACCAACACACTTTCGCGGAACACGCGCCAGAGGGGCTTGCGGGGCACCGCTTCTTGAACGGATTGTTCAGGCGAGTGCCGCCAGTAGGCAATACCGAGATAGACAAGATAGCCAGCGCCGGCCACTTTGAACACGGTATAGGCCAGTGGTGAATATTCAAAGATCGCGGCCAAGCCCAGCACCGCCGCCACGACATGAACAAGACTGCCTACTGCAAGACCTGCCGCTGCAGCAAGGCCGCCCGGCACGCCCTGGGCAATCGCTCTTGCCATGACATAGAGGTTGGAGGGCCCGGGTGACAAATTCATCACCACGGCGGCCGCGGTAAACGCGATCAGAACTTCTAAAGAGGGCATGAACGCGCCCTACTCTGTCGAGACGGCACTGGCACCGTGTTCAACCCAGACAAGTTTATCCGCGGCAAAGCCCAACGCACCGGCGCGAGCCACAAACCGGTCTTTCAGGGTATCGCTGATCACAGGTTCGCGGGCGAGCAACCAAAGGTAGTCGGTATCACTGCCTGAAACGAAGGCGTAGTCGTAGTCCTGACCCAGTTCAAAAACGATGTAGCTCGCGTAGAAGGGACCAAAGAACGACACCTGCAGAAAAGCCTCATCCTCAGCGCCGGCAAACCGCGCCTTACCTTCAGCGCTCTCACGCTCTCCACTCTCAATAGAGGTGCCGCTATTGAGAACCGCAATGGTACCGTCGTCACGCAGCGCATATTCTGCAGTAATCGCCGTTAGGCCACGCTCAAAGCGATTATCCAGTCGGGCGATCTCATACCATTTGCCCGCGTAACGCTGCACATCAAACTGGCCAACCGGTGTCACACCTTCCGGCATCCCGCCCTGACAGGCCGCCAAACTGATAATCAGAGCGCACCCGACAAACAACCTGGGTAAGGCCGCCAAAAAACTGGAAGACATAGAGTTCACCAAAAGCCTGTCACAGGTCTGCTTAACGGATCCGCAGTGTAACCTGCGAGCACCAGTTTGCACGACGTCGGGCAATGGATTCATCCATCGTTGCGCTCGTAAGATCGACGGGACGCGGCGGGGCGAAGACTGCTCGGTCGTGGAGGCAGGCAACATTAACAACCGCGTAGTACTGGTGATCGATAACGCTGGTTGCCACCGGTATCTGCTTGCACCGGGTGCAGTGGTGAAAATCCACGCGGCCCGTGCCCTGGTGCACTACCGCGTAGTGCTCGGGCACCATAACGTCGATGTCCAGTGGCGCACCCTGTTTCGACACCCAGACCAACTCTCGGCTGCGACAGAATTCGCAATCGCACTGCCGAGGCACCAGGGAGTAGTCGACCAGTTGCCAGGAAAGCCGAATGTTGCCGCAGCGACACCCTCCCCTCATCGGCGACACCCAACACCGCCGTACTGGGAATCAGGTGCCATCATTGCAACGCCCAGCTAACCGCTGCCTGCGCATGCAGGGCTGCCGTGTCGTATAACGGGAGTGGACAATCATCCGGCGACAGCAGCAGTGTAATCTCTGTACATCCCGCGATAACGCAGTCAGCACCTTCGTTAGCCAAGTCCGCGACAACACGCTGATAGGCATTGCGTGACTCGGCGCGAACCTGACCCTGACACAGCTCCTCGTAAATCACGCGATGAACCTCGTCCCGTGCCGATTGATCGGGAATCAGTGCCGACAGGCCAGCGCTCGAAAGTCGCTCTCTATAGAACGCTTCCTCCATCGTGAAGCGTGTACCCAACAAAGCGGGGCGCGCATGCCCGTTCGCTCGAATAGCTTGTGCAGTGGTGTCGGCCAAATGCAGCATGGGAATATCCACCGCTGCTGCAATCTCGTCAGCCACCTTATGCATGGTATTCGTGCACAGCAATAACACGTCGGCACCCGCAGCTTGTACCTCGCGAGCGTTGGCCGAGAGCTGCCTGCCAATGCCCACCCAGTCACCGGCCACTTGCAGCCGCTCCAGCGGGGCAAAATCGACACTCACCATGGCAATTGGGGCTGAGTGCAACCCGCCGAGCTGCGCCCGAGTGCTCTCGTTAATGAGGCGGTAGTAAAGCGCGGTGCTTTCCCAGCTCATCCCGCCCAGTAGCCCAATGGTCTTCACAGGCACCTCCACGGCGTTCCTGCTTCAGCTTGGCAGAAGCACTCAGGGTTTTGCATCAAAACCATTCACAAACAGTACGTCGTGTAGATACCGATCCGGGGCCAGGGTAAAGCCGCCGGCAATGAGTATGGCGCCGATGTAGGTCATTACCATGCTGATCTGGTGCGTTCGCTGATCGCCCCTGCGGATTGCGCTGTAGGCCCTGGGTACGCTGATGAGCACCACAATGCTAAAGATATGAATAGGCCCAAAGTGGCCCAAAACCGTGCCGCCTACAGTACCGGGCATGGCCAAAGTGATGAGTGCGGTGGCCAGCATCAAAATCATATAGATCTTGCCCAACAGGCGATGAACCGATGAACCCTTGCGCGCTATCAGCAGGTAGCCGCCAATCAAGGCCGCAGGCAGCACTGTCGCCAAATGCATGAACATTAATTGGGTGTAGCTCATGATAGCTCTCGGCGCGGTCAGTATGGGCTGAACATACCACAGCCCAGCAACGCAGGGGTCAGCCCCAGCCACAAGATCCGTGAGCTGCAGGCAGGCAACCTGCCCAGAATCCTATCCCTTCAGCTGGCCACCGAAGCGATAACAACGATGCTGCCTGAACTCGCGCTGGGCTTTGCGCCGTGCATGCTTCCAGCTGCGCATTTGCGTTTCCAGCCCGCCGTCGCGGCGCTTATCCGAGTAGTGATTCATTTTCGTCTGAATTGCCAGGCAGTGCTCCAGCGAACCTTCCTCGACGGCCAGCGCCACACCGTTAATACAGAGGAATACACACAAAGCCAACATACGCATTGGCCCACAAGTGCCTGTGAGCGTTTCTGGAATCTTGCCCATGGTGACGGCTGCATGACTGCCTGCCCTTGATCTGATAAGAAACATTCCGAATGGCCCTCCTTGGCCATACCGTTAAGTGCGCGCCGCAAAGGACACGCGCTTCAACGAGCTTAGAAGAATCTACAGGGCGGGACGACATCCCAAACGGGCGTTTCCGTGCTGAAACGATCAAACACCGGTGAATAGCACCTCTTTGAGTCTAGTCGGTGAAGTCGTCAGCAGAGGCTTTCATCATCTCTTCCAGGAACCAGCCCGGAAATTGGCCGACAAACTTGTTCATATCCCAGAAGTCGCTCCAACGATACACCAGGCCATCCTTTAGCTCGTGAACGGTGCAGAAGCGATGCTCTGCCACTTCTCCTCGCATAAACGTCCATGTTTCGGTGTGATCCATGACAACTGCATCCCCCTCTGCAATCAGCCGATGGGTCACCTGTTCCTGCTTGCTGAGATGATTGAACGCGATGCGCAACCGCTTGATGCAATTCTCCGGACCATGCGCTCCGGGATCATCACTGGGCACGTCCTCGTAAAAGACCTCAGGGTGCATGCAAGCTTTCATTCCTTCCCAATCCATCTGCCCGAGCGCAGCCCACATACGCTCCACCACAGCCTTGTTCTGCTCAATCGACATTCCTGCTCCCTGTTATTTCTATTGTTCGTTCAGTGCGACTCGCTATCCAGCCTCTGCGCGATATATACACCGTAGCTGTAGTAAGCTTGATTGGCCGTATACATCGCGATTTCCTCGCGCTCTGCATCCACCAAAGCCTTGGCTTGGCTGGAGTTGCCATGGCGCTGAATGAAGCCCTGGAAAGAGTCCTCCAAAGGCCGATAGTAATTCTCCAGCCAACACTCCGTAGGCAGTACCGTATAGGCCAGCGGTCGATACCGCCGCTTCCAATTGCTTGATCTTAACGGAGGCGGTATCAATCTCGGGGTAATTGGCCTGCCAGTATGCTTCGATATCATCGGGACGAGCCGCGGTCGTCCAGGTAATCGCTGACGCCACCAACACGCCGTCGGGTTTCAGGAAGCGGCGCCACTGCTGCACGCCTTTCTCAAAGCCAATATTGTAGATAGCACCCTCGGCCCACAACACGTCGAAAGCGCTGTCGGCAAACGGCAGCTCCGTCATATCACAGGCCATGGTTTGAATATGATTTGCCACGCCAGCTTGCGCCGCTCGCGTGGTCAACTCAGCCAGAAACTCGGGCAGGAAATCGACGGCGGTAACTTCAGCGCCCAGCTCAGTGGCAAGCAGCACCGAGGATGCCCCCGTACCACACCCTATATCGGCGATCTGCAGGCCCGCCGTGTTTTCCAACCCGGCCAACGACATCATGAGCCGCGTTTGTGCATCGCTGCCCGGCCCCTGGCGTGCCTGCTGACGATGCAGATCAATCAACAACTCCATCTCAGTCATCGTTCACGCTCCTCAATTCTGGGCCATCAAGCAGGCTCGGGGTTTGACTGCTCCTGTGTATACAACGCCGGCAGGAAGCTCGACAACGTCGTCATCTCCTCGTGGCAATGTACCAGCAGTGCCCTGCCGACAGTATCTGACGCAAGGCGACGACGCAGCCACGGGCGATTACCCCAGTAGTTGATCCACCCGTCTCCCCGTCGGGAATGCACATAGCCCAACCAGAATCGGCTGTGCAGCTCGCACCCCCACGGCGTGGGCAGCGCCAGGTGAATCATCCGGCCAATATCGATGGGCTTCTCGAGTTCACCGGGACGCGCACACACGGCAAATGCACCGGGCACCTGCGCCAATGCATCACCGAGGTAATCCTCCGGCGGAAGGAAAGTGATCTTGAGTTTCTGTAGTTTGCCGCCAACAAATTCATGCACGCAGTGCTTGGCGCCAACAATCTCTCCCTGGCGCTTGTCTTCCCAGGCCATCCAGAGGTGGTCGCGCGGGTGCCAGCGCTGATACTGCGCCGTTGTTTGCAGATAGTCGGTAAACCACCATGCAATCATCGCAGGCGAGACACCGGGCATGCGCGTTAGGCAGGCCACATGCAGCAGACCGTCGTCCAAACGCTCGATACCACTGAGGTACGGCAAGGTAGACGGCTCGAGCAACCGGGGTGCATCTCTAAATTGCATAGACCTGTCGTTTATCAGCTATCTGCATCAGACCCACACATCGTTATCTGCGGTGAGTTCTCCGCCGGCACCCTCGGTATTCACCACCCCCCGCGGTTCAATAAGCAGCAGCTTCACTTCCCCGTCAGCACGAGGCCTGTGCTCGACGCCTTTGGGCACCACGTACATCTCGCCACTGCTCAAATTTACCTCGCCGTCACGAAACTCAATGCAGAGCTCGCCCTCAATCACGACAAACGCTTCGTCGGTTTCTGCGTGCGAGTGCCACACGAAATCGCCTTGAACCTTCGCGAGCTTAAACTGATAGTTGTTCATCTCTGCGATCACGCGCGGCGACCAATGATCGCTGAAGCGCTGAAACTTATCCGCGAAATTCAATGCTTTGTATTTCATGGCATCCACCCTCTGTGGTCAGCAGTCTGGAGTATCAGCATCAATCCGCTTGGTAATGGCGCGAAGGCCTAGTCACCGATACCCACAAAGCCCACCATCCTCGCTATTTGGGCGCCGTCTTTCTCGATGAAGTACTGACCCAGCTGAACCTGTTCGCTACCGTCGGGGCCAGGTCCAGCGAAAGCCACAGTCGCTCGAGTAACGCCCGCCTTGCTATCACTTTTAATAACTGTCGCCGACCAGCCGGGGGCATTTGCACTGAACATACTGACATAGTCACTCAGAGCGTCGATCCCGGATATCGTTGTAGCCGTGCGGGGATCACTGTACTCGACACCATCAACGACAGCACTCGCGATCTGGGTGAGCCGGGCTGCGCTATCTGTTAAGCACCAAGCACCAAGCACCAAAAAACACAGTGATAGATTCCGACATGTCTCTTATTCCTAATCTAAAAACAGCCTCAAACGGCTCGCCGTTACTTACACCATTAACTTCAGCGCGATGTAGGGTGTCAGATTTAAAACCAGGATTGCGATCTTGAAGTTACCCAAATAACTAAAATAGAGCTCATCAAGCCGCTCACTGGAGACAGCTGCAAGCTTCGAGTGCAGTTTCTTCACAGGCTCTCTGAAACCCATCAATACCAGCGCCGTAAACAGGTATACACCCACATTTACGACCGTGCACCACCCAATAAAAGTAGTGGCTACTTGTATGCTTCCCATGAATCCCCCATTAGCACTTAGTCATCGTCCATCAGGCCATACCGGCCTACCACATCCTATCTTTGGCGTACTCTTCATACCCTGCGTCATAGCCCTGCGCATCAAACTCTGAATCCAGTTCCTTGATGAACTCACCCGCCGTGGGAATCTGGGCACTGCAATCGCCAGACTGCCATAACCTAGATCGCATAAGCGCCTTCGCACACTGAAAATACACATCGACAACATCAACAACGATCACAGACTTGGGGACCTTCCCACCCTGATTGAACTGTTGGGTAAACGCTGAATCATCCGTCAATAATGCATTGCCATTCACGCGAACCACGTTGTTACTTCCAGGCACCATAAACATCAGGCTGACGCGTCCGTCCTCCACGATATTACGTAGGGAATCCAGGCGATTGTTGCCGCGCCAATCCGGTATCAGCAGTGTTTTTTCATCGCGGACCTTCGCGACTGGACCAATATCCCCTCGTGGACTGGCGTCAGTTCCGCACTCGCCAACAGTTGCTAGCACTACAAAGCGCGAAGCGCCGATCCACTTTTCATACAGGGGTGTGATTGTGGCGCGAACTTTCTTCAAGGCGCCGGGAATGGCATCACCATAAAGCGCTTCGAGCTGTTCTACCGATTCAATCCTTTTCATCAATACACCTACCCTAATTCGATTTCAGAACTGCACGCGCAGGATGAGTAATATTGCTGGTGTGCGGCCCGACCTCACTTAGATTCCTTATGTGCGGGAAACAGTCTGAAAGACGGATCGCTGGAATTTCGCTGTGAGGCTTCATCTACCGTATCGCGATCAACGTCATGCATCGACTGCATGTCAGTAACATACTCCCGGTGCGATATGGCCCAGCGCCCACTGCGTTCAGCCCATTCGTCTAGGTAGCGTCCTTTTACAGTGATTTCCTGCAGACGCCCTTCCTGATCTGGGTTTGTCCACAGCGTTACGGTGACATAGGTTTCACTCTTGGCGGCCTTACCGTCGACCACGATCAATGCGTTGGCTATCTGATGCGAGTGGCGCTCCATCGCGGCATGCGCCTCCCACACCCAGTCCACAAATCCATGTCCTGAGCCCTCGAACATACCGTGGTAGAGCGCTGTCCCACCCTCGTGCCACACGGAATAGGCCAGGTCCTTGTCCATCCGATCAAGGCCCCTGCAATAGCGGCACAAAGTGTCGTAGATTGCCTGTCTGTCGATCAGCGGCTGTAGTTTGGATTCATTCATCGTTGGCACTGCGTGTAATTGAGTTAACAGCCTAGCAAATCATCGGCCGGCAAAGCGCTGCTTGGCGTCGTTTGATCCATCCAATATACTGTATAAATATACAGTATATGTTTACCTACACCGAACTACATTGCCTGAGCTGCTACAGCTTCCTGCGCGGTGCCTCCCACCCCCATGAGTTGGTGGAGCGCGCTGCGCAGCAGGGCTATGGTGCCATTGCCATTACCGACGAGTGCTCACTGGCAGGCATTGTGAAGGCGCACGTGGCCGCCAAGGAATGCGGCATACAGCTGATTGTAGGTAGCGAATTCAACCTGGAAGAAGGCCTGCAGCTGATCGCCCTGGCTCCCTCGCGCGCCGCTTATGCGGAGCTTTCAGGTCTGATCAGCATGGCGCGGCGGCGCAGTCCAAAGGGAGAGTACCGAGCCAGCCTGCGGGACGTGATTTTTCATCTCAAGCGCTGTCTGCTGATCTGGCGACCCTCAGGTAACAGCAAGCAGGAAGCCGGCTGGGGCAGGCAACTTGCGCGCTTGTGCAAAGGTCGCGTCTGGCTGGGCATTTCTCGCCTGCTCGCCAACAATGAGGTAGCGGGTACCCGAGAATTGCTGGAACTGGCAGCCACTTGCGGCGTGCCGCCGGTGGCCTGTGGTGACGTGCAGATGCACACGCCCGAGCGTAAGCCACTGCATGATGTACTGACCGCCCTGCGCTTCAATACCAGCATTCAAGACCTGGGCCGGCGTCGCCTGGGCAACAGCCAGCAGCACCTGCGTTCACTCGACAAGCTACAGAACCTCTACCCGCCTGAGCTACTGGCCGAGACGCAAATCATCGCTGAGCGATGCCAGTTCAGTCTCGATGAATTGCGCTACGAGTACCCCGAAGAAGTCGTACCTGATGGATTGGATGCGAACAGCTATTTAAGAAAACTGGTGGCCGAGGGCGCGGCCCAGCGCTGGCCAAACGGTACGCCTGGTGCCATACAGCAGCGCATCAATACTGAGCTGGCGCTGATCACCGAGCTCAATTACGAGTACTACTTTCTCACGGTGTACGACATTGTGGCGTTCGCGCGCGGTCGTAACATCCTGTGTCAGGGACGGGGCTCCGCGGCAAATTCGGTGGTGTGTTATTGCCTGTTTATTACCGAAGTGTCGCCCGAGCAGGTGTCCCTTCTGTTTGAGCGCTTCATCTCTCGTGAACGGGACGAGCCACCCGACATCGATGTGGACTTTGAGCACGAGCGTCGTGAGGAGGTGATTCAATATATCTATAGAAAGTACTCACGGCGCCGGGCTGCACTGGCGGCAACTTTAATTACCTACCGCGCGCGCAGCGCCGTACGCGATGTGGGCAAGGCATTGGGACTGGACCCTGTCTTTGTTGACGATCTGGCGAAGTCGCTGGCCTGGTGGGATCGCACCCGCGATCTGGCCAAGCGCTTCGAGGAACAGGGCGTGGCTGGCCACAGTCAGCAGGCGGAACTGTTCTACAACCTGGTGCAGGAGATTCTCGGCTTCCCCAGGCACCTGTCACAACATGTGGGTGGCTTTGTGATTACCCGCAGCCCCATCTCAACACTGGTACCAGTGGAAAATGCGAGTATGGCCGAGCGCACGGTGATTCAGTGGGACAAGGAAGACATTGAGTCATTAGGCCTGTTGAAGGTGGATATCCTCGCGCTTGGCATGCTGTCCGCCATACGCAAGAGTCTGGCGCTGGTGCATCGCTACCAGCCGCAGATTCGCAGCATCAGTGATGTTCCCAAGGAGGATGCCGCCACCTATCGCATGCTGCAGCGGGCCGATTCCATCGGCGTATTCCAGATAGAGTCCCGCGCACAGATGTCCATGCTGCCCAGGCTCAAACCTGCCTGTTTCTATGATCTGGTTATCGAGATTGCGATTGTTCGCCCCGGCCCTATACAGGGCGACATGGTGCACCCCTACCTGCGGCGCAAGCAGGGGCTTGAGCCGATCACCTACCCGAATGACGATATCAAAGAGGTGCTGGAGCGCACTTTGGGTGTGCCCATTTTTCAGGAGCAGGTCATTAAACTGGCTATGGTGGCTGCCGGATTCAGCGGCGGCGAGGCCGACCAGCTACGCCGGGCCATCGCCAACTGGGGACGCAACAGCAAGCTGCTGACCTTTGAGCAGAAGCTGACCCGCGGCATGATTGAGCGCGGCTACGACACCGACTTTGCCAAGCGTCTGTTCGACCAGATCAAGGGCTTTGCCGGCTATGGCTTTCCCGAGTCGCACTCTGCGAGCTTTGCATTGCTGGCCTACGTCTCATCCTGGCTGAAGTGTCACCACCCTGCGGCGTTCTACACCGGACTGCTGAATAGCCAGCCTATGGGGTTTTACACTGCCTCCCAACTGCTACAGGACGCGAAGCGCCACGCCGTCACGGTCTTGCCGGTGGATGTGAACCAAAGCCTGTGGGATCACCAGTTATTGGATAGCCCGGGGCCAGCACAGCCACCCATCCGGCTCGGAATGCGCCTGGTGAAAGGCCTGAGCCGTGAAGGCGCGCAGCGCCTGATTGATGCGAGGGCGCAAGGCCCCTTTACCCAGATAAGCAATTTACGGCAACGCGCAAAATTAGACCGGCGCGACATGGAAGCCCTGGCAGACGCCGATGCCCTCGCCTCGTTAAGCGGCAACCGGCACCAATCCCAATGGCAGATTATGGCGCTGGAATCACCTCGTCCCTTATTACAGGAAGAGCAGCAGCGAGACGCGAGCTATTTCAATGACGAGGTCGCACTCCCTGCCCCGGGCATTGCCGAGGAAGTACTGGCCGATTATCGCGCCACTGGCCTGACGCTGCGGGCGCACCCCATGAGCCTGCTGCGTAATCAATACCCGTTCAATCGCTGCCAGCGGCATGCAGATCTTGCCACCATTTCCAGTGGCCGCTTTGTGCGCATGGCAGGATTAGTGACCTGTAGGCAGCGGCCGGGCACGGCATCGGGCGTTTTGTTCCTGACCCTGGAAGATGAAACCGGTAACAGCAACATTGTGGTGTGGAAGAGCACACAGAGCACCTTCCGTCAGGCACTGATGACCGGGCAACTTCTGCTCATCAAGGGCACGGTGGAAACGCGGGACAATGTGACACATGTGATCGCCGGCGCGGTGTTTGACTACACCAGTTCGCTGGAGTCTCTGAATATCAAAGCCCGCAGCTTTCATTAGCAACTTGTCGCTTTGCATTAGCGCAAGGCCTCAAGCGGTCGTCAATCGAGCGATGGAAGAGATCAAAAACGCCCCAGAAAAGACGGCCACAAAAAAGCCGGGCAGTGCCCGGCTTTGGGAGTTGGTGTTAGCAGGAAGCGCTGAATCAGCCTTCGAATGCCAATCGCGGTGAAGACACGCCTTCAGACTCAGTGCCCTTCAGGAAGGCCAGCATGGTGTCAGCGTCAGACACTTCGAAGGGGTCGGTTGGGCAGTTGTCGCCAAAGTCTGGCTCAACGAACAACTTCTCGATAGTGCCGTCGTTAACCAGCATGGAATAGCGCCAGGAACGCATGCCAAAGCCAATGTTCGACTTATCGACCAGCATACCCATCTTGCGGGTGAACTCGCCGTTACCGTCGGGCAGCAGGAACACATTCTTGTTGCCGATTTCCTTGCCCCACTTGAACATCACGAAGGCGTCGTTCACGGAGATGCACATGATCTCGTCGACACCCTGTGCCTTGAAGTCATCGTAAAGCTCTTCATAGCGGGGCAGGTGGTTGGACGAACACGTGGGTGTAAAGGCGCCGGGCAGTGAGAATACGACAACCTTCTTGCCGCCGAACAGGTCCTGCGTGGTTTTGTCTTCCCAGCGATAGGGATTCTCACCTTCCACGGACTCATCGCGTACGCGGGTTTTAAAGGTCACATTAGGAACTTGAGTGACGAGGCTCATCGTAATTTCTCCAAAGCGGTTAACTGAGGGCACTATTCTTTAACGAATTCGGCCATCTGTAAAACCAATTAAACAAATATTTTGATTCTGATTTATAGAACGTCTAATGGCGCGCTCATCAGGCGCGCGAAAAGTATAGACCAGCGCTTTCAATCTATCGCTGCAGAAACGAAAAAGCGCCCCTGAGGGCGCTTGGAGAATCCAGATCAAACCTACAGCTAAGGCGTGGGATCGAACACCGTGAACATAAACTCACGGTCGCATTCTTCATCGATTGTTGCGCCGTCATCACCCGTAATAACGCGAACAAAGAACTGATTCGCCGCCTGACCATAATAAGTGATGTTTACATCATCTCGGTCGCAGCCCGAATCGTTCTGGCCTTGAGAGGAGACGGTCAAATTAATGATGTAGTTGGCGTCTCCCGGTGAGTTGCTCAGGTTGATCTGATAGATACCTTCGCCGTTACGCTGCGCTGTTGCATTCAAACAGTTGATGCACTCATCAGCACCTATATTGGTACCACTAACCTTGCCCATAGCGTTGATGAAGTTGGTGCCGGTGGGCCCTGTGGGACCAGTGGGACCTTGAGCGCCAGTCGCACCCACAGCGCCCGTGGGACCTTGAGCACCGGTTGCTCCCGGCGCTCCAGGTGCACCATTCGCACCGTCCGAACCGTCCGCGCCATCAGCACCCTGCGGGCCTGTTGGACCGCGGGGCCCTGCGGGACCGGTAGCGCCGTCATTGCCATCGGTACCCGGTGCTCCTGTTGCTCCCTGTGGGCCAGCTGGCCCGGTCGCGCCGTCATTCCCGTCGGCACCCGTGGCACCGGGGGTACCGGTCGCTCCCCGCGGACCGGCGGGTCCGGTTGCACCATCACTGCCATCCGCACCTGCAGCACCTGTTGCGCCTCCTGGGCCTGTGGGACCCTGCGCGCCTGTGACGCCCTGAATCCCCTGCGCACCCGTAGCACCTACTGCCCCAGTCGGACCTACCGCACCAGTAGGACCGACCGCCCCCGTAGCACCAACTGCGCCGGTGGGGCCTACTGCACCAGTCGCTCCAGCGGCACCCGTAGGACCTACCGCACCGGTGACGCCTGTCGGCCCTGCAACCCCGGTTGCACCGACAGCACCAGTTGCACCGGCGGGACCTGTGGCACCCGCAGGACCGGTTGCTCCTGCAGGCCCGACCA
>SPKZ01005498.1_pt1 | contig 64190 bp, 88 predicted proteins | sample 2456571 | NCBI WGS metagenome assembly SPKZ01 (sample SAMN11192286, study PRJNA482655) | marine metagenome | biome: ENVO:00000447; feature: ENVO:00000244|ENVO:00000211|ENVO:00000569|ENVO:00002023; material: ENVO:00002151; isolation source: ocean water from marine abyssalpelagic zone ...
CCTACAGTACTAACAGACACCAACACTGTACCTATACCTGTCTACCATACCTGTGATATGTCAGGGTGTTGGGAGAAACTACAGGGTTTTAGGGGACATCCCATTGTTAGCCCTAAAACCCCTAAAGAACCCCCTAAAGCTCCTAAAGAACCCCCTAAAGCCCTAAAGAACACTAACAGACCACATAGATATAACAATACTAACAACCACCAACAGATACCAACAGTAGAGGATACAGGGTATGGGGGATACCAACAGTGCCTAACAGTGGACTAACACCATAACAGGGGACAACAGGCCTATAGGGCTAATAGCTAGATAATAGGGTTATATAATAAGGTATACTATATAGGGCTAATACTATTTATAGATACTAATAACCAGTACACAGTTAAAAACCCTTAAGTCCCAACAGCTTACAAACTATTTCATAAAAGATTCAAATAAAGGTTTACATCTAAAACCATAGGCGTATAGTGGGTTCTATCGAAACGGGGCAACCCTAACGACTCGGAGTTAACTAGCAGTTACTCTTAAAGTTCTTTAACAATTTGGCCTTATAGAGTTTATCAGAATCGTAACCAGTTAACAGGTTGCTACACAAGTTTATAGCTATGTAGTGTGGGGATTCAACCAGACATCTAGACGGCTAAAATTAAATGTCAAAACTTTTTAAATAAAAGCTTGACAGGAACAACGGGAGGGTTCATACTCTCCACATCAACCAGAAACAAGGTTGGTAAGTCCCAGAGACTCTAAACGTTCTTTAACAATTTGGATTAAGTCATAAACTATCAAGGTCCCCTTGGTACATAATAGACGACAACGAGCTAGATGTACTACATACATTCATAGTGTTGTTCTGATGATATTCCTTAAGTCCTTGGGGCTTGAGGTTCGATAACATTAGTTACGCATTCCCTGAACAGAACACATCCATTATGCTACGTAAACACTTTAAACTTAATCCCAATTTGTGTTCTTTAACAATTTCCTATATCTTATAAACCACGTAATGTCGTTGCAGTAATGCCGTAATTTACAGGTTATAACCCCTCCAGTGTGTGAAGCAGCCATGAAATTTGTAGCTTAAGCCCAAGGATTGAGAAACTTAGTCATCAGCAGTGTGAACCAGTGTTGGGTTATTTTATATAAGATGTGTTTATTAGTTAAAGGAATTTTAACTTACCGCAAGGTAGGTTATTTCCCTTAGAGTCCTAGAGAGTTTAGGGTTTTAAGAGAAATTAACTTAACTTAACTAAATGGAGTCAGATATGACGACTGAAACACAAATGAACATCACTTCTACCCTTACATTAACTCAACTTAACGAACTTATTGCTAAAGTTGCAGCAGCCGAAAGGATTACTAAGGAAGGTTTATCAACACTTTCTCGTGAACTTTTAGCCCACGTTTATGTAACTGGTGATGTTACCCCAATCAATACCCTTTTAGGCTCAGATGAGAATGGTAAATTCTTATTGACACCTTTAAACTGGAGGGTTGCCGTTCAATACTTCACTGAGTATGTTGCTTTCACAAGTAACTATGAGAAAGAAGTAATGAAATTTGCAGTCCACGGTGAAGGTAAAAGAGTAAGTTTAGTCTTCAATAAGAAGTCTAAGCAGAAATTTAACTTAATGCTTCCAAAGGTTGAAGCTTGGCTTGCTGTAGAATCTAACGATTTATGGTCATGGTCAGCTGCAATCAAAATGGATGGAGGTGTTGTTGATTACTTTAAGCCTATAATTCAGAATATTGAAAAGGCTTTAGATGAGGAGAAAGGCAACTTAAGTATTATGGCTGTACTTGCTCACATCATAGATAACACAGGTATTCAATTAACAGACCTAGCACAATTCACAAGCAACCCTATGTCCGCTGAAGATGCCTTACAAGCTCACATGATGGATTTAGATGAACCAGTGCAACAAGCAAGCTAGTAATAGACTAAAAGCCCTTAAGTTCCTATAGGTTCTTAGGGGTTTCTATGATTATTATTAACAAGGATTAACTAATGATAACTATTCAAATCGTAAAGCAGCTTAACAGCCCTAAGCAAGTTGTCTTAATTAATGGATTAGCTTATTACTTACCTAGTCACTTTAGAGGTAAGGGCCTATCTAAGATTATATGGGCTTTTGGTCATGGTAAATTAGAGGTAATACCCTCTAAATTCAGTAGTGACTTTAAAGATGACCTTAAGGGTAGGGCACATCCTTATGATGAAGTAATATGTAAGAGATTCATAAATAATTAAGTAATAGACTAGGAGTCCTTTAGACCTTAAGGGATTCTTGTGATTATTATTAACAAGGATTAACTATGATTACATACATAATATTGATTGTTCTCCCCTTAGTACTTATAGGGGTTACATCTAATGACTAATACTAGAGAATGCATATTAAAACTAAGTAAGATATTTAAGCTTCAATGTATGATTACAGATATAGGCGATAGTGTCTCGGTTAATGTTTATGTCAAGTTGAATAAAGAATTAGCAAGGCTTAGGAGGGAGTTTACAGGGTGAAACTGCTAACTCTTATATTCATATTGCAGATAGTTGCATTAGTTAGCTTGATAATAGGCTCACAATGCCCTTGGGATACCTTAAAAGCATGGTTATCTTACTGGGGCATTATGTTAGTTGCAGTATCATTAGTATTTGCAGGATTATTATACAATGGTAATATACTCGATGCAGTTTTCTAAGCTGTATCTATGAATATTATTAATGAGGATTTAACTATGTTAAGTTTCTTTGTTTGGCTTATAACTTATGTAGGAGGTGCATTATATGTAGCTGCTGCATTTACAGGTTATAAGGGGAAATTAATTAAGACCACTTACCACATCTGGTTACTGGTTGTATTCATCTGTGTAATAGTAGAGGCAATATGTTCGATAATTTAAACGAAAGGTATCCCAACCTTAAAGGGAAACTCAGAATCACTGTAAGGCCGATGTCTAATAGTAATGGTCATGTGCCATTAATTGAAGGTCAGCCAGCTGCACAAGGATTAGAGAGCTTGTATTATCACTTACAGTATGATAAAGAGACCGTTAGGGCATTACGTTGCTCTAACTAGTAATAGACTCAAAGTCCTTTAGTTCTTAAGGGACTTTTATGATTATTATTAACAAAAAGGTAAATGACTAATGAAAGTCTTAATTGGTAACTCAAATACACCTTTAGTGTTCAAAAAGAGTACTAAAGATGATTGGTGGGAAGCTAAGGATTTTATTATAAGTCCTAACTTAAAGACATGTCATACATTCCCTTGGTTTGTAGACTCATGTGAGCCGCCAGAACATAAATTTAAGATAGTTCAGTAATAGACTCAAAGCCCTTTAGTTCTTAAGGGACTTTCATGATTATTATTAACAAAAAGGTAAATGACTAATGATTACTCCACAACGTACTATCCAATATAACTTCAAAGTTAAATCAATACCTGTTATTGTTAAAGGTAAGGGTCATTTGAAGTTCAAGCAAGAACTCAAACAAGCTCCAGTGTATTATTAAGTAAGATGTATACTCAAGGCTATTAGCAACCACTAGTAGCCTTTATGAATACATTCCTTGTTTCAGACTCAAAGTCCTTTAGTTCCTACAGTCGTGTAGGGCTTATTAAGTAATCGCTTGATAAGTAATTAGGGGCTTTTATGATTGAAATAAATCATTTTTAACTAACAGAAACAATAACGAGGAGGTTCAATGAGTAATCTTTCGATAATGCAAGATAAGAAATCTATATTACTTGAGTTTGATAAGTACCCTGATGGTACTGAGAACTTAAAGACAATTATAGGTCTTTCAACATCTAAGTGTTATCTTAATGTTAAAATCAAAGACCCTAATCGTGACTTATTCCGAATATTGTTAGCAAAAGCAGCCCTTAAACAGGCAAATGTGACTGATGTGGTGTTAAATATACCATATCTACCACATGCTAGAGCTGATAGAGTGTTTACAGGTTATCAAGTAAGCCCATTGCAGGTGTTCTGTCAAGTTATTAATTCCTTAGGATTCTCTGAGGTCTTAGTAGATGACGTACATTCTCCTGCGGCTCTTGAAGAGCTTGTAAGTGGTAGAAGTGTCATCCGGAAACCTAAAGTACCTAGTAATGTCCTAATCTGTGCCCCTGACCAAGGGAGTGTAGGAAGGGCTACTCTAGCTGCTACGGCTAATGGGTGTGAAATTATCTACTGCATTAAACGACGTGATATTCATACTGGCATCCCCACTATAACTGAGATTAAATCCCCTGTAGCTCCTAAAGGACAGGAAGTTTTAATCATTGACGATATATGTGATGGCGGCGGTACCTTTATAGCTCTTGCAAAGGAGTTAAAGGGATTAGGTTACGGTAAGGTCGGCTTGTTTGTCAGTCACGGTATATTCAGTAAGGGCTTAAGGGTCTTTGATGATGTTATTGATGAAATTACTTGTAATAATATTATAAATAGTTATGTGACAACGGGTAATATTTTAGATTTTAATAGTAAGGTAGACAGATGAACGCAGCATTGTTAATAGATTTATATAAAGCTTTTCATAGTTATGCAATCAATCCAAAAGTGGAAAGCCTTTTAGGTAACTTCACTAACCGATTCAATACACATTCCAATATACCTAATAACAGTCATGTAGTCCACTGTGGCTTACAGTATGTTATTAAATCAGTGTATATGGAACAATGGTCTAAGTCATTCTTTGGTGTCCCTAAGGCGGAAGCTGTAGGGGAATACAAGAGGGTAGTAGATGCAGCCTTACAACAGGATGTGTGTGTTAAGCACATGGAAGCCTTACATGATATAGGTTATTTACCTATTGAAGTGAGAGCTTTACCTGAGGGAACTTTAGTCCCTTACGGAATCCCAGTGTTCACTGTTGAATCAACTATAGATGGTATGGGTTGGTTAAGCCTAGCGCTTGAAACTGTAACAAGTTCTGAGTACTGGCCTATCTCAACTGCTGCCACTACAGCTTATGCCTATCGTTCACGATTTGAAGCAAGTAAAATGCCTAAAGACTTCATAAAGTTTGCAGGTCATGACTTCTCCTTCCGTGGGATGATGGGTGTTCAAGCTGCCTCAATGACTGGTTTCGGTCACTTGACTAGTTTTGTAGGTTCTGATACTGTCCCTGCTGCCTTATTCGCTGAGAAGTGGTATGGTGCTAAGATAGATAAAGAACTGGTATTTGCAGGTGTTAATGCTACTGAACATAGTGTTATGTGTTCTTATCAACAAGACGGTGAGAAAGAAAGCCTAGTACGTTTGCTTACAGAGATATCACCTAAGGGTATCCTATCGGTTGTAAGTGACACATGGGACTTCTGGAAGCTCGTGACGGAGTACTTACCAGAACTTAAAGAACTCATAACTACCCGTGAGGGTCAACTGGTTATCCGACCTGATAGTGGTGACCCTGTTAAGATCATCTGTGGTGACCCTGAAGCTGATACAGAGCATGAACGTAAAGGTCTTGTAGAGTGCTTATGGGATATATTTGGTGGTACTTACACCCCTGTAGAACGTAAGGCTTCTGGTGGTAACACTACGGAGAACTACAAGACTCTTGACTCTCATATAGGTGCTATCTATGGTGATTCTATTACCTTAGCTAGACAGGATGAAATCATTACCAAGTTGGAAGCTAAGGGTTTCTTACCTACAGTTGTCCTTGGTATTGGTTCATTCACTTACCAGTATGTAACCCGTGACACCAATGGTTCAGCTATGAAAGCAACATCAGTTAAGATTGACGGTGAGGATGTAGCGATTCAGAAGGCCCCTAAGACTGACAGCTCTAAGAAGTCAGCTAAAGGATTACTCAAGGTAGTCTGGGTTAAGGGCATAGGCTTACAGGCCGTTCAGGATGTAACCCGTAAGGAGTTCCTTGCTCCTGATAACTTACTGAAACCTATCTTTAGGGACGGTAAGCTATTACAGGAAGTAACACTTCAAGATGTCCGTGCTATGATTGATATGACTTTTGAATAAGTAATATACTCAAAGTCTTTAAGGTCTTAAGGATCTTAAGGGCTTTTATGAATATTATTTTAACTGAGGAGGTTACTGTGAGAGCAGGAGACTTTGACTTAACGAAATATGAAGTACATTCTGTTGATCTTTGTGCGTTTATAGAAGAGTCATCATATGACTTAGATAAGCGACACTCTGGCGAGAACTTTGGGGGCGTGGAGTTGCGAGAGTGTCATAATTCGACATGTCCCTACTATATCCACACTGACTTAAAGCATCTGCCTCGACCTATTGATGATGTGTTACGGTTAGATAAGATTATAGTTACTAGTAGGGAGGGAAGAGAATCTTATAGATGTTTTCCTTTAGGTCCTGAGGGGCTTAAGGAATTCATAGATGATTACTGTTCCTTTGTAGAGAAGGAACCTAAACCTGAAGTAGGTGACTTGTACTGCCTTAGAGGTAGTGATAGGATAAGGGAAGTATTGAAAGTAAGTGTTACCTCCATTGAGTTCACAACAGGTACTCTCCTTAAGCGAACTGACGTTGGTTCTTGGAGTAAAATCTCCGTAGAGCAGTTAGCCTTGCTAGATTCAAATAAGTATGATGAAGAGAGTCAAATAGTCTTTAATAAACCTAAACAAACAACTGAACTAAAGGAAATTAAACCAATGAGTAAATTAAAAGCAACAGCAGTAGCATCAGTAGCAGCGAATAAAGAAGCAGGTATCGCAGCAGCTAAACTTAAGGTTGGTAAAACAGCTATTAATTTAGTAATTCAAATGGTTAAGCCTAAGATGCCTATAGGGACTAAAGGTTTCATTGAACACCCAATAGCAGGTATTGCACTTGCAAATGCTGCTAAGATTGCTGTGGAGCAAATGGCCGGTGATAACTTAAAGGCTAAGGCTATTACCGAAGCCATGTTAACTTACTCATACTTTGAACTCATTGATAAGATTGACTTTGAAGGTATGTTGGAGGAGATGACTGCTAAATTTAAGGGTGCATCTGTTGATAAGTTAGTTAAAGCACAAGAAGATATTGTAATAGATTAGTAATATACTCAAGGCCTTTAGGTTCTTAAAGGTCTTTATGAATATTATTTACCCTGTTAGCTCAGTAGGATAGAGCGATCCCCTCCTAAGGGATAGGTCAGTGGTTCGAATCCACTACAGGGTACCAATTTGGAGTAATGTATGAAGAAAATTATATTATTAAGCTTAACCTTAGCTCTTGCAGGTTGTCAAGCTACCTCAGAACCTCAGGTATCTGCCTCTGTTAAGTTTAAATGTGAAAGGTATGCAAAGGCTAACGTAACTGAGATAGTACCTCAGAGTCCTTTAGAGGCTGTTGTTGCTGGTATCCTTGAGAGCCGTGAGAAAGCGAAGTTAAAGCTACAGTGCATGAGAGGTCATTTATGAAAACTAATATAGTAGCTGTATTAGGTGTTATGTCTATAATCCTTACCTTAATATTATTTGCATCAGTATTTAGTTATGGTTATGCAGAGCATTATGGTCTGTGGTTTATGGAAGCCTGTATGATTACAGGTTGGTTAGTAGCTTTACCAGCTGCTGTAACAGGTGGTTTAAGTTATGTAAACTATCAATCAAATAACAGTAAATAGTTCTTGACTTTAGGCTAAAAGTATGCTATAATATATACCTTAAGTCCTTTAGATCTTTAAGTAAGTTATTTAAACAACATTAACTAGGATTTAAATTATGTTATTATTCTATACCTTACCAGTAACCTTTAGTACTTTAGTACTGTTAGGCTCCTCGGTCCTCATTGCTTTACTCCTCCTCCTTATGGGTTATATTATGTACTTTCTCTTATCACAAGATACTGCTACTAATAAACTATTTAAACCAACTTCATTATTAATTAAACTAATTAAACCACTGTTTTGTACATCTGTGCTGCATATGGGTTCTCATTACCCTATAGCTAGGACTTACGGGTTCTTTGGTTCTTACATAGCTGCTAATCTTGATGCACATCAGCATCGTTACTTATATATATCTGACCAAGGTTATATAGCAGGTCATCCCTGTTTAAATGAAGAGACCCTTAGAGCCTCAACACTTCAAGGTCTCATAAATAAACTACCTGCAAAAGCTAAGTACACTAAAAGCTTACCAATTCAAAACATCATAGTGAAGTCACTCATACTAATACCTGCCGCCTTACTATGCGACACTGCCCTTAAGACCTCTGTACACTCACCTGTAGCAACCTTAAGTATCTTAGGGACTTTAGGTACTTTCATGTGCATAAGATTCATTAGCTCTAAGCTGTGGAAGAGTATAGATAAAACACAATCAAACACAAAACGTATAATTAAATTGGAGAAAGCTGATAATGAATAATACAGGTAGGATTGATAAGCTAGAGGATAGTAAGGATGATTCGTAAGCGTGATTCATTTACCATGTTAGTATGTGTTATTATAACCCTAGCTGGTCTCTTTCAAATATTTATAGGGTGATTTATGAAACTATATGCAGCAGGAGTGGCAGGTTTTATGGTCTTAATTGGATTGTTATTCGTAGGTAAGGTCTTCATGGTCTTAGCCTTAGGGATTACATGCTTCCTATTAGGACGTCTAAGTACTAAAGTTCTTAAGGTCGGTAAGTTATGACAGTACATGCATTAATAGATGGTTCCTGTACTTCAGTAGGTGGTACAGTAATGATTAATAACATATCCTCAGAGCCTTTATTTCCACCAAGGCAGAGATATAAAGTGATGTCCATTGGTTTACAGAATGGTATTGCTTATAACTTCTGCTTACAGAATGAAAAGAAAACCCGTATGGTCTTTAAGTCCTTCCAGTTATATGGAGGGGAAGTATTAGTCAAGGAGTCAACATGTTAGTACAAAAATATAAATCACATACAGTTAAGCATGATATAGTAGGTAAGTTTGTAACTACTCAAGGTGAGAGTAAGGTACTAAAGGGTGAACATGTTACCCTGTTAGCTCTACAGGAGCCTGAAGGTCCTTTATACTATGCAATTAAAAAACAATCTAATCGTTTGATCTTGTTCCCTTCAGAGATCTTCGGTACTTTTAATAACTTCCAAGGAGCATTATAATATGCCTTCAGTAACTTTATCTTATCAGACAGGCACTGACTGGACATCATCTGGTGGTTGTTTTGGGTTTACAGGTCGTAATAGTTCTGTACTGCTACGAGGTAATAATGTTCCTATTACTAACTATCAGTTTGACTTATCATCTAGTTGGAACAACAGACCTCTTACGTTTAATGACTTAGATAATAACCCTGGGAAGCTGTGGGATTTCTTAGCTAATAATGACCTCTCACCTTGGAAGAAGTATGTACACCGACTAAACCGAGGCGGTAGTGCTGTATTTTCTGGTTGGTCTGTAGATATTAAGACTGATATACCCGGTCACTTTGTTATAGGTACTGCATCTATCTTTAGGTTTGTAGTTTATATGGCATCTGATGAAGGTAAGCAATGTCTTGTTATCTTCAATGAAGCATTACGATTAGGTAGTCATCCAATGATAGCCTTCCTAGTAGCTACGACTGCTTACTGTTCTGATACATTATTATTCAATCATAGTAATGGTTCAACTTCTGGAAGCCTCTATCCCTTCCCTTCTCTTGGTGATGATACCCCACTAAAGCTTAACGCTATGGATATCAACTCACTATATGAGATGATTGATGGCTCTTGGGAATATAAAGAGAGTGATGCCACTCCTTATGGTTTGTACTCTACGACAGGTCGTTACAGTCAGGAGATATTAAATTCATTTATTGATGGTGACTTTAGTTTTCCCCTGTACATCCAGAATAGATTCTTCCCTAAAACCTTACAGATCTCTAAGACTGGAAGTGGTGGGGGTATGGGTCGACGTCAGAATAGTTATGATAGATTGATATCAGATCGAAGAACTATTGAACCTATGGCGCTTATTGGTGCAGCCTTGCAGTTAACTTCTGAGTATAAAAAACATGGTTGCTTTGCAGGTATTAGGAAAACAGGAGGTAATGTCAATGGCGTATAAGGAAATGGTAGGTGGCTTAGCCTTTGTGTATGGTTCTCTCCGTAAGGGCTTAGGGAATCATCGTGTCATCCAAGGTAGTGAGCAGCAAGAGGATGGTGTAATCTCTGGGAAGTTTAGGATGCGTTCCTTAGGTGGCTTCCCTGCAATCTTTAAAGTCCCAGAAGTAGAGCAAACAGATATTGTCGTTGAAGTATATGAAGTTAGTACAGATAATACAGCTATGGGTCTTGATATGCTTGAGGGTTACCCATCATTCTACAATCGTGAGGTTGTTACCCTTGATGATGGTCGCCAAGGTTGGGTTTACTTCATTGAAGGTGAATCTAGTTATGCTGATAGGCCTTTAGTTATTGAAGGTGATTGGAAGAAATACTATAGGTCTTCAGGTCGATAGTTAGTAAGTTAATTTAATAGGAAATAATTATGTGTGGTTTAGTTGGTATTGCTGGTGATATAGTAGCGAGAGATGTAAGTTTATTTAGTCAGATGTTATTAGCTGATGAGTTGAGGGGTAAGCATGCTACAGGTATTGCAAGAATCATTAAGGATTCGGATACACTGAGGGTAGGACATGCTAAGTTAGCAATCTCTGCTTCCTTCTTCCGTCATCTACCTATCTTTGATATGATAACAAAGCCTAGTGTAAACCTTACAGCTCTATTGGGTCACAATAGACATGCAACTAAGGGTGCTTCAGACTCACATCAGAATGCCCATCCCTTTAAGCATGGTAACATAACGTTAATGCATAATGGTTCTCTTACATCCCATCACAACTTAACGAAGGGTCACTTCACTGTTGATTCTGAAGCAATCTGTGCGGCCTTTCAGGCTGATGGAGCTATGGAAGTTATACCTAAGTTACGTGGTGCCTTTGCTTTAGTATGGGCTGATGAAGAAGCACAGACCCTTAGCTTTGTAAGGAATAGTGAACGTCCTTTACACATTGCATTCCATCACAAGACTAACAAGATGTACTGGGCTTCTGAAAAGAACATGTTAATCTGGTTGCTTGAGCGTGACATGACCTTTGTATCTGGTGGTTTTGATTACGATGAGATTGTTGAACTACCTATTGGTGAGGTGTGGACTTTCCCATTGAAATCTAATAGTGCTAACCTGACTGAGCGTGTGATTACTCCGGTTACATTAGCTACTACATATTCATACACTAGTTATAACAGCTACGGAGGTAGCCAGACAGCGACAAAAAAAAGTACTACAGGCAGCACTAATACTTCTGCCTCTACTAGCCTTGGTAAACAGGTGGGTAGCGTTGATAATACTGTTGGTACTAAGTATCTACTATCTCCTAAACTGGAGACTGACCTAGCTTATACTAGTAAGTTAGTACTTGAACGTGTTGGTAGGACTTATATTGCCTCTCGTACTTACATTGAAGCAGCCGATGCTATGACTACAAACCTAGAGAACCGTATAGCTTTCTTTGCTACCCGCTTTGAGACATATGGTGGGTCTGTTAATTCATCTGTAGTAACCGGTAAGATCTTAGGTCATATGGTTGAGTATCCATTCAGTAAGGTTATAATCCATGCCGTACAACGTAGTAAGTTTGATGAGCTACGTGATCAATCAAATTCAATTGGTTCTGCTTTCATAACAGGATTAACTGCTGACTCATGTATCTTAGGTAGCACTAAGCTAACAGATAAACAGTCCCAAGATAACATGACTGTACTGTTGCGTCATGATACTATTAAGCAGGTAGAAGATGTTACCTTGTGGATGTTTGATGATGGTCAGTTGCCCTCAGCGTGGAAAGCTTTAGCCTCTAGCGTAGAGGTAGCCCGTGTTAAGTTAGCAGGTGAACATGAGCAAGAGATGTTGTTGTTATCTGAAAAGAAGTAAAGAGCCAAAGGAAGTAATGTGTAGTGACTGTAAGGATAAGTTCCCTTACGAAGACTTCCTCTCCTTTGGTATAGAGTTAGGCCCACAGGAATGGCTATGTGATACATGTTATTTCTTCTTTAAGAACCCAAGTATGTAGGTAAATATTATGAGTATAATAATTGTAGATGGTATGGAAATAGACTTCAAGGTTGGTAGTGACCCTGAGATCTTTGTGGTTGACGGTAACGATAAGTTAGTATCAGCCTATGGCATGGTCCCTGGGACTAAGGATGCACCTGCCTCTGTGCCCTGTGGAGGTATTCAGGTTGATGGTATGGCCTTGGAGTTCAACATAAACCCTGCACACACTAAGGAGGAATTCATTAACAATACTGTAGTAGTTATGGGTGAGTTAATGAAGGCAATACCTAAAGATCATAGCCTTAAGATCCTCAGCACCGCTCAGTTTGGAAAGGCATACATTGATTCCCAACCTGAAGCAGCTAAGGAACTAGGGTGTAGTCCAGACTTCAATGCTTACATGTCAGGTGAACAGAACCCTAAGCCTAACGGTGAACTACCATTCCGTACTGCTGCTGGTCATGTCCATGTTGGTTGGACTGATGGTAACTCCATCCATGATAAAGAACATCAACACTATTGCCAACAGGTAGTACAGGTGATGGACTTATTACTTGGAGTCCCTTCAGTCCTTATGGATTCTGACACACAACGCCGCTCAATGTATGGACAAGCTGGCAGTTACCGAGCTAAGTCGTATGGTGTTGAGTATAGAGTCCTTAGTAACTTTTGGATTAAGAATCAAGCTGCTATGTCTTGGGTATATGAACAGACTGAAGCTGCTGTTAAGAAAGTATTAGGTGGCTTTAGTGTACCAGATAATAAAGAAGTTCAAAGAGTTATTAATAGCTCTGATGTACAAGGAGCTAAGGCTCTCATTGGTAGATTCAACATACAGGTTCCAAAGGATTTTTCATATGCCAATTAATATACAGTCAAGATACCGTGGTAACAGTGATGTATCCATGCGTCATTCAGATACAGTAGTTGGTTACATTAACTTTGATGGTACGGTGACTCCTTATATAGTACGTGGGGTTGATGGTCCTCAGCAAGACCCTACTTTGATGTTACGTAAGATGTCTGATGAGCATCAAGGTGAGAGTGGGAAGATGGTTAGTCTCAATGATCCATTGTTAATCTCAGACAGACCAGACTGTGGGTTTGCTAACCTCTCATGGTTAAATAAGGACTATGCTGTGTTCTATTCAACCCGTGCCTTACGTCAATACAAACGTTCATTATCTATGAATCAACTACGTACTACCACGATAGGTAGCTCACGTTGTAGTTTATCTATTAGTAACTCTGATAGTAGAGCAAAGGCAGCCTACAGTTTCTTTAATGATACATTCCCTACAGTCTCGGAGGCTTTAAGAACCTTACGAGCTGGGGATGGTTACTCCGTAGCCTTCAGTGATAAGTTTGCCTTGTGTCTCCATAGGACTAAGGGTATCATCCTGTTCTATAAGGAAGAGGTTGTAGGTTGGGTAGGGGAAGGAGATGAGTTAGCATTGGTACCATCTAAGATTCATTTACAAGAACAGTTAGACGAGGTAAAGTAACATGTTGATAGGTAACTTATTAGGAATGGAACCAGTACCACCTGTATCTAACTTAGGTTTAATGCAGACAGGTACTCATATAGGTGTAGAGATTGAGATCAACACACCTGATAGTCGTGATGCCTTTAATAGTAGGTATTGGAATACAGTACCTGAAGGTTCAGTACAGGGGTTCGAGGCTGTGTTAGCTCAACCCTTAGGTGGTAGTGAGTTAGTGACGGCTCTTGATGAGGCGGAACGTGAGATTGAGGGGCTTAGAGGTGATGATAAATTCCCTGAGTTGACATCAGTACATATTCATACCGACATTAGGGACATGACTGTAACACAATTAATAAATTTTCTTACACTTTCAATCATGTTTGAGAATGTATTATATAATTATGTTGAACCTCACAGATCTAAGAATCATTTCTGTTTACCAATGTCTGATGCCACTGAATGTTTACATAAGCTTAAGTCTTTCGTAACCCATCATCGTGCTGATACATTAACTCGTGACAGGATACATAGTTTATTTCAAGCAGGAGACGTTAAGTATGCTGGTATTAACCTATCATCTATCCCACGCTATGGTTCCTTAGAGTTCCGGATGCACCATGGGACTGCAAATTCTACAGATCTTATACGTTGGATTAACATCCTACTTAAGATCAAGGAGTATGCAATGGGTGAGGGACGTTCACCTACTAACATCCTTGAGACTAAGATATCCATTGGTATCTCCACTATCTTTGAGGAGGTACTAGGGGATTACTCTGGGATCTTAAGGTATGAGGGTATTGAGGAAGATATCTTAGATGGTATCAGGAATGCTCAGGATTTTGTATCAGTTTACTATGTACCTGTAGGTCGTGTTCTTCTTAATGATATACCTGATAGTGATCTTGACTTACATAGTAATTACATAACATGGTTGGAGAATAGAAATGGCAATTAGAATATTCACACCGGGTATCTCTGATGGAGCCCGTGAATTATCAGAGGCTCTTAGGTCTTTGGATATTGATGTATGTAGAAGTAACGTAAATGGTAATGATATCCCAAGGCGACGACGGATAGCATTGAATGTTAACTGGGGTTGTGGTGACCCTGAGGCGGTTAGCCGAGCAGTGATTGGAGGTAGGATATTAAACCTGAGGACTGGGACAGCTACGAATAAACTTGAGGCCTTTAGGGCTATGATTTCACAGAACATACCAATCCCTGAGTTCACTACTAACAGAGCAAGAGCAACGTTATGGGTACAACAAGGCAGTAGGGTCTACTGTCGTACCATGTTACGTGGTCACTCAGGTGAAGATATTGTTATGGCTGACCAAGATAACCCACCAGTCCATGCTGCCTTATACACTAGGGAAGTTGTGAAACGTCATGAGTTTAGATTCCATGTGATGGATGGTGTTGTCATTGATGGTGTGAGGAAAGCCTTTAGGTCTGACGTTCCTATTGCGGAACGTGACCGTACCATTATGAATCATGCAGCAGGTTCAGTATTCATCAGGTCAGGTAACTCACTAACAAGGGCACATAGCGATCAGGACTTACAGACTATGTGCATCAACGCTGTATCTGCTGTAGGTTTAGACTTCGGTGCAGTAGATGTCATGTCTGATGGGGAGGGTAACTACTATGTACTTGAAGTCAATACGGCTCCGGGTCTTGAAGCAACAACACTTGAACGATATGCAGATGGCCTAACAGCTATGCATAACTCAGAGCAGCCTGTGAGCTGGTCTACTTTACCTCTTAATCCTAATTCAAATAACTTAACGGAAACAAATACTATGCAAGCTTTAACACAAGAAATCCTTTCAACACAAGAAGCACGTGACTTCCTAATTGGTGAATCAGTAATAGTAGGTCATCGCTTTTCAGGTGTTTCCCTTGAAATAGGTAGAGAGTACCCAGTCCGAGATGTTGGTACATCTACTGCTGGTAGCGTCATGATTCAAGTACGTAAGGATAATGGGAACCTACAACGTTACACTGTACGAGGTCAGTTCCAAGTTAGTAATGTTGTGTTCGATGCACTAACAAGCCTATTAAGTACTACACCACCAGCAGTACCAACACCACCATCGCTACCTCCAGTTAATAGTGAACGTAACTTATCAACAACATCACCATTACGTTGTATCGAATTATCAGATGACTCTATGGTTAATGTAGGCGGTCAGGTAACATTCATTGGTGAAAGTACTCTGATAACAAATGGACAGAACTATACTGTAGCTGACATACGTTATGGTGAAAACACAGGTGATATATTCATTGGTATTGAAGTTGAGGGTCGTGGTATCCGCCGCTGGCAGTCAATTGGTTTCTCAACTGGTCAACGTACAGCAGTAAATGATATTAGTGGAGCAGAAACCCCAGCTCTTGTAGTCTCCCCTGTTACTGACATGGCTGGTGTGAACCTTACCATTGGTGATCAGGTTAGGATCTCAACACGTAATGGTGGTCATGGCCTACAAGTAGGTGAGATTAAGACCATAACAAACATCAACATCCAGACCAATACCTTAACACTTGAAGGTATTCATCGTCAGGTAGGTGCACGACGAGTTACTAAGGTGACAGTGGCTCATATTGAGCGAGAGCGTTCATTAGTCAGTGAGTTGAATGCCGTCACTTCCCTAATTATAAATGATGTTAGCTACCGCATCCGCATCCACGACTTACCTCGTGTTCAATCATTCGTATCAACATTAACAGTATAGGAGGTAACATAAACCATAACTTTATTAACCTATCACCTAAACAGGTGGTGGGTCTACTATGGGCTGACCAGAACCTTAGGGACTTTGGGTCTCAACACAGACTCCTACTCTCTACTGAAAGGTCAGCATGCTTTAACTTATTAAACAATCTAAGTACGACAGAGTTAGAAGCTATTGATAGTCCCTACTTGGTACTACTTCATAAGCATCTAGCTCACAAAGATAATATATTTACAACTAATTTTATTCAATCCAAACAGGAGAAACAATCTTAATGAAAAAACAAATCGGTACTGTACTGTTCTCAAACATTGTAACTATGCCAACGTTCGATGGTAAATCTACTGGTAAGTATGAGCTTACCCTTACCCTTGACGAAGCACAATTTACAGACGCTGAAGCTAATGGCCTTGGTGCGAGTAGCAGTGAGTATAATGGCAACCCACAATTCAAAGCCAAGTTTAAGTCTAAGTTTAAATTAGGTAAGAAGCAAGTTGTTGATCGATTTAAGAACCCGTATGTCGATGATGCAGGTGAGGTCAAAGAGATACCACGTGGTTCTAAAGTGGTGGTGTTCACGACACCTAAGCCTTATAAGATGTTAGGGAACAGTGGTCTTACTAATTACCTTAACGCCGTTCAGATCATTGAGGAGTCAGCAGCAATAGACTTTGAAGATTTTTCTGAGGAGCTTGAGGAACAAGACGTTGAGTTCTAAGAAACCTAGTTATGAAGAGTTAGAGTACGACCATGCGGTATTGTATGAACAATACAAGCGGTCAGTAGAAGAACTTGAAAGGCTTGAAGGTTTGTATATGAATGCACAGGAGTTAATCCACGGTGCAAGAACATTACTTAACGATCGGGAGATAAAAGATCAGTAGTAACTTCTTAGGCTCAGGGTTTCCATGCCCTGAGTGCGGGAGCACCAACGCTGTCGCGGAATACCATAACGGCATGCACTGTCATAAGTGTGGTGCCAAGTTCCATAGCAAGGCCAAGTACGAACAAGATACAGGTGTTGCCACAAAGCACCCTCAAGTATCCGACGGTACATATGAAATACCTAAAGAACCCACAGGCTCTATAGCTAAGTACAATATACCTAGTGAGTTTGAGTTCAGTCAACAGAAGTATAGACAGTTATCACCTGACCTATTAAAGAGGTATGGTATAAGGTTCAATGCTCAAGGTGACATGCACTCAATCATCAGGGATAAAGGTGGTGTTGCCACTGGTGCTCAGTTATGTAAGGAGCAAAGGGATCTTAAGGGTAAGAAACAAATAGTAGCAATGGGTCACGTAAAAGACTCAGCCTTGTTTGGGCAGCATCTGTATGGTACAGGTGGTAAGAGATTAATTATAACTGAAGGTTTACTAGATTGTTTATCAGCCCGCTTAATGATGAACGAAAGATATCCTACTGTATCAGTTATTAATGGTACTGGCTCAGCCAAGAAGGATGTCAAGAACAACATCGATTATGTTGAAACATTTGATGAAGTTATTATTTGTTTTGATAATGATAAAGCTGGACATGAATGTGCTAAGGAAGTAGCTGCCCTATTGACACCGGGTAAGGCTAAGATAGTACCACTGTCCAAGTATAAAGATGCCAATGACTTCCTAGTCCAAGGGAAGATTAAAGAATTCACTGGGATGTTTTGGGATGCTAAGAGGTTTCAACCTGATGGCATTGTAAACCTAGCTGATATCTTTGATGATGTACTTAAGGAGGATGAGAAACCATCCATACCTTACCCTTGGGATGGATTGAATGCTATGCTCGATGGTATCAGGACTTCGGAGTTAGTTACTATAACTTCAGGCTCTGGTATGGGTAAGAGTTCAATCGTAAGGGAGTTAGAGTACCACCTACTAACTACCACTGAGGATAAGATAGGGATCTTAGCCTTGGAAGAGACACCAGTAAGAACAACCCAAGGGATCATGGGTATACACTGTGACGCTCAGTTACATAGGAAGAAGTATAGAGATCAGATAGACCCTAAGACCTACAAGGAAGCCTTCCAAGCTACGGCTGGGACTGGTAGGTTAGTTGCTTATGATCACTTCGGTTCAACATCTAGTGATAACCTGATAGCACAGATAAGATATATGATTAAAGGACTTGGTTGTAAGACTGTAGTCTTAGATCACTTATCTATCGTGGTAAGTTCTCAAGAGGATGGCGGTGATGAGAGGAAGAACATTGACTCCATCATGACAAAGCTAAGACAGATAGTACAAGAGACTGATGTATGTATGTTCTTAGTATCACACCTTAGGAGAGCCTCAGGAGATAAGGGACATGAGAATGGTGCGGAAGTAACCCTATCTCAACTGCGTGGTTCACAAGCGATTGCTCAACTGAGTGATTGTGTTATAGCTTTAGAGCGTGACCAACAAGCAGAGAATGAGAAGGAAGCAAACCTCACAAGACTTAGGGTCCTTAAGTCTAGGTACACAGGCCAGACAGGTATAGCAACACACCTATGGTTTGATCCTGAGACTGGTAGGATGATAGAGATTGGTGATAGCGATGATGTTAAAATGTTTTTGAATGGAGCTGATGAAATAACGGAGTTTTAAATGCCAACTGGTATTGAAGATGATATATACATTAGGATCCTTAGGGACTACGGAGCTGGTACTTCCCGCATACAATCTCTCTTAAGTACTGAGAGACAACAACTTGAAGAACCTAGGAGAGATAATATGATAATACAAGTCGGTGAGGTTGTGAGAGTTAAGTTCAACCGTGTGAGTACTGAGGTTATAGGTAGTGTTAGGGATAGCTCTAACCTACATGGTTACTACATGGTAGATTGGTTTGATATACGGTGTAATACTTCAGTGTATCAGTATGCGGAAGTTGAAAGATTAATATAAAGGAGGAGGTTCAATAAAAAGATTAAGCTTTGACATTGAGGCTAATGGTTTACTAGATACTGTTACAACTATACATTGTATAGTAACAGAGGATGTAGATACAGGGGAAGTTAAAAGGTTTAGACCTGATCAGATTCAAGAGGGGTTGGCTGAATTATTATCAGCAACTACCCTGATAGGTCAGAACATACTAGGCTATGACTTCCCTGCACTCAAGAAGTTATTCAAGTTTGAGTACAAGGGTGAGGTATTAGATACCCTATTGCTCTCAAGGCTTGCAAGTACCAACAGACCCTTACACCCTAGATGTCCTACGAAAGTATGGAATGAACATGAGGGTAAGGAGAAAGCTGTAGGTCCCCACACCTTAATGAACCTAGGTTATTATGCTGGGTTACTGAAGGGTGACTTCGGGGAGTCAGCTGGTTGGGAAACGTTCAGTGAAGATATGTTAGATTACTGTGAACAAGATGTGTTGGTTACTACAAAGGTCTTCCATTACTTGTTACGAGAACTCAACGGCTTCAGTGATCAGTGTATCCTGTTAGAACATCAGTTTAATTACAGAGTTCAACAGCAGATGCAACATGGATGGTACTTCGACATCGACAAGGCCAATGAGTTAGAGGCTGAGTTACTTGAGAAAGTCATGGATCTTGAGGATGTAGTTCAAAGAACCTTTAAGCCTTTAGCAAAGGCAGGTAAGGTAATACAACCAAGAGCTAAGAAGGATGGGGAGTTAAGTACTGTAGGCCTTAAGTTCATTAAGGACTTCCCAGATGTAATACCTGTGCCGGAGTGGGAGGAGGGTGAGTATGGTATTGATTATACCTCTGGTGATTTCACTAGGATTGACTGGCCTGAGTTTAACTTAGGTTCAAGACAACAGATAGCAGAGCAGTTAATGCACCGAGGGTGGAAGCCTAAGGAGTTTGCTCCTGCTGGCGGTGTCATGATCAATGAGTCAGTACTTAAAGGTATCACTAAGAAGTTCTCTGAGGCTGCATTACTAGCTGATTACTTCATGGTAACTAAGCGTAAGTCTATGGTAGCATCATGGGTTACTGCTTATGACAGTAAGAGTGGTAGGATCTTTGGGTATGTTAATACCTTAGGTGCTGGGACTCGACGGTGTACTCACAGTGGACCTAACCTAGCTCAGGTACCAGCATCTAAGTCAGACAAGGAAGGTCATTTGATCTACGGGTTTGATGGTGGTTATGGTGCTGACTGTCGTAGTTTATTCACTGTACCTAGAGGATACAAACAGGTAGGTTGTGATGCATCAGGCTTAGAGCTTAGGATGTTAGCCCACTACATGAATGATACTGAGTACACTGACCTTATATTGAATGGTGATATACATACCTTCAATCAGAAAGCAGCAGGTTTACCAACAAGGGATGATGCAAAGACTTTCATCTATGCTTTCCTATATGGTGCTGGTGATGGGAAGATTGGATCAATCATAGGAGGTAGTGCTAAGGCAGGTAAGAAGTTAAAGGCTGAGTTCCTTAACAGCCTACCAGCCCTTAAGAAACTTAAGGACAACGTTGGTATAGCAGCTGAACGTGGTTGGATTAAGTCAATTGATGGTAGTAAGATTAGGATTAGGAGTGAACATGCTGCCTTGAATTTCTTATTGCAATCCGCAGGAGCTATAGTCATGAAGAAATGGTTGATACTAGTATGTGATGTAGCTGATAGAGCTGGTATTAATTATCATCCTGTAGGTAACATCCACGATGAGGCCCAATTTGAGGTACAAGATAAGGATGTTGAGAGATTTACTGTGATATGTGAGGAGCAGATGATCAAAGCTGGAGAGGCCTTAGGCTTCAGGTGTAAGGTAGAAGGTGAAGCTATGGTTGGTAACAACTGGGCGGAGACACATTAATATTAAAAAACTAATGGAGAAGTTAGATGGAGTTTAATGAAGATACACTAGAGGTACATTACTCAAATCACTTACTTGGTAAAATGAAGTGGTGTGATCTACTAGAGGAATGGGGTTTCGATACTAAGTACCCCCTGAGACTTGGGTTCATGATTGAATTATGTTTAATCATACATAGACTCACAGAATCTAGACCAACCGGCGCATAGAGGAGGAACATTAATCAATACAGGTATAACTAATGAGCTAAAGGCCATGGGTTTCTATAGTTCCAAAGGGTATGAGATATTTGTGCCCGTGGACTCAGGACGTATAGACTTTATAGCTCATAAGCAAGGGGAATTAATTAAAGTCCAAGTGAAGACTGCTGCTAAGAGGAGGTATAAAGATACTGAATATACTGTAGGTATCTTAACTTCCAAGAGGGCAGGGACAACTGGTTGCTACGAGCTTGGGGAGGTAGACGAATGCTTCGTAGTAGATGGGAACAGGGCATGGGCTATACCTTATAAGGCTGTGTACCCTAACATCTCAGTGATGCTAGGATCTAACAGAGATTCTTATAAACCTAAACATGGTCTTCCTGTTAGTAGTTGGGAGGTATCATTAGTAGGATAGCGATATTAGATGTAGACATAGCAGTCTATAAGGTCTCCCTTAGTTGTGATAGGGAGACTAACTTGGACAGGGTTAAAGAAACTATGGACTTATTCCTAAAGAGTTGGTTAACAATTACCAACAGTGATAAGTATGTAGGATATATAACGGACTCCAAGACAAACTTCAGGATAGCTAGAGCATTCACTTGGCCTTATAAAGGTCAACGCTCTAAGGAGAAACCTAAATGGCTTAAGGCCATGAGGGAATATGTGGTAGAGGAATGGGGATGTCAGAATGTACAGGGCATGGAGGCAGATGATGCCTTAACAATTGCTGCTGAGTTCTTTAAGTCCCAAGGAACTGAATGTGTTATAGTAACTGAGGACAAGGACTTACTCCAGTACCCATGTTTACATTATAACCCAAACAAATCCAATGAAGTCTTCACCATCACCCCGGAGCAAGGGCATTATAACCTATGGCATCAGGTAATCACTGGTGACAGGACAGATAATATCCCCGGGGTTTCCCATGCTATCACTGAGTCTGCTATGGGCTTATACAATCAAGGTATAAGTAAGTCAGACCTTCATTATAAAGAGAAGATGAAACTCTTTAAGAAGTATCCAGCTCAAGAACAGTATGGCAAGGCTACTGCTGAGAAATATCTTAAGCAGTTTGAACCACATGAGTATCCCCAGAAGGTATGGGAATTATACATAGATAAGTATGAGGACTTAGAGGACGAAGGATCTACCGGATATGGAGACCTTAGATTCTGTGAGACCTTTGACTTAATCTATATGCTAGTCAACAGACCCTTAGGTGTTGAGGTTCTTATAGAACCAAGAGAACCTCCAAGCGTTAAGGGCATAACCTTTTTAGACTTTTAGGAATACAACTATGAATTTATCATCTCACCGTGCAACAAGAAGTTCAGCTATCTTAAATACAATAAACCCTCAGGATTTTATTGAATTTGTTAAGATTATAAAAACTGTAAAGGCTTACTTACCTATCCTCAATTGTCAACTACTTCGTGGGTTTGGTATTGAAATAGATCTACATATTGCAGGTAGTGGCGCTTTGCGTGGGGTCTTACGAGAACATCCGATGTTTCTGGAATTTAGGGATCGGGCTAGGGTAATGAATGTTGGTGACATTGATATCTTCATAGGTGTTAGGAGATGTAGAGCATCTGGCCTAACTGCTGGGAGGTTACTGACTGAGCTAACACAGGTTACCATGTTTACTAACTTCTTACGGATCTTAGGTCAGGGCTTAAGCATATCGTATAGGGGTTCTGAGGGGGTGACAAGACCTGGGGGCAGCGAACAAGCAGAAGGATTACATACCTGCTACCGTGTAGAACCTTATGCTGAAGGTGATACTGGCATTATACCTAGATTTAATATAATTCTTAGGGAGGATATGGTTAGTGAAGGGACGGAATCTAATATTGAGGCTATGTTTAATTCCTTTGACCTTAACATCCTTGAGTGCTGTTGGACTTACTCTGACCTTAACTCCCACAACGCAATGACTACAACCACATGGACTGATGACTTCGAAGAAGCTATGCTAACTGGTACAGTCATTAGTAAGAGACTTGTAATTGATGAAAGACAACAGAAGTATACTAGGTACTGTAGGCTTTTAGGTCTTACAGCAGATTGGATGATGAACTAATGGATGATACAATATGGAGACACCGAAGCCATATATGTGCTATATGTTATACTGATACTGACAAGCGGATCCTAAATGACCACCCAGAGTGGCTTGAATATTATGAGAGGTTAATATGATGAATATAGATTTACCTGAAGATACTTTATATAATTTATTTAATGATAGAACATTGATGGAGATGATAACAGATGAAGAAACATTTATTGAACCAACGAACGAAGCAGTTGTTAATACAAATACACCGAGGGTTCCTAACGGACCTACAGAATGATGGGTTATCAGACGAGGAAATCCTTGAAAATGTACCTGATAACAAAGGGACTAAAGCATGCCACCCGGGAGATCGAGATACCAGTGAAGCAAGGGTCAGCCCTTTTACGTACCGATGGGTTAAACAACACATCAAGCGAGACCCAACTGCCACTTCATATAGTCTGTTAAAGATAGCGGGGTTTAAGTAATCTATAGAGGACCCTCAAGACCTAAAAACTTACCGAAAGGTTATGACAGTTGGCCTGAGCATAGACTACATACAGGGTTACTTAAGGATGAAATCTTCCACCCACCTAAGGTAAGTTATGTAGTTGAACGTAAGTATGAACCTGACTTCCTGATACCCCATAAAAATGGTACGTATCTGTTGGAGTTTAAGGGTTACTTTCGTGATGCTCCGGAAGCCTCGAAGTATACATGGGTAAGGAAAGCTTTACCTGAAGGACATGAGTTAATCTTTGTGTTCGATAAGATAGATAAACCAATACACTTTAAACCTAAGCGTAAGGGTTGTGGTACTAAGATGACCCATGGGCAGTGGGCTGAGAAGAACTCTTTTAGGTTCTTTAATGAAGAAACCTTTACTAAATTTTATAGAGAGATAGAGAAATGAGTAAGATGAATAAGACACAAGTAACACACCTACAACAACGTTTAACAACAGCACTGGACAACAAGATCAATGAGAAGTTCAAGGCTGTGGCTGTCAAGCAACTAACCCAGAGTGAGTGTAACACGGCAGACCGTATGAAGGCTGGTGTATACCAAGAGCATATGAAGTTTGATCTAGATAAGTACCCCGCAGTCCTTGACTACCTACATACTCTTGCCCGTTACATTAGACAGATTGATGAGAGTAAGGCGATTAAACAAGCATGGCCACAGGAGGATAAAGATAATTACCATAAGAAACATACGGAGAAACTAAATGAGATCCTTGACATTGCTATCCTTGGTGATAGTGGTGAGGCTCTTAAAGCTCTTAAAGAATTCCAAGGTGGTTTGTAATGGCAGCAGAACCTAACAAGTACTTAAGGACTATCAAGGATGCACGTGGACTTGAAGCCCTTGTGGATGTATATGATGTACTCCGAGCCTTCGAAGTGCATGACCCAGCAGTAGCACATGCTGTTAAGAAACTGTTATGTCCCGGGTCCAGAGGGGTTAAGGGTAGGGCACAGGATATTAATGAGGCTGTAGAAGCATTAGGTAGAGCATTATGATTATATTACATAAATTACAAGGTAGTTTTTTAGATTCAAATGAGGCCCGTAATTGGGTAAGAGGAAACCTTAGGAACTCTAGGTTACATAGACTTAGCCATGCATTATTAATAATGGTACACTGTAGAGCAGAAGGTAGGTACTACGTAGTCGAAGATAGAATGACTGGTAGTGAGGGTTGGTTGGAGCCTTATGAGGCTAAGGCTAAGATGTTAAATTATATTGATGATGTTGCATAATAAATTAGGAGGATAGAAGATTAACTTACAAATGATGGTAGAACAATTTAATTCGGTGTATAAATCTGAGGATGTATGTGAACATCCTACAGTACCTACAGAATCCCAGATGAAAGCTGCTGGTGATATTATAATTGAAGAGCTTATGGAGCTAGCAATAGCCCATGAGAAAGGGGATAAGGTTGAGATGTTTGATGCGTTCGTGGATATCCTGTATGCCACAGCACAACAAGCTCACCTATTTGGATTCCCAATTGCTGAAGGCTTAAGGGAAGTTCATAGATCTAACATGAGTAAGTTGGATGAGAAAGGTAAGCCTGTCTTACGAGAGGATGGTAAGGTACTGAAGGGTAAGAACTATAGCCCACCAGATCTTAAGTCTATCTTGGAGGACTATGAGACTTAAAGGTCTTGAGGACAGGAAGGGTTCCCTCAACAGGAACCTTAAGGGTCCTCAGCTCTACGTAGCCTACAATCGTAGACTGAAGAAGTACTATGTAGGTGTCACTAAGAATACTTTCAATGATAGGTACTCTAGGAGGGATTATAAACATCACTTCTCGAATGCCTTCTACTGTGACCCCACTGCATTCGATGTCCTGTGCTATAAGTTCAAGACAATCGAAGGGGCCTACAGGATGGAGAAGAAGTTAGTAACATGGACCCAAGCTAAATCAAACAAGTATTATAATAAAATCCCCGGAGGGAAGAATGGTTAAGAAGACAGTAGTACAAGACGTTGAAGCATGTGAGTATCAATTAGAGCAAGAACGTTTACGGGAGTTACGTGAGGAACGTAAGGAACGTAGTGTCACCCGTAGGAACCGTAAGAAAACTAACCGCCATGTATGGGCTAACCAAGATACTTCAGAGGGATAGTTATGATGAAACAACAACGTAAGAAGGACTTCACATGCTAGATGATTTAGATGAGGCAATGGAGGAGCTAGGGCATCCTAGCGACCTTTGGGACTGGTACCATGCAAGAGGTGACACTATACCTGTAATTGTTAGATGTATTAGTCAAGGTACTGGGGAAGATAGGAGTCTTATCATCGGAGAATATAGTGATGGAGGTGCTAGCTTTAATCGGGAGGTCTTTGAGTTAGTATGTTCAAAGTCTGAGTATGAAGAAGCATGGAGGAATAGATAACTGTACATAATATTACAATTCTTAGTGAGCTTTGCCGCTGTATTCCTTAAGGGCTTTCAGCAACAGAATGTTATAGCAGGTTATATCAAGCTAGCAGGAGTCTTCAGCTTCCTCATGGCTTGTTTTGATGTAGCAGTTATATCATTAGTAGTATCGAATGGTTGGTGGTCAGTGATACCTATAGGCCTTGGGGCTTCAGCGGGTATCATGCTATCAATGATTGTATTTAAAAAGATTAAAGGAGAATAATATTACACAAGCAGTAAGATTAGTAGCGAAGACAGCATCATGCCTTGAGGATCTTAAGGATCTACAGGACATTATAGCTTATCAAGCAAAGGTATCGAACCTTGAATCACAGGATGATATGTCTAAGGCCCAGAAGTTATTAAACTACTGTGCTAATCATGGCCATTGGTCTGTGTTTGAGATGGGTAACCTAGTGTTTGAGATCACTACTACTAGGGACATCTCTAGGCAGATCTTAAGGCATAGATCATTCAGCTTCCAAGAGTTCTCACAACGGTACAGTGAATCACAACACTTCACTATCCAACGGGAGGCTAGGATGCAGGATGAGAAGGACAGACAGAACTCTATTGTAGTTGAAGATGAATCACTACAGGAGAAGTTCAAAGAGTTACAAGCAGCAACCTTATCTGCCTCTGTGTTGTCCTACCAGACAGCCTTATCAATGGGGATAGCTAAGGAACAAGCAAGGGTACTGTTACCCGAAGGCCTTACAGAAACTAAGATGTATATGAATGGTACTGTTAGGTCATGGATTCACTATCTCAAGCTACGATGTGGTAAAGAAACACAGCGGGAGCATCGAGAGATAGCGGAGATGATTAAAACTATAGTGCTGGAGGAACTTCCGGTGCTTAAAGAGGTGTTAGAATAATGTATAGCATAGAAGAAGAAGTAGAACAATCAACCGAAATGGCCTGTAGCTTTGAAGGCTTTGAAGAACATATATATACCTGCCCTAGTGGCTACCCTACGGTAGGCTACGGTAGGAACTTAGATATCTACCCGTTAGCTGAGGGTGAGTTGTTACCTATGACCCCTCAAGCCTCTAAGGACTGGGTGAGAACTAAGATCAAACAGGACCGTAAGGATGTAATGTTATTGATACCACCTGTAATACTTATGGAGCCTGAGGTACGTTTAGTTCTAACAGATATGGCATTCAACCTAGGGATTACAGGGTTGGGTAAGTTCAAGAACATGTTAGCTGCTATCAGGGTTAGTGATTACAAGAAGGCAGCTGATGAGCTTAGGGACTCACGTTACTATAAGCAAACAGGCCGTCGAGCTAGAGCACACTATAGGACACTTAAGGAGTTATAGATGTATGAGATTTTATTGACCATAGGGGTTACAGCCCTTGTGGCCTGTTGGGTGTGGTTCTTCTGGGGTGAGGGTTCACAATATGAAATTGAACAGGAGGATTTGGATAATGATTAAATGGTATAAAGAGAAGTTTAAAGGTTGGGTCATAACACCTTTCATGCTGCTATTGTTAGGTTTAGATATGAACATGCTTGGTAATGATCACCATGCTACATTCACATACCTATCAGGTTTCTTTACCTGTTGGTTAATTATATTAGAGAATACTTGGTTAAGCTCAGAGCCGGAGGATTAGAAGATAAATAAATATTACAGAGATAAACAAGGTAAGGTAGCCCAGATCTTTCAGCCTAAGGAAGCCTACACGTTTGATTATCAGTGGGCTATAGATATCGCAGAGCAACAACAGGATATCTTATGGACTGAGAAAGAGATAGCCGTTGAGAAAGATATACAGGATATTAAAGTTAACATGACTGAGTCAGAGAGACATGGTGTTATCACTACCCTGAAGTTATTCACCCTATATGAGCTTAAGGCTGGGGTAGATTACTGGGGTGGTAAGATCATGGAGATGTGTCCACGTCCATGCTTACAAAGGTTAGCCAGTACGATATCATTTACTGAGCAAGGAGTACATGCACCGTTCTACAATAAGTTGAATGAAGCATTGAACCTCAACACTGATGAGTTCTACCTGAGCTACAAGGAAGACCCTGTACTTGCTGAGAGGATGGAGTTTGTTGGTGGTATTATTGGGAGTGAAGATCCTTTAGTTTCTGTAGGTGCTTTCAGTATGGTAGAGGGTGCAGTGTTGTATTCAGCCTTTGCTTTCTTGATGAGCTTCCAGAGTGCTGGGTCTAACAAGTTAAACAATGTATGCCGTGGTATTAAATTTAGTGTACGTGACGAGAACTTGCACGCTTTAGCAGGTGCTGCATTGTTTAAACAGATAGGTATGGAGACTGGTAGAGAGGGTGACCCTGAAGTTGCAGCTAAGTTAATTGAGGTAGCCCGTAAGGTACAGGAACATGAGCACTTAATCATTGATAAGATCTTCGAGAAAGGTGAGATGGCTAGTATAAGCTCAGAGAACATGAAGACCTTCGTGAATCATAGGCTTAATCTGTGCCTTGAGAACTTAGGGATTAAGCCTCAGTTCAACGAGGATCATAACCCCATTAAAGAATGGTTCTATGATGGCATCAACGCTGTACAACTGCATGATTTTTTCAACGGTGTCGGGAATGAATATAATAGGGACTGGGATGAGACGAGGTTTACATGGACTGTAGAATAGAGGAGAAAGGATAGATGAGTGATGTTATACATCCGTTATAATCCTGACACAGGTAAGTTCTATACCAAGGAAGGTAAGGAACTAACAGGTACAGTACGTAAGGGATACATTAGGATAGGTGTTGACAGTAAGATATACTCAGCACATAGACTAGCCTTTACATTAATGGGCGAGCCTGAACCTGAACAGATAGATCATATCAATGGCATTAAGGATGATAATAGGTGGTGTAATCTAAGGGCATGTACTCAAACACAGAATCAATGGAACACAAGTAAGAGACAAACAAATACCACAGGATATAAGAATGTTTATTATAGAAAACAACGTAATAAGTATCTAGCTAAGGTATCAACTAATGATGGATTGAAATATCTAGGATCATTCGATACTGCTGAGGAAGCTAATGAAGTAGCTACTAAGGCAAGACAACAACACCACGAGGAGTTTTATTATAACAACGATTTACCAACGACTAAGCGATGAACGAAAAGAACTACAGAAGACTGGCGATGTACCTGCGTGGTTCGTGACGCCGGGCTGGCAGCTTTTTAAGGATAAATACTTACATGAGGCCCGAGGACTTAGAGACACCTTCAAACGTATGGCCTCAACTCTAGCGCCCTATGCTCCAACAGACTTCTCCATCCCTGAGTGGGAGGATAAGTTCTTCCAGTTACTATGGAAGGGTTGGTTAGCTGGGTCTACACCTGTGACATCTAACCTAGGTACTAATAAAGGTATGCCTGTTAGTTGTTCCGGTCAATTCATAGGAGATTCAATAGATGAGTTCTACAGTAATAGACACGAGACTGCGATGCTTACTAAGAACGGGTTCGGAACTTCAGGATATCTGGGAAGTATTAGATCTAGAGGGTCGAGCATATCGGCAGGAGGTACTTCGTCGGGAATACTTCCAGTCATTAAGGGATTTGTCCAAGATATGCGGGACGTTGCTCAAGGAACATCGAGGAGGGGTGCATGGGCTGGGTATATACCAATTGATCATGGAGATTTCTTCGAGGTCACTGAGCATCTGCAAGCTGAACCGGATGATCTTAATGTCGGATGGATTGTATCGGATGAGTTTATTCAGCGCCTTGACCGAGGGGATTTTGATGCGATTAGTAGATATCAACGATCTCTTAAAGTTAAGACAGTCACAGGGAAAGGTTACTATCTCTTCATTGACAAAATTAACAGACTATCTCCTCAGTCCTATAAGATCCATGGGCTAAAGGTTGAAGCAAGTAACCTGTGTACTGAGATAATGTTACATAGTTCTGAAGAAGAAACATTCACCTGTGTACTTAGCTCCATGAACCTAGCGAAGTACGATGAGTGGAAGGATACTGATGCTATCTTTGATTCAATTGTATTCTTAGATTGTGTAGCCTCAAACTTCCTAGAGTTAGCTGATGGAGTTAAGGGATTTGAGAAAGCAATCAGGGGTACTAAACGTGGTAGACCATTAGGCCTTGGGGCTTTAGGATTCCACACATACTTACAGCAGAAGATGATACCATTTGAATCATTCGAAGCACACTTAGAAAACTTAGAGATCTTTGGGAGGATCAAACGTGAAGCAGAACGAGCTACAAAATATCTATCGAAGGCTTTGGGAGAACCAAAGTACTGTAAAGGCCTTGGCAGAAGAAATACACATCTCCTTGCAATCGCTCCGAACACTTCGTCAGCACTTCTATGTGGTGGCGTTAGTCAAGGGATCGAGCCAGTGGTCGCCAACGTGTACAACCAACCTACAGCGGCAGGTGAAATCTATCGAGTCAACCCTGTATTTCTTGAACTTGCGAAAGGCCGAGTTGGATGGGACGATAAGATCGTTAAGGGAATCATCGAGAACAATGGTTCAGTTCAGCACCTTGAGTGGCTTACCCCACACGAGAAAGAAGTATTCAAGACTGCGTATGAAATTAATCAAGAGGTTATACTAAGATTAGCTAGTACCAGACAGCAGTTCATAGACCAAGGGCAGTCAGTTAACTTGTTCTTTGATGCTGATGAAGATGAAGAAGTAATAAGTAAGATACACCAGATAGGATTTAAAGATCCTAACATAAAGGCCCTGTACTATATGAGAACCAAGGCAGGGATCCAAGCCAGTAGTGGCGAATGTATAGCATGTGAGGGATAGATGAACACAACAGATAAGTATTATTGGTGTATTGATCATAGCGGCATAGGACTTAAAGATTCCCAAGGGAGTATAGAGATATGTCCGCAGATGGTCAACCCAACTAACAGTACTATAGAGGATGATACTACATTAAATACCAAGCAGGAGTGGTGGATAGAGTATTGTAAACTTGATAGTAAGGGTGATAAGACACCTACACACTACTGGGATTTAGATTGCGGTGGCAGTACAATAGATGAAGCTATTGATGAGTTATATAAATTAATGTTAAAGAACTACGGTGAGTGCCTTAGTTGCGAGGGCTAGGGAAGTACTGTAAGTTTATAGGGGGTAGTAAGGATGGTGATACATTGTGGGTTGCAGAGCTCATACAGTACCTTAGATACCCTAAATACCTTAAGCCCTACAAGCTATCACCAGATGCACACCGCACGGAAATTAAATTAGAAATAGAAACATACAGAAAGGTGAGATATATGTGGCCTACAGAATACGGTGGGGCACTTACATTTTATCAATATGAATTAATTAAAGGAAACACAAATGAGTAAACCAACACACACAGTAGTAATGGATCTTAATGGTCTAGCAACAGTAGTAGCAACCAGTTCAGTAGAAGTTAAATGTAAGGGTACATCAATGACTAAAGCAACTAAGATAGCAGAGGAGATTAATAATGCCTAGTATATATAGTGATGATAGTAGCATACGTATCCCATGGTTCGCACGAATACCAGACTTAGCATCTACAGATCTAAGAGAGTCACGGGATCTATTCGCCAGAGCTGTAGGAAATGTGGAGAGGGATCATAGAATAAGTAGGTCTATCTTCTATGGCCTTCGGGCCCAATGGAACTCACTGTCTCCAACAGAACGACGAGAAAATCAGGTACTTCAACAACAAATAGAAGATATAGTATTGAATTGTCTAAGTAATGGGGATTTAATATGATTAAATTATTCTCAGCAGGTTGGTGTACACCCTGTAAGTCCCTAAAGCTCCTAATGAAAGCTAATAGCTTGAAGGCTGAAGTGGTAGACATTGATAGTCTTAAGGGATCTGAAGAGGCTAGGGCACTGGATGTACGTGGTATCCCAATGTTGTATGACACTGAGACTGGTGGTAAGATCATTGGTAATATTTCATTAACACAACTGAGGGACTTCTATGGGTCTGATATGGCATAAGTATCAAGGGGGTAATAGGGAGCCGGTCAAGGAAGATTTAAACCTGATGATTAAAGCACCTGTTACCTTTGTACTAGAGGTATGGTCCGTGGGATTTATACTAGCAACGTTATTATATTATGGTGGGGGTATTGTATGGAAGATGATGATGGAGATATAGCAGTGAAAGGTTATAATGCTGATAAGGATTTAGAGAAAGTATTTGTTAGGGTTCCCTTAGGTAAGGGGATGGGTATATAAGATAACAAAAAGCCCCTTGGATTTTAAAGTCCTTGGGGCTTTTTAGTTTAGATACGGATCACCTCCTATTATTTAGATACACCTTTAATCTTCTCAACTGTACGTAAGCCAGCGAGTCCTAACATCCCTAAGGTCAATGCTTCCATAGAGTCCATGGGTAGCACAGGTCCTGGAGCTCCTGAGAGCCATTGGATTATAGGGTTCACTAGGAAGGCAAAGGCATAACCTGAAGCACATACCCATAGCAATGCTGGGCGAGCACCTGCTACGAATACAGACCTATGGGTAGCAGCTATCTTATTAGTTTCTGCTTGTACCATGTTAGGTCTTTGTTCCAACTTAGTCTTAACCTCAGCATGGGTCAGTCGTTCATCATCACTAGTGAACAAATTATCCAACACTTTACCTACTGCAATTACTGGTTCTGTAACTTCCGAACTAAACCATCCCATCTTAACCTCCTATAAACTTACCTACTATCTTCATCACATCCCCTAAAGATCCTGTAGCCGTGAGGATAATACCACATGCTATATAGAAACCCTTAGTCACCTTACCTTCAAACTGAGCTACACTATGACTCAACTGCTCTAGGTTATTACCTAACTTCTCTATGATTTTATCATTCTGATCCTGCTTCTGTTTCATCAATGCATGATCTGTTTTCAAGATACTTATATCTTCTATCATCCGCTTCTCCATTGTTGGTGTTCCTCCTATGTCACCACATTAATCTGACCCTCGGGCTAAGGGATTCCTAAAGACCCCAAGGGCATGGAGTCTATTAGAGTGTGTTAACGGAGGAACGGGTTATATAGTATAAGGTTGGTAATCCTTACCTACAACCATAGCGGTAATGTCATTAGTTTGTAATGCTGTATGACTAGAAGATAACATAATCCTCTGTAGTTGTATGCTATCAGTGGCAGGACTAGCCGCAACTAGACTATACATAGCTACTGTTGCTAGCTTCAAGCCTGACTCTGAGTCTTCATACTCTGAGTGTTTCATCTGGACTACATCACCATCACGATTGTCCGTAGCTAGTGGAGTGGCTGTAATACCGTTGGAGACTATAGGGGTTACTAGATCTAAAGGACTTAAGGAATCATCAGTAAATTCCACGGTAACTACATCACCTAAGATGGTAGCAGTAAGACCTACTACTGCGTCTAGCCCTACTTGTATTTTATTAGCAACTTGATTAACTGTATCAGCTATTAAGACTGCTATGTTTGTTCCTAACAGTACCATATTAGCATCAGCCGTAGGTGTATTAGTAATTGTGTATGCTATTAATAAGTTACCACCTAGGATACCGTCAGCACCCGGAGGTGTCCTATCTACTATTAATTGTAACTTAGTATAGTTCGTAAAGTTTGCCATTAATCCTCCTTAGTATGTCTTTCAATTTCTATCTTACCTTCTTTATCTTCAACGATCACAGCATCTTCAGATACTGTCACGTTACTCTTTGGTTTTGTAATAGTAGGTCCAGTCCTTTTATCATTAATTAAATTAACTGACTGAACTACCAGACCTACAACTACTGGAAGTACTGCATCACTAAGGGAATTTGCATGGAGCATAAAGAACCCTAGGATTGCAGCGGTTATTACTATCTGAAAGTATTTCATTCCGTCCATATTATACCTCTATTGGTTAAGTACTGATGAGTCTGTCATCCTATCTAAGGACCAGTTTAAAACCCCTGCCCAAGAACCATTAGACATTTGGGAGGAAAGAGCAAAGTTGTCGTAGGTTGTGTCAGATACAAACATATAGAACTCCCCACTTTCGTTAAGGTAGTTAATGTTGTTGCCTTGAGTAGCTCTCATATATACATGATGTCTATCCGTTCTGACGTAGTAAGAGTAGTAATCCTGGTTACCCGTTGATGTGTAGGAATTAAGACCTAGGAGCATGTCGCGAGGGTACATATTATTATTACTGTTAGGCCCTGCGGCATTCTGTGTTGCGTATGTGGTACCTACTAAGTTTATTTTGTACTTAACCTTATACCAACCATAAGGAAGTGCATTAGTCATTGTGTAGATAATATTATTATTAGCATTAAATTGTAACTGCTTAAACCCTGTCCTATAGTTCTCTTGCTTTACCTTACCTCCAGGGCCTTCACCCCTATAAATCTCTGTACTCATATTATCACCCCACTCTCGTTAGTCTAAATCTAGTATCAATGTTCGAGTCCGCTGCATTACCTTGAGTTGTTACGGCCTCGTAGGTAGCACTCGTTGCATCACCATCCCCTGTATAGGTACCTATCCTTCCGTAAGATCCCTCAGGTATTGAGATGGTCCTCTGGAAGTAACTGATCCTACTAGCGTTAACATCTATCATGGAACCAAACTCAGACCTGTTGAAACCATACCTCATGAATTCATTAACGGCCCCTGCGGTATCATCAGCTACTGCATAGAGCTCTACCCTAGCCCCTACAGTATATTCCTGTTCTATGTTTAACCGTAACCCTGCTACATCTACTTCAGTCTCCACCAACCAAATGCCCGAAGGGACTTGAGTGGCATCAAGAAAATTAGATGAATCCATATGTATGTTAATTGATTGATATTCAAAGGGCCTAAAGGCTGTGCTTGCTAATGGCATTATATTCCTCCTTTATGTTCTGTGGCCTTCCAGTTCCACGTGATAACTCCGAGAGCCTCAGTGGAATAGAAGCTATATAGTACGTCGTTAAGATCTAATATGAAGTTCTCAACCCCTGGATCATTGACTGTTGTTGATGTGGGGAGATCTAATTCAATGTTGTTTGCCCCTAAGTCTCTCCCTCTATTAACTATCTCGAAGAACCTACAGATCCTTGAGCATGTTAAGGAAGTTCTAGCGCCGGGGTATGCAGTAGTTGCTGTTAGTACAAACCTACTGCCTTCATTAATCTCCCCTTCATGTGACAAGCCTCCATTATTTTGTAATGTGTTGTTGCCCCCTAACCATATCCTATCCCCTGTTGCCATTATTGTTCCTCCACATATAAGTTACCATCATTAATACCTAGTCTATATGTATTACTCCTCACAGTATCCACTAAGTCAACAGTAGTTGTAGCCGCAGGTGCTGCCCATGCTACAGGCCATGCTAATATATCTGTAACTTGTCCCTCTACATAAGGACCATACCCCGCACCTTTAGAATTAACAATGAAATCCCCTGCTACGAATAGCTCATCATCTCTGATTGGCTGTCCCGGGTTTGCAACATTGTGTATCTTGTTAGATGTCATTAAGATCTCAGTAGGCCAAGTGATGCCTACATCCGCTGCGGCTCCTGAAGCTGTGTAGTCTACAGCTGCTGGCCCTACGTCCCATCGCCTATCGGAACCTAAGGTCACGTTATAGATTCTTAAAGTATCACCTGTCCTAATCAAAGTACCTACTGGAACCTGAAGACCTTGGGAAGTTGTGATCCCATTATCAAATATATCCACAGTGGACCTAAAGGCCTGTGATGCTGTAAGACCTACAAGCTCAGCGTTATCAGCTATGTCTATATCATACAACTGGGGTGAGTGTAGGGATGATTGTATAGGCCATGATAGGTCATCTGATACTTGACCCGCAACGTAAGGGCCCATAAGGTTTCCCCTGTACATCATTAAGTTACCTGTCTGTCCTATGTTCGACGGATAGTAAGGGCTATCAGCTACTGAAATACCATTGGTTAAGATCAAAGTACCTTGACCATTAACAGCATGGACTGGTCCCCACGATTGAGCTAAGCGTGAAGCTATGTCAGTTACAGGGTCCCAAGGTATCCCTGTGTCTGGGTTAGTTACTTCAGATAAGAAACCATTGTATCTCTCGTATCTTAACTGATTGGCAGTATCAAAGTATGAGTCACCATCTATGTATAGTGTATGATCATGAGTGGGTATACCTTGACCTATAATCTCTAGAGGTTCTCTAGCATATTCCCTAACGTGAAAATTAACATCCCCTTGTAGTGCAAACTCCCATCCCTGTATCCATGCATTCCTACGTCCCACATCGGTATCAGGACCTATGGCTAAGCGTATGTCGTAGCGTGCCTGAGACCAACGGTATAACCATCCCCCATGTGTCCCATTAAAATCTATATGCCATGTGTCATTTGGATGTGGGGCCTTAGCAGGGTTAGTAGAGTTTATGTCATCGTATATTGCAAGACCTTCAACCCCTAGTGTCCATGAAGTATTAACCCCAACGTCTAGGTAGTGCTCCGTTGAACCCCTTACCGCAGTCCAATTGTCATGATCCTCAACACTAAAATCAATTCCGGGTGTTAGGCCTGTTGCGTCCATAGGACCAAATAGTTTACCTGTTCTATTCTGTAAGTAAAAATCACCATGTCCTATATCCGCAGTAGCATTATGAGCTATAGCTGTCTCGTAGTCTGCATGACCTAAGGTCCCTGTAGTTTGTATAGTGGCACCACCCATAGAACCTATAAGGTCAAACCTATGTGGGTCATTACCTAACGCAGGTATGTACATATATAATACTTCTGATATATCTGTATCCCATACATAGAAATCACCATCTTGATATATTGTATTAGGTTGTGGGTGTACATCAGGGTTAGGTTCTACAGTCCCCCTTATGAACCCACGTCCATGGAAGCTTGATGTTCTAATCCTCCGTAATTCATTGTTAGGTTGAAGTAAGATTATATCCTCATCCCCATCTATTGTTGTCTTCAGTTCTAAGTCACTGACTCTAACTGGCATTAGCTATCCTCCTATTAAAAATATGTGCCCGCGTCTAAGGGAGTAGCAATACTAAACCACTGCCCCCTGACTCTAGTAAATTCAATCTTGTAACCCTTAACGGAAGCTGGCATTATGGTAGAGCTATCCGTGAACATTCCCTGTACGTGCCTAGGGTCCCCAGGCCAGTAACCATTAACAAGCTTAACCTCACATACTCTATTATAAGAGGCTGCGGGCTCTATCCAACCTGAAGGTTTTCTGAAGTATAAAGTTATACGCTTTATAGCAGAGTAATGATCATAAATACGTTGGGCTTGCCAAGGGTCCCAAGGTATTTGATTGTGTGGATCAGTACTTGGAGGGAAGCCATCCACATCATACCTATCATATAACCAAAGCTGCATAGGTATCGCCCTACTCCATACCTCAGTACCTGTAGCATTATACAAATAGGTCTGTGGTATTTCATAATCATACACAGCATCGTTCTCTGTTACTTCAAATATGAAATCAGCAGATAGTTCTGTATCTATACCTAGCTGTGTATACTCCTCGAAGTAGACAGAAGACTGAAAGACTGACTGACCTCCTGTGTTTATATCTGTCAAGGTAATGTTTATTGTGTGTGATGAAGCAGGTTCATAACGCTGTGTGTCCTGCCTAACTGTACCTCCTAATAGAGTTAAATGCCTGTAAGGTATATCTAATCCATTACTTGCATCATATACATAATACTCAGTATGTACCACAGCGCCTCCATATCCCAGTACTTCGAAGTTAACATTGCAGGGATAGTCCGTCCTGAACGTAGGGATCTTAATCTCTTTATGACCACCCTGCCATGACCTAACAGGTGTAAGTGCCGGGGTGGTAATGAACTGGGGATCGTAATGCCACTCTAGTAACTCCCCTAAATGATTTGTCAATGCAGATCTGTCCTGCATATGCAAGGAGTTCTGATTAGATTCCTCAGCATACATCCAGTCAGAATCTCCAGTCTCATTAGACCATCGGTGCCATGTTAAGGCCTTACCGTCCTCAGGGTTCGTCAGGACTAATAGATCTGGGGAAGTATGTAAGGTCTTAGCAAACCCCTCCTCCGCCAAGACATACTCAGATGCACCTGCTGATTTAGCTACAGCATCCACCACTACTGGAGGAGCCGTAGGATTACCATCATCATCAATTACTATACCGTTGTTAGTCCATGACCCACCGATACCTACCTCAGTCTTCTGCCAACTAGTACCATCCTGTTGTATAAAACCAGTACCTAAAGGAGCGTTAACTAATAAGGTCTGACCTGAGGTTGAAGCTGTTGCATCGTTAGGGTCTCCATCATAACCTAATTGTGTGTTGTCAGGCATAGTGGTAGTAGACTTAAGGAGCTTAAACCCACGCTCTAATTCAAACTGTAAACTGTTAATCGTTACTGGCATTAGGTCTCTCCTATAGTAAAGATTGTATCACTTGAACTTGAATCAGTGGCTGATTTGTCTAATAGTTTTATTGAACCATTAGGTTTTAGATTATATTTATCAACCTGTGGTCTAGTAGTTGAATTAATATACTCTATACCTTCTTTGTAAGACCAATCAGCTATTAAGTTATCAGAGTTAGTTAGTTCTACATTTATAGTAGCTTGCCAACCAAAGGGAGCTATGTCAACCACTCTAGATACAAAACCTTGACACTCATAAGTAAGACCCGATGCTATGTTTATCTCTATACCTGCTAAATTAAATACAGATAAGTTAGAGAAAACACCAGTACCTTTGACATCATTATCATGTATCCTTAAGTCCCTAGTCAAGGAGGTAATCATATTAACCCAGCTACCTTGCCAACTACCTATACTGGCATCCAAGGTAACAGGAGGGAGTACTCTTTGATTAGCTGTTATAGTTACACTATGATCCTGTACTGATGTACCATCGTTTCCGCCAGACCTTAAGTGATTAGGGGTACCTATGGATACTATAGGTACTTGATCTGCTATCCACACAACAGTACCTTTAGATGAACTAGCATCATTAGCTGTCCTAGTAGCGTTGATAGTGAAGTTATTAGTAGTTATGTTATACTGACCTGAAGTTCTAGTTACCACTTTGTCTTCTAAGGTAGTAGGGTTAGGTATACTTACTTCAGTCCCTATATAATTTATTACATCAGCATTCAATACCTGATTGACAACTGTAGCTTGTTCATTCCCCTTAAGAGCCTGTTGGCCTGTAGGATATGTTATTGAACCATAGGTTATTACAGGATATAGATTATTATGGAACATAGAGTTAGTTGTAGTAAAAGCCTCTGATGTAGCTATATCTGTTACAGTTATATCCTGCGCTATTAACTGTGTAAGAGTTGTAGTAGCTGTAACAGTTAAATCTACGGTGAACTCTGTACCCTCAGGGAATGTTGCATTAGTACCTGAAGCTAAGCCTGAGATGTAGTCCAACCTTGAGACTGGCAGGTCTGTGGTTACGGAGATCTGGACTACATCACCAGCCTTTAGTTCTGTCTGAGTACCGGGGTAGATATCACTGAGAGTAGCCGTAAGGATCTGTGGTATCTGTAACCTAATCATAGGTACTTCTTCTACCTTATCTCCTTTAGTAATTGTTATAACTTCATCTAATATAGCTACATCTATGTCAACTGATCCTTTATATGTACCATCAAATGCGTAGGTAGGTATAACTTCAATATCATTAACCTTAACTGTACCTTGGAACTTGTCAGTCCTATCCCATTCCACAGCTACTGTTAGTTGTAAGCTGTTAGTATTGAAGGATATTACTTGTTCCTCATTAGGTTGCTCTAGTCTTTCAAGAGCTATAGCCTCGCCATCCCTTGTGGTTATATCTGTTACATAGACTGAGTGAACACCTACATCTTCCTTCATGGCTAGATCTTTATCCTCGAAACGCCTATAGTATAAATATACATAGTCCTTCTGTAGCTCAGAGATAGAAACAACAATAGGTATATATTCATCTGATTTCTTAGATGTCTCCACAACAAACCCAGCCCAAGTTATCATACCTTGATGTACATCCAAAGGATGATCGAACCAGATATCAACTAATTCACCACCTTTATGTAGCTCCTCAAATTTAAATACTTGCTCGTATATAGCTACACCTTCAGCTCCCCCTGATCTCACAATGTACTTAACCTTAACATCAGTATCTATATCATAGCGGGGACGTACTCGAACCCCATGGGCAGATACGCTCGCTGTGGCTACAGCAGAACTCCCTGACTCATGCCACTGATATGGGAAGACTTCAGGACCTGTAGCCCCTATCTCCAGTAAGTCAGGGGAATATATCCTAGCTGAAGGGTAGATGAAACCAGAGCTGTCACGGTTCTCTAGGTACTTTTGGTTCTTAAGTCCACCCCACATAGGATACCATGCTATGTCTGATGTAATGTTATTAAAGAATATATTCTCAGCACCTGATGACATCTTATGTTGACCACCTAGATATAAACTATTAAGTGTAGTAGTTAGAGCACGGGTAGCTTCTATCTGATCTATGTCTGGATTATACTTTATATGCTTTAAGGTGTGTATCTCGCTATCACCTACAGGCCTGTTGCCTTCCTTAAGTCCCTTAGACCAACTCCGCATCTTAGCCATTGATTAATCTCCCCTTAACGTATGAAGGTGCAGTGGTTGAATAGTATACCACAGTCTGTACTTCAGTGTTAGCCATGAGGAACACAGCATTCAAGGGTACGATTGAGGCATCGTAGGATTCTCCGGGCGATAGTGGGAGGGTGTTACTATTATCAAAGGTATCGTATTCATTACCAAAGCCTATGTATACGAATTCAGTATCCGATAGATTGAATATAGTTAACTCTTTCCTGTTACCATCCTTACCGAGAATCATAACAGCCTCATTAGTGGCAACAAATTCCTTAGTAAAAGCTAAACTCATTGTTATGTTCTCTCCTATTATAATTAAATTGTACTTACTTAGACCACAGTGAATTAGATCTGAGTGAGGCAGGTGAAAATAAATGAAATTAATTACAGAATAGATAGAGGAAAACAGGTTGTCAGTTGTCAGTATTACTTTAGGTTAAGTTAATTTGTATTAAACAGTAAATAGTTCTTGACTTTTGACTAAAAGTATGCTATAATATATAGGTCCTTTAGACTTACAGGAAGAGAAAAACAAAACAACTTAATTAAATAAACATTAAAACACTTTCCTTCACTACTACCAGACTCCCCCATAGGAGAACAACATGACACCACGAGAACTTAAAGACAGACTAGCAGCCGGAGAGGACTTATCAGGTACTATGTTATACCCCGACTATCCTTTACCCCCTAAGCTCCTACAGAAAATCAATACAATACTTAAACAACAAAGACATATTTGACTGGCAAGAACTAGCTGGATGAATAACTTAATAGACAGATACCAAAAAGCCCCCTAGAATCCTAGAGGGCTTTGTTGTTTTTACTGTGTTACTTTCTCTGCTATCTTATTGTATGTTGGGGCAATACCTGTTAAGTTCTTACCTGTTAATATCTTCTGTGTATCACCTGCTGTTGGACCTAGTATATTACCTAAACCATAACCCTCTGCAAGTGGGGAGACCATAGCTGCCCCCGGTATCAACATACCTGTCACACCATTAGCCATCTTCTTAGCAACATCTAATCCCTCATCATCACCAACTACACCTTCACCTGTTAATAGTCCTGTCTTATAGGTAGTCCAGTAAGCCATGCCTGATACTGTAGCTAAGATACCTGATACTTTCCTTATAGCCTTAACCTTATCACCCTTTCTCCATAGCTTAGTAGCTTCATCCAATGTAGGACCAACAACATCATTAGCAAATACATTAGTGAAACCTTTGAACTGTGTGAACAAACGTAAGGAAGATAGGTTACTAGATGATGCTTTACCTTTGTTTATCTTAGTTGGGTTAGCTATGATAGTATTAGCTAGTCTAGCACTCCCTCTCTTGATAGTCTCAAAGTATTCATCAGATGTCTTAGCTCCCTGAGTATACCACTCCACTGCTTTCTTAGGATCTACATTCATCTCAGCCAACCACTCCTGTCTCTGTAAGGCCTTTGAGGAACTAGGGTCCATCGCTAAGCCTTTAATAGATTTAAGTAAGTCAGCTCTTGAAGCCTGATATGCCATGGCTCTAGTATGCTCTGTCCATTGATGTAATGCAAATGCTTTCATAGCACCCTTAGATATATCAGCAGGTATGCCCTGTAGTCCTTCACCAACCATAGCCTCAAGTCTCTCAGCAATAGCAGCCTCATGGATTAGACCAACCTCCTTAGCTTCCCTCACCAACTGCTCCTTAGGTACACCATTGAATGATTTCTTAGCTTTACTAGCATACACATTAACCAAGTCCTTAATCCCTGTAGATTCATTGAGTCTATTCAACATAGTAACAGGTTCAAAGATACTAGTCACTGTAACTAGAGGTAGCTTCAATACCATCTGAGCTGCTAAAGCATAATCAGTAGCACCCTTCATGCTAGCCTTACCACCATATGTACCACCTAGAAGCTTAGGTATATCCTTGATGTTCTTAATCTCACGTTCAGTTAATGCTCTACGTTTAGAGAACTTGACGCCTTCAGGATTAGTAGCATTAACTTCCTTAGATATCTTACCAACCCACTCCTCAATGTTAGACCCATTAGAACCAAACACAGAATCAACTTCAGTTCTCTTAACAGTATTCATTAAGTATCTATCAATTGATGCAAAGAAGTTATCATTAAGTATAGGAGCTAACACTGAATCTGGTACGTCCTTCCAAGACCTGTGGCCTATAGGCTTAACGTCCCCTTCACCTGTGATAGGTCCCATCTCATCAGAACCTCGTTGAGTATTCGTCATGATACCACCTAATGATTCCCTTACTTCTTCTCTAGGATACTTAACGTTCAACTTAGTATCCATACCCTGCCTAGATATAACATCAGACATGGACTCTATCATCTCATCAGTTACTTTCTTCTGATCATAATAGCGTGGTAAGAAATCCTTAGCTTCATCAAGCTTCATGCCTTTGCCCTTCGCATAGTCCTTAGCGTGATCTAGGAGAGCCCTAACGTCACCAGCTACCTCAAGGATGCTAGGGTCTTCTGATATAGTTACCCCTCTCATGTGGTCTCTCACAGCTTCCTCTGGGACCCCAAGGTTATCCATCTTAGTCTTGATGTCTAAAGATTTACCAGTATACTTACCTTGCATGTATGCTGTATTCTCTTGTATAGTATTGATAGGTGACCTACCATTCCTAGACCTAGGGTTAATTGAATCAAGTAATAGCTTAGCAGTAGGTGACATCTTAGCTACCTTCTCCAAGCTAGCTGTAGCTGATACAGTGTAGTCCTTCATGAATTCAAACAGCTTATTGTTTTGCTCTTGGACCTTGAAGTTACCTGTAAGATCTACACCTTGTATACCTTCTATATTAACTAAGTCTTTATCAACATCAACAACACGCTTAAGGGTATGTGATACACCATTAGCATCTTGAACTGTCATTAGCTCTTGGTCATCAACAACAGACTTCTCAGAGCCAGTGAACCATTGCTCAGCAGCTTGACCCCTTGTAGGTATAGTCTCTGCTTCAAGTGATAGCTCAGACTTCTTATCAATTAACTTCTGTAACTGACCAGCATTAAGTGTGTTATCTTCTAGTTCTTTATTAACTCTATCTAATTCTACATTAAGTAACTCCCTATCAGATTCAGTAACACCTGCTTGTTTCTTTAGATTATTCAAACCAACTATCTGGCCCTTAAGCTTATCAGCATCTAGTACTTCCCTTACCTCATAGTTATATATGTTACCATTCTCATCAACCCATGCTTCAATAGCAGGATCCTCAGTAGCTCTCTGTACTTCAGTTCGGTATCTTAGTTCATCCATCTCGTCTAAGGTATTTAATGTAGCCTTATTAGAGAACTCCTTAGCTTGTTTAGTTACAGCCTTACCACGGTTGATTGAACTCACGCCCTTAGTAATTACCCTAGCACCACCATGTACAACAACACCAAGCATAGCATCTACCTGTGATTGTTCCATGGCTCTTAGTATATCTATCTCACCTTGATTAGTAGATTGTTGTAATGCTCTATCAATGGTACCAATAGTCATACCACCAGCAGCAGCACCAGTAACTCCACCAGCTACTACAGCTACTTGAGTACCTTTGGCCCCTAGGTTTATCGCTTGGGCAGCAGCGGCAGCAGCGGCAGCACCACGAGCGGCAGCAACTTCAGGTAGTAAGATTAGTTCAGGCTTGTTAACCATCTCCTGTAACATACCTTTGAAGAATCTCTTAGGATCATTAGATACAGCTTCCTTAAACTCCTTCATACTAGGGAACTCAGCAGTCAAAGCTTGTTCATCTAAGTAGTTCTTATACTTTAGGGCATGACGTTGAGTCCATATACCCTCAGCTTGATCTCTGTTATCAGCTGTATATCCCTCAGGACTTCCCATAGCCTCAAGGGTGTCACGAAGTTCTAAGTCCTGTTGTACCCTTCCGATCATAGAGTCTTGAGGTACATAGTCATCATCTAATACCTGTCTACCCCATTCGATTGTGTGTCTAATTAAGGAGTTATCCCAAGCACCAGTCCAGTTTATATCTTGATCTTCTGTCTCCTGCTCAAACCTATACTCCTCAAAGGTCTGTGGTTTAAATACATCATCCTCACTAGGTAGAGAATAAACATTAGTTGAATTAGATAACATACCATAAGGATCACTAACAGACTCCTCAGGTATTGGTTGTTCATAATCTTCCTGTGTTGCTTCAGGGGCTATAGGTTGATCCCATTCCTGTACTTCCTCTTCGATAGGGAAGTCCCATTCATCTATAGGTTGTTTAGGTTTATTAAAATCATTGATAGGGTTAGTTGCGGGTGAACTGGAGACCCCAAGTTTCATAGGGTCTTTAGGGTCTAGCAGTGCCATTAATTATCTCCTTTAAAATTGTGTTGAGTTTGTAAATTTAATACCCCATTTCTCAGAGTCCTTCTTATACTCATCCATCCCTAAGATAGCTTGTTGTATTCTAGTAATCCTTGGTAACCCAGAGTTCATCTTAGGTCCGAAGAATGTTTCAGGTTTGATAGCACCAGATGCCACAGCCTCTATCACACCTTCCTCCTGCATAACCTTAACATAAGCCATAGCCTTCCAGCGATCATTCAATGCTGTCATGTCCTCAGGTTTATCTAATAAGGTCTCAGGGACTAAAGGTGCCTGTCTATTCTTGATGAATAACATAGCATCAGCCATAGATTCCTCAAAGTTCTCAGGGGCTTCGTTAGCTGAGAAGAAGTTAAACGTACCAGCTTTCATCTCACTCCATAGTTCTCTCTCAGCATCAGGGAAGTCTGTATAGAACTGGCCTCTAATCTGCCCTTGTCCTTTAGCTGCTTCAGAAGGCATCTTAATGTAGTTCTCTCTAGTAGGTAGTTCAACAGTAACTTCCTTCTTCTTACCATCCGGAGCTAGCTTAGTCTTCCATGTCTCACCAGTCCTACTAATCTTACCTCGTACATCCATAGTCCTCGTGTAGTGGCTTACAGAACCATCAGGGTTAACTTCCTTAGCTGGATCAACTAACTTATCAGATGTCTCACCACTACCCCAGAATTGCCTGTTAGTCATTTCACCTGTCCTCTTGTTCCTTGAGGATATCCATTTACCTTTCTGTCTACCCTTAGACCCTGAGATCTTAATGGTCTCTAGTTCATCAGCTGCGGCTAAAGGATTAGTGAATGAAGGATCAGGGGTAAACTCTTGACCACCAATACTCTGTGCTTCTATCTGTCCCTCAGGAGCTTCAGGAGCCTCAGGTTCTTGCTTACCACCAGCAGGAGTTAAGCTACCTTGAGGTTCATTAATGAATTTCTGTAATGATTCAGTAGGTTCCTTTGCTACATCAGCAGGTTTCATATAAGCTTCCGCCCAGTTCTGTAGGGGAGACTTAGCTCTACCAGCTTGCTTAGACTTGAAGTTCAATGTAGGTTCATCCATCTCCGTAGGTCTCTTAAGTCTTTCAGTTACCCCTTGCATTGCCTGTGTTGCTCTTACCATTGAGTCCTTAGGAGAGTAACCTAATGTTTGGAACAGTCTAACTTGCTCATCGAACCCACCAGACCTAACGCCCTTGAGGGCATTGAGTTGTTTCTTGTTGTCCTTATACTCATTCATCTTCTGAGCATATCTAGACTTGGCTTGGATCATTGCCATATCATTCTCTAGAGCAGTGGTCTTATCCAACCTTGACTGTCTAACCCTTTGTTGCTGATCTGAATACTCCGCTACGCCAGCGGCACCAGCTAATAAACCTTGACTCCAACTAATCCCCATTTTTAACCCCCTTTACTTTTTCCAAGAGAGACTGAGAGACTCCCTTAGGTACCGGACGTTTCTCAAAGTCTACATCTTCACCAACTGCTTCCCTTAGGGTTGCTAGTTCATCCTCTTCATCATCTATCATATCATCTTCAGGATACAACACTGGTTCACTAATACCACTATACTCAGCCAAACCTATTAGTAAGTATAAGGTAGGCTCCATAGCCAACATCATAAGGTCAACTGTTATCTTACCAGAGGACATAGCCTTGAAGAGGACCATCTGCATTACATCTTCAAGTGGTACCTTCTTCCTGATAGGATCCATAACCCCATCAATGTTATCAGGGTCAGTTAACTTAATTGCTAAGTCATCCATGAAATCCTCAACAGCTGTATACTGAGGTGGAGTCTCATAGTCCTGAGGGGCTTCAGGGTCCTGAGTTAAGGACTCCCCCGGGATTGGTGCATCAAACATCATTGCTTGATCTTGTTCACTCATCATCTCTTGCATTAACCGAACCCCCTTGCCATACGTTGTTGCTGCTCTTGTACTGCACTAAGCATTGATTGTGATAAGAAACCACCACCATCAGAACCTACACCACCACGAGATTTTGCTTCACCACCTTGACGACTACCACCACCTACAGAACTTATAGGAGCAAAGCCCGTAGATTGTTGTTCACCTCCACCACCTGACAATACAGACTTAGCTACATCAGCAGCCTTAGATAACAGTGAACCACCCTTAGCCTTAGCGGCCGTTGGTGCCATGATGCCTGAACTATCTACAGCAGTTGTATTCATTGTACCAGTCGACATTTCGATTGGACCCTGAGCGGCTTTAGGGTTTAAAGGATCCCATTGAGTTACATTACTTTGATCTGCATTGATCTTAGTATTCAATCTCTCGTAATCAGTTTGTGTAGAACCTACATCACCCATGATCTTATCAGTTGTTTGTTTCCATATAGAGTTACCAGCAGCTTGACTAGCAGCAGATTGTGCAGCAGCCTGAACACCAGCTTTAACACCAGCCTTACCAGCAGCACCTGAGAATGCATCTACGAAACCTTTACTAACAGCATTACCAGCAGCTGCGAAGTTACCACCAACTAGTTGAGTTATGCCCTCTGAGATTCCTGAAGTCATAGCACCCATTGTAGCACCTATCCAGTTACCTGCTGTATAAATTGCTGTCCCTATAGAACCAAAGATTCCTCCGGCAGCTGAAGCAGCAGCTCCGAAGGCTGACCAAAGGGGAGCGGCATAGGGCATGAGCACCGAGAGTGCTATCATCCCCACGGGGCCTAAGGCATTTACTACCTTGCCCACGACTTTCATCGCACCCTTACCTACTTTAGAACTGAAGTCCCATGCCTTTTTCCCAAGACCTGTAGGGTCGGCATATGCTATCTTCTTAGCTAATTTCTTAGCTCCTCTTGCTACTTTCTTCACGACCTTCTTTACTCCAGACCATGCCTTACTTAACCATCCCATATTATTTCTCCTGTGTTAACCCCAGTTGTCGAAGATACCAATCACCGCTCCAGCTAGGGCTTTGATGTTAGATACTGTAGATGCATCTTGCATTGATTCATTAGATAACGCAGCAATAGCTAATCTAGTTTTCCGTTCCTCGTCATTCTGGTTGTTATCGTTAGCCCACTTAGCAGCATCACGTTGTTCTTGCCATAAGAATGTAAGTGCTTGGTTGCTGAGATTAAACTGATTCATTGCATTAGCTTGATTAACTGCATTGACACCAGCAGTATTAACCTGATTCATTTGCCTACGCCAGTTAGCATTACTCTGTTCAATAGCTGTAGCGTTCTGAACGTTAAACTGTTCCTTGTTGAATCCTAATTGAGTATTGAACTGTGACATAGCTGATTGCTGTTGAGCATTGAACTGTGACATAGAGTTATAGGCCGCTGAGTTCGCAAGGTTAGCCTGTTGTTCCAGCTGAGCCTGTGTAGTAGAAGCTTTATTAAACTCACTAGCATTAAACTTAGCAGTCTCCGCAGCAAGTACAGCACTCTGGAGTTCAGCCTTGTTAATCTCACCAGCATTGAATTGAGCTTGTGCATTCTCAGCAGCTTGATTAGCAGCGTTAACTTGTTGTTGTAACTGTGCATTGAACTGTTCGTTCTGTGAGTCTAACTGAGCCTGTGTTAAGTTAGCTGTGTTAGAAGCACCAGCACCAAACTGACTAGCCGAATTATCAGCCGCTTGGTTTGCTAAGGCTACCTGCTTCTGTAAGTCTGCATCAGCTAACATGTTCTTATTAACCTCTGATGAATTATATTGACCCATTGAATTAGATTGACTAGCATTGAACTGGTCTATTGATGTAGCTAAGTTAGCATTGAACTGATCAGCCTGTTGTTGGTTAGCAGCATTAAACTGTAGGGCAGTATTAGTAGCAGCTTGATTAGCTAGTAATGTTTGTTGCCTCATCTGACCATTCAAGACATTAGCTTGTTGTTCATTACTCATATTAGCTAAGTCCATCTGTAAGAAGTTATTAGCATTAGTAATAGAAGCTTGTGTCATGTTCTGTGCAGTGGCTATGTTAGCATTAGTAGCATTAGTTGCATTAGTAATAGCAGCTTGTTGTTTGTTATCTAAGTTCTTAACCGTTAAGGTCTGGAAGAACTGTGAGTTAACTAGCATAGCCTGTTGTTCATTACTTATATCCTGTGAGAATATAGATAACTTAGCCTTGGCATCAGCCTGAGCTATAGGCATTGCAGCATTGATCACTGAGTTGAATAGGGCATTACGTCCTACAGAACTTGAAGACATACCACGGCTAGCCATCTGAGATTCAGCAGCAGCTACAGCAGGTTGAGCCCATAAAGGGATATCACCATTCTCTAGGCCTTCAAGTAAACCATCTAGTTGTCCTTTAACTGTAGCTTCGTTAGGTACGTCATGTGTTAAAGCTTTAGCCATTGTCTTAGGATCTACCTTATCAAGATCCTGATATGCAGCTTCAGCATTAACAGCAGTAGCAGAAAAACCTTGGGCTAACTGAGTAACCTGACCTTTAGCAGCAGCTTGTATTGTAGCAAACTCAGCTTGTGCAGCCTGATATTGTGCAGCTAACGTAGGATCAACAGCCCCTACAGTCTCTAACTGTGCCTGTACGGCAGCCTGAAGTGAATCAACATTAGCACTAGCAGCTGTGTAACCTTCAGCAGCCGTCTGACCTGCAATAGCTTTATCTATATCAGCTTGCTTAGCAGCATCATAACCTACAGCTTCTACAGTCTGTCCTTCAGCTTGAGCTGCCTCACTAATCCGACTACCTTGAGTTAAAGATAAACCATCCTGTTGTCCTGCAACCCCTTGAGCTGTGTCACCCATTTGTAATTGATTAGGGTCTATAAGCTCTCCAGCTTTCTCAGTGATTGCTGTGTATGTTTGTTTAGCTGAGTCAGGTAACTGTGGGTTGTTAAGGTTACTAGTTAGTTGATTCCTTACAGACTGGTAGTTATTAGAAGTTTCCACTTCACCTGTCGCTGTGTTAGTTACATCAGAGGTCCCTTGATCTGTAACACCCGACTTAGTACCATCTGAGTTATAGTGAGTACCTTTTACCCAGTAACCTTCACCTGAGTAGTTAGGGGTTCCATCAGGGTTAAGGGCTGCTGTGCCCGTAGTCCTTAAGTCCTTACCAGTTACTGTAGGTTCTGAACTTTGTGTATAACTAGTTATATTGTTTACAGGCTGTATAGAGTCCTTAGGTGGTGCCTTACCTAGTAAATCTTTACCGGACTGTGTATCACTAGCTGATACTTGTGTAACACCACTAGCTGATACTTGTGTAACACCACCACCACCTATAGGTCTATCAAGTAATGGTTTAACATACTTACTATCTGTACTCTGGCTAACTACCCCTTCAGCCTCACGGCTTATAGTATCTGTAGGTGTTCCATTGCTTGGTCCGCCTATAGTATTACGTGGATCTTGAATCATTGTATCTCCTTTGAATTAAATTAATTACCCCGAGTTAACGGAGGAAAAGACCTAAGGTTTCCCAGAGGTCTTAAAGTCTTAAGGGGCATCAGCCACTATCTTAGTTGTCACTATACTATTTCTAGTATCCGCTAAGTACTTACCTGTATCAAAGGTTATCACAGCAGTAGTATCTTTAGTCTGGCCATCGTAAGAACAATATCTAACTGAGGTACCATCTATTACTATACTACTAGAGTGTTGGGAACCCATTGAGAAAGGAGCATTAGATGCTATGTTATTATTCCAACTGCCTAGCTTAACTAACTTACCAGTAGATAAGATTAAACTATACTGAGCCATCATAGCAGGGGAAACAGCACCCTCCGATATTTGTAGATATACTTTATCATTATCTGTAGGATGGAACTGAGCTGATAGTATTAAAGACTGAGCACCAAACACTGAAGTATAAAATCCTATAGCTACCTCAGTCCATGTAGCAGCATTGTCCGTACTGAAGTATACTAACTGAGAGTTAATAGCTCTATCGTTATTGAACATGAACAATGAATCACCATCCACACTTACTGCTGTCTGGTGGTCGTCATCAGGAGCTAAGGGTAACGTAGCTTCAACATCTGTTAAGGTACCAGTACCACCTATCGATAAGTAACGTTGATTCAAACCATCAGTGCCTTGCATGATACCTACAGTTGATAGGTCTCTGGATATGAAAGCATTATACACATTAGTACTCGGGGTAGTTAAGGCTAACCTAGGTGTTAAGATCTCACTCCATGTAGCACCACTATCAGTAGATTCAAATACCATAGTGAAGTCAACACCAACACCAGCGGCTATGATACATCTTATAGAAGTACCATCAGCATTACACTGTATGATAGATTTAGCTCGTTTATCAGTTTGTGTTGTATTGACTATCGTAGAATAGCCGGGGTCATTGATTAATACTTCAGTCCAATTAGCACCACCATCTAATGACCTAACTAAGATCAATGAGTCAGCATTATACTCATAACCTACGAAGTATACTGATTGACCATCATCACTACATGCGGCTGAGTAGTAACCATCAATAGTAGCAGAGCTATGCCGTGCTGTATATACACCTGTTTTCATATCAAAAGAACCTATAGTGTTACTAGTAGAGTCCCCTACATACCCTATAGTCCCAGAGGCTAGTACAGTGAAACTTCTACCATGGGCAGATGTAGCAAGGGCTACAGTTGTTTGTTTCTCTGTAGCATCGATAGCTGCTGTTAATAATGGATAGGTAGTTGGGTTAGGTATCTGACCGATAGGATCTAATAAGACCCTACCATCTGTTAAGGTTGCTCTCTCAGTCTGGATGTAATCACCTATCTCTGAGCCACTACCTCCAGCGACTGCACTTAAATTTACTGCTGGCATATTATAGTACCTCCAATGTTGTTGTTGATGTAGCCACTAGTGATAAGGTATCACCGGGGTTTAAGATTATATCAGTACCTAAAGGCACTAAGGAAACTCCTTGAATCGTACTAGCTGGGTTAAGTACTTGAACTAAGTCTGTAGATAACCTTGAGTTAGTTATTGTATACTGACTGCCAGCTACTAAGGTTGTCAATGAAACATCAACAGCTCCTGTAGTCGCTAGGACCCTATAGTGCTGCCAACTATCAGCAGTAAAGCTAGCTACTTGCTCACTAATAGTACCATAGTTAGCTAGCTGTATTGCGTTAACATGTGTATGATTACCCGGTATAGCAGTGAAGGCATCAAACTGATTAGATAAGTTTAGGTTAAGGGTATCAGCATAACCCTTAGCAGCATACTCAGTAACTAGTTTAGTTGGTGATTCTTCCCTTAGGTAGATATCATTCGTGATGACAGAACCTGTGACCCCTAAGTCTGTGAGTGTTAAATCCTGTACACCTGTAGGGTCTTTAAGTAAAGGTACCGGAGCACCCCCTGCTACAGTCCCATTATGATTGTGTCCTATTGTTTCGTTCATTACATTAACTAACCTATCAAACTCTTGGTTTGCGTGTTCAGCTAGTATGACATCACCATCTATAAATATGGATTGTCTTTGATATCCTTCAGCCATTAAATCCTCCCCGCTGGTATGTAGTTTATATCGAAGCCTTGAAGACTAAAGGGATCACAGCGATTACCCGTAGGGAATATCCTGATAGCCACTGTCTTTCCTGAGCCTTCCGTAGTTGTCCTTATGATAGGATTCTTAGCTGAACCATATCTCTTATCTGTCTGGTATATACCTTCACCATATACAGCAGGAGCTAGTAATGTCCCTGTAGGATATGGAGGTGGTTGGTATGTATTAGGTTCACCATAGTCATATCTGAGAGCTACATTAAAATCAACATCACCCTCTAGTTTTAAGTAAGTAGTTAAGCTATGTATGTTCTTCCTAACAGATGGATCCTCCATTGCAAAGTAGGGAGTCTCATACAGGAAGGTAATGAACTTACCATTAAAGTCTGGACCTTCATCATGATACCACAGCTTACCTTCACCATCCCCTGATACAGTTACTTCCTTGCCTCTATAGAATCCATTATCAATAGCAGTTATATCAAACCCCTTAAGCTCCGAGAACTCTGGGATGAGAGTACCATACTGAGGATCAACCCTCATGTGCATAGCAAAAGCATAACTACCTTTCTTAATCCCTGTCTTAGGTTTAAAGAATAATCTATACTGTACTTTGTTCTTCAATGTCTCAGACCTAACATCAAACTCATTAATACTTATGTTTAGTATTCTAAGTCTATTAGCTATTGAATCTGATAAGGCTGATAGATTAACATCACCAATCCTAGTGGTAGCTGATAATGTCCTAAGGCCATCAGGACTTAAGAACACTAAGTCACCTGCTAACTCCTGTATTGATTCACCTGCTATACAGCCTATCTTAGTTGTGATAGTCTCTCGCTGTGGTGATCCACTAGATAAGCCAGCTACCTTATGGATAGAGTTCCTACAGAATACTATAAGGTCTCCCCTAAACATCTGGATACCTATAACAGTATCATTGAACCCTATAGCACCAGCGTTGGCACCTTCAAAGTCCCAAGGCTTTAGGATATCAGAGTAGTATATCTCAGAGGGTGCTTGATCCATACCAGCTATAACCCACTGGTCCTTATGCTTCTCAGAGAGTGTAGCCCCTGACATAGACCCAGAAGTCAATGTTAACTCTTGGAATGTGTAGATTGAATCCTCTAAGGTAGTGCCAGTTACTTTAAACATAAAAGGTAAGTGGTCATTACATAGACCCATAACTATAATCGTAGTACCTTGACGGAAGATCTCAAAGTCATAGTGGTAACTCTGGGCTCTAGGGATCTCAGCCTTAGCTTGAAGTTCAGTATAGGTTGCATCAGTTGTACTTGCTCTAGCTATATTCACAAAGTTAACACAGTCATAAGTGAAATAAACTTTATCCTCATGACACAGTAGGAATGATTCATTGTTAATTATCTTAACCCCTTTGATTCTAGATTCCTCAGGGCCGGGAGTTTTGTTGGAGCCTATGGGTATGTAGCCTGATATCCTTCGGTAGCCTCCATCATTGGAAGCCTCAAAGTTTACAAGTCTTGTGGCCCATCCGGGTTTTTGTAATAGATCCTGTGTATTGGTAGTAGTATCTAAACCACCTTGACAGGCTATTGAGTATGTTACTTCAGTAGCTCCACTCATACCCAGTATACCTTCTTGAGTTGGTTCTTATACTTCCTTCTCATCCTCTTCAACCCAGCTTCATAACGTGCATAGGCTAGTTGAGCTTGTTCTACATTACCCCTAAAGGACCACATGTGATGTAAGGCACCATCAACTAACACAGTGTAATCTTGTTCAGGTAGTGGTACTTCATCTGTGTATAGATTAAACCTCGAAGGCCTAGACCATATCCTGTAGTACAGTTTACCTTTATCATCATCAGTAGGGAATGGTAATAGACCCATAGATGAACCATCAGCAGACTTAACTATGTATCTTGGTACACCTTCCTCAGCTATACTAGAGTCTTCATACTGCTCCCAGTCTAGTTCTGTTAAGGAACTTTTAATCCCATCCTTATCCTTCCAATAGATCGTAGACCAATCAATTGTATCCTTATATGGATTAGTTACAGGTATCTGAGTCCAAGTATCAATAGGCACTACAGACCTTTCACCTGTAAGCTCCTTAGTCCCTAAGGTATCATCACCTTGCTGCATCCATGGCCATACATCCTGTGCTACTATCTCGAAGTATGTACGATTGATTACTTCCTTAGAGAACTGTTGAAGACCACGGGCCGTTGGGAACTGCTGGGGTGACAGGGGTACTTCATTGATAGCCTGAAGGATTATGTTCGTGTATTCTATATAATTCATTTAACCTCCATAAACAAAAAGGGCCTACAGCTTTCGCCATAAGCCCTTAGGGTTATTCTTTATTACTATGCGTATGTAACGTATGCAGCTACTAGTGCTTCTTCACGTACCAAGGCACGACCGAACACATGTAAACCACGAACAACATCAGCGAAAGTAGTTTGACTACGGAACTTCTCCGTGTTAACAATAGAGTTTGCAGTTGCTACCGCAGACTTGTGACCACCAAGGATTAAACCTGCTGTGGCATTGTTAGACTTGTAGATCTCAAAGCCTCGTACCCTAATCTTAGATTGAAGACCATTAGATAATTCTAAAGAACCACCTCGGAAATCTTCATGGATTAGTTTTGAATCAACCTGTGCTAGTAACTCCATGAACTCTGGTGATACTACAGCGTAACGGCCTTCCTCAGGAACGTCAAGCTTATCTAGGTATAGACCCATCTTAGATAGTAATGTCAATGGATTGATCTGGGTTGCTGACTCAGTAGCATTTGATAATGCATAACTACGTGTCTTGATTTCTATAATAGCATTTGCTTCAGTTGTGTCAGCAGCTAAGGCAGTCTGAGATGTAGCATCTGGACTACGAATGAACATGCCATTAAAAGCAGCAGTTGATGCACGGTTAGCAAACAATTGAGCAGTCATTGTATCTTCGAAGTACTTAAGGACGTTTAAGTCATAAGCCATCTTCATGTTATACGTTGCAGCACCTGATGCTAATTGTTCCCAGTTCACGTGAGCAAACTTGTTTTCTAAATCATCTACTTGGAATTGGAACTGATGTGCTTGATCTAAGACTAGGATATGTTCACTGTCTTGGAACGTAGTAGATGCTAATGTATCACCACGGGCATAGTTACCGATTGTGATTGTTGGTTCTTTGATAATCTTAACTGTATCACCGAACGCTGAGATCTCACCAAAGTAATCGTTGTTTGTAATACCTTCTGCTACTGACTCACGCCTGAACTTCATTAGGACATTCTTTGAGAATATCTCTGGGACCCATACGGAATCTGTACCATCTGCTGATGGACCCTTAAGATTCGCTGTATTAGCACCGTAATAATGATTCTGTGTTGCGCTATCACCTGTTGGTGGTGTTCCGCCTTGATAACCTGCCATGTAATGTTCTCCTTAATTGTGTTGTGTTAGTCTGTTAGTAGACCGTTTCGTGAAGCAAACTTAATAGCTTCATAATTTCTCTCGTACTCATCTGGATGCATCTTGTTGATTGCAGCCTTTGAATATCTCTTAGCTTGTTCTGAGGTCTGTGGTGTCACAACACTTCCATGGGTACTTACGGCTTGCGCGGCCGATAGATCTTGAGGGTGTGTGGGTACAACTGGATTCGTTGACCTCATAGCCTTGTAGTAATTAATTGCTCTGATGACTTTAGAAGCATCAAGCTCATCTGCTAACCATGCTTGGATTTCAGGACCTTGTTCGGTTGCCCATTGATTGAAGTCCGGTGTCTGAGTGAGAGTACCTACATCAGGATGAACAGCTAGTAACTCAGCAGCAGCAGTATTAGCTTTAGCTAGGTTAAGTTCTTCTTGGATTGGTTGTATATTCTTTGCAACAATATTATGTGCTGCTGTCTCTATAACTCCCATCCAATCAGGATTCTGTTTCCCGAAGGCCTCTAGTTCCTCAGCTGTCTTAGGTGGAGTGAATACTGTAGCATTCGCTTCCGACCGTGCCAGACGATCTTTCAAACCGTTAATCTCTTTGTCCTTGTATGATTGTAGATCAGTGTAACGCTTCTGCCAGTCATGTTCTACTGGCTGTGTTTGTTCAGGTGCAGTACCTTCAGGACTTGCAGGGTCTATAGGGTTAGCTGATTGAACGGTTCCAATTATACTCATGTAATATATTCTCCTTGTGTAGCTCCTTTCGGGGTACTACGATAATTTCTTTATAGTGTTAGGTAAGTTTAATAGTTTATCTACCATTAAGATCTCACCTTGTAGTTTGTTAATCTGTCTAATGTCACCGGACTTGGCTAGATTCTCTAGTATCTCTTCTCGCGTGGAGTTAAGGTAGTCTTCTATCCGTTCCCAGTTACTGGAGGTTACAATAGGTAACATCCTTTTAATCACTTCAATTTGTTTCATAATACCTCTTAAAATAATGTAGGTTGATTTCAATGAGGATAGCTAACGGAGGCTTATTCCTGAGAGTCCACAGTAGGATTAAAATAATCTACTATAAAGCCCGCAGAGGCTCTGTCAGCTACGTAAGGACCTAGTGCACCCAATGACATAGCTGAGATTACTTCAAGGTCTGTGAGGTTCTTAGGGGTGAGTCCTAGGGACTTTATATAATCCATAAGATCTGGCTCTTCAATATCAGTAAACTGAATCATCCTATAATCCCCACCTACCTTTATGGCATCTGGCCACCTAACTTCAACGTACTCCCTATGGTTCTTGTTGGTTATAAATGCATACCTCTCTATCATACAGTGACTACCTCCCAAGATGCCGCAGTGAAGTTTATAGCTAAACCATCAGTTGCACCACTCAAATCTGCTGTATTCCTTATGACAGGATTATTTGCAAAGCCGTCATCTAATGGGTAGTTGTATACTGAACCACTACCTACCTTTAACAAGGTGAATGCACTAGAGCTATTGTTTGTGTTTGATGATGTTGCACCTATCGCTGACAATGTTGTTGTAGATGTAGGTGTGTAGATTATCAAGTGCTCCGCGCTATCATTAGGTGCACTAGTTGAATTTGACACTATTGGTAATCCGTCAATAGTTGCCGCGCCGCTGTTAACCCTAAACACACCTCCAACAATAAGAAGTAAGTTCTCTAGATTAATCTTATTTAAAAGCACCTGTGTTGCTGATGTATCCCCAGCTATATATCTTAAGTGTACAGGTTCATTTGCGTTAATGGTTATCGGATTTTGAAACATTAAATACTGACTCAATCCGTTAAGTGTGGCTGCTTGCCTCAAGCCCTTAAAGTCTGGTGGGGTTAAGCTTAAAGGATTCTGGGAGCCGTAGCCCCCATAACCTAAAGTACCTACACCACCATGGTTACCGCTATAAGTCCCCATACTTAATCACCGTGAACTACAGCCGTAGCCCCCGCACCTACAACAATTGTTATAAGACTTGTTGGTACAGCAGTTGGTGAGTAATGGAACCCATCAGCTAAAGGTATCTGAGCACCACCAGCTCCGAAGGCTACAGTACCAGTACCACCTGTGATGACCACGAAGAAGTGGGTCCTATGTGAGTTAGCAGGTATCACATGTGTAGCACTTGCTCCATAACTAACTGTTGATGCAGTTGTTGTAATTGGTTTACTCATCTGATTTACCACCTTTAGATTTCTTCTTAGCCTTAGGTTTCTCAGGGGCTTTAGGCTTCTCAGGGGCTTTAGGTTCTATACCAGCATTCCTATCATTCACTGCTTGCATTAGTTCCTTAGACTTCATATCATAATCTTCCTTTGACCATACCTTTGATTTTAATTCTTTAACTATTGCTTCTACTGTTCTCATGTTATCTCTCCTATTCTTGAACGCCAGCAGGATTGCCAGCACCTTCATTGTTACCTGTAAATCCTTGATCACCCGGAGCACTAGGTACGCTACCTGATACACCGCCACCTCCTTGCGGGCCGCCTTGAGCCGCTTGATTCATAGCCATTAACTGTGCGTAGACCATGGCTTCCTCAGGGCTATTGAGGATCTCATCAGGATCCATATCCATCTGGACTGCTAAGTCCTTAACGATAGTTGGTAATCTAATTAACGGAGCTAATGCTGGGTTAGTAGATAGTTGTAGGAATGTTTGTAAACTCTGTGCCTTCCTTTCCTTAGAGATTAGATTGAATGCACCTAATGCTTTAATAGCTAGGTCACCCTTAATCCCCGGATGTTCACTAGTCTTGAACTGCATGTTCCATTGGAAGTAGCTAGTCGCTAGGGGCTTTAGGAGATGTTCATCTATATTCCTAATAACATTCTTAATAGACATAGAAGCAGAATCCATAAGCATAGATAACCCAGAGGCAGTCCTACCTGTTCCTGACACACCCGTCTGGCCATGGAGAATACTTTGTATACCTGTAGCTTCATCAGCCATTTGTCTAAACTGCGTGAACATCTGCATATTCTGATGCGCCACAAAAGGAATCTCAATTGCGTTAATAGCATTACCTGTCGCCCCCATTTGTCTTTCCCATATCTTACCCGGATAGATCTTCATATCTTGTTCTCCAGCTAAGGCTTGGGTATCTACGTCGAGCATAACATTACCAGCTAACATTGCATTCTCAACAGCTAGTCTAGCCATACCATTCATTAAAGCCTGTAAGTCTTCCATAAGTTCAGGGATACCAGTACCATAGATACTGTAAGGGTCTTCTTCATAAGGGAACATGAAGTAAGGGATTCTAGCAGGTAGGAAAGGATTGATAACTAAACGTATAACCTTACCGCCTGAAGTCCAAGCGTTAACCTGTACTGTATGTCCTGAATCCTTTGGTAACTCTAAACCATATTTAATAACAGCATCACGACTTGACATGTAACCCCAGTACTCTAGGACTTCATATAGATCACCTTCTGATTCTGTTTCATTGTTATCTCTTATCTGATGTTCATGTGATTGTTGTACATAGTTACCTTCAGTCATTAGGATCTCATCAATCGCTGCTTCCTTGAAGTGTGCTTGGTTCTTGAACTCTGACATCTGTGCAAAGTTAAGTCTATGTCTTTCAATGATCCATTCGATATCCTCTGAGTTATAAGCGTTAGGATCTACATATAGGTCCCATAAGGACACAAAGGATACTGCTGGGAACTCTGATTGCTTAGCTTCATAACCATCCTCACCCCAAGAGTTAGTAGTCTTAGTCTGGGTGAATGGTCCTTTCATCGCACCAGTACCTAACATACACAGCTCATACAAGGCCCTACGGAGCCCTAGGCGAGCTTTAGACTCTGTAAGCTGGTCATGTATCATCTTCTCCATCTTACGGGCTGCTTGTTTAGCAGGGGAGATCTGAGCACCAGTACCAGTAGCGTCATTACCTTCTTCGAATAACTTCTCATCAATGCCTTTTGAATAAGCACTACCTACTATCTTAGCTATATCTGATTGCTTAGCACCCGGAGGTAACTCCATACCATCCCCTTTAAAGCCTACATCTAAGCTAGTCGTAGGAGCCTCAGGTTTCGCTGGGTCTTTAATGTGGGCAAACTCTGCAATACCCTCAGGTACTGGAGTAGGCATGACAGATATAGGGAACTTATCAGATGATAGTAAAGCCTCATTGATCTGTGCATATGCTGCCTTAGTCTTAGTAGTAGTAGTTCTAACATAGATGTCAGCCACTTCAGACTCAGGTCTCATAGACTGTTTACTATCCTTACCACGTATGGCATTTAAGTTTTTTAACCACTGGTCTGCTTTAGGACGTCTAGCCCTGTCGGCTACTTCAAATCTACCTTGGATCATAGCTACTAAAGGATCCTGACGTTCTATAAGTTCATCTAGTAACTGGTCTGTGCCTTTCTCTTTCTCTATCAAAGTGTGTTCTCCTATTTAAAATAATTATTGTACTTGTCCCACGCTGCTGTTGACTTAGATTGTTGCAACAGGGTGTCATGGGTTATAGTTTTAGGTCTTGCCATACAAAGATATCTAACACAATCTAGTAGATCCCAGTGATGCTTCCTACCTTTGGAGAACATCCTAACATCATCGATGTCATTAGGGTTATTAAGCTTAGATACAGCAGACATTAGCTGATCAATCACTTTACCACAGGATTTATGGATGAATAACTGTGGTAGTCCAGATATACCCGGCAATAACCGTTGATTCACCTGTTCCCACCCAGCTTCTCTGTTTCTATCCGCCGCTCTTGGTTGGAATCCGTGCTTGTGTAGGGTTTCAAGGTGTGAAGGGCCGTGATGTCCAGTAGATTTAAACAATGTCCAGTCTATTACCCTGTCTTGTACCCTAGTGAACCTCTCATTCTGTTCCATCTCTTGCATCTTCATGGCCCAGTCCCTAACAACTACTCTTTGCATTTCTAATTCTCTATATATATACAACGCACCTGTTAGTGGGTCAGTCTTCGCCCATATACAGGAGGCAGGATCCACCCAACCGTAATCCATAGAGGATATTATAGGCCAGTGCATAGGAGGTAAGTCCTCAGTTATGTGTATTGATTTATCAAAACCAAAGAATCCATCATTAACTGTATCCCAGTCACCATATAACAGTTGTTGTACTTGTTTAGCTGGCATTTGTTTAAGGGTTTTCTCATACTCACCATCAGCAGTTAGATATTTATTATCAAATAAGGTAGCAGGTATGAACTTATATGTTATTGCACTATCTTCTTCACCGGGTTGGTACCTTGCGAATGTAGTATTGTAAGGGGCCGGGTCAATGAACCGTTGTTTAACCCATGGAGCACCACCAGGATTACCAGTACACCTAACATAGCACGTAATCTCTGGGTCTGTCGTACGTAATCGGGAGAACAGGAAGTCAAAACCTGCTGGTGATTTCTGTAGTTGGATCTCATCCCAAGCAATGTAGCTATATGGTAAACCAATGTATCTTTCTTTATCCTCCTCTTTATTAAAGAAACCAAACTCTAATGTACCACCACTAGGGAATGTCCATATCATATCTTTCTTATTGTACCTAGCGCCCGGAAAGGCCTTAGGGTAAAACTGCTGACTAACAGATATCAATTCTTTAAGCTCTGAGTTAGCTCGACGAAGTATAAGGGACCTCATCGCTGGTCTATGTGCATATCTAATAGCATCAAAGATTAAAGCATAGGACTTACCACCACCTGCTGCACCACCGTAGAACACTACAGTCTCATTAGCTGCAAGGAACTCCGCTTGCTTAGGGGTTGGTTCAAATATAACCTTACTCTTATCTATCTCTGGCTCCGCTACGAACCTAGTATCTTCTGCTTCTTCTTTAAGCTTCCTGATCCTTTCCATTCTCTCAGCTAGTTCAGTATCCACAAGCCCTGCTTCCTTAGCAGTCATCTTAATCTCTTTAGCTTGCTTGGTTAGCTTCTTAGCTTTTGCTTTTACTTCTAGATCCTTCGACCTCTTCTGGTCTCTAAGTTCTTTAAGTTTCACTCTCTCCCTAGATTGTATCCTCCTCTTCCTTTGCCACTCCATTCTCTGTCGATTACTTGTAGCTTTCTTAGAGACTGAAGGAGGTAAGGGTTGGAACAGGTCTATCTGATTCTCTATCCTATCTAATGTATTCTGTAAGGTCTGTGCTGACATATTCTTCTTAACTCTACCTAACATAGTATTAGCAGCTTCAGTTATAGACATGTTCTCCTTAAACCTAACTCGGTCTAAGACTTGTAGTAAATAGTAAACATGTTCTTTAACAGGTATTCCGTATCCCTTATTATCAGGGTCTGGTAGATAACCTACAGGGATTTGATGACTGAAATCCCTAGAGTCTGTTAATAGTCCTTCGATGGACTTAAGGATATCCGGGTTAAGGGAATCCCATTCTTGCAGGGTAGAGGGATCAATGTCTAGGTTAATCCCTGCTATAATCATGTGTTGTCTGCCTCCGTTGATATCATGTACTTAGGATCTACAGTTACCTTATCTTTAGCAGGTAACAGGATGATTGGGGTTTCTAATTTAACTTCTAGTTCTGTTGTAACAGCCTTTGATACACCGATACGATCTAATATCTCTGTAGCTCCCTTAAGCCTGAGCTCACCCTTTGGAACAGTACCATCATCATCCATTGAAGCACTTACAGTTTTAACTGCCTTATATGACAGTGATGCTAGTTCTGTTTTAACCATATCAACTATCTTATCTCTATTCCTTGCTTCTATCCTACGACCTGTTCTCAGTGGAATATCAAGTGCACCACAGGCTTCCCTAAGACTCCCAGTCTCAAACAGGTATTCACAGAACAGTAAATCTCTTTCCTCTATTGCTGCTTTAGTCATTCCCATATTATTACCTCCATTAAAATTTAAATAAAAAAAATCTATAACAGTTGTTTAACCATTATAGATCTCTTCCTATAGGTCCTATAGGTCTTTAAGTTTTGATTTTAAAATAAAACACATTGCTTAAAGAGTTAAAGTATATAGCTTACGCAACGAAACCTTTTAGGCTGTGGTCCCTGTTCTGTATGAATTATTTAAAATTAAATCTAACATAGCTAGATCATCTGTCATATCTATATACTTAATCTTGATTTGATTCAATACAGTATAGTAAGTCATCTTAGGAATCTTAAGGATCTCACGGATCTCAGGGTTCCTATGTCCTTCTATCATTAACTCAATGATTGCTAACTCTGTACCTGAGAATATCTTAAGGGTCATCAGTCTCTCATGGAATGATAACTCCTCTGGAGCTTCAAGTAACTCTTGTTCATTTGCCATTGTAGCTTCTTTAGGTTCTAAGGGACAGCACTCAGTGTTCTTTCTGTATTCATCTATACATACATATATCACTGCCTGTCTTATGAATGCCTTATTAGCTACCTTAGTAGATCTATAAACCTTAATGAATACTTCCATTGATAACTCATCCAGTGTCAATCGGTTATAAGATCTTAATATCCTCTTAGTAGTACCTACACCAATGTACTTACTTACTGCTCTCTTTATAAAGGCTAACATCTCTATAGGGTCTTCAAACGTATGGGATCTATTATCTATCAATCTTGTACTCCTTTAAATTAAATTAAGTATCTATTATACCATAAGATCCTATAGCTGTCAAGTAGTTTCTTGAAGTAATCTCCCTGTCACTGTCAATACCCCCATCCTTTAAGTCTTTAGGAACCTTAGGGATCTTAGGAACCTTAGGGATCTTAGGGGCTGTAGGGTCCTTTGAACTTACCTAAAAATCTATAGTCAATGCTAAACCACTATGGCCACCCTACCGTCCCTATGGCCTCCGGTCTCCACTGCTACCCACCTAACCACCCAGATACCCAACCATCTAACCATACAGACATCTAAAGGCCTAAAGGTCTCTACTGCTAACCACCCAGCTACCTAAAGGTCTCCACTGCTAGCCGCCTAACCATCCAGCTACCTAAAGGCCTAAAGGTCTAAAGGTCTCTACTGCTATACTGTTAGACCTCCCCCCCATCTACAGGTATCTACTGCTATATTGCTAGACGTTTAGATAGCTACAGGGGATAACAGGC